>Ga0307516_10000785_pt1 | contig 43354 bp, 51 predicted proteins | sample 19_EM_MG_FD_203310 | JGI IMG/M metagenome (GOLD analysis project Ga0307516, IMG submission 203310) | Populus trichocarpa ectomycorrhiza microbial communities from riparian zone in the Pacific Northwest, United States - 19_EM | ecosystem: Host-associated > Plants > Roots > Unclassified | place... | reverse complement strand
CCCGCGCGAGCCCGCCCCCCCCCCCTCCCCCCCCCCCTTCCCCCTTATTGAAAAGAAAACACAATTCCATTGGGCTCAAAAGAGAGAGGGCGAGAGTCGGGGCATCCCGAAGTGAGCCAACCGGCTAGTCTGTGTGTATGTGTACTCCAACTAGCCGGCCGACCAGCCAGTCCGACTTCACGGATTCGCACCCGAGGCAGTCGGGCTCCGAATCATCCACTAACCGTCTACCTAGTCCACCCACATACTGCCCGTTGCCGGCTCCTTTGCTCGCCCATGATTGAGATAGGTCGCGTGCAACTAACGATCAAACAAACAAAAAAAAAAAAAAAAAAAAGTCTTTTCTGACTGCCCCCCACCCCCATCTGCCGTATCGACAGACAGGATGGGACAGGACACATAGATATCACTGGAGCATAGTCTGTCTAGGGACACTGCATCTCCCGATATCGGCGCATAAACTTCTGCTATGTTTCATTTGGTCAACCCAAGTCAATTCTTGAAGTAAGTAATCTATCGAAGCCCACTTCTTCTTTCCCGTTCCTAGGAGCCCAGTCGAGACCTTCAAGAAAAAGAAAGCCCCACCCTGCAACTCTCAACCAGTCCCACCGTCCCAATCCCATTGCCCGCAGCCCTTCCCTATTCCCATAATGGTACGTCCCAATCAACAAAAATACAAGGAAAAAAAAGTAAGCTTCATCCCGGAGAGGAATAGCCAACGCCATTCTCCCCTCCTCTTCCAGCAAGGAAGGCGACAAAGAGGAAGAAATACAAACCCATATATATCAAAACCGAAGAATTGTTACTCCGTTGAAAGAAAGAAAAAAAACCAGAGAAAAATAGAGCAAACACCCCCATGCAACCATAAGGAAAAAGAGAAAAAAGAAGGAAAAAAAGGAAAAAAATATAATTATTTAGAAAATCCGCAAAGGAAAGGAAAGCAGAAAACACCGAACCCCAATCCATCATCTAATCGCGACACGAATAAAAAATAAAACCGTCAATTATTCACAAAAAACAATAAAACTCCCCCTTCAGGCGGAGATCACCCAGATTGGACGTGATCTTCCTTTGCCGCAGACCTCGAGTCCGAGCTCTCTCATCTTCTCAACACCTTCTCCGGCTTTCCACAGACCGTCCTTGTCTTTGCGGTTGAAGCGTGCCTTTCTGCGTTCGCGCTTCTTCTCCAACCCTTTGACGATGTCCATGGCTCCCCTGCGGATGACCATCGGCCGGGTAGCTTTTTGGGGCGAGCCCACGGCCGAGTTGATCCTGGACGACCGTCCAGTGCGACGTGCAAGGCCGGGGTTGCGAGGAAGGGACCTCGCTCTGACGATATTGTGGCCGGACTGGAAAGTGGTGCGGCGACGAGGCGGTGCAGGCGATAGAGCCCTACTGCCGCGTCGAGAAATGGGAGGCGGTGACGTATGCCTGGACCGAGACCGAATTCGGCAGGTCGGGGCGGGCGACTGGGCAAGTGCGGTTCGGCGAACCGGTGCCGGCGAATGAACACGACCGCGAGTAGGAGATTGATCCTTGATTCCACCCCGCATCTTGCGCCCCCTGCTCTGATTGCCGTCTGACGAGCTATCGTGGTTGATCCTAGCGACGTGCCGAGGTTCCGGCTCGTCACGATCGGAGTCTTCCGGTTCGGACGTGGGGAAGCTGGGATCGATATCCTGAGGGGTGGTCTTGTGCTTGGAACGCTTCCTTATTTCCAGGGCGGACAAGTACGCATCCTCCAAGGGCTTATCCTCGTCGAACGTTCCACAGACAAAGTCCGTGCTGTCGGGCAACTCTGGGGTCGCAGAGCGGATGTGGCGAGGCAATGTGCCACAGTTCTTGTACGAAGATTCGGAAATGCTACGGTCGCCGATGGGACGGGCCGGAATCAGCATGGGCGGATGAAGGTCGAAGAAACCTTCGTCGTCCGAGTCGTCGTCAGCGAAGCCCCCCTCGTCGTCGGTCTCATTACCGCTCTCGCCATCGTAGTCATCCCCATCTTCATCCTCGTCGTCGTCGTCAGATTCGCCGTCCTGGTAATCGTCTTCATCCCGATTCTCCAGGCCTTCCTCGTCCTCGTCGTCCACCAGCGTATCATCGCCCTCCTCCTCCCCCTCCTCCTCCTCCTCGCTGCCATCCTCATCATCTAGTCCCTCCTCCTGCATCGCTTCGGCCTCGGCCTCCTCGCCCAACTTGCGGATATTCATCTCCTTCCTGAGTAGATCGTCAACCCTGAGCAGCCGCGACTTGTCGATGGGAAAGTTCGTCCACGAGTCAGCAGCGCTCTCGGAGTCGTAGAGCTTTCGTTCGGGATATGCAGCCTTCGTAGCCGCAGCAAAGCTAACCGGCTTACTGGCGGTCGAGGGATCGACACTGGTCGGCGCTGCAGCGCGCAACGTCGGACGGTTGAGGGCAAAGTCGATGTGCTTGGGCACTGGAGGAGGAGGAGACCTTGATGGGCGAACAGTCTGCTGCTTTTCCTCGCCACGCTGAGCGCAAGCGAAGGTCAGAATCGAGCTCTTCTTGGGTGCAACCGGCTTGACGAGCTGCTTTTTGAATTCCTCCGACTCGGCGGGGGCAGCCGCTTCCTCGGATGCCTTTCGAGACGACTGCCCGCCAGCGCAGGCAAAAGTGATGAGTCGCTTCCTTCCAAGGCCTTCGGCCACGGCGTCCTTGTCGGCGACGACCTCGGTTGGCTTGTGGCCGTCGAACGTGATCGCGCGCTTCTGGACGCCATCATGCATGATCCCGGCGGCGCCTGCGAGGAACATGGGTGGGGGTGGGCTCGGCGTGTTCGTTCGGGAAGGACTTGTCATACCAGCGTCGCTTGTCAGCTCCGCAGTCGATGCACCACTGGTGTTGCTCCAAAAGGAGGAGGTGGACATTCCACGCTCCAGATAAGGGGCTTCCGGACAGTCGACGGGACCGAGAATGGGACTCGTGAGCAGAGCTCTGGTCAGGAGGGATTCCTTGTGAGAGGGGTGAGGGTGGATCGAATGTTTCGAGAATTCTCCGTCGGAGAAGGAGCCATGGTGAAGGGTGTCGTAAAAAACGGACGTCCGTTCGTCAGGCTCATCGGGCTCATCGGCGAGCTCCTCGTCGTAGGTGGATGAGAGGTTGGCCGCATTTGAAGCCGAAAGGTTATGCATTCGAAAAGCGTGACGGAAGATTGAGTCGTGTTCTGCAGACATGGCGGCAGGGGGGAAGGAGCAAGGGAGTAGATATGTACTCTCCGATTACGTGAGAAAAGGCTGACTACGACACAACACAGCCTTGGAGCTTTTTTTCTTCCTTTTTTTTCGTCGACGAAAAAAGGGTAGGAGAAGGAGCCCAGCCAAGTATTAGAAGGATGACCGTTATTCCAAGTGGGGTCCGGCGGAGAGTGTCGTCACCGTGCAGAGAAAGGATCCTTGGAGGTCAGGCGGGATGAAGTGGGAGGGGTGAGGTGGTGGTATTATATATGGAGCTGTGGTGGATGCCTGCTGTCGATATGTTGCTTTGGGGGGTAGGTCAAGGCGTGTATAGAGTGGGATAGGCCGAGGCGCAGCAATCAAGCCAGCTGTGCAAAAAGAACCGAACCCAAACGGAAGCCGCCTCTGTGAGGGCTGATGGTACGGCGGAGGCCCTTTTTTTTTATGCTGCGTAAGGGCTTTCCGCGGAGGTGGAGTGAACCGGACAGTAACTGAGCGTGCGTGTTCCTGGAGATCGAAACCGTGGCGGAATACGTGGGGCTGTCTGGACTAATCGAGAGGTGGACGACGAGAAGGCGATCGACTCTTGGGGAAGAGGGAGCAAGGGGAGGGAGGGGGGATTGCTGTTACAGTCGTATACGTCCCATGATGAGATGGTGGTCGAGATGGGTTGTTGTTGTTGTTGTAGTTGTAGTTGTTGGTGGAGGAGGTGGGTGGACGATCAAGCGGCGGTGAAGCGAAAATCTCTCAGTGGGTTGGGTTCTTTCTTTCTTTCTTTTCTTTCGTTCTTTCTGCGTTCGCCGGCTCTTTTTATTTTCCGTTCTTTGTTGCGTACGAGATGAGTGCGGGGTTTCGAGTTAATGACGGGGGAAAGCGATGAGAGGCGGATTGGGTCGTTTTTCTTTGGAGGATGGCGAGCAGGGGAGGGGCGGGAGCGGAGGCTGTAGTTGTGGTGATGGCTAGTTGGGTGGTGGTAGCAGAGGTGGAGAGGAGGTGGAGGCCAGGTGGAGGACAGCAGGCGGCGACGGAGGGATTTTGAAGAAAGGACGGGCACGGCAGTGACAGCGCAGACGAGCGAGGGATAAGGGATGGGGGAGGATGCGGCGAAGGATGCGAGGAAGCGGACAGGGACACACGATCGGGCAGCCGCTGCGAGGAAGAAACGAGGGCAAAGACGCGAGGGCCGAGCTGGGCGGGCGTTGGGGTGGGGATGGGAGCGAGGTTGGGTTCGTTTTGGAGGGGGTTGCCCTGGGGTTGGGAGAATCCGTTTGGGGGGTGGTGGGGGGTGGTGGGGGATGATGCGAAGCGATCGGCTACAGGACTGAAGTTCGGTAGATGAAGACGAGGAAGACACGGAGCCGGACGGATGGGGGTGGCGGCGGAGGGCGGAGGTGCTGGGGGCGAGGCGGTGGGGGGGACAGCGCAGCGACGGAGGGCGAGGATTAGCTAAGCAGGCTGAAATCGGAGGACGCGGGCGGGTCGCAGTTCGCCCTCCGCCCTTCCCTTCGCCGTTCCTCTCGATTCGAACGCTCGGATTCCGGGGGACCGATGGAGCGGGGCGCGAGTGCAGCAGCAGCGAGTCGACACGCCGGCCAGCGAGACGCAAGACGACGCACTGCACTGCAGGCTGCACTGCACTGCACTACTGCACCGCAGAGAGGGTGTCGGTGGAGCGGATATTCCGCAGCGCCAGGCAGGCCAGCGGAATCCGCGAATCGACCGCCCCGGGCTGCAGGTTGAATCCAAACCCAACCCGGCCCACGACACGACCACGAGCGCATCCACCCACCACACCCTCCACACCCGCCGACAGCCAGACATCGTGCAGCCACGGACTCTTCCGTGATCCATCCACCCAACCCGTGTCCCCGTCAGCGAGGTCTCCGCGGTCTCAGCGGCCGCAGCCAACGTGCGTGTCTGGTGGTTTGTCACTGGTACATACGGACGGCGGATACTGGCGCGAGTACATACGGACGGCAGATGTTCGAGTCCTCGCGATCATCCTCGCCGCCACGCCGCCACGCTATCTCCGCCTTGCGCACTGGTGCCCGCCGCTCCCACGCTGTCTCGGAGCGGCTATCGGCATGTCGTCACGGGCCGGCGGATGCTTTTGTCTGCAGAGTTTCGACGGGCAGGTCGTCTCCTGCGCTCGGTCTGGTGGTGTGCTGTGCTGTGTTGTGCTGTGCTGTGCTGTGCTGTGTGCTGTGTGGTGGGTGAGTGAGTGGAGAGCGAGGGCTGAGTGCAGAGGCATGCTGGGCTGCGTGGGCTGTCAGTGGACCGAAGATGGGCCGGCGAATCGCACGGCGACTGGATGCAGAGCAGCAACACCAGTCCTGGCGTCGTGAGCGCGAGCGCGAGCACGAGACGCGGGAACGAACAATGCCACGGCGAATCCGCACGACGGAGCCGCCTCCTTCCCCTTCCCCCGTCTGCTCATTCGCTCCCTCCGCTCCTCCGCTCGCAGTTTCTCGATCGATATGTGCGGCTCGCTCTGCTGGGTGGAGTGGGGAGGGAGCCGCCGGTGCACCCCGCTCCACACTGCTCCCACGCACAGCGGATGCGAGTCCATCGTCATCCTCTCGTTGGAGAACTGTCGGAGGCATTGATCGGCGTTCTTTGTCGATGGCGGCGCTCTTTGTCGATGGCAGCGAACGCGCAGAGACTGTGGGCTGCGCAGGGAGAACGTCCGTGGCGCAGAGTGGGGTGGTGGGTGCCAATAATGGCTTGTCGTCTGCGTGCATTTCGATCCGGCCGCACATTCGGTCCGCGCAACCAGCGACATCGCCGGCTGCAATGCGCCCAGCCCGCTGGCGTGCGAAGGGGCCCAAAGCTCGAGGGCTCGAGCCCGTCCAGCCCCACGGCTGCCCGCAGACGGCACCGCACTTTGATCGTCCGTCCGTCGGTCCGTCGGCCCCCCGTGTTAATATCGACGACATCCACGCAGAGCAGACGGACCGACCGCCAGACAAACGGAACACACAACCGATGCTGACATCCGGAGACACCCATTCGCCCGGATGGATTCCAGCAATCGGCCCCCGCCGCCCCCGCCGCTCTTGCCGCCGGGTCTCGCGAGAATCGTCGACGGGCACGCGAACAGAACAAACTCTCGTCCACATCCGGCATCCGCATCAGCATCACCACCACCACCAACGGCCACACCAACCCTCGCGTCGCACGCTTCGGAATCCTCGCCACCCACGACAGCGACGCTCCATCCGCGCCAAAACACGCACGTTTCTCGACTGGTCATTGTTATCTCTCGTGCTCTCTCCCTTGTCGTGCAGCCTCAACCGAGACGGCTAATCCTAGCCAGTCGGCGGGCAGGCAGGCAGCTTACATAGATATCACGATCACGCAGGTTTGTTGTGAGCTTCAACCCCATGCCACCACCACCACCAACATCGCCGCCGCCAACACTCACGACGGCGGTGTCTGGCCAGGCCAACTCCAGCCCACCGCGAGATCACGATACCCTCCCCCCCCGTGATTCCCCCCCCATCTTCTTGTCGCTCACTTACTTGCTTACCCCGCTCCCCACACCTTCGCCTCCCTGCGTTCGTGATTGCTCGCGCTGCCCTGGCGCCGGCCTAGACTATCGTATCGTGAATTCGCATCGGCCGTACATACGTCGTCTCATGTACAACGACGTCTCACGATAATGCGGGGAAGCGGAGAAAAAGGAAAGAAAGAGGTCACAGACACAGTAAGAAGAAAAAAAAAAAAAAAAAAATAAGGGTTCACACCCACCACCCGTTTGATGATCATTGGCAAACCAAAACAGGTTTTTTGTTTTGTTTTTTTTTCCCTTCCTTTTTTCTTCTGCGCTGCGAGATAAACATGGCGCGCTATTTCGCTCTCTTTTTTTTTCCCATGACATACATACTTATGTACTCTCCCCGCAACGTGATGTGATGATCTTTCGTTTCGTTTCTTCTTCCTTCCGACGCAATCCCTCTCACCTGGAATGTCCGAAAAAGAAAAGAAGCAGGAAAAAAAAACCAACAAGCTCTTTTCTCCAGCTGGAAAACGGCTCACAGATGAGGGGGAACCACCATCAGATGAGAGCATCTCAAAATGATATGTAGATAGTGCACTCCGCAATAATGCAAGCCAGCGCATTAACCTCCGCGATCAACCGTCAGTGAGCAAACACGACACAGGGTCAAGCCCGCCCATTATTGTTTGCGGTGCAACTTCCCACGTCCCGTCCCCGCCGGCCGTGAACACACACTTGGAATATCAATCCGATGCAATCCGACTTCCAGAGGGGCAGAACACGATAGCCTTCGGACTCTGTAAGCTTGCTCTGCCTCTCTTTGGTTTTCGTTTCGACTCTCCCCTTCCCCTTCCCCTTCCCCCTTCTTCCCTGCCGTGCCTTGCCTTGCTTCCTGCGGATTTCCGTGTCTAGCAATCGCTTCCGACAAGCGTTAGCCAGTCAGCCAGCCAGCCAGCCAGCCAGTCAGTCAGCCCGCCGTTTCTCTGCATCCAGCCCCCCCTCTCCTCCACCTCCACTTCTCCTCTCCGATGGGCCCAGCGCCAAACGTCACTGTCGCCATTCACCGAACGGAGGAAAGAAAGGGTGCGGATACCGCAGACGGAAAGTCCTGCAATAGGTACTCTATGTATGAACGACGGGACGAGCAGCCAACCCCAGCAATATATGTATATAATACACAGACGCCCCCTCTCCCCTCCCCAGCTGCTGGCTTCCGACTGGCGGCGATCATGGCTGTGGCTAGTCTAGATATTCTCGTTTTCGGTGGGGGGAGCATTCCGCTGTCGGCTAGATATCTATCCATCTAGTAACTCTTTCTTCTCTTCTCTCTTTTTCGGTTTTTTCTTCTTTTTCTTCTTCTTTCGCGATGATATAGAGTAAAGTATGTACCATGTATGAAATGATGATGCAATGGATTGGCCTTTTTTTTGTTCACTCGTCTCTTTGACTTCACCAGCCACCAGCCATCAGCCATCAGCCAATTTTGCTGGGTCGATCTTCCGGAACCGGCCGCTGTGTATGTATATAGAGTAGAGTGTAGGTATCTAGTACGTACATAAACTACATAGAGTAGATAGATACCACTGGCACACATATCTAGGTATCTATGTTACTCTGCACGGCTGCTGCTGATTCGTCGTCGGAGATTGTGGAGCGACTGGTACATAGATATCTAGCCACTTGGATAGATAGGTATCTATATGTAGCCACTCTGGATGATGATGGGGCAGCTGTGGGTCGCCGGCGCTCCATCCAATAATATGTCGGACATGCCGTAGTTACATAAACAGCCGTATGAATGCATGCACCGCCAGCCGTCGTCGTCGTCGTTCTCGTCGTTCTCTTCCTGACCGTTCGTGTCTCCACGTGGGGTTGTTGTTGTTGTTGTTGTTGTTGTTGTTGTTGTTGTTGGGGGGCTTCCCCGTATGTACATACGCGGCACCCATCTTCGCAGCGACTCCGACCTGCCCGTACCGGCATCAGCAGCTTGGCGGTTGCATTTTTTTTCGCATGCGAATAATGACAAAAAAAAAAAAAAGCTCGACGGTGCATATCCCCTACATTCATACATAGATACATAGATACTGTACCCTACAAAGTAAGTATGTAGGTATGTAGATATGTACTACCACATACATACCTAGTGCAAGTCGACGCGACTTCAGCTCTGCCGACGGGCCCGGCTTCTCTTTGCCCCACACTCGCGGCACATTGTTATTGACCGTGCTCTTTGCAGAGTTACCAGAGTACTCTACATCCATCTAGACACGCAAAGCACATACATACATACATACATCCTATCTGCATCCCTCTGCGCTGGCTCAATCGACGATCGCCAGACCCGGCCCAACTACATATCTATCTACGAATGCGTAACCCGGCAACGGCGTACATAGTTACACCTCGCCAGCCCGCAACATAGTTATGCAGATACATAGCGTAAAGCGCCGCAACATAGTTATGCAGATACATAGCGTAATGCGCCGCAACAGGGCTGAGTTAGAGTGCTATGTATGTACTCCACATGTATAGATGGTTTTCTTTTCTTGCTTCCTTTCTCCCTTGTTGGGCGACGGAAGCGTCGAGAAGATATGCACAGTACATCTGGGCGGACAGTGTTCCCAATCAAGCAGAGTAACCATGTAGAGTAGTGTGTGGCGGGTGGTCTCGAGCCTCGCCTCGGACTTCCCCCCCCCCACAGAATACCGCCAGATGTGGAGTGTGCTCTATGTACATAGATACTCTGTAGATGTGTGTAGATAGATCCTCTACACCATATACCGTACTCCGATGTTCAGCTGCGGGACATGTCGAAGTCGATACCTTCCTTCCTTCCTTCCTTCCTTCCTTCCTTCCTTTCCTTCCTTCCTATGCACCCTCCGGATCGGCAGGCGAGCTGCGCATCATGCGCCCCGCTCAGCCGGCGGCGCACCACCACAGCTTGTCGCGAAACAAGTCCCCCCCCCCCTCTGGAGATAGATAGATATGATATGATGTGATTCGATTCGATATGATATGTATGAGATGTAAGTCCAGCGCCCCAGCATCGCCGGAAAGTAGGAACGATCTCGCATTCTCTGACAGGAACCCACTCTATCTATCTATTCGCCCCAGCTCCAGTCGGTAGATATATACCTATGTACATAGCATATGTAGATTGCCCTCCCCCCCCCCCTCCCTCTCCCCCAGCGTCCGCTTCTATCTATCTGTCTTGTGTTATCCGCATCGCAATACCTATCTATCATCGGTGTGTCGGTAGGTAGGTATCGATATATCTAGAGTAGACACATTATTGTGATCTGTCGTGTTATGGTTTGTTTTTTCTTTCTTTCTTTCTTTCTTTCTTTCTTTTGCTTATCGTGCGTGGGGGGATGGGGGAAAGGAGGGAACTCGGACTGCTCGGCGCCTTGGCACCTCGCGGACTGGGAGAGTGCAGCCGACGCGCCAAGCAGGAGGTTCCCCCCTCCTCCCCTTCCCTTCCCTTCCCTCCCCCCTTCTTCCCTTCCCTTCCCTTCCCTCCCCTCCCTCCCGCCCCAGGAGGTGTGAGTGTGAGTGCTGCTGTGTGATGCGTGCGTGTGCTGTGATCACTTCCGCTTCGGGTTGCCTTTATTTTTATTTTTATTTTTATTTTTTATTTTTTATTTCTCCCCCTTGTGGACGGGGCACGGACGGACGAAGAAAGGGGCAAGATACATAATATGAGAAGGGGAGCGGCAACTGGTTTTGGACGTATCTAGTCACATAGCATATATACGCAACGGCCGTGCGTGAGAGATTTGGGATTTACATAACTATCTATGTACTCCACATAGACCTTCCGCGCATACATATGTAGATATATATATACATACATACCTGGGTCGACGTGGCGAGTGCCTGCGCATGATGGCACGATGGCGTGCATGGACACTTCGGGACATTGGAGGATGGACCTTGCATATACGTAGAGTACATATGTAGAGCACATACGCTCCGGGCGCATTCGTCTCCTACATACATACATACATACATACATAGACGAGACACGTGCCCCGGCACATCATACGCCTCGTGTAGAATACGTGCATGCACTTGTGTTTCGGACTCTTCCTCTGCCGTCTATGTAACCATCTATCTATGTATCTGTCCACGCTAAACGGCCTCCCGCTGCTCGAGCTGCACGGCCTTCACCCCCCGCGCCAGCTCCTCCTCCCGCTGTCCCCTCGCCGCGAGGCGCGCTTGCACCTCCTGCACAATCTCCGCCAGCTCCACGTCGACGCCGTTTTTCTCTGGGTGGCCGTCCGGCAGGCCCATCTCCTTGATCTTGACCATCCCCGCCGCGAGTTCGTCCTCGCCCAGGACGACGGCGTAGGGCACGCCGTGCTTCTCCGCGCCCGCGAACTGCTGCGTGAGCTTTGGCTTGACCTTGTAGAGGAACTCGGCCTGTCCCCCCCTCCCCCCCCCGGCGTTAGTGCGGACGATCACCGGACGGAGAGAGAGAGAGAGAGAGAGCACGCGCCTTGATCCCCGCATCCCAGAGCGTCTTGCACACTTCCATCCGCTCCTTCATCAGGCCCGTGAAGCCCTTCCCGCCGAACGCCATCACGTACACGTCCACCTCGTTGCCGCGCACCTCCTCCTCCATGCGCGCCTTCGAGATCGAAAAGATCCTGTCGACGCCGAACGAGATGCCGACGCACGGGATCCTGCCCTTCGCCGACTTGGAGAACATGCCCACCAGCTCGTCGTACCGGCCGCCAGCCGCGATCGAGCCCACGCCGATCGAGTCGTCGTTCGAGCGGTCGGCGTCGGGATCGTCGCTCTTGGGTGGCTTGGGACCGCGCTTCCCTCCGGCAGTGGCGCCCGGCGGCGCTGACGCTTCCGTGATCACCTCGAAGATCACGCCGGTATAGTAGTCGAGCCCGCGGGCGAGGGAGAGGTCGAACAAAAGGACGGGCATGACGCTGAAGACCTCGAGATAATCGATCAGCAGGCCCATGTCCGCGAGCCCGGCCGCGAACGAGGCGTTGGACGTGAGTTCGGGGATCCCCTTGAGTTCGTCGAGGAGGTCGCGGCCACCTTTCTTGAGGACATACTGGCCGATCTTGTCGGCGACCTCGGGATCGAGCCCCTTCTCCTCTGTCATCTCCTTCCGTACATCCTCCCATGGCATCTGAGCGCTAAGCGTAAGTGCGTGCGAGAAACCCCGAGTGATAGCAATGAGTGAAAACCCCCCACCTTGTCCAGCTTGTCCACCGCGCTCGAGATCTGTCTGATCTTCTCGAGCGGCACACCGCAGACCTCAAACAGTCCGTCGAGGATCTTCCGGTGGTTGATCTTGATCGTGTACTTCCCGATGTTCAGACCGTCCAGGATCTCCATCGCGATCCTGAGGATCTCGGCGTCGGGTAGCATGGAATCGTAGACACCCGCGATGTCGAAGTCGCACTGGTAGAACTCCCTCATCCGTCCCTTCGCCATGGCGGGCTGATCGCGGCGGTACACCTTCGCGATGTGGTAGCGCTTGATCGCCGTGATCTGGGGGTTCATCGCCAGCCATCGCGCGAACGGAACCGTCAGGTCATAGCGGAGGGAGCAGATTTCGCCGCCCTGGTCCGCGAGGTCGTAGATGAGCTTGGAGTCCTCACCATACTTGCCTGTCAGGACATCGCGCAGCTCAAAGACTCTGAGGTGGGTGGGGGGGTGGGCGAGTCAGCGCCCCGGTCCGCGTGGAACTAAAAAGGGAGGGGGGGGTTTGTACGGCGTATCGATGGTCACCCCTCCGTGACGCTTGAAGACCGTGGTGATCCCGTTGAAGATCTTGTCACGGATGATCATGTCCTTCCCCTCCCAATCCTTCGTGCCCTTTGGCACCTTGAGGTCGAACTTTCCCTTCTTTTCCTTTGGCGGCATGTCGACTGGCGTTTCGAGTGGTGAGGAACCCGTGAGGTGCGAGATGCGCGGTGCGAGGGATGCTAGTGGAAGGCGTATCGTCGTTGTCGTTGGTGCTCGCAGGAAACGTAGAAGACTCATTGACGGGGTGGGATAAATTAGCGGGGAAGTCAATGTGCGTGCGTAACGACTAGTCTAGAACCATGTGCTGTGGCTAGTGGACTGTGGCACTCCCGGAGTACTTGCTGCACCTGGGACGATCCGATTTACAGTTCTTTGTTTCGGCATGGTTATACTCTATATCCCTGGGAACGTCCGACAAGTCTGTATCTGATCACACTCTATTCGCTGGTTCAAAGAAGCCCCCCCCGTCAAACGCAGAATCAGTGACCACCCTCGCAGCTGCATCTCTCTCCGTCTCCCAACAACCCACATAAAAGAATCGCGATGTCGGCCTCGGAAGCCCCAAAACCAGCCGATGCGGAGATAGATAGTAAGGGCGCCCCCCCCACCCCCACCTCTCGAACGGGGGAGCCCAATACTGAACGGTCCCACAGCACAAAAGCAGCTGGATTACTGGAATAGCGTCGAGGCGACACCAAATGGTGGGCGTGACCAGAACTCTCCTTGTCGTTTCGGGCTCAGCACTCTAAACGGCGTCCGAACACACAGGCATGCTCGGAGGCTACGAGCGCATCAGCCGCATCGACATCCAAGGCAGCAAGAGCTTCTTCGCGAAGTTAAAGCTCGACCGGACGCCCCCGCTGCGCATCGCGGACTGTGGCGCTGGGTATGTATCCAGAGCACATATTTCCCACTTTGCTTAGCGCTGATGAATATTTACTCTAGCATCGGTCGGGTCACCAAAAACTTCCTCTCCAAGATCAACAGTGACGTGGTCGTCGACATCGTCGAGCCGGTAAAAAAGTTTACCGACGAGATAGCGAAGCCCGAGAATTTCGCCGAGGAGAAGGCCGCGGGCAAGATTGGGAAGATAGTCAATGTCGGACTCGAGGCGTGGACTCCAGAGGAGAAAGCGTATTGGGTCATCTGGAAGCGAGTCTCCTCCCCCCCCCCCTTCCCCGAGATTATGGGGGTGACGCGAATGCTGATTTCAAAGGCAAATAGCCAATGGTGCGTGGGACACTTGACGGATGTAGCCCTGACAGAATACCTCAAGCGGTGCGTGGCCGGTATTAAAGAAGGCGGCATGATCGTTGTGAAGGAAAACATCTCTAACTGCTCGGACGACGTGTACGATGAAGTGGATAGCAGTGTTACCAGGTATATTCATCGATCACTCGCTCGAGTGAGCTCAATATTGACACCTGCAGGACCGACGACAAGTTTCGAGCGATCTTTAGAGACGCAGGATTGAAGGTCGTCAAGACCGAAATTCAGAGGGGCATGCCACCAAGTCTGTTCCAGGTGCGAAGTTACGCTCTGCGGCCAAATTAGAAACGCCTGAACCATTGTTCTACGGCTTCTGGATGCTTTTATGTGTATTGCGTGTTCACTGCTATGCTCATAAACAATCCAACGGTCGCTTCACTCATCAATAGAATCCACCATAATCTTTGGCTCCAAAGCAGAAAAGTGCTCAAAGTAGCTCTTGAAAAGCTTCACCGCATGCTCGATATCGTGGGAACCACTGCCGCCCGCGCATATTTAGCTCCCATCCCACCATATACTGCATCCAGGAAAAAGATGGGGGAAGGGAGAACTCACCCGGTTTCACGAATACTGTGCATACTCAACTGCGCATTCCCCATATCGACAGTTCGCATGCCGAGAGCCGCGCTGAGCATGGGCCCGATAGTGGAACCACAAGAGGAGTCGTTGCGCACAACGAACAGCTGCAACGGCACACCGGCCTGTCTTGCAACCTCCTGCGTCATTACGATTCCCGGGGAGTTAGTAGCGTAACGGGAATTAGCATTGACCTTGATCACGGGCCCAGAGTTCATGTTTGGTCTATGGGAACTCTCGTACTTTGCACCGTAGTTGGGGTGCACGGCGTGCGCTTGGTCGCAGGACCAAAGCATGCTCTTGATCAGAGATTCTTCGTAGGCAGAAGTAGAAGGCAGGGCGGGGCAGGTGGAATCGCCCGGAAGGATGGAGAGGCGGCGGATCACGGCGGGGAGGAGGTTAGAGTCTGCTCCTTGCGCGGTCTGCGAGCCGATTTCTTCGTGGTCGAAGAGGGAGATCAGGCGAATGCTGGATTCACCGTCGAGGGAGTCGATGGATTCGATGAAACCCTCGGTCGCGCAGTAGGACATCACCTGGTTGTCGAGGCGCCCGGAGAAGATGAATTCATCGTTGAGACCGCCGAGGACTGCCGCTTGGGTATCGTACAGAATCATCTCAAAGTCGACGATATCCGCAACCTCGACGCCGGCTTCGGACGCGATACGTTCAACAACTGGCGCATGGTGACGCTCGGTGATCGCGGAGAGCGGCTGAAAGTTAGGGTCCTTGCTGATTTCTTTCTCCTCTGCGGGGGCGTCGGAGGATTTGTTGAGTTCCGCGGCAGCGAGGCCGGCGATAGGGAAGAGCTGTGTTTCCTTGTTGAAGGCGAAGTTCTCCTGCCGGTCGAGGTGGACTGCAAGAGTGGGGATGCGGAGAATCGGATCATCGACTTTGATGAGCTTGGAGACGATGTTTCCACCCTTTTCGCGAACCATGGCCCGCCCGGCGATCGAGAGGTCACGGTCGAACCATGTGTGCCAGAGTCCACCTTTCGATCCATCATCAGCTTCGCAGATATGAAGTCCATCACACATCCTCAACTAACCTCCGTAAGTCTCGACACCAACCTGGATGTACGATCCGTTCTCTCCAAACTTCTTGGAAATGGGCTTAATCCTCAGCGCCGGCGAATCCGTATGAGCACCGAGCAGAGCCATTCCGTTTCCCGGCTGTCAAGTCCATCCGCATCAGCGTTGCCCGCCCACACAATCCCATCAGTAGAGAGAGGACATGCATACCTTCCACGTGCTCCCAACTCCAAACGCAACAATGCTCGATCCGTTGCGTGTGAGAAAATACTTCCCACCCTTCTTAATCGTACTTGCCCACGAGTCCCTCTCGCGAATCTCACAAAAGCCCGCCTTCAGCAACCGCTGTTTGGCAGACTCAACCACATGGAAAGCTATTGGGCTCAGCTAAACCCCGCATATGGGACGGATGAATGAAGCTCACGCGTGGGAGACGCATTGACGAATGAGAGGAAGTCGATGGCGTACTTCTTCGTTGAGGATGCCATTGTCGTTTTTGTGGGATGAAGAAGATGGTGATTGCGGGGGATTGCGGGGGGCGGGGGCGGGGGAAGGTGCAGGCGGAGGTGGAGGTCAATTGCTGGTGTTACGATGGAACCAAGCTCCTCGTGTGACCTTTGACTGTCCGAAGCTGCTTCAATAAATCTGGACCACTTAGCGATCAATGCAGCCCTTTCTTTCTTTCTGACATCGCTTGGTCGATATCTGGAACACCCATTGTGCATGATTCTGACAGGAAAGAACGTGTATATACGATGATGCGAGGGTGTAATTTTTTGGTCTTTGCAGTGGGCGTGCTAAATTCCACTATCTCTGCGAAGAAACCCAGTGCGCTCCGGACAATCATTGCGTCACGCTTTATTACATTGGATTAGATACAAACGCAACGGGTTCGAGATGTACCAGTGACGGCTTGACTGTTAGTCGTCGGAGGTGCTGGTGATTTTGACAGGACGCTAGAAGGTCGGATGTGGCTCACGGTTCATTCGATCTCACTCGCCAGATATAAAAGGAATGACTCCATCCAGTCCATGTAGTCCATGTGGTCCCTCAACAAGGAAAACCCAACAGGAAAAAGAAAACAGAACAAAATGCGCAAAAACGCCTATTAATATGCCAATAAGTGTCAACAACATGCACTGCTGGGTATCATCCATCTGCCCACCACTACGTTAGGAATTACTCTTGAAACGCCATCTTCAACTGCTCAAAATGCCGTTTCTGCTCGACTGCTAGTTTGCCATCCGTATCCTATCGAACCGTGAGCGATTTTTGATAGGGCATTGGGTGCGACGGGGTGCTCACGGAGATGATCGTTAACACTAGCGAATAATTATTCAGCAGGAACCGCTCCCTCTTCCTAGCATCACTAATGCCACTACTCAGCTTCGTGAGGAATGCTTCAAAATCGCTTCTAAGCCTTCCGAGACTTCGTTGTACAGGCTCATCATCTCCCGCTTCAGCGCTGAGCGAGAGAAGTCCATGCAGCAAACTCGCAAAGCGTTGGGTTAGAAAGTGCGGTGCGGCACTTTGCTTCGCAGCGGGACCTGAGACGGCAGCTAGCATGCGCGTATTGTTGATATTTCGGCGGAGAGATTCACATTGCGCATCCATTACTAGCTGAAAACGGGGCCAGAGAAGCATGTTGGTTGCGTTAAGATAGCCTTCGGCAGCGGGGATGCGGCGCTTTTGCATTTCGAAGAGAGCATCTTGGTTAAGTCTTACGCAGAGGAGGATGCCGAGAGAGTCGTAGGTGTTGTCGACGAGTGTCTTGGTGAAGGTTCTTCCGAGGGCGAAAGTCTGCTCGAAAATGTTATTGAAGATGTGAGATAGCTGGTCGTACTTCTTGTGTGAGAAGAATTCACTAATGAAGGTGTATTCCGCCGAGCAATTTTCCATCAGTGCCGCGTTAAAGTGGCGGAAGTGGAATTCGAGGTAGTGTGTGGTCTTGTCGTCTTCCGCTTGGTAGGCCGCCATGATGGGCGCCGTGCGGTTGCGGAGTATCTCAATTCGCCGGCCGATGTTGAATGGATCGTACGTGGCCATCGCAGAGCCCTTTAGTCCAGGGATCAAGCCACCCTTCCGCGCCGCTTCTTCGTAGCCGAGCACATCGTTCTTGTCCATCACATGTAGCTTCAACTTCTCAAACGTCTTATGGTACCGCTGAAAATGCGTCGAGTAGTACCACCGCATGGTGTTTGTGTATGCCTGGACGATTTCCTCGGCCAACTGTGCATGGTGATTCGCCATGAATCGGAACAGCTCTTGATATCGTAGGAACCCTTGTTGCTGAATGAGTTGCGAATTCGCTCCCGGTATCCGTAAAGCCTTGATTCTGGATACGAAAAAATCTCGTACTCTTTCAATAGTCTGATAGCCCAATTAGCTCCACACCGTGCGATACTGCCAGCCAATGGGTAGCACCTTATGCGTAATCTTCTCCAGCTCCGGCTGAACCTCCTGCACTGCCTTCACCTTCGCTGGGTCTTTGGACTCAATCGCTTTGATCCTCCTATCCGTATCATGTAGCGCCTTAACCCAAGCATCATTGACATCTCCCTCGACCAACCGCCTGACATCGTTGGGTGGCAGTACAATATCATCCACGATCGGCCCAAGTAACATCTCAACTGCCTTCCGGTTGCCAAGTTGCTTGTTGAGACTCATCGACCGATTCTGAAGGGTTTCTATCTCGCCGCTGACAGTGCCCAGATCGACCTGAAATGCGGATAGATATGACTCGACGGATTTCAGTACCTCGTCACACGCGGTGATGCTGCGGTGTAGGTCCTGGAATTTATCCTTCTCTTTCTCATCTAGGCCTATCAGCAATCGCCTAGTTACCACCGGAAAGGGAACTAACATTCCTCAACCGACTGCTCACTGTATTCCCTCTTCCTCACCACCGCACCCCTTAGCTCCTCTTCCGCCTTGACAACAAAGTCCTCCAAACTCAACCCATCAAATATCACATCCTCAGCATCCCGCACATCCGGCATACACTCCTCCACTCCCTTGGTCGCCACAGGCGCACCAAGTATCCCCTCCAAAACATTCAGCGGATCCCTGACTCCTGGTGGTTGCGGCGCAGAAACTGCCTTGCGATATCCTAGCTGATTCCCTCTGGTTGGCAATGATACTGTTGACGCGTTCGGAGTATTCCCTCCGGCTAGACTCATAATACTGGATCTATGAGACAGTGCAGGTCGTATAGCAGAGGCGTTGGGCCACCGTCCGAGTGGGCTGGGTGCATAGTTGCGGAGCTGTGGGGTGAGGTTGTTGCTATTTGGAGGTGAGGGTGGACGTGGAGACGGTTGTTGCTGTGAGAGAGATGAGGAGGTCCAGTTGCCTGGTCTCCACATTTTGCTAATTGGGGCGTGTGTGCCGGTGGGTGACGGGCCGATTGGGTTTTATGGTAGGAGGGTGGAGGGTTCGAAGCTCAAGTCCATGACGGGATAGTTGGAACTGGAATAGGTAATTGATACCCTGGGAGATCCAAGTTAAGGAGCCGCATGATGTGGACGGAACCGGCTAGGGTTCCCGAGCCGAGAGCATTTGAGATGTTCGACCCAGTAGCCGATTGTAGTTAAGTTCGGGCAAAAGAACGATGTGACACAATGTGATGCCGTTGACGGTTGGATAAGTCAGAGGGATCAGCAGAAGGTTAATAACATGTATTCTAATAAGAGGAACTGAGCTTTTAAAGCCCCCCATCGCCCATTTTAGTTGTACTAGTACATATGATAGAGGCCGGTTGACACGGCTCCCCAATCGAAACACATCAAAAATCACGGTCGCGCCCGGGTCGATTGTGGCGTCTGTGGGATTGCAGACTTATCTTCGGCTCAAAAGCTTTGGGGATTTTCAGATAAGTCTCGAGCTCTGGTGGTTTTTTCAGCGCCTTTTTCAGATAGTGCTGTCACCAAAAGTCCTAGTGTTTATAGCGCCTAAACATTGCTACTTTGGGTGCGAAGTGGCGGAAATCCCGATCAAGCTCGAACATGGGCGGCTAGTTACCAGCTCGAGTAGGGGTACCTACATACATTTATACGTCTCGGACAGGACCAAATACGCCAGCACCGATGGGCTTTCTTTTAGATACACTACATGAATATTTAGTTGACTGCAGTATTTGGCCGTTTGGGTGATCATAAGTATTCAAGTACCATACACGGCACATCTGTACCTGCGTAAATGATTGCCGAGGACTAAATAAACAGACAACAGTGAATTTAACTGTAAAATGGTCGTGGGAAAACGCTCTGCAAGCAGGCGAGGTGGAAGATAATGGACTGTATGGAAGGTACGACGGTTTGGCAATGGAATAAATGAATCGGTTTTGGACGAGGCGCATGTGAGTCTGACGAAAGTAAGCGCACAACCACACAAGATCAATTCGGATGCCCATGTTCAGTGTTTTTTTTATTCGTGACTACCAAAGTGTTTCCACACGAGTAATTCACCTTTCTCGGCCCATCCGTGATCTTCCTCTAAGCGTTGGAAGACAGGATGTCGGAGTCACCCTGGTCGAGAATGGCCATGGTGGAGCAACGGAAGAGCTTTCCGCAAGCGGTACCGAGCTCAATCTATTCCCCAAACATAACAAGTCAGCAAAGCGGGCTCCCTCCAAAGCAGAAGTTTCTTGCTTCTTCTCAGGGATGAAGCTCCAGCCTTCCCATCCACTCAATTGCCACGCAGCAGGTGTGACAATTGGAAGCTTCTCACGGAGAGCTGGGTATTCACGAACAAGTCGAAATGGGAAGCGAAAGAGGGACAGGGTCCGTACGTTGTTTCCAGCGAAGTGATGGACGTTGCACTTGCCCAACATGGAGTAGTATTCGAGCTCAGACTTCCTGAGAGGAGGGGTGTTGCCTAGAACAACTATCAGCACCTCGTATCCTTCAAAATCGCAATTGTGCTCCATTGAAAGAACACCCGACAACAGGCGCATGATTCGCAGTGCCTCGGAACGAGTCGATCGCGGGGATGGAGACGTACCGGCGATGATGACGAGCTTGGCCTTGCCCGAACGGAGAGCCTTCAGGGTCGACTTGTATCCGAGCACGTACTTTCCAGACTTCATAACAAGCGCCAGGCGCGAGTTAATGGAGTCGGAGGCGGTCTTCTTGGTCTTCTTTGTGGGGGCTATTGTGCATCTCTTCAGCACACAAAAAGAACCAGTCGTGGAATCGGCGGGGAAACATACCCATCTCTGCACTTCCGTTTGGTTGCTTGATAAGGGATTATCGAGGAAGTACTCCGGTAAATTTTGTCGTTGATTTGTCGCTGATGATTGACGGCTGTACACAGTGCTAAACTTTCCTGGGTTGAAAGTTCGAAAAGAGTTGTGGGTGTTGTGGGCTACGCTAAGTGACCGCGTAGGGTTAAGGGCTTACATACGACCAACATCCTGTCCATTGGCCATCACTCGGATGTTCCATGCAAACTCAATCGTTGTTCTCTAATTCTAGTAGAATAAATCGAACTCGCACTCCAGATCCCCCGAATCCCCCTACAGTTTGATGCTCAAGTCTTTGTAATCGAGAACCAAAGCGACCGCTGCTACCGCCGCGAGATACGCCGTCAGAATACCCATAGCTTCCACCCGTCCCATATCTAGCGTCTTGACCGTAACATTCACAAGGCCAGTCAAGAGGTTCGCCTATCTTACATTAATTATCTTGTTAATCGGGACTGAAAGCGGGAGCACTCACAGCCAGAAACACAGCCAATCCATTACGATTGAACGCATCAAGCACCTTGGGTACGTTGAATCTATAGGCCTCTTTCTCGTCGTTCACTCCGGTCTGTCGCTTCGAAAGGAGAAGTCTCTCCACCAGGTAAAATGCGACTATTTGTGAGGTGTTGAAAGCGGCAACCCAAAGAACATACGAAAGATTCGCCAGTCTCCTTGACACACCGATCCCCAAGCCCTGATACTCATTGCATCCAATGAATGCAACAATCCAGAATGCTGCCCAGCCCAACATTGTCTTCAACGTCTCTGACCGCTTTGGGTCGGAGGTGTTGTCCCGAGGGAGGATATAGGTGCCGGATGACATTGCGGCCAAAAAGATGGCAAGGTAGCCGGCGAAGCTGCTTGCGCCTTCCTTGTTCATTCCTAGGAGACCATACTTGTGGCGATCACCAACGAGGACATACTCCTCTAGGCCTGTCGTCTTCAGGATGATCTGGTAGCCTCCCGCGACGAGCAGGGTGAGTAGCATGTAGATGACTGTCGGATTCCGGTTGCCGATAGGGATCGATTGCAATAGTGCAACGAACGGTGGTAGGAAGCCCAAAGTGAAGAAAAAATTCCAGTGTACCCCATACTCGGTTACATGCTCAGCGTAATCTACGCCTTTGACTATAGCGAGCCGTACGAATCCAAGGACCAAAAGCGGTAAGGAGCTGCGCATAGAAATCTTCATCCTTTCTAGAAAGGACACCGAACGACCAGTGGGTACGAGATATTGCTTGACCACTGTCCGTGACGACACAAGTCCCGAGGAAAACACAAAAGACCCGACACCGAGGTCCATCAACGATGTGCCCCAGTTCTCGACCTTTGCGAATCGCCGTGGAAAGACGTGGAAGTCGACCGCTAGAATTGCAGCGCACGTGATCACCATCATGCTACCACGGTACACTGTGAGGAAGGCTTTCTTTGGCAGTGGATCTCGGCCCTTCTCGCTGTCCCTGGCGGCATTTTTGGGCCTTGCAATTTTGGGTGGTTTTGGTTTGGTGAAGTAGATGAGGACAGCTGGTGACAGTACAAGCATGTTCAGGAGCATTGGTTGGGCAGAGTACAGGGTCGTCGCAAGAAGAACCAAGGCGCAATTGAGGAGGAAATCGATCGCCAATTGCGCCGGCCCATAAGAGGTAAAGAGGCGTAGGCGTGACTGGAGGACCGCGAAGAAGACATACGAGACCTACGAGATCGTTGTTAGCGCTCGAAGCACACTCACTCGTAGAGACATGGATTTACAGGGGCTATGGCAGTGACGAGATTGATCTCCGTTATTGATCCTCCCGCAAGGTCAGAAACAAAGGCTTCTTTCCGAAGCTTGTATAGCTCCTCCGGCGTTTTCATCGTGAGAGTTGCGACGTTGTTTATGGTTTAAAGCACAGATCACCGGAGAAATACCGTGACGTTGTCCTGTGCGACGGTTGGGGTCTCTAGCCTTAGCGCCGTCTACCATCCATTGCAAGCTTCCAAAGGTCAGGGGCTATGTACATCTTGATAACCCGCACCAGCACTTCGATGACAGACGGGCTTCTGGATATCATATCGACAGTTAAAATGGCAGAACCAGGAGCCAACGGAGATTTTCCAGTCGTGAATGTCTTCAGCATGAATTGCTGGGGAGTGAGTTCCAAACCATCCTCATTTGAAGGTTTAAGCTGACAGCGGCAGCTGAAATACATTGCCAAACACCGCGTGGCCCGTCTCAACGAGATCTCGCTTCGGATAGCTCGCGCATCTCCTTCTCACGATATCGTCGCGCTGCAAGAATTCTGGGTTTATGCCGACTACCTTAATCTTCGCCAGAAGACCCAGCACATCTTTCCCTACGGAAAGTTCTACTTCTCTGGTTCAATCGGAGGTGGCCTGGTCATCTTGTCCAAATGGCCGATCTCACAGAGCAGCATGTTCCGGTACCCCCTCAATGGGCGGCCTACTGCGTTCTTCCGAGGCGATTTCTACGTGGGGAAGGGTGTCGCCTGTGCTGCGATTCGGCATCCGAGTGGGCAGACCATCGAGGTCTTCAATACACACGTACGATAGATCTGTCACACATAGCACTATGTCGCTAACGTTTCCTGGCAGTTACACGCTCCATACGAGGAAAAAGACACATACCTCTGCCACCGCACAGCGCAAGCTTGGGAAATCGCTAAGCTCCTACGGGGTGCTGTTCAAAAAGGCCATGTAGCCATCGGAGTGGGCGATTACAACATGATTCCGTCCTCACTCGCACACCGGCTTATATCCACCCACGGGATGGTGTCTGACAGTTGGCTCTCGGCTTACCCTACCACGCCTGACATTCACCCACCAGGTGCGAATGCTCGGTTCAACATTGAAACCATGGGAGCGACATGCGACAGCATTTTAAACACCTGGAGGATGCCGGGGCTGGAGTTGCCGCCGCCCGAAACGGTTGACCCTCGCGGCAAACGTTTGGATTATGTCTTCCACTCACCCTCCAATTCTTCTGTGCGCAGCGTCAAAGTTGGCATGACTGAACCTATGGACATGCCATCGCAAACCGGGGGCAAGGGCGGGGCCGGGAGAAACTGCAGTCTCTCGGATCACTTCTCAGTAGAAGTGCAGCTAGCTCTCGTGCCAGACCACGAGCAGCAACTCGAACTGGCCAGGGCAATGAACCCGGACCCTATCCCCAGAGAATCACTTATAGACATCGCCGGCTCAGCGCGAGCACAGGATGCTGAGATGTCGCGCCAAGTCGGCCAGTTGTCCGGCGAGAAGTACTTGCCGGTGGACATCATCGACAACATATTCACTGTGCAGAGAGAATACACAGCCCGTGAGGTCAAGGAGAAGTTTTGGCGCATTGCTCATTTCTGGGCTTCGATACCCGTATTGATCCTTCTGCATGTGGCGGTATGGTGGAGTCCACATAATGGCGTGTCGTTCTTAATTATGTTCCTTGGATGGGTAGTTGCGGTCACGGGTGTTATGGATGGTTTGATCGGTTTCATCTTCACTGGCAGTGGCATGTACCCCCATTCAACTTATTTGGCGAAGGCTAACTGGTGCCCTAGAGCTGCGAGCACTCACGGAATTTGCGGAAGAAATGACCATGTACCGGCAGCTAGCAGAGATGTCTAGCAATAAGAACGGCGTCGAAGCTGGTAAAGATTAGATTCCCGTCACGAACAATCCCAGCTTCCGCGGAAAAGGCCAACACTACTACCCGTTGCAAAGGCCACCGGATCGAACTTCGTTTCTGAATTTTGGTGTTTGACTGGAGATGTTTTGGGAATGTGTAAACTAGGAATATGCAGGGAACACTTGTAAAGTCGGACAATCGATAGAGCCAAACAACCACTCAAAAAGACAATGGAGATTGTGGTGCTTTAGCAAATATTAGTACATTATCGTAACAATAGTATTCCAATAGTCGTGGTCGATGAAGATTGCATTACTCAAAGCGGCTTAACACGCGGACTTGCGACGGGCTTCAGAGTAGAAAGGAGCTTGCTAATAGAATGGGCTCCACCTTTTGCCATTTCTCATGCAATACGTCGAGTGATGCAATCGAGCTGAATTGGGGATCATACAACACACCGAAAAGGAAACCCGAGAATTGCCGGCCACAACTGTCTATTAACAGCAGGGTATGCCATCCACCACCGTCCGTGGTTCCAAACGCCGTTCGTCTTCTCCACTTAGGCCACCTTCGCAGCGTTACGGTGAGGCTTTGGTTGGATATCGATAACGGCATTAACCAGTTCCTCAGCAACCTTAAGCGTCTTTTCCACACCCACGGCCTTGATCTCTTGTAGCTTCGCTTCGACCTCACGGGATGCCTCCTGCTCGGCCTGCGCGTTTACACCAGAGTGCTGCCAAAACGTCAGCACTGTCAAGGGTGTGCGGAGTTGCGGCTAACCTCCTCCTCGAACTTCTTGAATTCGGCCTCCTTCTGCTTCTTGTACTCTTCTATCTCCTTCTGTGCCTCGCTGCGGGCATCCTTGACTTTCTGTGTCCGGTCTACCAACCGTTAGCCCGAGTGGTAGCGAGCGATGCGGATTACGAACAAGCCCTCGCTTTCTGCACGATCTTTTGAGCATCACGCTCGGCCTAGAGATGCGTGAGCAAGCTTCGTTCCGGGAGATAAGTAGGCAGATGGCAGGGGAGATATGTACATCGAGAAGCCGTTGGATTCCGGCGGAGTTCTGGGCAGACTATTTTTTCGTTCCGTCAGTTCCAGTGCCATCCCTAGAGTTTCGAATAGACCGAGATACCATTATTTATTGTGGTGAACAGAGGTGAAGTCAAAAGTGGAGGCGCTGGGTAAGCCGTTGGATTTGGCTGGTTGAGGGAGACGGCGGTTTGGCTTGGTTCTGGTTACAAGTGCCAAGCCGGGTAATGAACCTTTAATTTGTACATACATGGCTCTGTGTCAACCAAAGACGCGCCTGTGCCTCAAATTTCTCAAGAAACACCACGGGCTCTTCCACGACCAAAGATCACGCCACCAGCACCACGAGCACGAACTACAGTCTGACCTTCACCATGCCTGTCGTTAAAGGTGGTGTCTGGACGAACGTCGAAGACGAAATTCTGAAAGCGTCCGTCAGTAAATACGGACTGAATCAATGGCAGCGCGTGTCGTCACTACTGGCGCGCAAATCCGCAAAGCAGTGCAAAGCCCGATGGTCCGAATGGCTCGATCCCAGTATCCGGAAGGTTGAGTGGTCGCGCGACGAAGATGAGAAGCTGCTGCACCTCGCGAAGTTGATGCCAACCCAGTGGAGGACCATCGCGCCGATTGTGGGTAGAACGGCGACCCAGTGTTTGGACCGTTACAACTCGTGAGTTCTCTGAGACTACGGAGGGTGTTTTTGGGTGTTGGTGAGGTAGGCTGATAATTGTTACAGGTTACTTGATGAGGCCGAGGCGAGGGATAGCCAGGAGCTGGGACTTGCGGGTCCTGGCGATGAGGCGGTGGCGCCGTCGGCGGATGACATCAGGAAGTTTAGGCCTGGAGAGGTGGATCCGGACCCAGAGACGAAACCTGCGAGACCCGGTATGCCCTCTTCATGTTCTGGGTTTTTGCGCCAATGGAGTATGCTAACTGTGACCTCGTGGTACTATAGATGCTGTTGACATGGACGAGGACGAGAAAGAGATGCTCAGCGAAGCCCGTGCGCGTCTTGCCAACACACAGGGCAAGAAAGCGAAGCGCAAGGCTCGAGAACGGCAACTCGAGGACTCTCGACGTCTGGCGCTTCTCCAGAAGCGACGAGAATTGAAACATGCCGGAATCAACATCAAGTTGTCCAACCGTCGGAAAGGAGAGATGGATTATAATGCGGATATTCCCTTCGAGAAGGCGCCGGCACTCGGGTTCTACGATACGGCCGAGGAGGCGCTCAGGAATGAGAGGCAGCGCGAGGGGATTGACCCGAGGAAAGCGCTTTCCCACAAAAAACGACAAGGTGATCAGGACGATAGCGGCAATGGAAAGAGGAGGAAAGGTGAAAAGGATAAGACTGGCTCTGCGGCCGCAGCGGCACAAGTTGCTAAGGCGGGACAACTTCAAAAGATTCGAGAGGCAGAGCAACTTAGCAAGCGGAGAGCGCTCAACCTCCCCGCACCACAAGTGAGCGAAGCAGAGCTCGAAGATATTGTTAAGATGGGTATGGTCGGCGAGAAGGCCAACCAGATGGTGGTTGCCGGAGAGAACGAATCTACGAAGGGCTTAATAGGTAACTACAACAGCGTGAATACCGGCCAACCAATCCGAACACCACGTGCTCCGCCAACTGAAGATCGTGTTGCCAACGAGATCAAAAATATTCGAGCGCTCACAGAAACGAAGTCATCTCTTCTCGGAGGCGAGAACACCCCATTACATGAGGGTGGCAGTACGGGGTTCAAGGGTATCAACCCTGAGCGGTCAACCATATCTACACCCAATCCTATGGCCACGCCATTCCGGGGGGCCGGAGCTGGAGCCATTGGTGCAACTCCAAGAATCGGCCAAACACCCTTGAGGACCCCAAGAGACACTCTGGCTATTAATGCCAACGGAGACATGTCATCACTTGTGAGCATGACGCCAAGGGATCAAAAGTTACACCAAAATTCTCTCAAGCAACAGCTTCGGGCCGGCTTCTCATCTTTACCGAAACCCAAGGAGATCGAGTTGGAGACACCCGATGAGCCAGGAGAGGAAGAGGTGATAGAGGAACTCACAGAAGAAGATGCGGCAGAGCGAGACCGTCGGATACGCGAGAAGCAAGAGGCCGATGTGGCTGCGGAGCTCAAGCGACGAACTCAGGTCGTACAGCGAGATCTTCCCCGACCTTCTGTCGTGGACGTCAATATGCTTCTGCAAAGGGCTTCTGTCGAGAAGGGAATTAATGGCATGATTGCAGGTGAGATGGTGGCACTTGTCAGCACGGATGCTCTTAGGTACGCCATCAAGGGTGGCAAGCTCATCGGGACAGTGCCGCCGTTGGAGCGGATCGGTGATGACTTCATTGTGCGTGCCCGGAACGAAATGTGGCTTGAGCTCCCCGAGGAAGATGCAAAAGCTGCAGGTGCCGAGTTTGAAGCGGCGTGGCTGAAGGTTCATGGTGGCACGACCCTGCCCGGACTTGAAGACTATGGCGATGATGAGGTTGACATGGAACAGCTTAAGATTCAGGCTTTTGATGTATATTCCTCAATATGCTTCCGTTTCCCCTTGAACCTGTGACTAATTATCTCATCCAGGCAATCCATGATAAACTTATCAAAGACGCCACCCAAGGAAACAAACTGGAGAAGAAACTCTCGCTCCTACTTGGTGGGTACATGAATCGCGAACGTATGTTGATACACAAAATCCTAGAGGTGTCCGAGGCAATCCTACAGACCAAGATCGACCTAGACAGTTTCAGGACATTGCGAATCAGCGAGGCCGATGCAATTCCTCAGAGACTGAAGAGTCTTAAGGAAGAGGCGGAATTTGTGGAGAAGCGCGAACGTGAGGCGCAGGAGGTCTACAGGCATATGAAGGAGGAGCTCGATGCATTTGCTTAATAAGACATTATAATGAGTACAGGTGAATTATTCGGGTTTGCCAGATGTTCGTTTGTATTATAGTTGGATTTCTCCTTGACCTAGGGAGTGACGAGACGCATGGCACTGTTTCGATATACCACGTGGTTGAGTCAGGGGTTAAAAATGTCGTAGCTTGTTCATCACAGCCAGTCATTTGTAGCCACAACAGAATCCCACACCGGTCGGCGAAGCACACAACCTCACTCGAACGTGCTTCCTAGATCGATAGGTAGGTAGCCCAAAAAGCAAACCTTTGTACCGTCCAAACGCCGATTTCCCCACCCACAAGATCCACTATTCCCTTTCCCCTCCATTTCGTTTGCATTTCCCCTTGCCACTAATTCTGCCTCGGCTTGACGATCCCATCATGAACAAAATAGTACGCCACAGCCGAATCCTCTGCGATGACAGCCAGCAATAGTCTTTTCTTCCTGGGGTTCCCCTTGGCATCGAGTCCCCAGACTCCCTCGGGCATCGCATCGAACACCTCGGCCATCTTCCCCAGGCTCCATTTCTCGCGCAGATCGACGGGGAGAACCCACTCGACCTGCTGCTGCTCCTCGATCGACGGGGGCGCGTGCGGGTCCGCGTCCGGGTCGATGTACACCGGCGAGGGCGGGATACCGGTCAGCAGCGGACGCGGGAGGTCGGACAACGCCGCGTACGTGCTGAGATTGGTCCAGAGCGCTGACGACTCGAGGTGTTGGTGCACGATGGTGATGAGGTGGAGGTGCGCCGCTTGTTCGGCTGGCGTGTAGCTCGTCATCGTACGTTAGTCGCCCGTGGCGGGACGGGAGGCGTAGTGGGGATTTTGGATGGAAAGTATTTCGCGCGTCGGGGTGGAGGGGACAGGCCGAGAGAACTCAACTAGATAGATACCTAGGGTAGCTAACTGCCTACAAAGTGCCTAGTGGAGTGGACTGGAGTTGGGTCGATTTATCCTAGTCAGCCCTTATTCCTCCGAATAACTATTGCTGTCCCGCGAATTCATTATTGATCTTGGAAAAGCTGGCAAGAATCACTGACAGCCGGAATGGGGATCAGCAGCCCACAGGACCAACCCTCAGGCTCGAATCTGAACACACTTTCCAGAACCCGGATACACTGCAAATTAAGCGACGTCTTACCAAGTCTTCTTACATCTTACATATCTGTCTGTTCGTGGGGTATCTGGGACCTAGTGGCCAACCTACCAGTAAATCATACACTATCCTCAGTCCGGTGTCTTTTGTACACCCAAGAGAAGGTGGTGTGATTTTCCGGCGCTTGTGCAACTGGTGGAGGATCCAACCTTTCCATCCAGTATGGAGCCCTCCGGGTATACAATGTGACTCGCGGGCAGGTTCGCCCCCTACAAAGAGCCCCAGATCGCCCTCTAGCATCATAAAACGGATACACATGATGATATCGGTACTGATGGTACGAAATCAGATAATAGCGGGTGTGTTGTATTGTCTCTGGAGTCCCGAGCTGTTCGCTCGCCGCTCTACTACTGCCGTGCTTGGCGCCCAGAGTGCGCTAGTCGCTGACTCCCAGTACAGTTTAGCGCTTTTCCTTTGTCCTTCACATTGTTGTTGATGTATTAACGAGCAATGTATGGACATTGTTTAGTCGTGGATTCTTTCATCGTAGGAAAGAATTAGGAAGGCAAAGTATTCGGATTTTTCTTCCTCTGATGTTGGTCGGCAAACCGCTTTTTTTAAAAATACCCGTCATGCGGGAAAAGCGTGTTGCGGCAAATTCTTGGCGCCGTTAAGAACTGGCCGAAAATTTGTACAACCAGTAGCTCGACTCAATCCATGCACTTCACTGCACCCCGCGCTGGGTGAAGTGAAGTACATAAAGTGCTGCTGTGTTTCTGACCGACCACAGTCAAGAGCAACGCCTTTTCTTGTTCTTTCTCGCCCCCACTTAAACTCCTCTCGCCACTCGCGAGAAAGGACTAACAACAAAAGGTGCGCAGAGAAAGAGCGAACGAGACAAATAATGGCGAGACTCAGCATGCATACGCCATCTAACGGTGCTCCCGGAATCAGCGTTCGCAGGAGGAAGCGCGATCGCGAGAGGTTGCGACAGCGCTGGCAAGCGCAGAAGCTGGAAGAGGCGAGGAAGGAGGAGCTGAAGGAGGAAGAGGAGCAGGTGGATGACGGCGCACATATAGCTGCTGCACCAAGGGACGAGGGTGTGGCGAAGGGGGGGAGCGACACTGAGGATACCACCACTATCGGTAGCGAAGGCGAGCGCGAGACTTCTACGCATGCGGTCCCGGATACTGCGGCCGATGGCAAGGCACTCCCCTCGCCCGCGAGTGAAGCCGTTGGAACGGTAGTGCCTGTGTCCGGTAAACAAGCTGAGGCTCTTGTCGAAACTAACGACGACACGACACACCCTCGGGAAGAGAAGGGGCTCGGCGAGGATAGATCCACGGCGGATGCGGAGGGGATCCAAGAGAACGATATCATGCCCGAAAGGGAACCGTACAGCGACATGCCTCCCACAGCGGAGGTAACCGAAGACAAAGAACATACCGACATTTGCGAACCAGTCAAAAAGTCTGTGGACCCGGTAATGGCGGAGGCAGGGTCGAACAACGCCCATGATCCTATGCCGGAGGTTACAAAAGATCTAGAGCACGCGAGCGATCCCAAGTCCGAGGACACTGTGGGCACTGTGGAGGTAAAGCATGATATTGATGTCCAGAATCCCGAACTTGGCGACAAATTTTCTGTACGTTCCCACTCTGGATCGACCCAGATCAGCATGTCTAACAGCTTCTAGCAACCCGTCACAGATCCTCCAGACGAAAAATTCAAGCCCTCCCTCACCCCTCTCAAAACCTCAACATTCGACAACGAGGACGCTCTACCCACGCCGCCACTTAGTGCACACGAACCACAGCGCCGTAGCAGTCGGATCCAGGTGGTGATCTCGATGCCACGAAAAATCCATACTCCACGAAAAGCGCGGATCTCAACTCCAGTTCCAAAGGCTGAAGAGGAGCCAAGATATTCGTTGCGGAACTCAGCAAGGAAGACTATGGAGAATATCCAAGATCCGGTAACGCCAACCGCAAGGAAGCGGAAGCGGCGTGCCTCGTCCCCAATCTCCCCAAGCTTGTGGGCGGAGAGTGAGAATATCGAAGGCTGCATCGGGCCAGAAGAATCGGTGTCGGGAGAGATCATCGTGCTTTCCAGTGATCACCCAGAGCCTCCGGAAGCCACTCCACCGAAACGGCGCAAGGGCTTGAGGGAATCCATACTCACATCATCGCCTTACTTCACCGCTCCGAGCACACCCGCAATAGTGGTAAAACGAACTCCTGCAACAGTGTTAAAACGCACCCCCAAGGGCATCAGCGTCAGACCCTGGCCACCACTTACTGCTGAAAGTTTCGGGTTGGTGCAGGAAGAACTCCATGATAATCCCGTTTGTCCCCTCAAGTTTCCCTTTCATCCATGCCACAGTAGTTGATTGTCCCAGTTTCATCTCCTCATCGCCACCACCTTTCTCAACCGCACCAGGGGCTCTGTCGCCCGGCCTCTCCTCGAGGAATTCCTCTCCCGCTACCCCACGCCTGAGATCCTCTCCGCCGCCCTGCAAGCGGACCTCGAAGGCCTCCTCCAGCCCTTGGGCTTGTACCGTATTCGCGCAGAGCGTCTCATCAAGATGGCCGCGGAATGGCTCGTGAACCCACCGGGCAGCGTCGAAAAGGTGCTGTACAACTACCCTCCCAAGGACACGCTGCCATTCCCGATTCATGGTCGGGAGCCCCACGGAGTGGAAACGAAGCTGAAATGGGAGATTGCGCATCTACCCGGGATCGGCGCGTATGCACTCGACAGCTGGAGGATTTTCTGTAGAGACTCCTTCCTGGGCGGCGCGAAGGAGGGAGAGGAGGAATGGAGGAGGGTCGTGCCAAAGGATAAAGAGCTGCGTGCGTATTGTCGGTGGAGATGGGCGAAGGAAGGAGTCGTGTGGGAAGAGGATAGTGATGCATTCATTCAGACTGTTGGACAGGAGGAGTAGTGTGGCAATCGCAAACGTTATTTTTGGAGAGGCGTTTTGGAATGCGATTTCCAGGTTAGGGGATTGAAGTCCGCAAGGGTGCTGTATAGAGAGAGGGGGGTAAAATAAATGTAGTACTACCATCCTGTAAGGAATACATGCTCATTGCCAATTCGATATCAACACGACTGAGATACGACTGGGCATATGTCAGCGATGTATCACATGCTGCTTTTTAGTATGGGTTTAAAATTTAAAACATATAATGATTGCCTATCAGACATGCGTTAAAATGTTAACGCACGTATCAATTCGTTACGCACAATTTCAATTGCAGCGCAGATTGAATGCAACATCCCACCCAGTGTCGACAGCCAACGCACTATTTTATACCATATCCAATGAATCTTGGATGTTCAGCCGTAAGATTTACAACCGGATACAATAGCACGTCAAATTGGTATTGGAAGAACTATACATATCACAGCAGCCCTATTAAAAAGACCATCACAATGGCTGCTACAAGACTGGGTCGCTAGGGCTTCAGGGAGCATTGCGCCGACAAGGCGTGCCACGCGGCCAGTGGACGCGTACAAGGGATCAGGGGCATAGCAAGACAGGGCAAGACAGGAAGAAGAGATGCTTCTACGGCTAGGTAGGAGAGAACAGACAAGAAGACCATAGGAAACAGAAAGTTGTTTCGTAAAGAAGAAACGGAGATCTGTCACCCCCGAATTAGTGGGTCTTCATACTCATCCACTTAGTGACAGCTGAGTCGTTTGACTCAAGGAAACCCGAAGTGGTTCGGTGTAAGGAAACTCCAACTTTAGTCGTTCGGCGTAAAGAAACTCGGCAATAACTTAATCGTTTCGATGCAAGGAAACCCAGCGCAAATTCTTGGTGTTTTGGCACAAGACAACCCTAGGTGCTTCGGCGCAAGGGAACTCGGCCACGGCTTAGTGGTCGACGAAGCTGTTCGGCGCAAGACAGCCCTAGGTGCTTTGGCGCAAAGAAACTCAGTCGTTCTACGCAACGAAATTCGGCGCCCATTACTAGCGCTGAGCGCTCATTCTCTGTGTTGAGTGCCCGCTCCTCCCACACTCAGCGCTCGTTCTCTTTGTTAAGTGCCAGCAACAGGTGCTGGGTGCCGGCAACGGGTGCTGAGTAACTGCAACGAGCACTGAACACTGGAAATGAGCGCTCAGCGCTCAGCGTCGGCAATGGCATTATGTGCCGGCAACGGCCGTTGACTGCCGGAACTGGGAATGAGCACTCAGCGCTCAGCGTCAGCAACCAGCATGCCGAGTGCCGGCAATGGGCGCCGAGTGCCGGAACTGGGAATGAGCACTCAGCGCTCAGCGCTCAGCGTCAGCAACCAGCACGCCGAGTGCCGGCAATGGGCGCCGAGTGCCGGAACTGGGAATGAGCACTCAGCGCTCAGCGTCAGCAACCAGCACGCCGAGTGCCGGCAATGGGCGCCGAGTGCCGGAACGAGAACTGGACACTGGGAATCAGCGCTCAACGTTCAGCGCCGGCAACGAGGCTGAGTCAACTTCTGAGCGTAACCGTAACGCCACTCACCCATCTGATATGCTTTTAGTACTACTGCATAAGGTCCTCGGTGCGGCATTGGCACTGCAACCAATGACGCAACTTCGATTCATCCTTACGGCCACAGACGATCCAGACATTTACCCCTCCTCCCTATACAATAGTTTCCAAATTTTGCTCCGCATGAATACACGGAACGTCACTCGGTGCTGCTTAGATATCATCTGCCAGAAATATTAACAGGATGGTTGTTATGCATTGGCCAGTGCTGATTTCGGGGCATCCGGAGCGACTATGTATGGGGTTTATCGCAATCACCTTAGATACAGCCTGACTGATGCAGCGAGTGTCCATATTCGAACACGAGACCACGGTTTCTCCCGTGCATCCTGTGCTGTTGCGCTAGAACTCGAGAACTGGCCTCGCCAAACGGAGCGCCATCACACTGCTGTCGCCCAATTGCGCCGTGCAACCCTAGATGGCCCCTACCGTCGGTTACGCTTTCTGGCAACTACAGCAAAAGAGAGCATTTAGCTCAACTCCAGTGGCGAGTGAGAAGTCATGCACGACGACTACCAGTCGGAACTGCACAGCTGTCAACAGCCATCGAAACCGGAAGGAGGGTTCCGTTTACACTACTTTGGCCCGCGATAGGCCAGTCAGCTCTGTATTCGCCAGGCCGGGCGCCTCCGCCGATACTATGGGCTTCAGCAGCGAGCGGGAAACGTGGATGCGCGCACCACGTCCGGCAAGCGCAGGACCATGCCCAGGGCCGAGCTCGGGTCTCCGAAAGACTTCTGGTCAGGGGGCTACATGGATGCATGCAGCGTCGAGCGGGTATCGTGGCGATGAAACATGACTACGCGGACGGCGGTGCGGCAACCAGCAATCTCCTCCGTCCCGCCCCGTCCCGCCCCCGTCCCGCCCCGTCTGTACAGTCCGTTTCGTGTCCGCTGCCCGCGCGGTGGTGGCACGCTACAAGCTCCCCTTTGCCCTCCGCCCAGGCCTATCACGTCCCGTCTTGATTCTCGGCAAGTACCTCTCTAGACCGCTAGCAGGATCTGCTCGACTCGCCCGCTCGCCGGGTCCGCGCTACACGGGTCCCCCCGCCGTGGCCAGTTGCACAACTTTCCGGTTACTTCTAGCCGGCGGACCGTGCCATCCCCCAATAGGCGCCGGTGGGTGGATATGAACTCTGCACTTGCAAATTGCTTACCACAGGCCATCCGTGTAACTCTACATGCTCTGTCCATGATGCAGATTTGTAGGGGCTTGTCTCTGGGTGAGACTGCGTTGATGGTGGAACTGCCACTGGCGGAGAATAGGTATGTATGTGTATGCCAGGGTGGTCGCCGGAAAAAGATTGGAGCGCGTGTGCTGGACTGTGCTGTCTCGGATGGATGGGTCACCCGAAACAGGAGCCGCAGCCCGGTGTAGAGGCAACCAGCCCCCTCCGTTGAAAGAGTGCTGATGTGCCGACGAGGCTATATGCTGAAGGATTGAAGGTTGCAATGTTTACTGCGAAAGTCTGTTATTGAGTTAAAGTTGACCGCTCCTGAGGACACCTTGTCCAGAGGGAACCATATATGGCGGGAGATTGTTAGCTAGAAACGATAACAATACGTTCATTCGTTACCGTTCGTGCTGTTCAACATCCTCACAGTGATGGCGGTGCGCAGGCGTTTGGGCGGGCGGAGATGGTCTCTCTCCTTGTCCGTTCGGGCATCTGGATACAATGCTAACTCGACGATATAGATAAACCCCACAGGAGGATAGATGGCGTGTTTACCGTGCACCTCCGCATGCCGCTAGCTGCATACATACTCAAGAAGATCAGACTGGAAGGCTGAGATTTGGAAGCGGACGCTGTTGGGAGCACAAAACTAGCGGACCACTTAGCTGGACGGTGCACATATGGAGATGGGAACAATAGCAAGTAGCTCTTTATGTATACTTATGCAGGAGTTCGGATCCGTATTCGGCCGGCTGAGCGAGGGAATGTCCTCCAAGCCTTTACCCATCGCGTGTTCCGGAGCGGCAACTTGCATTCGTATCTCACGGGCCACCAAGAGCCAAGATGTACACGTACTCTACATCGCAGATAGAGTAAGCGGACGGCTGAGCGGAGTATCCATCGCTATCAGCAGCTCCATCGAAAAATCCCCAAGAGAAGCCCACAGTATTGCCCCCACCAACCTTCTCACTGTTCTAGTCGACGTGAGGTCTGGCAGATTCATGTCTGTCTCTTAGCGCGATCGGCTTGTGGCTTGTGGCTTGCGGCTTTGTTGGTACAGAGGGTACATACATATATAAGTCGAGCACGTACGTACATATATACATAGTTAAGTCGAGCGCTAACGCACTGAGCTGGCGCTAGTGTACTAGCGTGCTCTAGACCGCCAGCGATATTTTAGGTACATATTGTGGGAGGATTTAGGCTCGTTTGTTACATTGCCATAGGTTCTGTGGTTCCATTGCCTTAGGTTCTGGTGCTACATTTCCTTCGGCTGTGTTGCTGCATTTCCTTCGGCTCTGTCGCTTCATTTCCTTCTACATTTCCTTGGGTTCGGTGGTTACATTGTATTGGGTTCGGACGCTGCATTTTCTTAGGTTCGGTTGGTACATTGCAGTGGGTTCGGACGGACCATTGAAGGATTGTGATCCGTGGGTTTGTGGAGGATTGACCACCCCGGTCGGTATATGTATAGAGGGGTGGAGCGGAGTTGGTTCTACATCTTTGTCAATCATCCTATCCTATCTTTTCCTCCTTCCTCTCTTAGTCGTTCGTGACATCGGGCCTGGCATAGGTCCTTCAATATGTGTGTCCGGGGCCGCACATCATCGTCGCGACGCCGAAGTTCAGCGCCGCGGCGCGTAGCGGAAACAAAAATTATCGTTGCTTACTTAGCAAGTTTCTCCAATCGATGCAAAAAAAAGACTTAAAATGATGAGCCATAGAGCTACCTAATACCAAGTAGTTACAAATACCTCCCGGCCCTCCTCTTCACCATCATAGAGTCAAGGCAGGATCCATCCGTACAGATACAACAGATGGCAGTAGCAAACTCGCGGGACCTATCTTGAACACATGTGCCAGGCGGAAGTCGTAAATCCTTCATGTCCGCTGGAAAAAGTTGCCCGTTGACACTTCGAGGATGTCGAATAGCCTCCAAAACCTGTCGTGATTGCGTATTTCCCATCACGAACCCGGTCTCATCGACATCATAGGTGTTTCGAGGCTTGACTTCGTGCTCAATCACCATCTCATACAGCTAGATATATTCATGTCAGTAAATCTCCGTGTAGTTAGTTATTTAGCACGTTCCACTTCAAAGAACAGCTTAAGCGCTGCAAAATTGTTTCTCCGACCCTGTCCCTCACTTCTGGATGTCGTTTATAAAAATTGTGATCGATCCAACGAGGGCAAACGGTTGCATCCGGCTTTCGCTTTCTCAGTGTCTTTCCAGCTTTCGCTTTCTCATTGTCTTCCGGCTTTTGCTTTCTCGGTATCTTTCCGGCTTCCGCTTCTCAGTATCTTACCAGCTAGGGTAGTGACATCCTTCACGCTCGGAGGAAATCCAGTCCTCTGTAAGATATCGCAGTACCACATTAGGATTCCCTCCTCTATGTTGTTCAACAGCTGACGTCCCTTGTTGTAGTCTTCGCTGACCGTCTTCCATGGACTCTGTGTAAGAAGGTTGATCGTGGCATTTCCGCAGCTGTTGCGGCATCGGTATGGGTTGAAATGGCTCCTGAATTATACATATCGAGTGCCCCCGAAATCGAACGCTTTCCGGGAGAGTCTCCTCGTTTGTGTTCGACATGGTGGTAAGAAGCTCATCTCGTGTTGATTTTACCCCTGAAGGGGAAAATATTTGTAATGTACCTATGTATCACTCGCGCCAAGAGTACGCTAGTGCACTAGCGCCAACCTAGTGCGTCAGCGCTCGACTTACGTAGAGTACTTATGTAACTACATAGTTACATAATTATGGGCTTGGCACTCGACCTCTCTCGACCGGGACAGTTAGTCCAAGCCTAGGAGGACTGCAACGATCCAGTCCAGTCCTCCGGGATGGCGTAGGTAGATAGTGGCCGTGGGGTGGTAAAGGCAGCGAGACTGCAAATCACGAGGAAAGTACCTCGATCTGTTGTTGAAGCCGGAGGAACTACTTAGCTGATGAACCACAGCAAATCCTCCTCGCAGGGGGCGTTCAGCGTTTCCTCCGAATCCCCTATTCCTGCAGCCGGTGAGGACACGCCTCCGCCAGGTTTTCAAGCACTCGAGCGGTGAGATAGCATCAACATCATTGTGCTTACCGAGAGCGAGGAGCCTACGTCCCATAGGGACCCAGAGCTAACCTGCTGTGCTCCCGCTCCGTTGGCTGCTGCCGGACGGGCAACGCTATATCCACGGTAGGGGCTCCTTCCACTGCGATATCTGCATGAGCGAACCACACAAACAGTTGTCATTAAAGTGTAAGTCACCAAGCGGCGACGGTCACAAAGCATCACTTGGTTTAGACTGTAGTCGACTGCAGGATTGCCCAGTCCGGGCCTTACTATGGAGAACACCAACGCAGTGTTGATGAGGCTAAACAGGACCAAGTAACATGGAACGCTGCCAACTCTCTTCGCCCGAGGAACAGTGGGTAGCTGGGTACGTAGGTACTAGATGAAAAACTGTTGAAGCGGGAGATCGAGGTGGATGGGTTGGCCGATTGCTTTTTCGGCCGAGAGTGCGGCATGACCTGTCACTCGCCAATAGCAACCTGCAGTACGAATGTTAGCGAATCGTGGGGAGATGGGGCGAATGCAGGCGTTAAACTTACCGCTTGGTGGTCTCCGGTAATGCTGGGCGAAGCGCTGTTTACTGCCTTCGATCGGGCGGGGGATGGAGCCCTGTTCGGCCGGTGGCCAACGGAAGGCGAGCGAGATCGATCATCACGTCTGCGCGGGGACGGGGCAGATATCCCCTACCCACATACGGCGACGGAAGCAGAAGCAACGGCTTCCGGTGCCGACCGATTCGTCGATATCAAGCCGCATGGGAAGGCGGGGAGATCTCGCGCATCTACTAGTTTCTCGATCTCCGAGAAACAGTCCCATCTACGTGTCTGGGTCGGGAATGCATATCCAATCACTCGGAAAGTTCCTGACCACTAGCTGGACTGGACAATGGGTGGATGGGCGTGCCTCACCCCGCACCAGACCAGCGCTCGCTCATGCCTCCACGCCAGACTTTGCTTGTGGCAGGCATCTTTCGTGCCCTGTTTTGTCTGACAATCCACGCGCAGGCCATATATGACGAAACAAATTATAGGGGGACGAAGCTACGGCAAGAAGGACCGAACTGTGATGGGTTATGGCGTCCGTGCATCTTCCAGACCCAAAGTGGTCTGCCCAAGACTGACTTGACTGGGTAGACACAGTTTCTGACCCGAGTGATAGCCGATGGCGGTGAGTATATGCGGCGGAGTCAAAATTCCCTTCGGGCTTTCGTGCCTGCATACACTAGGTTTGTTCCTAGTAAGCAAGCAAGTGCGTTTGCAACGCGCGAAGGTGAAATCCAGGATATTATTCGCGGTTTGTCGGATCCTTGCTCAAGTGCACCGTACCTGGCAGATTGCAATTTAAAAAAAAAACCTAGCCGGAGGATGTTCATGTTGTGCTACGTGTCTATATCGAGCTGTCCGTGGCCCTACCTACGCAAACTCGAGGTTCTTCCCCTTGACAGAAAACCGGGAGGACAAAGGGATAGATAGATACACAAACATCCAACCAAAGCCGCAGAGGGAATACAAATCCAGGCCCCATCCACATTCCCGCCAGCTGCCGGCTTCTTCTGGTGCTGCATTCCGCAGGAAATTGAGTAGTGGCGTTTCCGAAGTTAAAAGACAGAGTCAGATCCCCCCAGACTCTCAGAGATTGTTCCTTTGCTCCTTGCTGCTCAGGTATTGTTCCCCGTGCCGTCCGAAGTTAACTACCTATGTACACCTCCCCAATAAGCTCCGCTCAGATTTCACAGGATATATGTATGTACCCTGGCTGGATTGTTTGCTTTCCTGGTAAGGGAGTCACTTCGCTTCTCCTGATATGTATGGCGATTGCGTGTTTGTTCATTATGGTAGACCACCTCGAGTACCTGGACCATTCTTTCAGTGGGAAACACCGAATCAATTAAGCATTTGGTGTGCAGAGGGGCCACGAGCCCCACGAGATAAGAAGGAGGTGCGGCCATGGCATCCGGCGCAAACCGCCATCCTACTGACTAGCAGGGGCGAAGGTTGCCGCCTGCGAGTGATCGCGAGATTCAGCACTCGCTTTCCAGAGAAAGCAACTTGCTGGCGAGGAGATAGGGTGGGCATCAGCATGGACCCCGAATACTGACGACGCCACCGAACTGAAGATATCTACCCGCGGGAAACCGCATGAACGCTTCTTCCTTATCGCTACGTGGACGGGTAGCACCTCGAAACCAGTGACTCTCCCAGCTGGAAGGTCTCGTGGAAATGAAGATATCGCCAGACGAGGGTCCCGGCCGCGAAGGTGCTTGACTTGACCGAACAGGAGAGGTATGTACTCACCTTTTGGGTCCGACGGCCCACTAACAGTGCTATAGGAGTACAATAGAGAGTGCGGAAGGTGACTGCTGTGCATACTTCGACCTCAGAAGCGAGCATGTGCAGCGAACATCAGTCAAATGGTGGCTGGTGTCTTGGACAAACCATTTCAACTAACCAGTACTTTTTTGGTGCTTTCTCCCGTCACTCGTTGGGTGCCTTGCATTCCAGTTGTCAGAACCTCTCGATCACTCGCATCGGCTCTTGCGGCTTTTGCGGTCCGAAACCGTATTCTAACGATCCATACGATACGGCAATTGTAGGTACTTCGGATTCAAGGCATAATATACACCCAGCACAGCGCAGTTCGCCGAAGAGATACGATGGGGGAAGCGCCGTGCTTTCGCATTCAGGAAGAAGCATACACCCGTCTCTGGAGCCAAAAATTGGAGGCGGGGGACGGATTTCCCTCCGGAAGTTTTGTGGATACGATTGAGCCGTTGGCAAGTCACGGTCATGACACCGAGTTGGAATCTAGTTGCAGGAGCTCTGAGAGTAAGCACAGATGTCAAGACGACAGTTCTCGCCCAGGAAGAATCCGAACTCCCACAGCTCCACATTCCGGGTACGTCATCCACTACTAGAGTCACAGCTAAGCACGCTACAGTTAGAGCAGCGACTGTATTTACCTCACAGTTGCGAACTGAAGATAGCAGGAGTCCGAGGCGGCAGCGATGCGGCATCGCAAAGTTCGGCGTATGTGTGCAGTGTACACGGGTGGCAGCAACCTACCTACTCCAGAGTAGTGAGACACTGCCACTTCAATGGCAAGTTGAGACAAAGCCGGAAGCAAAAACGGAGTTTCCATCTGGATCCGAACTAGCCAGCAGAGATAGCCATCGCGTTGAGCCGAAGTGCGGTGCTTTGACATCCAGAGATAGAGCCCGTATGTAGTCGGAGGCGGATACGACGTGAGAATCCGTGCTTCCTTCTCGCTTTCCGTGCGTTCGTAGGGGGGCACTATCGCACCGAGCATAGCCGGCAGCACTCTCGCCAGGGCGGTGCACAGGCAAAGCATTGGTGTCCGATATGCAAACACATGTATATCCATCCAATGGCCGCTCCTAAACCCCGGCCGCGCTTGAGGAGTGCCGAGTTCCGCTGTTGTCTTTGCCATGAAGGTAAGAAACACCCCAAACCACCTGCCGTAAGGGATGGACCCTGGGAAGAATCGCAGTGCTAAGTAGGCAGTGATCGCCATCGCTAGGCCGCAATGTGTATGCAGGATTAAGGTTGGAACATGAACCTCCCGAGGGCCTCCGGGCGCTACTATAGTCTCGCGAATCTTCTTTGCCCAGTGGGGAGCTGGGAGATCTGCGCCAGCACCCATTCAGAAGTCGGACGCGGTTGTTGGCGGGAGGCGTTGTTTGCTGAGATGGTCGCAAACATCGGTTCTGTGACCACCATGGCCGGAATAGGGTTCGGTAAACTGGCTAACAAGAAATCCTGGCCCGCCCCTGTCTATCCTGCTGGCAAGTTCGGCAACCAGATGCTTGGCATCTATCTCCCAACTATCTATCTACATCATACAAACTCTGCAGTTCTGCAGACTTCCTCTCCGTATCTAGCGTTGATCGAGAATCCCGAGCTCTGTCCGATGCGATCGGCCACCGAAAGTCCTCTTTCTCGCCACACGCCCGGGCCGTCGGCGAGCGACAGGGAGCGGACGGCTGGCGCTTTTTAAGCATCCCTGTATTTGTCGTTGCAGACGTTCGGTATGTAACCCTTCGTCAAAAAAAAATTCAAGCCACCGGGGCTCGTGTGGGAGGACAGGGGAAGACCGCAACACCGCAACGCTGCGGACCAGAAACTCTGTTGATGCTGGACTCCAACCCTCACGGACTCAACCAATATTTGTTCAATCAAGACGTGTATAGCGCCGAAACGGCTGCAGAAAGTAGAAGAAATCCTATAACGTCAAACTAGGTGTTAAACCAATCACCAACCGGCCCCAAAGATAAACTGTTTCTTGCAAAGAGCAGCTTTCTCTCCCATCACAGCACATGCGCGCAAGCGTACCCGGTCTTATGCAGCTTCCCTTTGAAAAGCGCCGCCTCTTGAGATGCAGGCCGGCGTGTCTCCCGAGATGCGCCGTATTCTTCTTGGCAGTCGTTCCATCTCAAATGCTTCCTCTGCGGTTTCATGGTCGGCTGCCTCAGGGTCGGCGAAGTTGGCATTGAAGTCCGGGTGGGATAGCACGCGTCGAACCGGAACTGCGTCGCGTGGCTGGACATTGTTGTTGTTGTTGTTGCGGTTATATGATATATAGATAGCTCTCAACCTACCTCTGCCACCCGCGCCACCATCAGCCCCCATCCTGTGGGCCGTAGCGCCGGAAGCCAGTTCCAAAGGAAGGGATTAGGCAGGCCGATCACACTATCGCTCATTCTATCGCCAACTCCGACTCCTGCCGCCTTGCCGCGGTGAGCACCGACGGGAGACACCGAGACACCGAGACACCGAGACAAGACACGGGAATATTGAGTCACAGCTTATCACTCCTTCCGTCGTCTCCCAGTCACGGCAACCCACCTGCTCGGTTGTGAGCAACGTTCGCGCATGCGGAATGCCACAGAACAGCCCGTAGCGCAGACATCGTGGGCGTCTTCTGCCTGTGTTTCGGATGAGCTCTCGAGCGTCGAGTCGTGGCCTCGGAAAAGAATGCCCCCCTGGACGCTTGGGATTATCTGCTCGAGCAGTGATACATACGTCCAAAGAACTCGGGTAACAAGCATTGTCGGCGGATCGACGATGTATGTCGGCGTCTGGCTTGCGGGGATCCACCCAAGTAATTCACCTACATACTAGCTCTTCGGACACGGGATTTCGTTAGGGGGTGTAGATAGATATCAGCACAGCAGGGCAAAGCGAACGCAGGGGAGTGAGCAGTCCCACGGCAGCTCCACAGCTTTGGTCTGGGTCCAATTGCGACCAATTGACCGATTGTGACTTTTAGCGATCCTTATGCAGAGTCGGATTCTGGCATTCCTCTGCACCAATGGCTGCTGCGGGCCCTTTTTTTTTTTTTTTTT
>Ga0307516_10000784_pt1 | contig 43361 bp, 51 predicted proteins | sample 19_EM_MG_FD_203310 | JGI IMG/M metagenome (GOLD analysis project Ga0307516, IMG submission 203310) | Populus trichocarpa ectomycorrhiza microbial communities from riparian zone in the Pacific Northwest, United States - 19_EM | ecosystem: Host-associated > Plants > Roots > Unclassified | place... | reverse complement strand
CATAGGCCTCTTGGTTGTTGCCCATATGCACTTTGGCGCCTGCCCAAGTCAGGCCCCGCCTCCACACCACCGAGTACCCGGTAGCCCCATCATCGAGTCGTGAGCCGTCCGTGAACATGGTCAGCCCGGGATGGGTCCTCTCTGCTTCTGCTTTGGCCTCGGCTTCCTCCTCTTGCAGTACCTCTGCCTCGAGGGTTTCCGGCTCTTCCAGTAGGACTGTGCTCTCGGTCGGTCCACCATGTGCGAGGGCGTTTGTGAGCCGCCTCCCGATTCCTGTTGGGGCTCCCACCACCTGCCGCGCCTGGTCCCCCAGGGGTAGGCTCAGCAGCCGTAGTCCAAAGCGCCGCTGTCTGTTCTCCAGCTGCGCAGTTGCTGCTCTGAGACCTGACTCCATCGAGAGGGCTCCCAGGTTGGTCGTCCGGAAGCAGCCCGTTGTTGCCCGGGCTTCCTGGTTGATCAGCCGCTGGATTTCCTCCGCCCGCCCTTGCGTGCCAGTGGCATGGTCTCCTTTCCACCACAGCTCTGCGCCGAACATGGTGGCTGACTGGACGCACGCTGTCATGACCTTTCTACAATTGACTGGTGTGAGTCCCATTTGCCCCGTGAGTCGCCGGAGTCTTGTCAGAGCCTTTCTGCCTTCGTTCATTCGGGTGGCATGGTGTTCCTTTAGGGAGAGCTGGGCATCGAGCCAGATACCTATGCGGCCAGCGTGGTGCGGAGGTGCAGCAAGTGTCGTAGCTTCATTTGAGTCCTGTTGGACAGGCTCCAGTAAAGCTCAAGAACGCCGCCCTCAGACACCACAGCTCGATATTGAAGAATCCGATAAATACCGGTCATTCTCGTCCAATAAAGCTGCTATATATATACCGAGACCCTGTTCCTGTCGCCCTTGAACTTTGTGGGCGTGCGCCTCTCGGCGCGAGGCTGGGTACTTGTTTGCGGGCTATTCAAAGGTCGTATACGCCACATGGCCAATGCAGGACGGAGACTACTAGACATACGTCCAGTGCGCATACCTGAGCAGTCGGTTCACTCTCATCTTTCAATCAGCACTCAGCATCGGAACGGATGCCCTGAGTATGTCCGTACCTGTACCTCTACTTCCGCTTCTGTAGGCGGAAGAGCTTTTTTTTGTTACATTGGAAATACTACCTAATCGTGGTCCGTAGCATTTTGCATACCCCTCCTCGCCATCTCGCGCCCCATTCTAGAATGCAATGTACGGCTAGCCTTAATCAATCATCGCCTTCCTCTTAGGTGGAGTCTCGATAGCCGCGTCTGCCATCCGCCATGCGATAAGTAACCACATCCTCCCCGACCGCTCCGCCGCCGAGAACTATAGCCGTCGAAAAGACCGTCGAGATGTGGGTGTCACCGAGATCTCCTGCCCTACTGACGTCCTGTCCTCCTCTGTTCAGGGGACACCTCGTAAGGGTTTGGGCCGGTGGTGTACTGAGCCGCGAGAGCAAACGTGGGGGTACGCAGGGGCATAGCACAGTATTCGCCGATGCTACGGTTGGCGGGAGTGCCTCGCGCGCTAGACGGAAAGGCCCCAAGGGTGGCGGGGCCGGGACAGAAGCCGACGATATCGGTTGAAGCGGAATCATGGGACCGCGGACGATAACGGCCCGAAGGCGGGGGCCGGATGGCTTTTGCAAAAAACGACTAGGACATATACGTCGTCGGGAATGAGATCGGCCATATCTAGTTAGGAGTGGTTGAAAGAGGAGGATGAACACCGTGATCAGGCGCATCAGGGCTGAGGAACGGAATACTGTTGATGATTCTTTTTACCCCGATCGTTCGTTTCCCTTGGGGCAACAGTTGAGCGAGCTATCAAACCCTGAAAAACCCCGCCAGCCACCAAGTAACTATGGACGAGCGAACTTACGCTCTCGGACTTTGTAGTGCCTTACGACGCCGAAGCACGGGTCCCACATAAACACGGTATCATTGGCTGAATCGGGTGGACTACTTCTATCCCAGGACAGATAGATAGACTTATCCAGGATTCCAGGTAGAGTACTATGGGTTTGTTGTCTTGGCCGGATAATTGGGTGGACCGCAGTTCCAGTGGCTTGCATTGTCAGTGGTGGCTCAGTTTGGCTTGCCACAACATTAACGCTGTGGCTCATTACTTACATATGTACATAGCCAGTGGGGCTTGTGATGCCTCCATATAAATTTAATGAACGTTCCCGATGGTCGGAATTCCATGAGTGAAGATGAGTAGTAATAGCATTCCCATGCGCCTTTTGATATAGTACAAGAGCCGACGATCCGATAGTCTTTCACCTAAAAATTTCCCCCGAGAACTTCCAGACCGCCATGTACGCCCAATCCGCGATGCTCCTTCCTTTCTCCTCCGGCGTCGCCCTATCCCACTGCTCCACCGAACGCCCAAATATCACCGGGAAGACACTGGCAACCACCTTCTGCTCCTCCTTTGCTAAGTGCGGCCAGATGTCGACGATTTTGCCCGCGTTAGCGTTCATGGCAATCTCCGGCTTCGGCAAGATGGTCTTCATCGCCAATGGCAGGTCGTTGGCGAACTTAACGAGACTCTGCTCGGACTTGAACCCCATCGTCTCCCAATCGCTCTTTTTATCCAGCAGGACCCTGGTGATGAGGTGTACATCCTTCTTCTCCAGCGCGGCCAACCGTAGATTGAGCTTATTGAGCAGCTGTGCTTGCAGATCCACCTGAACGACCGTGCACTTCTTCGCCAAAGAATTTTCGAGCGCCGCGATCTTGGGCGGAAAGGTGTTGACAGACTCGGTGAGCTTCGCCAGGCTCTTCTCGGCGGCGATTGTGGTCTTCGATTTCTCGAGCGCCTTCGCGATCTCCTTCTTGATCGAGTTCACCTCCGACTTCGTCGTGTTCAGCGAATTGGTATGCTGCTTATGCAGGGTCTCGTGCTCGCTCATGAGTTTCTTCAGTTGTAGTGAGAGAGATTCGATCGTGTCCTCCTGTTTCACGTGCTTTGCCTCCCCACTGCCCTCCGTCGCGGCGGGGTCGCCATTCGTGGTCGAGTTTCTGACAGCAAGACGGGCGGCGGCACGGGCTGCTTTACTTAAGGGCAAAGGATGAGCAGTGGCTGCGGTTTTTGACGCGCCGGAGAAGGGAGCCTATAGATAGCAATTGTGTTAATCGGTGCAGAGAGGGGCGCGGAAAGAGTGGCGAGGGGAGTGTACTTTGAGCCATCGAAACATCTTGACAAAATTTTTGGAGGTGTTGCACGGAAGAAGAAAATCTTTAGCGTGGGAATTTTTATCGCCCCAGTTCAGTTCAGCCGCGCGGGGCAAACCTAGCCCACGCCCTCAGATGAGTGATGCGTCACGGGGAAGCTCTCCACCAAACAATGGAAGCCTGAGTTGAGAACTCGAGATTGGCGTTACTTGATATAGAGTACGGATTCTTTTTTTTGATGAGGCAAGAGGCAGTTCTTTATCGCTCATGAGGACAATGTGGCTGAGCTCTCATGCGCCACGTCAAAGCCACGATGCATGCTTTATCGATACCGGCCCAAGGTACAGCTGCCAGATCTAACACTCATTCCCACGGTCAAGTCCCCCTCAATACAAAAACCCCCACTCATCCCATTTCTATCCCTGGTTTCGATCCCACCGTCCAGAGTCCCGGGTGCACGGACGTGATGTCGGCGGCGAGCTCTAGTAGTTATGTCGCGGGTACAATGTTGATCAACACTTTTAATGAAGACAGAGATCAAAATATCAAATAGTCATGGTCTCTGAAGACGTCACTCTGGAGCAGCCGTCGGACTTCTACTGCTGGCAGCAGTGGGCTGGGTGGGTATCTCACGGCTATATTATGTATCCGGCTTGGGAGACCGATACGCCAGGGGACCCCTGTGGTACACGAGCCGCATACAGTTTCTCTCCAAAAATCGCATAAATATCACTCGTTGAATAGAATACCATGCAGTGCGTATCTTTACACCGCGATGCATATGTCTAGCCGTACGGCACTCTGACTGAAAGTGGTCTCAAGCCACTTACACGCCGCTAATGGAACAAACCCCACACTGCATGATCACCCGGTTACGACACTGAAGACATTTATGCAGCATCAGAGAAATATGAGCATCAGTGAAATATGTCTATACCACACTATGTACAGAAATATTCTCATGTCGGATGTAATGGGGCCGGGCCAGCTAGCTAGGCTCCACGTAGAAAGCAATCAGACGGTGCGCACTGAGAGCGGACGGCAGCAGTGTATACGGAGAGTGGTAACAGTGGCGAGCGGACGGTGTATACGGTGAGCAGACAAACGGAAAAGGGCAGAGATGGGAAGTCGCAGAAGCAGTTTGAAAAGGACCTAAAAGGGAGTAGTCTCGGCGCTGTCCAGAATGCGGGAGGAAGGAATGTGGGACGAAGGGCAGGAACTCAGGGAGCGTATTGATGTCATTGACAAGGGGTGACGGATATCTTTATAAGGAGCTGTCGTCCACCTTTCTTTCGCTTTCCTTTCTATTCTTTCTTTCCTCACGCAACAGCTTGCTTGTTGGATCTTGTCTCGCTGTGTTTCCATCGTCTAGAGAAATGTCTGTTTCCTTCCTCGTCCTCGCCATGCTCTCTTGTCTCCGCTCATCGCCGCAAGCGCCGTATGCTCGTCCGTTCTCTGTCGTGAGCGCCGTCCGCTCCTCCGTACTCTGTCCGTGAGCGCCATCCGCTCACCCGTCTTCTATCCGGGAGAGCCGTCTACTCACCCGCTCTCTTCCAGTGAGCGCCGTACGCTCGTCTGTCCTCTCTCCGGGAGTGTCGTCTGCTCGTCCGTTCTTTCTCCGGGAGCGCCGTCTGCTCACCCGTTCTCTCCCAGTGAGCGTCGTCTGCTCACCCGTTCTCTCTCCGCGAGTGCCGTCCGCTCGTCCGTCCTCTCTCCGGGGGCGCCGTCCGCTCGTCTGTCCTCTGTCCGTGAGCACTGTCCACTCGCCTCCATTCTTAGCGAAAGACAGCTTCTCTCATGCCTTATGGGAGCATGTCATCGGAACTGTCAGAATAATGGGCGTCCGGAGATGACGGATTGGAGGTGGCGTCCGGACATGACGGACCAGAGGTGGCGTCCGGACATGACTGAGTCCCCGAGCGGGGGGCAGTCTTCCGTCCTTTGTCCTGACGGCCTTTCTGTATATAGAGAGATCTTGCGCCCGCATAATGTAAGAGTGACAATCTTCACTGTTATCTATCGATATATTCCAACAGGAACTCAAACAACAGCACGGATAGCCAACCTCCAACAACATGGCAACTCGACGCGACGGCATTTGACCCCGCACCGAGGCGTACTCTACTCCATCTCCCATTGACACATCGTTTCACCTACAATCTCCTCTCACTCCGTCTTTCTCTCCCTTCGATTCTAGTTATCATCATCTAAACCCCTTATCTTCATCACTACCTTTTTTCTTCGCTCACATCCCCCTTCATGCCTTCCGGCTCGTCTATGCGCCTCTTTAACCAACCGGGACTACTTTCAAAGTCTCCGCAGCAGCAACAGCAGCTTGCAACTCAGTTTCTCGCTTTCTTGCAGCAACAGCAGCAGCAACTCCCCCCAGCAGACAATGTGAACACCTCAATTTCTCCTAATCCACCCTTAAACCCTCGCTGTATCCTTATTTATGGCTATTAGTATTTATACTGCTTTGCTAGTGTCTCCTTCCCGAAAAACTTCCAGCCGCAATGGCGGTCTGTCATCAGTTCCGCCACCAGGATTATCACTTCTAATGGCGACAATTCGGACGAAGACTTTGGTAACACCCGCTTCGCCCCCAACAAAGCCATGGGAGTGGAACCCACCAACGCAGTTCAGGCCAGAAGAAAGACAGTTATTGACTTCTGTCTTGAATTCAACAAAGCGCTCGATAAACGGTACCAAGAATGGACTCCAAAGTCCTGGCGTCTGCTATTGAATGCAGTTGCTAGGAGCCATTGTGGACAGGCCAAAAGTGACCAGTTGATGGCTCATCAGTCTGAAGATACTTCTCCCCCGATCGTCTCCCAACCGAGAATCACCCTACCAATAAAGAAGAAGCCACCCCCACTTCGCAAACCTGCCAGGAAGAAGTCGGTACTTGCTGTACAATCCTTTTCATCCACACCCTCCCGTCCTTCATTGTCTGCCGTTGTTGCTAACTAAGAGGCTGAGTGGTTGTCTTCCTCGCATTGTAATGGGACTGGGCCGGCTAGGCTCTAGGAGGCGGAGAGAGGACAGGCGAGCGGACCGGCATCCGGAATAGAGGAATGACAGACAGAGGACGGACGAGCGGACGGCTCTCCAGCGATGAGCGGAGACAAGAGATCACAGCGAGGGCGAGGAAGAACAGGCACTTTTCAATACAAGAAAAAGGAAATGCAGCAAGACAAGATCCGACGAACAAGACAAACAAGTGGCTGGGTGGGGGAGGAAAGAAAGGAAAGAAAAGAGAAAGAAAGGTGGGTGACAGCTATCTACTTGTAAGGATATCTGTCACCCCCCGCTAATGACATCTGTAAGCTTCCCGGTGATTCGTTACCGTATTCCTGCCCTTCGTTCCACATTCCTTCCTCCTGCATTCTGAACAGTGCTGACAATTCCTTTTTTAGCCAAGCCTACACACGCTGTGACACGCATGGCCGCCTCTAGACAGTTGGTCAAAGCAGTTTATAGCAGATTCGTTGACCTATCTCAGGTTTTAGAAACCGCTGACTCCCTTCACTAACCTCCAATGTTACCAGACACTAGTACCACTACAGAACCTGGTTCAAAGGTTACCTCACCTGCAATACAGAGGATTAGATGCTGTTCCACATGGGTGAAAAAGCGGTCAGCAGTGTTGGTCGAGAATGACATGTTCATGGCAGAGAAAGCATTGACAACTAAACTAGCAATAGCAAATAGAGCTGCAAAACATCGTTGTTTGGTTATCCACCAGGAAATATAAACTTGGTAAGATTTCTTCCTCCGTTCGCTCTCCTTGCAGACCGATACTCAACAGTACCTTAGGCCCAATATAATTATATCCACTTATTCCGCAGATACTCAGTGGAGATAGGAGACAAAGTGGGATAAGCAGCAGTTATATTTGGTGTGATGTAGTATATATACGAGATAGGATATTCTGTATTTTGTGTTTTTTATCCATTGTTTTTGATACTATTATTTCCCTTATATGCGACTGCGTATATTGCGTAAGTTACTGGAAACAAATTTATATACTTAGCATATTGTTAGTACGATAATCCATTTTTGGTGTATGTTACTGGGTTTTTGTTCCTAAAAAATTGTGTTTTTCCGTATATTTTACTCTGGTTTTGGAGTAACAAACTGGATTTTTATGGCTTTTATACGGGTTTTTTTTTTCTTTGTTTGTTACAACAGTTACATTATATTAAATACCACTGCGTTAATATGTCCTCATACTAGACATATAATCCTTTTATTCAAAAGTTACCCAGATTCAACGGCATAAGTTACTCACCTCTGCATAACTATTTATGCAACTTTCGTGTACCACAGGCTGTTCGAGAGGCTTCCCCAGCAGTATTTGATTCAGCATCAAAATCCAACAACCCGTGAACGACAATGGCGCCTGCCCACTTCCCAACCCCACATAAGCTGGAACCTTGGTTAAAATGTCTGCCTTGTAGTAAGAACCTATACCACCACATGCCCGAATCCTGCGAAGCGACCCTAAAAGAGGGCCCGTTCGGACAAGTTCTCATAATCGAAATTGATCACGCGGAAGGCTTTTCCATACCTTCTTTCATCAAGTTATCTTCCCATTCTCCATTCTTCGTTCATCTCCGTGGCGTAACGTCTCCATTCCCCCACTGGGCATGTCTGGATACGACGTATGATATGCGGCTAGAATACTACTGAAAGTGGGTGGCTCATGCTGTGTGTATGTAGCGGAGAATGGACGCTGGAATGCGGCGGTTTTGTTGTGGCTGGGGTACGAATGATTGGAAACCTCCCTGCTGCATGTTGGAAGAACTGTCTGACCGAGTGGTACGAATTTCCATTCATACTGAGCTGTCTACCTATGCTCTCGTTTTGTAGATATTGGTCAATGCTTTCTGTGTGCTTGGTAGCCGTCGGTCGAGAGTCTGCGGCATGTTCTTGCATCATAGGGCCCTGCTGTAGGCCACGCCATGGTTGAGACCAATGCGATGAGTTCGGAGAGCAAGTGGGAAATGGGAACGGACGGTGGTTCGGTCCAGCCGATCGACGAGTGGGTGGATAGGTCGTAACAAGCGGATTCTGCGACTAGTCTAGAAAAGCGAGCAACGATAAAGACTTCCAGAGGGCTATGGCATTGCGTACACAGCCGAGTGTGGAAGCCCATGGGGTGATCGCGTGAAAGTGGATAGTTTCTAGTAATACCCAATCTGGGAGCACTGTCCATCCGTATGCCTTGTACGACAGAACAAGGCTGGAATGCCAAGGAATTTGACAGGCTGCGGGTTCAACATAAAGCCCAATCCCTCAATTCCCTCAGTTCCTCATTCACACCTTACACTCTCACTCAATTAAATTCGCAAGCCACCAGCACCATCCAATATGAGCTCCAACTTCACCTCCGGCCGTCAGGGTTTTCCGCTTCAGAGGTACTCTATCCTGTTCCTCTCTGAGACACATTCTTTGAAGAGTTATTGACCTTTGTCCGTGAACGCCAGCGGCCCTCGCACCGATGATCGTCCGGGTCCCACGGAAGCTAGAGGGAGAGCCCGTGAGAGATGTGTCTCCATTCCTTCTCGGAGAAGGTATTACCTATCGCTTTGCTATTATTTTTCATCACTGATGTTTGTTCTGCAGCACTAGATCAGCAAGCCCATACATCGTCAGATCACGGATGGAGGCTAGAGCCAGAACGCCGGCGGAAAAATCCCTCCACCCTCGATCCAGGTCACTCCCTTCTCGAACCCCCGTTGTGGAGTGCCTCACTAACATCACTCACCAGGTCTACCGACCCGGCAAATGGGCGATATACCTGTGACGGCTGTGGAACCAAATTGTCTATTGGCAGCGGCCAGCGGGTGCCCTTTCCACCCGCACATCGCAGCACCCACGGGTATATCCAAGCTTTCGAACCCCCGCAAGCTACCTTCCCGCCAATGCAGAATCCATGATACAAATACGAATCCTGCTAGTCGTCGTGCCTATGATTCTTTGACCCATTCACAGTCTACCCCGCGTTGGAGCGGACACCGCCGACCACTTCCGATCCCCAAGAACAAAGAAACAGACGGAGGTGTTCTCCGCGCAGGCCACAATACCCTCGGCCCTCGTGTCAACCACAATAGAATCAGCAAGCAGCAGCCAACACCAGCTGAGCAAGCTTTGATACATCATGGTGGAGGCCTTCCCTCGAACTTGCAACAGTGGCAGGACTTGTTGGTCGCCCACCGACAAACCTACGGAGAACTCGTACCTAGGGTGCCTGCTGTGCAGGTTGGCCACTGGGCTATGAGGTTGGGCCAGCTAGATATCCGGGAGCTTGATCGTCGTGAACCAACTCCAGAGACGTACAAGGAATGTTAATTTGCGACCTGTCTTGTCTGGCCCTGTATGTTGGCGGGAGTTTGCCTGAGCATCTGGGTTTACTGGTGGTTGAACTTACCTTTACTACTTGTTTGTCGGATGGGATTCCAAATTGGTACTGAGGGACTCGATATATACTTAATCATTCGCACGGTTTGTTCTACGGTTTATGCAAGCTCTGCGGAGCAGTGTATAGGGAAGGGGAGGGGGGGGGGTGTATAACTAACTTATATTTGCGCAGGCATTGACGTGGAGTACCTGAGGAGCGGTTGCCTTTATAAATGTTATGGGATTCGGTGTATCGATAATGCGAGACTAGCTCTGGTGCCTAAGTAGTTTTATCTTGTATTCCTTACCGGTAGCTTCCGGATGTTGAAAAGGCAACCAGAAGTATCACCGTTATGTTGCATGCGACCTGCACTGGGGATACCAAATTTTGGAGATCACTGTGCACTTAGCCATCCAAACCGAAACGACTCATGATCATTCCATGTCCCTGCTACCAATGCGAAGCCTAGTAGAACGCCACCTCCCATCTAAGGCCTTGCTTGAGCGCAGCCTACAACTCCAAACAAATGGTTAGCCTCGGTTCTCACTTGGACCGCAATTGCAACCGGAATTCTCTGTAACCCACAATCATCTCTCTTACAGTGGGCTTCGGGAACTTGGGGGCATGGTTGTGCAACGCCATAATCTTCTTCTGTGTAATGATGGTCGTCAGTTTGCCCTTACAATGGATAAAGAAGCAGAGTAGACTGACGACGCTGTTGAGAAGGTCCTGGAGATAGAGGGCACGAGCCCTGGATCCGTGACACGAAAACCCCAAACGAAGCAAGAGAAATTCGTAGAGTATGGCATTCATGCGGTACAGGAGCACCAGGACCTCATTCGACGTCTTTACGACCATAGGATTTTCAAGAGCAGTCTGGAGTTCCTCGAGAAGAGGCAAGAACTACACACCCCTTGGTATCCACCATCAAAAACAACCGAGAGGGAAGATGGGGGCATACACGGCAGTCGTGATCGTCGCGGGTTGGGCTCTCCTCGGCCGGGTCCCCGTCGATCCAGTCATCGCCGATGGCCTTGACGAGTCCGCCGAGCTGGTGGATGGCGATGTCGAGATGCTCTTTGAGGCTCTTGTTGTCATTCGCAGGGCGTGCACGAATCGGAGGTTTCGGGCAACGAAACTTGGGGAATTGGCTAGCTTCCTCCGGTGTATATCGGAGCAGTGCGCATTCCTCCGGAGTTAGTAGGACCGCCACGGCCGCGAATTCGTCCACCGGCCAGCGCTTGGGAACTGATCCGTCGGTCGGAGGAGAAGCAGCCGTGTTGGCCTGGGACTGGACGGACTCTTCGACCTTGGCCGGACCAAGCTCGCTGGTCTTGACCGAAGCGACTTTGTTACTAGCAACAGCGATAGGCTCGGCGGAAGCAGCCTTGTCGGCCTCGGACCTGACGGACTCCTCGACCCCGACCGCAGCAAACTCGTCAGCCTTGACCGGAGTGACCCCGTTGCTGGCAGCAGTGACGGGCCGGGAGGGAGCAGCCACATTGATGTTAAGGTCAGTGAGAATATCCGTTATGATAGAGGCGTACTCGTGCTTTGCGTCTTGGGTAGTAGATTCCGCCATTTTCGTGTTTGCCGCAGGTTGATGGGGTGGTGGATGAAAAGGTAGAGATGGTTGATAGAGAGAAAAGAAGGGAAATGGGGATGAACGATAGAGGAGACACTTGATACTGTATAGTGAGGGGGGTAAAAAAAACGTAGTTTTCCCGCTGGACATGTATCAGGAGGCGAAAAAAAACACGTATTTTGACCGTTTTGATACGCGCTTATTGGGAAAACTAAGTTTTTTTTTTAACCACCCCCCTCCTCACCATACAGTACCCCCAGAGACTCTCAACCTCACCCTTTCTAGCTGTATATATGCTCAATAATTTCTCAATCGCTTTCTCGTCCCTGTCTTGGAACAGGCTGTTCAGCCCTGGATTCATGATGAGTTTCCCCACCATCCGCACCAATAAATAGCCTTATGAGATGATGATGCTGTAGGATGCATGAGGAATCGTACTTGTGAGCCTGAAGGAGTGTTTGGGCCAAAAGCGAAAGCCTAATCATATATAAAATCTTCTCTTCCATTGATTTGTCACCGTCTTTCCAAAGACAGGACCGTCCGAACGGCAGAGACCCTGATGGGCGGGACTCAGATGTCTTCACATGATGTTCCATTTCCATGACAAGCAAGCAATCGCAACAGCGCCCTCGTCGCCTACACCAATAAATACTACGTGAGTACATACCTCATCCATGATCCCACAGTACATGCATATCCTTTTCTCGGGCAGCATACAGCGACCTTCTTCTACGCCAGCTCCAAACAACGCTGAGGGTCCCCTAGGCATCGTATTTTGCCGCCGTTCCCCGGACCGCGGTGTACTTTCACAAATGGCGTTCTGAGGTGGTGTTGGGCTTGTTGCTCGCGGTCCTCGAGGGTGCCGAGTCACTGTATTGAAGGAGAAGAATAGAATACTCGCGATCCGCTGGTCCTTCTATGTTTTTGTATGCCTTTGAAAGATCAGTGCTGAGGCCTCTATTATAAGCGCGGCTCACCGGATGCTGTTTGACGTACTGTACGTTTAGATATTCCTAACCGACAGCGAACACATCGAGGCAGCTTCAAAAAACATTTCCAACGATTCCTCATTCCGAACACAACAGTCAAGACAAAGTCGCAGTAGGTCTCTCAGGAAGTAATCAGCTCCTGGTATCCTGACATGTCCAGACTACTGCATCATACATCTACACGCCAGGCCATTGGTAAAATATGTCGAACAAAAACGCGGCCTCCAGCCCTCCGTCCCGCCTCGCCGACGACAGGGATGCGCACTATAAAGAACGACTCGCCGACTGCTTCAAAGTCCTGGGTAAGCCTATGCTCCCTCTCCTAAACCCCACCACCCCACCGCTAACTTCGTTAGAATCCCGCGACGGGCACATCGCTGAAGTTGCCGAATTCATAACCGTCATCTCCAAGAAGAGCAAAGCCAAAACGCCCAAGGTGCTCAAGCCCAAGAAGACCGGCATCAAGAAACCTAAATGGGAAGATTTAACGAGGGAAGAAAGGGACAAGCTTGTCGCGGCGAGATACGAAAAGGCGGGATTCAAGATAGTGGATGCAGCAAGAACTGAGACGAAAAACGGCTTAGAGTGAATGCTCGAGGAGTGGTGTGTTTTGTTCCATCTTGCACCTGTTCGTATTTTTTTTTTTTTTTTTTTGGGGGGGGGGGGAGCTGTGTTTCGTCATATACCCAGAGCAGAGAGGGGAAGCCCTTACTGGGTGCCTAAATATACTTGCTAGATTGATCACATTATATAGTTATTCGGCTTCATTAGACGTCACTCGCCGTGTCCTCCAAACACTCGGTCCTGTCACTGTCGCTGAATGTACGATGATATCGCCATGACCCGATAGGGTCGCATGCGGTTAATTAGCCATCATCACCGCCACCGCTGAATGTACGAGAAAGCCGACGAATGGGCCAAGCTCGCGGCGAGGAACCTTGCGCTCGTGGGGTGGAATAGATGCGGGTCTCAGATCGATACAACGCACGTCCAATGTCCCTACCTAAGTCTCTTGCACACTCGAATCGTGAGATTTCAGGAAAGAAGTGAGTTGAAGCCAAGCGTTGAGCTAAAGGCCGGGTAACTGGCAGGAAGTACAAGATACCGACCAAGCAGCGGCCGGATGGGACAGTGGCGGGTAGTTCCAAGAGGCTCGCCTCGAGATTCTACCAGCCGAAGACGGGTCACTGCCTAACCAGCCAGTACCTGAAGCGGACGAAGAAGCTATCCACCACTAAGTGCTGGTGATGCCCTTACGTACAGGGCCCAGACCCGGGAGTATCTCTTCAATTGTGCTGTCCGCACTGGCAGCGCCAACAGCAAATCCTGTGGGCAGAGGTGCGGAGGAAGATAGGAAGAGGTAGGGACCAGTTCAAGATCCGGGACCTCTCCGCCGACGAGCGATGCACTCAGGTGATCTTTGACTTCCTCTCCACCACGGACGTGGCGAGGCTGGCGTCGAAGCCGGCTGAGGAAGACGCCCCGAGCGAGGACTGAGAGCATCGGGGTTGGACAATGGGCAGAGACGGGAAGAGTGTGTATATTGCCATGACCTAAACAGGACGCGCGCAATTAGTGATTAAACAAAGAAAAGCTATTGCTAGATGATGGCGGGGGAGGACAGAGCGTGTTCAAGTTAGATGACAGAGCGCCACTACAACCGCGGCTCACTGCAGCTGGATCGCATCACTGGCCTAGAATACCACTGTAGCACAGACGCGCCATTGTGGGATATCAAGCACTTGAATCTCGCGGCCGTTGAAAGAGCAATCCGATCCCAACACACAAGATCTACTGGGATAAGGTGTGCTATGTTTGGCACGAGAGGGTTTAGCGATACAAATTTTTTCTGGGTGTAGGTTGGATCGCGCTTAGACGCGCCTCCCAAAGCCCATTTGCGCTACGAGGCGTTTCTGGTTTGCGCTCGTCAAGTTGAACGCAGAAAATTTCCTCAACGCTTTCGTGCTTTCGTATTGACCAAAGAATGTCCCCGTGCACAACAAGAACGTCCAGCCAAAGCGTCCAAGACGGGACCTACAACCAAATTACATAGTGACATGCACCCTCCCGACCTCTTACGTACCCGCAATAACCGACTACGATCGAAGAAACACAACCATCCAACCATGACCTCCGTTATCAGAGACCAGACCATTTCCGAGATTCCATTTCGGCGCGAGGGAAGCTGTCGCGTATGCAAGCAGAGTCTCGGCTCCCTCGTGGTCTTCGGCGATGTACCGCCTGAGGCCGTAGAAGCACACAAGGATTGCGACATGTCCGGTGGCCCGGTCTGTCGCACCTGCTTTCTCCGCGAGCTCGTTGTGTGCAACTTTCACCGTTTCACCTGCGGCCACAGGATTAGCACGGTCAGATATGGATACTCGCGGTTCTGCACGCGGGCCATCGGCGGCGAACAAGAGCTCGCTCGCATGCGGCTGCGGAAGATGCAGTTCCCAAGGGTTCAAGGTGGACCCATGTTCTGCCCCCATGGGCTGAAGGAAGACTGCAGCTGTCGCGATTGTTATTGCCGCGACTGCGTTGCCTTGGCTCCGCCTCAGACAGTGTCCAAATTTCATCTGGTCTTTCAGCATCTGCTACAGCTTTCGTCCAAAGACTTTCCGCAATCGTCCTGGGATGAAGCGCTATTCCGACATCTCGGCAAAGTGAGGCTGTTCGACAACAAGGGCAATCCCGCCGATACTACCGAAGACCACCAAAGAAGATCCGAGCTCCTTCAATGTTGCGAGGAGTTCCTTGGCCGCTTGATGACTCTCGAGGAGGAATGGTACCTGTGGCTGCTGGTCAACAGTTACACAGGCAAATACAGTCAACCGGAAGATACTCAGAAAAAGGATTCCTCCCTCCGATGGGTCAACGAAACCAGACGGGCGAAAAGTAGGGCCAAGTCGCAGAGGGACAACACACCAATCGACCCAAAGGTGTTAGAGAAGTTTATTGAGGACATATACGCAGAGTCCCACCGGTTGTTCACGGTAGACATGGTTCACTTGGATGATGAACTACAGGAGCTTCTTTACACAAAGCTCAGTACGTGGGTAGAGAGGGATCCCAAAGACATCGGGGGAAAGTGGGCGGAGGATACTGCGAGAGAAGAGTATCTGCTTTTCGAGGTGCACAAGGCCCATGCAGAATGACTTGAATCAAAACACTATCTATTGATTTAGGCCTTCAGCAGGTGTGTATATTACAACTCTATTTGCATCTAAAGCAAGAGCCACTTGCGCAGTCTTTCAAGTCACGGTAACGTTTACGGGAGCAGGCTATTCTACAAATAATCTACTATCACATCAGCTAGCCAAAAGCACCTTTCTGCTCTTCACCGAAAGTTTCTGGAGGTCAGAGAGTGGCTGGATATCCTTAATGTGGATTCTAGAATGTCTTGGCTCTTCTCGCCACTCCCCGTGTTTGTCTAACCCACAACTTACATCCCTCCTTCCCACTATCAGCAGCCAGTCCATAAACACAACCATCACAACCACAGTGTCAAACCTCAAGCCCGTCATGTCCAAGAAGCGCCGCCTTTACGACGACGACCCCAGCGTCTACGACCTCCCAGACGACGTCGACGACGAAGCCTTCAAAGACAACGTCTGCGAGGTCCCGACGTCCTCCCTCTACTCCAATAAGAAAAAGTCCAAGACCCACCAACACTTACCGGTCGTATACGGTCAAAAGAACGCAGCCCGCAAACTTCCGGCCCGCAACCTGCCAGTCGGACCTCAAAAGCCTAGCAACCCTCTCTACAAGGAGGAGCCTGCCAGCGTCGCTTGGAGTGGGATCACCGCTGCAGACATCGCGGCGGCGGAGAAAATTGACCGTGGGATCACCGGGGTGGCGAAGGCTGACGACGAGGTGGCTGAGGCGGGACTTGTTAGGGCGGAAAGGGCGGAAAGTGTTAGGGCGGCAAGTCCTGATAGCCCAATCACACCAGCTTATCAGCTTCCCGACCCTGTCTATTGTCCCTTCTGCTGGGCCAAGTTTCTACCTCGGGCCAAGTTCTGGGAGGTGGACACGTTTGTCGAGTAAAGCCCCTCCCCCACCCGAGAGACAGAATTAGTGCGAGGTGCGGAATAGAGTGGAAGACTGACGCAAAGCTTATTCCAGTCATGTGAAGTTCTCTCACAGGAAGATCGACATCAACACCAACCAGGAGTACAGGGAGTGTTGGGAGCAAATCGCGGGATTGCACTACGACAAGAAGTTCCACAAGCAACTAATCGAAACAAAAATACGGGAACAAAAATACGGGAACAAAAATAAAGTTGATGCGGGATTGGTGTCGCCGGGGCGACGAGATGGGGGAAAGGGACAGATTGGAGCTGGTGGAATTGGCGAAGTTTGATACATAGTACTATCGATCTTGAGGTCAGGGGACCCTTCAACGTTGGAAGGTGCCACTGGCCACCGCATTCAAATCTGGTTCGAAAAAGTAGTCCTAAACTCAAAGCTCGCTCCAAAACCGTGAACGGCAGCAATGATGGCCAGAGCACGGAGCTTCCGCACACTGATGACGACAAAAAGAGCCTGGGTCTTCCGGAAACCAAGGGCAACACCCAGTCGAACGAACGAGACAACGAAAAGGCTCTTCCCCCATGCAGTCGAGATCGCTAAGACCGTCGCAACCAACGATACCTATGAGTCCCACATACCCCAGAGACCGTCAATCCCGCCCCTCAAGAGCAAGGCTTCCGTAATCTCAGGAGTCGAGGTGGTGGCGACACCGACGACTACGATGGTGGATGGAGTGAGGGGGAGGGGCCCGTGAGGATCCTTTGACGAAATTTTGAAAGCAACACGAACTACGGCGAAGGGCTGACGGATACCTGCGAAGATGGAGGCGGTGAAGTCGACGAACTGTGCTTTCCTTTCACTTGATCTTGACGGATTGACCGCTTGCAGGGCACCCCAGGTACCGTAGGACACAAGAAGAGTAGGGTGCGAAGGGGTGTGGGAAGTTGGTTTTACACTTTGTGCTCTGGTTTTGCTTTGATATGAGTAGCAATCAATGCTATTCTTGGGTTTTAAGTTTGCGTAGGAAATAATAAATCCGTCAAGGATGCCCATTATAGGGACGAATCCGGTTTTATTCTGTAGGCCTGTGTATTTGGGGCACCACTCTCTCGATATCGCAGCGCAGAAGCCTCTGTTCCTTCCTTCTCGGGACACTGTCGAGAAGGTGTTTGCGTTGTTGTCCTGCACTGCCGCGTGATATCACCCGCCCAGAGTGATAATTCATGTAACTTGCCGCTCGTGCGACGCCACACAAGTGTCTTCCCTCTCGCTTTCGTTTCGCATAGATAGATAACGCAGCTCGTCTACAGTTCCCACTATAAACCCCTGTCCAAGTCATCTCCGGGGACCGCTCACAGCAGATGGCCCCTAACTATATAGCCACATAGATACAGTAGATAGATACATACAACACTCTCACTCCCCGACAAAATCGCAAATCGCAAATCGCATCTCAACCCCTGGATTCTCGCCCCCAATGGCGGCCCCAACCGACGAAGAATCCAAACCGGTCTCCCCGTCAGCGTCAACTACAAGCATCGTCGAATGCGTCCCTCCCGATGCTCCAGCGCCGCTGCCACTCCGCCCCACGCTCCGAGAGCGCTACAACCACCTCGTGGCCCGCCTTCTGCCGCAGCCCTACTACTTCCATCCCCGACTCGCGCGCGACCGACTCGCAATCGCTCTCCTCTTGCTCCTCTCGCTCCTGCTACTACTAGTCATCCTCCTTCCGGTCCTGCTCACGCAACACACATCCTCCTCCTCGAGCGTGACGCTGCCCACGGGGGGCGCGACCTACTCGGGCGACGGCACGTACTACGGCACGGGGCTCGGCGCTTGCGGGATTACGAGCACGGACTCGCAGCTAGTGGTCGCGATCGCGTGGGAGCTGTTCGACGGCCTGGGCAAGGGCACGGCCGGCGAGTTCAATCCGAACCGCAACCCGGTGTGCGGGCGCCGCATCCGCGCGCGACGCGCCGGCCGCACGGACGCCGTCGAGGTCACCGTCGTCGACCGCTGCACCGGGTGTAAGCCCCAGGATCTCGACTTCAGTCCCGCCGCGTTCGCCCGCGTCGCCGAGGAGTGGGAGGGGAGGGTCGCCGTCGAGTGGGCGTGGGTTTAGTCCGTCCGACTGGGATCCGCGCGGAGAGCGCATCCCGAGATTGCTAGGGCCTGTCCGCGCCGGCCGAAGCGAGATATGCGCCGTGTTTCCCTCGCAAACGGACGAGGCCGCACCGCTGCGCCGTGTGTCACCGAGAGTTTGGATCGACTGGAGGTGGTGGGTGTGCGTCAGGCTGAGCGCGTGCTGCTGCTGATGACGGACGATGGGTGATGGACGGCGTCTTTGACGGACACGAGCGATGGGCGGCGGGTTTGCTGGCGATCGTACATGCTGCGTATTTACGAGCTTAAAAGATGAGAGAATTGAAAGGACGATAGCAAGCGCCGTGTGTTCAGCTGTGGCAAGCAATACGTCGCCCGAACAACTGCACTCTAGAAGTGTGTCCTCGCTGCAGACCAACCGCAAATAGCAAAACTGAGACAATCCTTCCGCCAACCAAGTCCTCCTCTTGTGTTGCCCGGGTGAGAGCGGCGCTGCGGGACCGCTCCTAGAAGTGAAGCGCCACCCGACAAGTCTTTCGCCCACAGTGCTGATGAGATCCATTAATCCATTACGTGCCACGCGTCGAAACACACAAGAGCAGTCCGGTCCGGCCCTCCGCAGAAAATCCAGTGTACACAACGTGTTACAGCAGAAGTTGCGAGTGAAGTCACGTGTTATCCGGCGATCATGGACCGAAGAGGAGCTCAACATATTCCATTCTCCTTGCCTTTGCTATCCCAACCGAACAGCAGCCTCGCATATAGTGCTCATGTACTACAATCAACCAAGCCGCAGGAAACATCGACAGAAGAAAATGACATGGCATGACACGAAACGAACAATCTAGTATATAGATACATAGATGTGTATGTAGTAGATCGTATGCACCTAACCGTTGAGTCTAGCGTGGCGGACAAGGGGGACACGTTCAGGCTTGGAGACACCATATAACATCTATGTATGGTCGTTGCACTCGTTGCCGGAAGGCTTGGTGGCCGTGAGGCAATGCCACTGCAGCTTTTGGGCTGGGCACATGGTGTAATCGCGTCCACGGTTCCGCGGGCCAGCGTCCAGCGGAGCGAGCTCGAGGCGGCCGAGGGAAATGGATCCAACACGATGCTTCAGGGCCGTGTAGAAGCCGCGACGGCTCCGTAGAGTACAACCACACGGGTACCGGCGGCGACACCTTGTTGATGCCTCCGACGCGGACGATGTAGGAGACTCGTGGGCGATCAGATGACACCCTTGCCGATGCGGAGGCGCCGCAGCGTGGCCTTGTGCCTGTCGAGGAACATGAGCAGCAGCCTGCTCTAGAAGCAGCACCCGCCCAACTCGAGCGAGCAGAGGTGCGGGCAGAAAGCAAGCGTCGTTGGCGCGATGTCCGGCAGCTTCAGGTCGTCGACGGTGAAGTGCTCCAGCTGAACCACGAGATGCCAGAGTGGGATGTAGCCCGAGTGTCGGCGCGGCTGGGTGACGCCATTGTCGACGACACGGATGTCTGCCGTCGGGAGAAGTTCGGCAAAAAAGATAGCCCACTCATAGCACTCGCCGGCCGGGTTGCAGCCCAGAAGCCGCAGACGCTTGAGGCGACCCATACCAACCAGGGGCTTGCGCGGTGCCTTACTCGTCCCAGTGAAAAAAAAACCGGGGTGCGAGTGGTGTCGTTCGCGCAGTGGAACAAGACCCTCACGAGCCCCAGCAGCAGCGATTCGGCGGGCGGAGCACGAGTGCCGCCCGAAGCCCAGAGACACGAGTTGTGCGGATTGAGCACGTTGATGGCTTGAAGCCTGCTAAGTGCTGGAAGATGGGTGCTGTGGAGGACCCGCATGTGGTCGGAGTCGCCCACGGCGATATGCGTTCCGAGAGCGTTGGCGACCTGCTCCGCTCCGGGGAATTCATACCGCTCCACGAAATCGGGTTGGTAATTCCCGCCGCTCTGCCCAGTCGGACCATCGACGAAAACTTCTCCGGCGCGCCGGTTGGCTCGGATCTCGGCATCAGATGGCTCGCCGAAATCGATCGTGTGGACCTTGACCAGATCCTCCAGCCGCGCCGACTCCGCGGTGTTGACGAGCCCCGACAGTCCGTTCGGCGGCGAGGAGGCGGCCCGCATGCTGACCTTGAGCTTCTCGTATACCATCGGTGTCACGACTTCCTCGAAGCGTCGGCAGACAAGCCGAAGCTGCGAACCAGGCATGTTCGTGCCACGGCCTGCGTTGTCCTGGTCGTGCTGGACACACAGCTTTAGAATCTCAGCAACCAATTCGACCGGTATGCTAGCGATCCGGCAGGGTGCGGGCTGGGGCTCGGCCATTCTTCCTGGAGGATCGTAACTGCCGTCAGTAAGGCACGTCAAGTCTCGAGGTAGTATGCCTCGTTCATTCGTTCGCGTATACAGGGTACATAACAACTATTTTTTTTTGCGGTGGGCTGTTGGGTGCTACAATGTGGAGGGATGGGAAGGAAAGGGGTGGAGAGGAAGGACGGTTGGGGGGAATTTGGACTGGTCTTTGCGAGGCTCTTCTTGCGCTCAGTCGTCGTGCCATTCCGACTTTTAAGGGAGAAGTATTGTGGCCGTGGCGATGGTACGACAATCGCTGTATGATGCTCACGTCTACCGTTGCCTCCCTTACGTGCTAATCGCGGCCGAGATCGCCATATCTATGCTGTCGCTTGAGACCAGTCAAACCCGCGAGAACCTGGCCTGCGCAAACGGCATCCAAGGCCCGTCCGGCGCCGCAACACACTCGACTGCTTGGTCCAGGGCCTCCGAGTTTTACTGCTCCCTCGAGGCCACCGTCTCCTGGCCCCGCAATCCGCTCGACCGACATCCACACCCACAGTGCCAGTTCCACCACAATGCCGGCACTGTTATATGGCCACCGAGTGACGATCTGTGAAGGGTTGTGCAATCCGTGGCCTGGACTGACGCGGGTTTTGGCGGTCCACGCCCCTTACATAGATGGCAGGGGCCACTCTAGCAAGCCGGAGCCTTCAACTATGTAGTATAGCTGCTCGGATGAGTGCCCCCGCGCCTATCAAGTCCCTCGTACCCGAGCTCAGCCAACCATTCAATGTGGGACCACAGTCCACGTGCGGGATACAAAAGCCGTCAGCGTGGTTGTCATAGAATGTATGTTCGTCGTGTATAAAGCACTCATTCGTCACCTCTCTTCTTTCAGCATCTCACCTTCACACTCACACTCGCACACAGATCCAGACACATCAATCCATCCACCTATCCCAGCAGACACAGACATACGCTGCAGCAGACACCAACAACTTCAGCTCCAAAACCGCCAACCAACCACACCGATCCCAAAGCTAACACACACAAAAACGAGCCGCAAAGATGTGCACCTTCACACGCGTAACCTACAAGCAGTGCGGCCACGTGCTCGAGGCCGCCTTCTCCGGCTCGCTGTGCAGTGCGGCGCTTGCTAAGAACCCGCCGTGGCCCTGCACCTGGGATACATGCCGCTACATCGAGTGGGAGGAGGACGGACAGTGCCGCGGCTGCACCGGCGAGGCCGTCTTCGCGCAGTGCTCGTAGTGCTGTCCGGCCGAGCGTGGCATAAACAGGTTTTTTTTTTTCTTACTTCTTCCGATTGACTTTGGTATTTGTTTTCTTTTTTCTTGCTTTTTCTTTTGGTCTACCTACATGTTGTGGCGCTGGTGAATTGAATTGAATTGAACGCTCGGAGGAGCAATTGAGCTGATGGTTCTGTCGGCCTTTCGATGCCTGTGGCGGAATCTCTCCAAATAAATGGACAATGGACAAACCACTTGCCCGAAGGCGGTAACGAAAGCACCATGAGATGGAGGATCGTATGGCAGCTGAGGCGCAAATCATGGTTTTTATGTGCACATCCGAGCAGATTGCACTGGTGAGCACAGCTGCAAGGAACACAGGATGGGCGGCCAGACTGGTAGACAGTAAATATGTATGTAGTTACTCCAAAATGCACCCCGAAACGCAGAACGAAAACACAGGGCGAGACCTCCTGCACACTCAAAAATCGATAGTGTTGGTAACGGTTACTACCTGCGCTGTCCTCGCCGTCACCACGACCGTCGACGCGGCCGGCGTGGCCGTCGTGGTGGCGAACACGGTAGTGGTCCGGGGACATGAGATGGTCGTCGTCTTCTTCGCCGGCGGCTGCCTCGTGATGGTGGTGATGGTTGGCGAGGGCACGATGATGGTCGTCGGCAGCGTGGTCGCCACTGTCGTCGAGGATGCCGCCGGGGAGGTGACGAGACGCGAGCAGGCGGAGGAGACCTTTGCCGGCGGCGCGGAGCTGGGGTTGGTGTTTGTGAAGACGGTCGAAGTGGAGGGAATCGTCGCCGTCGTCGTCGTCGTCGAAGTCACTACTCGCTGTCAGTGGGTCATGTCGACGGGCGAGAAGTTTCACCTCTTTCTAACCAGTCGGAATGGCAGCGACGACGGTTGACGTCCGCTTGAAGGTGACCTCCTTCTCGAGCATGACGGTGGCCACGTCGCCCCCGCCGTGCGCGTACACCGTCCCCGTGGTCAGCTGGGAGCGGGTGACGGTGGAGTAAACGGTCTCGATGCGCGTGTGCGTCTCGGGTCGGTACGAGAGGAGCGAGGAGCAGTACTCGTGCTGCTTCTGCGCGAGCAGGATCGTGTACAGATCTCCGGCGTGAGCTGGAGATTTTGCGAGCAACAGCTGCTGCGCCGGACAGGCGAGTACGAGGGAAAAGAGGGTTAGTGCGGCGTGGAAGAGCATATTGTGTTTCGTGACTATCGAATAGCGACGCGGTGCGAGGGACGTTCCCGCCGGCCGACGCGCGAGGTATATAATCTCTTTCTCTCTCTCTCTCTCTCTCTCTCTCTCTCTCTCTCTCTGCCTGTCTCTCGACTCCTGAGTTGGCCCTGCTCAACCCCCTCCCGTTGCAATGGCATCGTGAACGTCGAGTGGGTGGAGATGAGGGACATGAGCGCCAACAGATGATCCCTGCGGATGTGCTGTCTCTTGGCCGGAAAAGGGAACAAGCCTATTTTTGTTTTAATTTTGGGCGAGCGGGAGCAGATCATGCATAGGATGTGGCCGCCTATTGTCTCTGCTTGCTTCTCCTTTGCCAGGCCGCCTGCGATGAATTCAGCAAAGAAGCGTAGAGAGGTGCCAGGCAGTCGAGCCCCGCCGCGCTAGTATAGTTTAAGGTGTTATAATTTCTTTTTTTCCGCGGTGATGTGGGTTAATAAGCCATGCTAGACTTTTTTTTAGCTATCTAGGCAGCTCGACTACCTGGCACCATTGCTTCTTTTTTATATGCAGGGAGAAATGGGGTTTGCCGACAATTTCCGTATGTATCTACTTATGTATGTATGCGCTCATTCTGGAGCCCTATTGCCCGCCGCCCCCCCCCCCCCCCCCGATACAGGAATTGCCCTCGTGCGGCGAAGGCGACCTCGAACTCAAAGAGGGTCTCTCCGATGGAAAAAGAAAAAAAAAACGATCCGGACAATTGTACACCGTGATTGATGGCCAGTCTCCGAAGCGTGCCGACGCGACCTCCCCCAGTGGCAATCGGACTCAACGTAAAGCTGTCGACATATGTATCTAGAGTATGTACTCTGCGTCTCGATGCGCGCCGTCCGTCATAGCGAATGCTTGATTCGACGCTTGACAAGCCACCCCACTGCAGCCAGTCGCAGATCCCACGGACGACAGAACCATTGACGCATGCAGCTGATTGGGCGGCCACCGCCGAGCCGGTATTTCGGTGAACAGACCAATAGCACTCAGCCGGGCTCACAGCCTGTTGGAAGGGAAATGAGATGTACCAAGGGTAACTCCTGTAAGTGGGATCCGGACGGCGGACGGGGAACCTGGATAAAAAAGTGCGCCGCTAGAGTCTATGGAGAGTAGATAGGCTGTATGCGAGTATGATCAAACAAAAGAAGGACCAAATCCTGTTGGTGGGCAGAACTTCGTGCAGCGTTCGTTCGTTTGGCCACCACCGGAGCGAGAAGCGAGGAGGGAAGCCTTGCACGCTGGGGTCATTCTGCTTGGGGCCATTCTGCACATGGCCTGCTTCGATTGACGGAGTACAGCGTGGCCAAGCGATATGGATAGTTAACTATTGCGTAAAGTGGGTGATGAATTGCTGCTGCAAACGCCCTGCCGTCAAAAGTTGCCGTGTACTGGAGAGATGTACATACAGCGTTGAGTGTCCTGAAGCAACGCCGATTGAGAGAGAGAGCGAACTCCAATTTGTTTCGCATTCGGCAGCAACCCGGCTTTCCTCGCCTCCCCAGAGGAGGGATTTTGCAGTTATCTAGTTGGGGATGTAAGTTGGGTTGATACCAGTGTGCCGCATCCGCAAATTCGGGGTTGGGGATACATAGATACATAGGAGATGCGGCGCTACCAATACAAGACTAAAAATTTATCCTAGGCTCCCCATGTCAGCGTTATTCCTCACCTGCTTTAGAGGAGCATATTCACTATTCCTAACAAAGACATCCCCAACCCTCCAGAGTAGCGATCCCCAAGAGTTCGGGTTGTACATGCATTGCCCAAACTTTTCGGGTTGAGGATCGATTGTTGTTGCAGATTTTAATCGGTTGCCACAGTTATACCCCAAAACCCAACCCCAACTCGATCCCCAACCGGTTGCAAAATCCCTCTAAAAACCTGGTCCCAGTCGGGGAGGGAGTCGCCGCGCTGGAGAACTGCGCGTCCGGCAAGGTGGCGGACGGGCCGACCTTGAAGTTGGCGAGCACCGACGGCCACAGCCGCCGCGCCCATGCCGGCGCGTCGCCGTTCACCGCGTTGATCAATTCGTTCGCGCACTCGGGCGTCAGCACCGCCCACTCCTCCAGTTGTAGCCCATCAACAGCGCCGAGGACTGCACTTCGATCGAGTTGTATTTCGTCCCTGCTTGCAGTTGGCACAAACACGGTACTGGACATGAGAGGGAGATGGGGACATACAAGTTCCGGAGAAGAGGATGGGCTCTCCAAGTTCCCTCTGGACAGCGATGTACAGTCCGACAGCGATGGCTTCGTTCATGAAGCTCCCGGCGACCGCGCCGATGTTACGGCCTCGTCTCGATCCAGTCGAAGTAATGCTTCTTCGCGTACTCCTTCAAGATATCCTACTGCCTATGCCGCCGCTCGATCAGCCAACCAACCAACCTCGTGGGTGGAAATCCGCGCACCGCAGCCCACCTATAATAGAAGGCCAGCGTCCCCTCGTAGGGGTCATCGTCGACGCGGGGGTCCTCCTCTCTGCACAGCGCCAGGACCTCATCGGAGTGGACGCCGTAGTGTTTCGCGCTGGTGATGGCGGCGGCCAGGTTCCGCGCCGACGAGGGCAGCACGGGGAGTCCGTGGTAAGGGCCGACGGAGTATGCGCTGCCGGTGGGTGATGGAGGCTATGACTTCTGTGTGGTGGGGCGGAAACCAGCGGGTGATCCGGGAACGATAGATACATATATAAAACGGCTTTTTGCCCCGATGACCCAAGTTTTTAGTGCTGTTCCGATGACCGGAAGCTTTGTGTTTGTCCCGATAAACCCACGAAAAAAAACCGAATTTGGTTAGTGCGAGTGATATATCATAGTTCCGTCGACGCACCAACGCCAATATTGTAATCTTCCTGGGGACCACCACCAAATGCCATTCAAGGCTATCTACTATAGGTGGTTGCCTGCACTTGGGCGCATAGTGCCCAGTTTTTTTTTTGCAAACTGAACACCTTAGAGGAGCGCGGTCACGTACATCCGGAAGTGCTCCGGCCACCGCCTGTTGCTTGCTACCTTCCGGCCTCCTCACATCGCCCTTTCTCCTCCTCTTCACAGCCGGCCTTCCGCTGGGGACTACAGTTAAAGGAGGCTCTGGCGCAACGATACCAAGAATGTTACCCATGTGTACAGCCTGATCACCCTTCAATTCTCCCAGTAAATCCTGATCGAGTGGGGTTAGATTTGCGGAACTGTAGGTGGATATCCAGCGCTCAACAGTAAACAAGGGGACCATATAGGCCCTCGGTTGCTGCCTGATGGCATGGCCACAGGGTACACCAGTATCCTGAAATCGGTGACAACAGGTTCTCGCCACTAGATCAACGATCCATTCACGTCCATTCTGTGAATCCGTCCCAGAATTGTCATTGCTCATAGCTACATCGAAGCTGGCAGCAAAACGCTCAGAGGCACGTAGCAATACAGTTGCCCAAGGAGTGAAGAGCTGTGATCGATTTATAGCTCGCGCAGCCGGTAGATGAAGAAAACGGCGATGCACCTCCTTGTGCCAGATGCTTCGGGCCATTTCCACAGTGGGCGGGCTTCGCTCTTCGAGGTAAAAAGCATTCGCAAACTTTACAATGTCCGAGGCAGTTTTGCCAAATCGAGGCCCTAGGAACATACACTCAGTGTAGAGAGCTGGAGAAATTGCCTTTATGTAAGCTCTTGCTTCCGGCCTTATCTCTTCAAGCTCCTGCGCAGTGGTGTGAGTGTCGTCCAGAACTGTGATCTCCAAACAGCCTATCTTGTCCTTAAGTGCGGCGCGTACTCTGAACATACACTCGGGAATCCAGCAGACGACCATGTTGAACTTGCGCTGTGACTTGTCGCAGCGGATGTCGAAGCATGCCCGTGCAGGCCAGTTGGCCATGGCTACCTTGAACTCGGCAAGTCCCGAGAACTGCTGACGAGGGTTAAAGCACCAAGAGCTGGCGGGATCCTCCGAATCGCTCGGGGGTCCTAAACCAGACAGTTGCAGGCGTTGCAGTAAGATGACTTGAGATGTGTGGGTTGTACATAAGATGAGGGAGAAATTTGTGAGGTCGACCCGTTAGCGTGGCTGTGAAACCACACATTATTGACCAAATTCGTTTTTTTCTTGGGTTATTGGGACAAACACAAATCTTTGGGTCATCGGAACAACACTAAAAAATTGGGTCATCGGAACAACAGCGCTAAAAACTTGGGTCATCGGGGCAAAAAGCCGTATACATATAAAACAATGCTAACTACCGTGCTCTACTCTTCTGCAGGCCTCGAGCACAATGCAATGTTTGTACCATGCGAGTTAATTTATTAGCAGAGGGAGGCAGAAGGTGTTCCGCACACACGTCACTGTATATAGCACACAGTACCGACCGCCCACTGCTCGAAGAGGGAGCTTGTTTATGGATGATGCCGAGCTTCGATACTCCCCCACCGCGGGAATCTCCAGATCAGGATTGCCCACATGATCCTCACGAACCACGACGCTGAGCGTGTTCCTCTGGGTTTCTTCCCTGGCCATCAACTCCGCTCTGTTGGCGTCAAGCGGCTTATGTGCCGCCTGGGGAGGGGGGGGGCGCTCGCTGGCCATGACTAAGAAAGAGGCCGGCGGGGATGGATGCGGTGTTAGTTACCTACATAGGTACTCCACCCCCAGCGGACCACAGAAACTGCGGAAAAGACAACCCACAGCGATCGCTCCACGCCTCATACGTCCGGACAGTCCTCGCAGTTCAAGTCTCCACGGTTCGCAGGCAGTTGTGGTCATGGTATCGAACAAGTTCGTTCTTCGCTGTCGCCATCAATCTAGTACATAATGCATCCCAAACCCCCTCACAAAAAATATATATACAAACACAAATACAAATCTCAAGTATGCAAACCCGATAATGTACAGCCGAAAAGAAAAAAGAAAGGCAATATCATTACATTATCCCAGAGTGAGAGAAGGAAGTCCCAAAAAAACACGACTGGTCCCGTTCCCGTTGCCAGAGTACCTATATCCGAAAGAAAGAAAGAAAAAAAACCTCTCCAAAAAAAACGCCGTAATGCAATACCCAAAAACTATCATTTCCTAAGGGGAAGTAAGGATTACTCGAAGCCGACGGCGTAGAGGGTCCTGAGGCGTTCGCCGTACTTCTGGAAGAGGAACGGCATCGGCAGGAAGAGCAGGGCGATGAAGCCGAGGAGCGAGTTGCCCCATCCGAGTCCGAGGGCGTCGTACATGCGCGGGCCGGCGAGGGGCAGGAGGGCGCCGACGACGGAGCGCAGCACGGTGGTGGCGGCGAGGGCGGACGCGGCGTACTTGGAGTAGCCGTCGACGATGTAGGTGTTGATCGGCATGAAGGTGGCGAGGAGACCGACGCCGACGAGGGCCGTGCCCATGATCGGGACGATCCAGTGGATCTCGTATTCGGCCGTCCAGCCGTACCAGAACAGACCAATCGGGATCAGCGGCGCGCCGTACGACATCGGCGGGAGGCGGTACTCGGGCTTCATCACGCCGCCGGACCGGATCGTGTAGTGCGCGAGGATGCGGTCCGAGACGATACCGAGGACGAGCAGGCCGAGGAGCGAGCCTATGCCGATGCCGAGGTAGGAGAGGCCCACGGTCGAAGTCGAGAAGCCGTATTGACCCTGGAAAACGGCCGGGAAAGTGGTGAAGAGGAGGTACAGGTAACCGTACACGATGGCCATGTGCAGGGACATGGTGAAGATCAGGGGCGAAGTGAAGAGCATCTTGAAGGGCCGGACGAGCGCGCGGGTGAAGACCTCCTTGGGCGGGAGGGGAGACGCGAACTTGGAGCGGAGCTTGGGATTGCCGGTTTCCTTGCGGAGACGGGCGGCCTTGTCGCCGAGGATCTTGGGCGCGTACGTCTCGTGGAGGAAGATCAGGGTCATGACAGTGACGACGCCGGAGCAGATGGTCAGCAGCCAGAAGACCCAGCGCCACCCCATAGCATCGGCCAAGAATCCACCGGCGACAGGTCCGACGACGGGGCCCATGAGAGGACCCATGGCGAACAGTGCCATGGCCACACCACGCTTCTCGGCAGGTATGACATCGGCGATGGTGCCCCCGCCGATGGTGAGAGGAGCGGCACCGAAGACACCGGCCAAGAACCGGAAGCCGGCCAAGACGCTCAAACTAGGTGCCAACGCGCAAGCAACCGTACACAGAACGAAGCAGACGTTGGAGACGTGGTAGATGATCGATCGTCCGTAGAGCTCGGATGCGGGCGACAGGAAGAGCGGGCCGACAGCGAAGCCGAGAAGGAAAATGGAGACGACCAAAGAGCCAAGTTCGGTGTTGGTCGATCCGAATTCGGCCATCAGCTTCTTGACACCGGGTGCGAACATGGAAGATGCCAGTGGAGTGATGAAGGTGATTACACTGACTATGCCGACGGCGACGTTTTTCCGCCATTGAGGCCAGTTCTAGAATATATCGTTAGCATCGAGTTCGTGAGCGGCGAGGATCCGCGGGGCTGGGGGATCGTGCCATAGGATTTTCAGGGTCATCAGGGCCGTTCCAAGAGACGATATTGGGGTCGTTCTCCTCTGCGGGCTCGACCTGATTTGCAGCATCGTGGAGGGTAGGAGTGCTCGAACTGCACGAAGCCAATGAATACTTCCTATCGCGGCTGCCGAGGCCCTTCTCCAGATCCGCGCCGCCGAAACCGTTTGCCCCCCATTCCTCCTCCAGCACGGTTGGCCCGGTCTGGTTTCGGTTGAGCGTTGCGGTGTGTTTGAGGGTCTGGGATCGCTTGAGTTCGCGGTCCACGTCGAAGCCGCTCATGTTCGAGATGACCCGTTCGAGGTCGACGATCTCCGCCATGGTGTTGTTGTTCTAGTTCAATGGTATGCTGCTGTGGGTATGTATTCGTGGAGCAAGGCCGATGTCCGTGCTTGTGGATGATCTTGTATTGAGGCTGTCGCCGCAGTATGATGCCTCTCCGCTCCGGGCGGGAAGGCGTTCGTTTTTAAGTCCCTTCTCCGTGGTCCCAGCATGACGGCGAGCCAGTTCGTCCGAGCGTGAGTGAGTGAGTGGCGCGAATAGCTCCCGAACGCAAGATATCGCCGAAACTCCGGACGCTAAGGCATATCTAGCGCTTTTCTTCACCGGATAACTCGGCAAGCGAAGCCACTTTTCCACCACGGCGCTAGCTATTGTAGATATGTCAGCAAGAAAGTCCCTGTCAACCTTTTTTTTCCTGCAGAGGTCGGAGTTATGCACAATACCTACCCTTGCTATGCTGTACGAGGTCCGGCTGGACAGGATCGAAGCGGAAACGCCCGGCCAGAGGAAGTCATTTCTCCCTCCGCCGACCGTTACTCAGCCAATGCCTCATCCCTATCTCCTCAGCCTTCCTTGTGGCCCGGATTCTCCGATCCCTTCCTTCTTCCCGTCGACGGAGATCCGACGCAAACTCGCCCGTAGCCGACTCCCTTTGACGGGCACGTTGCCTCTACATATTTGCCCGTAGTTACAGCTGTAGTCTATAATGCTCTCTACGGTATCTATGCTAAAGAAACCAGAGTCAGCTCGCTGCACGATGAAGCTCGAGTTGATCTCGCACGCGCACGGTGAGTCTATTGTGTTCACAAATCTTCACAGGCCGCCGCCGCAGCCGCGAAGCTTCCACTCGGCTCCAGAAGAACATCCGCATTCGCCACGCGCTCCCAGTCCCTGAAGATCCGCCGACTCGCATGTACAATAAAACAAAGCAGGTTACGTCACTATTCCTATCTGCGGACCTGGTGTGTGGGGTTCCACAGCTGCCGGAATCAATATCCCGAGAGGACGAGAAAACGAAACAGGGAAGGAAAAAAAGCTTGCCGTCTTGCTTTGTTTTCTTTTCCGGCAGCGAGTTGCCGAAAGCTTCTCTTCGAGAAGACAGGGGCAGGGGAAAATCTCTGTCCGATATGTAAAAACTTTATTTCCACATGGTCAACAGTCAGCTCCGCGAAGCATGTATGATGTAAGCCACGGATCGCGGTCTGGAACCCCACAACAAACCGACGGGGTGGGGTAGAAAGAGAAGGAAAAAAAAGCTTCTTTCGGAGTCGACACGGTTCCGGCGCTGCCGATTTGGGGGGCGTGGGGTGGAGTGGGACAGGGAGTCTGGCAACCAAATCTCCAAAAAGTATTCCCCTTACGTAACTAACCTCGGGTGCAGCGGAGTTTTGGATCCTTGCGTATGTATGTGCGTGGCGCCCCTTCGCCACTTCGTGACACGGAAGTCCGTGCGCTGCCGTCACTTCCGTATGTAAGTGACGTAGGTACCCGGCAGAAGGAAACAGATGCGAAGATCCCGAGAGGGAGAGACAGCGGAGTTTTGTTTTCCGACTTCTGGGAAGTCGGAGACCCGGGGACGGTTGGCCGGAGGGAGATTGACAGGCGAAGGCAGCCCGCCCGCGGACGAACCATCTAGGAGTAGTCCCAAGGGCGAAGCCGAGAGCATACATACCTGCCATGGCGGAGTCCCATCGCCCCCCAACTGAACTGCGGCCTGTTGCTTGGCTGGTCCAGTCCGAGTTGTGCGGGAATATGTCGATGCCAACCCGCTGGCGACCTCGGACAGGGCGAAACCCCGGCACCGAATTGTACGAACCGCGATTGCGCAAGACCACATGGCAATGGCATCGAAGCATATGCCTCGCCAGCCCCAGCGCTGCAGCGACCAGCAGCGAAATACAAGCTTTCGTACTGCCTTCTCGGTGGCAAGACCCCCGAGCCTTGGCCCGTCCATCGTCGCATCTAAAGCAGTAGCTATCGTGATATTCTTCGCCAAAATCCTCCAAACCGTCCCCAAAATTCCTAGCATAGGTATGTAACAGTCCAAAATGCAAAATATGTCCATGCCATCAATAACCGTAATCCGCATCCCGCCTCTCTTCGCCGGCAGGCACGAAAGCACCCTTGCCGCCCGTCCACTTCCACAGCGCCCCCCTCAGTCGGCCCACCCTCGCATCGCCTCTGCCTGCCGCATTCGCTCGGTGTTTGTTCTCCCGCACGAGAGCGCCCCAGAACGCAATGTAGCCAAGCATGCTCACGAGCACGCACCCCGCGGTTACCGCGAGCGGACGGGTGTACGCCGGGGCATAGCTGGGGGAAAACAGCTGGCCGGCGATGACGCCTGCCAGGTTGCCCCAGCCATTGATTCCGAGCGCGACAGCGCGCTTGCCGGGCTCGCGGATGTTGCCCGATATCCACGCCACGGTGAGCGGGGACGCGATGAAGCTACCCGAGAGGAGAATGCACAGCGCGAGGTAGCGGGCGGTGAGATAATCGGGCGGCACGAGCAGCGCGAGGAGGAGGCCGACGAGGTTCAGGGAGAGGCCCAGGAGGATATAAGGGATTCGCTTGCGCGCGCGGTCGGAGAGGTACGTCACCACCCAGAGCGTCACTGCGCCGAGCAGGAACGGAGGGATGGACAGCGCGTTTGATGCGAGCGGGGTGTGGCCGAGACCCTGCAGGATGAGCGGCAGGAAGATGCTGAACGCCGTTGCGGGGAGTGCGGAGAGGATGTTCAGGAACAGGAGGATCCAGATCTTGGGATCCGTAAACGCCGCGAAGACGTCGACGCGAGGAAGCGACGCCTCCCCTCCGCCAGCCGCAGCGGAGTTCGGCCGGGGTGGTTTCGAGAGGAGCGGATGAGATGTCGCGGCTGCAGCCAGCGACGAACGGGACCTCGAACGAGGGGCAAGAGCCGTCGGCGATCGCCCCAGGCTTCCCTCATCCTCACCGTCCTCGGAGGAATCGGATTCGTAATGCGCATCTTCCTCCGCCCCATCCGAAAGTCGATCCGCGAGTACCCGCTTCTGTGCGATCGTCCGCTCCGCGGGCGACAACCACCAGGCCGTCGCGGGTCCGGTCGGCAGCCACAGTAATGTCACCACGGCCACGAACGCGGTGAACAAGCCCTCCAACACGAACAGCACCTGGTAGCTATGCCACACGTTTCCGTCGCCGCCGCCGCCATCTTTCCCCTCCTCGGTCGGAAAGATCGAAAAGACGACATAACTCACCAGTCCGCCGAACGCGCCTGCAACCGCGTACTGCCCGTAAAACATCCCCAGCCTCTGCGCGAACTCGTAGCGCGTGTAGAACAGCCCGAGATAGAACACCGTGGCCGGATAGAACCCCGCCTCGAGAGCACCGATGCACACGCGCAGCAAGATGAGCTGCGCACGGGTGTGGACGAAGGCCGTGAGGAGCGTCAGAGCCCCCCACCCGACCATGACACTCCCAACCCAGCGACCAACACCAACGCGCTTGCCGAGTGCGGCGCCGATGGGCTGGAGCGCGACAAAGGCGACGAAGAAGGCTGTCACCGAATCGTTGAGGTCGGAGGGAGAGAGCCCTGCGTACCGTGTGAAGCCGGCGGTCTCGGCATTGCCAATATTACTACGATCGAGGGAGTTCAGAAGGAAGAGGAGTGCGAGGAATGGAAGGAGGTGCTTATCGTGCTGTCGGAGTATGTGACGTGTGGTGGCTAACGCGGGGGTCATAATGGGATTGTTGAGGGGAGATGGAGCTTCGTGTGACACAGCGCACCTCCTGCCACAATGGTGCGCCTCTTTAGGCCTTTAGTCATCATCACCATGGGTGCATCAGAACTCTCTGAAGAAAAAGAAGCCATGAATAAAAGTAATACATATCACAAAGAAATGACAATTCCCACCTAAGAGATAAAAAAGAAAAATCCCATTTATGTAATCGAAAACGAAAAATGGATAGCCCAGTCAAGCCTCTAATACCCTGCACTACCCTGACTGCCACCATGCCCCGTTTCGCTTCCTCCCCCGCCGCCAGCCATACCCCACGATTGACTAGCGCTGATAGCACTGAAGCCAGCAGGCGAGAATCCGCCGGGACTGTAGCCACCAGGCGAAACCAGGTACGGGTTGGGACCTCCCGACCTCTGTTTATGCATCAGTCAAAAAAACTCTGGATACGGAGGAAGTTTGTTTGCTCACCCTAAACCCACCCAACATCGAGCTGGCGCTCATTCCGCCAGAAGACTGTCCCTGCTGCTGGGGCTGCGGCAGCCTCACGCCCTGGTTCTGCGGAGGCGGAGGCGCGGGAGTGTACCCGGCACTGGCAGTAACCCAGTTCTCACCGCTACCCTGCTGCCACACATTCTCAGCGATGGGGACTCCCACTCCACCTCCGATGACACTCTGGTTCCACTCCTTGCGTTGCTGGTGCAATCCAACGTCCACGCGCCCTCCCTTCATGGCCAACTCTTCGACACCGATCCGGAGACGCTCCAACACCTCCATCAGACCTCCAACGACGTTCTCGCTGAGACTTCGGCATTCGTCGCCAACACGCTTCAAAGCGCCAGGAAGACGTTGTTTTACTCCCTTCATGCAGGCCGCTGCGGTGGCAGCCGGCGCAGTGACACCGTTGGCCCGGGCATGCTCTTCGGCGACTTGGATTGCAAGCTGTGCCTCGACCACACGGACGGCGGGAGCGGATCGGAAATCCATCGCCAACTTAATCAGCGCAACTATCTCACTAAGGGTAGAGACGGCTTCAGCGAGAGCTTGGACGTTCTCTTGTGCGACGGTGTAGGAAGTCGGTGACTCGGCGTTGGGAAGGGGCAGTGTATTCTCGTCGAAGAACTTGCGGAGCAATGTGGGTTGGATCGAGGGTGGGAATTGCCACACAACACCCCAGACAGCCTCGAGGACTTCGCCGTAACGCTTGCGCAGGCCCTCGACGACCTGCTCGCCGACACGATCAACGCAGCTGCGGTGTTCTGCAACGCGCTTTCCGCGCTCGATCTTGCTCCGGATTTGCCGCTCCTGCTCATCAATCCAGTAGCGACGCTCGGCATCGGCGGCACGCACCGTCTCGCCAGCCTGCAGAAGCGGGCCGACGGAGATCTGAAGGTAACGAGCGTTCCGCTCGGTGACGAGAGATTGAAGGACATGCTCATGCTGTTCCATTGTGACATGAAGCTTGTTGATGAGATCGATAGCTTCGAGGAGGAGATGATACTCCAGAGCCGTTCCAGTGCCTCGAGTATCCTGTGCGGTGACGCTAAATAACCATTTCTTAACCTCCTCGTACCACCGGCCACCAAGATCCTCGAGTTGCGTCTTGACCTCTTTGTAAGCCACTTCAACGTACTCGTTTTCGAAGATCGAGTAGATCTCAGAATCGAGCTCCATCTTGTTCTTGGCTTCGTCGTGATCGAAAGACTCGCGCATCCGCTCAATGTCAGCAAATGTGTAACGACCACTATTGAAGGCAGCGGTAATATGGCTCTGGTTCAACTGGGCACGTTTCATGGCATTTTGCTGGAACACATTGATCCGATCATTCGTCTTCTGCTCCAACATCTTTCTCGCGTTGTCGAGGTACTGGTCGACAGGTGCCTGGTTGATGGCCTTATCCAGTGCAGCGTACGCCGAGTGGAGGAACGGCGGAATGTCTGCGATAATCTCCCCATCGTCCTTGCTCTTTGCCTTGGTAAACGAGAGGATAACCGCAGAAAGCCCCTTCGTATCCACTGGCCGGTCCTCTTCGTAGTCGAATTCCTGCCGCTTGGGGAATGGGAAAGGGTATGGTGTTCCACCGGCAAGCCCCATATCGATTCTGTTCTCCGCCCGCGATACGGAGGCGACTGTTGAAGCATCATCCTCAAACTTGCGGCGGGTACTTGGGTCAATCCGCACAGCGGTAACATGTGGCATAGGACGTGGCATCAAGAGTTCAAGTTCAACCTTGGTAGCTGCGGCGATCTGCTCGACAGTGGGCGTTGGCGAAGGCGTCTCGCCGCGGTAATTGTCCGTGGCTTCGGGCACCCCGACGTAGCCTCCGCGGGAAGATCCGTGGTGGCTCTGCGGATGATGGTACTTATCGCTTCCAAACTCGTCGAGACCTCCCAAATTGGGCGGAGGCGGCAGTGGCTGCATTCCTTCGTAACCGGCGCTGTTTCCCTGGTGCTTCTTACCGTGGTAGGCATGGCGGGGCTCCTTTGGTTCTGGGGGTGGCGCCTTCATCGCCGTGACCTGACGACTCCGCGCGATTTCCTCCAGATTGGCCCAATCACGGAAGATTCTCATCCTCTGATCGCCCAAGAGACTCAGTTGCTCCTTGGTACCTGGCGCACTGTACGAGTTCATCCTGAGATTCTCGGCCTTTTCAGCAACGATGATGTCCTCCGTCAGATACATGGCAAAATTCAAAAGCGCATTGACGTGAGTGGACGGTAGGCTAGGAAGAAGATCGGAGAAGGTTGCAAATAGCGCTTCCTGGCTACCAATGCCTCTCTTAGAATGATCGTGGTGCTGCGTGGTCCCCGGCAGTGGCACGTGTGGAATATCGGGAGTGGGACTCTCGCTGGGGTTAGTTACGTTCTCGTCGGTGTCGTCCGGCACCACCGCTTCGAGAGGACTAGTAGCGTGTATAGACGACTGGGGCTTCTGGTAGCTTTGCGAGTAACCACCGCCACTTCCATTCTCGTATCCAGTGTAAACTGGGTGGGCTGGCATCTGAGGCGGGTCGAGTTTCCGTACAGGTGGTGCAGGCCCCGAGACAGCAGCTGTGTCATCCACCCATTGTCCCCGCATCACGCTTTCCCTTGTGCCAATGTTTCCAGTGGGACTGGTGGCCTGATTGAGAGGCGAAGTGACATGACCGCCAGGGAATCGCGGATTTGAGGTCCCAGAGTTCCCAACGGACGGGGGTGGGACGGGCTTCGAGTACAAGTAGCCTCCTAACCCGACCTCTGCAGGACTTCTCTGCTGTGCACCCGGCTGAGACGGAGATTTAACGAACTTCTCGGGCGAGCGGCCAACATTGCTGACATTGACGGCGGGCGGTCGCCTTAGTTGCTGCATCTGCTGGGGAGAGTTGGCAGTGCTCTGCTGTTGCTGCTGCCCTTCCAATCCCAATCCCACACCCGACACCTTCTCTTTCCTCAAAGGCACACCAGCCTCATCGCTGTCCCCACCTCTCGGTCGGTATTCCGGAGGGATCGGATCGTCACCCTCTGCGCTACCGGGCCGTTCCATTTTGCCCAACCCACTACTCCCGCTAGAACCGCGAGGTCGCGCGCCCAAAGGCGGAGGTCCCCTACTTTGCTCTTGGGACTTTCGCGGCGGCTTCCGAGTCAAGAACCCGGTCGGGGTTCCGCCATCATTGGCCTCCCCACGAGTATCTCCAACGCTCTTGCCCATCAATGGAATTCCCATGAACCCTTTGTATCCGGGAGTACCAACTCCGAGGGCGATCCCCTTGATGAAGCCTCCAGGAGGTCCCCTCTGACCGCCGTTATCGCTGACGGGTGTGTCGGGCGGAGGGCAGGACGGCACTGGTGGCGGAGCGGGCCCGTCACTGACTGGCGTGAGGAGTGGTGGCATCATGTACCGTTTGGGTTGCGGTTGGTTTATATCACGGCCATGCTGGGTGGGCAGATCAATGTTAGGATGAGGGGGTGGCGATGGTGCGGATTGCTGTGGCTGATATTTTCGGGGAGGCGAGTATGGCTGTTTTTGGCCGGAGGATCCAGTTTGCGAACCGTGTGGTGAACCATTGTATTGGGAACCACGATGGGACCGCTCTTGCGGACTTCCCTGGCCCTGACCTCCTCGCACTTGCTGTTTCGGACTGTGCCCTGAGTTAGAACCCTGCCCAAAGGACACCTTTCGCTCCCTCTCTTGTTGAGGGTTTTGTTGCTGATGCCCCGGCGAACGCTGGCCTCCAGAAAAAGACGGGGAAACCTCTTCCTCCTGCTGTTGATACCGTTGCTTCTGTTGCTGTTGCTGTTGCTGTTGCTGTTGCTGTTGCTGTTGCTGTTGCTGTTGCTGTTGCTGTTGCTGTTGCTGTTGTTGTTGCTGTTGCTGCTGCTGCTGCTGCGGAGGGCGGAAGCTGGATGGCTCATTCTTCCGAATTGAAAGCGGGCTCGTCACACGAGGTGCGGTATCCCGCTTTTGCTGCCCAATCGACGGTGGAGGTCCATAACCGGTCCTACCACCCGGAGAAGTCGATGCATTGACAAGATGCCTCTGCAGGTGTTGCTGGTAACTGAATGCTGCTGCACGCTGCATTTGCTCCTGTTGCTCCCTTTCACGCTCGCGATCCACTACATCTATCGGCTGCTTGGGCGGGATAGCGGGAGGCGGAATCTGCGAATAACCAGAAATATTTGACTGCGGAGATGTATTCGAGTACGGTGGAGCCTCGTGATACCCACCATATCCACCCCCCCCGCCACCACCACCACCACCACCACCGCGTTGCTGCTGTTGCGACTGGTGCGACACGTGAATGTGTTGCGACGCATGAGTTGCATGGGAATGATGACTCTGCTGAGATGCGTGAGTCTGTTGAGAGGCATGAGTAGCATTTGAGTGCACGCTCTGCTGAGACGGCGGCTGTGTAGGTGGTGTCGGACGCCCGATCGCGCTCGGCTTGTCGGAAACTTCGGCCGGAGACTTGGTTGACGGGTTACTCCGTTGGCTGTAGGATCGCCCTTCGCCGATACTACCTTCCTGTAAACTCCGGATGTCGCTAAAGCTTCCCGGCGACCCAGCAAGCTGCTGGCGATGCTGCTGGTTGTGCTGGGGCGGCGGTTGGCCATACGGTTGTTGTCCATGGATATCGGGTGAGAATGGGTTGGTAGAAGGCTTCAAACCCTGGTGTTGATCGTCATCATCTTCGGGAACCCACCCTGCCGGAAAGCTGCCCCCCATAGGCGCCCCCTCACCATGCTGGGCCGGCTGTGCCTCGCGGTGGTTCGAGTACAACGATGGTTGCGCTCCTGTAGGAGGCGGCTGGAAAGGCTGCGCAGCTGGGAAAGCAGGGGTCTGATTGGGCGCAGCGTGAGGTGAAGTCGACAGATGAGAGGGGAAATGCATCGGCTCTGGAGCCCCAAACTGCGAGCTGTAGCTCTGCGTCAAGTGGGAGGAGATATTGCTCGGCGATGGCCCATCAAACACTGGGTTTGAATGGTGAGATGACGATGCGTCTTGTTGCCTAAAGCTGCTCGATAGTTGACCACCCGTAATTGATGACGGCGACTTGAGGGAGGATTGCTGCTGTTGCGATCGTGACGAATCGGAATCATACGAGCGCGAGGGGATGGGCACAGGATTGCTGTAGCCGCGTATCGGCGAGTTTCCCGTGGTCATGTCTTGAGAATTGCGGTTCTGTCTCTGTTGATTATCATTGTAAGATCCGCGAAGCTGGCTGTCACTCGCTGGCTGCGAGAACTGACGTATCGGCGAACGCTGCGGTTGAGGAACATCAAATGTTTTGGCATTGCGATCCAATACGGGAGGCGGCTTTCGCCGATCCAAAAAGTCGGCGGAGCTAGATTGTTCATCGTACGCTCCATGTTGGTTGTTGTTGCTGCCACCGCCGTTGCTAGGTCGTGAGGAATAATGCGCAGAGCTCTGTGAGTGTTGGGATATGGTCTCGGGGTCTCGCCGTTGGTACTGCGGAGCAACCAGCTTGGAGAACTGAGCCGACGGCGACGTGTCGGGGGTTGGATCTACTTCGATGTGCCTCTGTGACTCTAGATCGAACTGGGTCTTTAATGCTTTACTAAAGGGCTTGACTGGGGAATGATGCTGTTCATTCCGAGCTTCGTCATTCTCCGGTTGCTGTTTCTGCTGCACCTGGACATCATGCTGAAAAGTGTGGTGTTGTTGGAGGTGACGCGACTTGTCCTGGTCGGAGGGGCCATTGTATCCCCGTTCGTCGTACTCCAAATCCTCATATCGGCCATGATCTTCCCCATCATCCTCGAGTTCCAGCTCGTAGCCGCCACTCTCACCGTACTGCTGGTACTGGCCTTCCACTTCTTCCTCCAGCGGATGTGGCTCGCGGTGATGGCGATTATTGTTGTTGGTGTGGTGCGCGTCGTCGCCCTCTGTACTGCTATCCCCCCGCTTACGATTGGGGGGCGGGGGAGCACTCAGGCCACCATCATTGTCCGCGCCGCCCCCACCACCTCCAGCACCACTTCCGCCATGTCCAGTCCGCTCCAACTCATCCAACTCAAACTGCATAAACCCTGGTTGTGAGGAAGTTGATGTGGGCTGCGCCGGCGTCATCACTTTGTGGTATAGTTATCGGTCGGCAATGATGGGACGTGGAACGGCGAAACGAGGTTCTTCCAGAATTGTGTGGGATTTTGATTCTGGAAAGAAGTAAAGTGTTAGCCGGCAAGCGAGCGTTTTTCCTTTCCCCACGCCAGCTATCCCAGCCCCTCACTCTCGAGGACTTTTCTCCGCCTCTACTCGAGAGCACAACCTCTTTTGCGCGAGATAACAAGCCCACGGCTGGGTGACAACGATAGAAGAAAGGAAACAGGTGGTCTCACATTGTCTCCTTCGTAGCGCTCGTAATGCTATCACGGTAGGAGATGCGTAGCGTTGCAAAGACGAACGCGTCTATCGGCCGGTCGGTGTTTCGTCGTCGTCAGCGCCGTGGGATCGTCGTCGAAGCGTTCGTGCGAGCGTACGTCTTTGATGTGAGTTGGGAGTGTTCGTTAAGGGTGAGCGCGGAGGATGTAGTAACAGGCGGGCGGTGAGGAGGGTGGGGTCGTTAAAGGTCTGTGTGTCGCTGCGCTGTCAGAACACCGCCTCCCGTCTTCTCTTTCTGCCTCCTTCACTCGCTCTTTTTCTCATCCACCCAACCATCCCATGTATGCTCTCCAGCGGAATCCTTACCGCAAACGTATCACGCGCGCTTCGCACTCCCTTCTTCTCTGAACTCTTCTCTCCCACTTTGTTTTCCCTCGTATATCGCCTTCGTCGTCTCGTTCGTCCACAGCACCGTGCCGACGTCACAAGCGGGGAAGGAATATGCCGAAACGGAACGAAAAGAACCAAGCACCAGAATGCCACGTCGCTTCTCGTGAAGAAAAACGGATAAAACCGTAAGTCAAGGCGGGTAGATCTAAACCTATCGCATCCGAATCCGAGGGTCCGAGTCCCCGCTGCTGCTGCTATCCTTCGACACTGGTCCGCGGACAGTGGGATGTGTGGAGAGGTGATGTGGAGGGTTGGGTTTAGGTGGGAGGATAAGTGGTAAATATGTGAGGGAGAGGGGGGGCGGGGGGTAACGGGGGGGTTACCGCTACATACAAAGTGAGTGTTGGCTGGGTGAAAAGTGAACACGGAAAATTAACCCCATGGCCTCAGTGGCCGCTCCCTTGTCGACGTGAGCTCTGAGGATTGGATGGCCGACAGTGTCAGCGCCAGTAAACCACACGGATGTTTCCCCCCGCCCCTCATTTCTCTCTATGTGTGTATGTATGTATGCTTCGTCCAACCTCTCTCTCTCTCTCTCTCCTCCCGTAACAACTACCTTGAAGAGTCGCTGTCAAGACCCAGGAGCTAAACCATCCGCCCAAAAATAACATCCCACGCAACAGTGCAACACGCAACGACAGCGCAGCGCACCACGGAGAGAGGCAGCTGTAGTGCGCGAGACGGCGCAAAGGAAACAAACCGCTCCGGGAGTTTCCCATGTGCTCGCGGATTTTCTTCGCGCTGCTTTCTATTCCCCAAAGTGCCTCTAGCGCATCCCGCCGCCTCCCAAGCGAACGAAGGGGGGATCTGGTCGGGGGATGGATGAGTTGGCACACTGCAGCGGACAGCGGCCAATCACGAACAGCCGCTAGGTACGGTGTCCCGTTGCTCTGCGTCCGGGTTGAAGCACGAGTCTCGTCCAGAGGGGGGTGCGGAGGGGCAGAAAGAGAGAACATCAGCGGGAATAAATCAAGATGCGCGGCGGTGGGATGCCGTCATTTCGCCGTCAACATGCGAGGAAGAAACTGGTCGTCGCGAAGGAGCGGTCCAACTGCTCTCTCCATCTCGTTGCCACGGCGATGTGCTGTCGTTGCTGCCGGGCTGTGCTGTGTGATTCTTCGCGGAGGCAGACCGCAAAAGGAAGGGAGGGAGCGAAGGCGGGCAATTCCCATCGACAGCGGCGGGCGGGCGGGCGGGCGGGAGAGCGGGAGGGCGGGGGAGGTGCCTTCGACTGCAAGAGCCGGCCGAGCGCATGCAGGTTTCCGCCGCGAATGGGAAGGTCCTGCCGATGCAAGAAGCCCCTAACCGGAATGGAACTGGCAACACGACTGGCTTTTCATTTATCATTAATGTAAGTATAAGCACGTCTGGCTGCCAGCAGAAAGCACATAGAGGAGGGGGTGGAGTGACGAGATCTTGCCCTGCCCCCTGTGATGGCGACTACAATACATATATGGCCCAGTCGACTGGCCGGACCGAACTCCGTTCCGTGCGAGCGGCCGCATCACGGCGTATCACTCATCGATGCGGCGTGATGACGTAATCCTAGCAGCTTCTAGGCTCTCTCGAACGAGAGCAGTGGACGAGATACCTACCGTGTCGGGATCGCACATGCCGTGTGTGAACGCTGAACCAAACAGACCAAAAAACAGCCGAAACGAACTCGGTAGAAAGAGTGAGATGAAATAAGAGGACGAACAAGCTATTGCAAAGACCAGGGGGCGGCCCCTAGCCATGTAATAAGAAGGGTCCTCAAGGTTAGATGACTTTGAGGGACCTGTTTGGGAGGCCGCTGGAGATGGTAAAACGACCACCGCCCCTACAGATCTGCCGTGGTTTTCGATAAGACGACAAAGCCCACCAAAATGCTCAAACATCATGGTACATAGAGTGGTCGGAATCTGCGACCCGTTACGGCAATTGTGGAGGACATCAAAATCTTCTACGTATCTATGGATCGGCCCCATCTTCCGTATCAAAAATGAAGTCGAGACCCTGCAGCGTGTGGAGAGTAGAGTCGAGGGTCCGAGTCTAAGTACATACGCCTTTTTTTCCTCTTTCGTGATCTCGAGGTCTTGGGTGTCGTTTGTGATGCCCGACAACTCTTGAATGGGCTTAAATCAAATTTGCTTTCCACTCTATCCCCTTAAGTCAATCGAGGTTAGGGCCCACGGGATCGGTTGCTGCGTGCAGGCAGGAGTGCCTTATCCGGCAACTACCTACTCCAGCCACAGCCACACATTAAAAACTAAATAAAATTACTTTGATGTACCTACATACTTAAGTACTTATGAGTAGTGGTCAATATGTCGAATTCTTCCGCCGTCAGGACGGTAGGAGTGTGGAGATGAAATAATTTGTTGCACCAAAATTCGACGTTCTCGGGAATACATAGCAAAAGTACCGGGCCAAAAGTTTCCGTACACCCGCCCCGACGACGCCACCCCACCACACACATATACCTCTCTAACTCAGCAACAACACAATAGAAAGTAATAAAAACTTGCATACATAGTCTTTAGA
>Ga0307516_10000783_pt1 | contig 43362 bp, 67 predicted proteins | sample 19_EM_MG_FD_203310 | JGI IMG/M metagenome (GOLD analysis project Ga0307516, IMG submission 203310) | Populus trichocarpa ectomycorrhiza microbial communities from riparian zone in the Pacific Northwest, United States - 19_EM | ecosystem: Host-associated > Plants > Roots > Unclassified | place... | reverse complement strand
CTGCCCATGGGGGCGGACACGACACTTGCACTCTTCGCCAATCTATATTATATTGGCCAGCAGCTGGCGGGAAGCGAAATCGGAGGACGGCACCGACCCAGTTGGCGGGGCTTTGGTCGCTGCGTTGGCTGGCCCTCGCACGATATATATGTGTACGTATCCACACGGCGGGGGAGGGCGATCTCGTTGGGCCGCGGAGCCAGAACGGACCCGCGGACCCACCCCCCCCCCCCATCGGCCGGCGCAATTCTGGAGGCTTACCGCGCATGGCCCTCTGCTGGAGCCTATCTAGGTTGGACGGGGCCGTTCGGGGCTGCTTTCTGCTGCCGTGCGAACCATGGAGGCGGCGGCGTTGGTGGCCGCCTGGCATCTGGATTGCAGTGGCTGAGGGGCTAGTTCGTGCGTGGGGGGGGGGGGGGGGGGGGCTGCACTTACCATTTTCGTCGCGGCCAAGAAAGAAGAGGAAAAAAAGCAACGCACAGTCTGGGCCTGCGCATCGGTCGAGAGCGAACGGGTGACCGAGTTGGGTCCCAGACTTGCGTCCTGCCACATCCGTCCGGATGGCTGGCTGGCTGGCTGGCTGGCCGGCGGGCGGGCGACGGACGCTGCGGAGAGCCACTTGCAAGGCAGCGGCGTCTGATTGGCGCGAGCGCTCAGCACTGCCGGGCTCGTGCGTGCTGGTGTTCCCGTCACGCTGCTGCGGGTCGCGGCGCGCTGCTCTGACGATCCGGGTGCCTGGTGCAGCTGAGCAGCTCCAGGCTCCTTTTCCCTCTGGCCGGAGCGACGATGTAGCGGTCGACTACCGCAGCAGCAGCAGCAGCAGCAGCAGCCAGCCATGTAATTAGGCGGGCCCACTGCATCACGTAGCGCAGCTGTCGGCAAATCCCCAGCAGCCAGAACTCGCCGTCGTCCTGTCGGCAGGCACCACCAGCACGCTCACAGCTATCGATGCCGCCTGCTGCTGCTGCTGCTGCTGCTGCTGCTGTCCAACCGCCAGCAGAAACGGCAGCGGCGACGACGACGAGATTGGTGCGTGTGCCGACCGCTGCTCCGAGACACCAGAAGCAAACCGGTTGATCTGGTGATTGTCCCCCCCCCCAAAAAAAACCTCCTGCGCGACAGAACTGGGCAACACCCCTTCCACGTTGACTCACCTCGGTGTCAGGACACGCTCCCCAACGCCCCATCCGTCCAGCCATCCTGGCCCGTGCTGAGCGAGAAGCGAGACATGGCGTGCTGTCCTCCGGGCTGGGCTGGGCTGGGCCCGTTGGATGTGTTTTGGAGAAACGCTGACGACGTGCCAACACCTGCGCGGGAGCAAGCGATGTCGAACGACAAGACAAGTGGATCCAGCTGTCCGCTCGGCCAGCCCCGCCGCTGCTGAGTGGCGCTGGGCTGTTCGCCCGCTGCCCCAACACCCCAACGCCCGACGGACACACGGCGATTGGCGCATTCCGGATGGCCGTCACCCACGCCCAGCGCACGACGCGGTGTGCGGCAGAGTCGGGCGCCGCGGCACATTCCCCCCTCCGCCGTCGCCGTCGTGATGGCAGCAGCCATCCTTGCTCTGGGCGGCAGTAAACCTGGGAACGGCCGTCCGTCAGGGCCGGTCCTGCATCACCGTTCCGCAAGCTGTCTAGGAGCTCGCAGTGTGTGTGGGCAGCGAACACGACAAGTGCGTGCGTGAAACTGTCCTTCCGCTCCCGCCGCTCCTGCTCTCTCTCTCCCCTCCGTCGCTCTCCCGCCGCCGCCGTCGCCGCTGCTGGTGCTGTTGGCTGTTGGGGCTCGCCGTCGGACAGATTCCCGAGCGCTCTCCGGAGGGTCGTACGCATGGGGCGCATCCGGAAGGTCAGGCAGCAATGGAGAAACAGCACACGCAGTGTTCGAAAATAACCCATGTCTGCGCTGCCCGCCCGCCGCCGAAAATGCGACGGCTGTGGGGAGGTCCAGGAAGCTGCCAAAAGCCGTTCTGCAGTTGACACCCGTAGGGCCCAGAACCGCCCACCAGCGTTTCCCGCACGCTCCGGCGAAGCTCAGCTCCGCAGCTGGACGGCTGGTCGCACTGCTCGCTGTCGAGCGACGGCGGCCCCCCGCCCGCAACGAGGAGCCCACTGCCCCCAATTGGCGCCGGTGCCGTGCTGCTGCTGCTGCTGCTGCTGCCGCCAGCTGCCGTGTTCCTGTCTCCGACGAGAAAGTGCAGCTTTCCGTGCGCCTCCGCACAGCGCCGTCGCGTGCCCGCCGCTCGCCACGCGGGCCTGTCGCCAGGGCAGCTGGGGTGCTGAGACGGTCGTCGCGCTGGAACGGCGCGGGCGAGTCGACGGCGGTGACGACGGCGGCGACGACGAGGCCGGGCTGAGGAGCCCCCGTGGGCGGGAGATCCGACTTGCCGGCAGCACCCACCGATCGGAGATCGCAGCTGACTTCGCGCGCGACGCCGCTGTGCGGCCGGAACTGCCCCAACCAGACACAGCCGAGACACTGGACGACGATGAGCGGATACTTGGTCCCTTTCGATTCCGAGCGCTTGCAGTGCGGGGGCCGGAATCAGCCCCTGAGGGATGCGCATCTGCGCCCGCCCCAGCGCAGTGCGGATCCGTCCCCCGTGGCAGCCGAGTCCGGGACCGGCTCGCATTCAGAAGGCTCAACGGAGGGTGGGTCGCACTTACCGAGATCGCTGCTAAGCCGCAACCGCTTCAGGGCCGGATCCCCGGCTGAACGCGGCTAGCAGGCAGCTGCGGCCGCTAAGACGTGCGCTCCGCAAAGGACTCTTTGATCGATCTCTCCAGCGCCGTCGCCGAGTGGCTGACAGCGGGCGGCTGTCACGACGCGACAGCGGGGAGTGGCCGCTCTCCCCATTCGAACACGGCCGCTGTTCGCCACCAGCACTATCGCCGCACCGCCCCCACCCCAACCTCCACCCCGACCTCCACCTCCCAGGAGCCGGACAAGGGCTCCTCCGATCCTGAGCGATGGGCCAAAGGGCGTCCTCCGCTTCGGGCGAACACCCCCCACTCGCAACCGTCTAGTCAGAGTGCCGCCGCTCGCAGTCGCAGATGAGCGCAATGCTGGCGGCGGCGGACACATCCAGCCCAGCGCCGGACCTGCGCTGCTCGCTAGCATGGAGTGGGGAGACTTGTGTAGGGAGAGGAAGAATAAAAGACATCCCCGGCGAGCTGTCACCACTCGACTTGCTGGACGGACGTGCATGACGTCCATCCAATGCCGGGTCGTCCCAACCGGAATTTGACAGGCGGCAGACTCCGGGCTAACCAGACGGGTATCCCACCTGCATTGCGGCAGTGAAGAACGGACGAAAGAAAGGACGAGACGGAGGAAGGAGAGCAGGAAAGAAGAAAAAAGAAAAAAGAAAAAAGAAAAGAAACAGAGAGAAAAGAGAAAAAGAAAATCCAGGCTCCGTCAGCACGTCAATTCTTGCCCGAAAACAGCAATGCACGCTGCCCACCGCATCGTCGAGACGAAATGGCACAAATGACATCTGTGAACGCACCAAGGAAGGAAGTGTCTTGGCGAGATCGTGGATCTGGCCTCGCTCTCGTCGCAGCCTTGGCCGGCCACCGCCAGCAGTGTTTGTTGGGCGCTGCTGCGTCCGCCCAAGACACGTGATCCGGCGCGACTGGCCGGGCTCCGGGCATCGTTGTCGAGCTGACCATGGCACTTCCCGCACGCCTGCGGAGTGTAATCGACGACCATGCCGCAACCGGTAGGCCCATGACGCGGAGCGCAAGAGCTCCGGCACAGTGCACGCCAGAGGGGAATCCGCAGCAGGGACTATCCTACATCGCTGTCCATGGCGCTGGAAAGCGGACTGCCAGCCTCGACGTCTAGCTAGCTGGGTAGCATCGCGAGGGAGGCGCTGCATCCGGCCCCCGGCGGTCCAGCCACACGACCGCATTCCTGCGCGTCGCGGAGGCGCACTCGGCAAACGCGCAACGAAGTCCGACACGTCCAAAATCAGGCCGTCGGATAGCCAGCGACTCAGAGAGCCGGTCCGGTCGTCGTCGTCGTCGTCGTCGTGCTGCATCGTGCGTCATACGTCGTCGTCGTCGTCGTCGAGCCACACGTGGCATGTGTCCAGCTGTCAGACTAGGAAAGCCGGTCCCACTTTTTTTTCTTTTTCTTCTTCTTTGAACGGGCGAGCGCCGAACTGACATGTGGATAGGACGACTTGCCGGCGAGCCAATGCCTCAAGTCGGCGCCCCTGCGTTCCGCTCGATCTCCTCCTCCGTTAGCATACCATATCGTGTCATATCATATCATGCCATACCACGCCATGTCTGTCGGTCTGTCGGTCTGACTGTCTGTCTGCCAGTCGGCAGATGCACACCGAGCGCACGAAAGGCGGATGGCTTGCGAGGGTAGGCAAGGCGTGGCGACGTCCGTCCGCCGTGTCCGGTACATACATCCCCTCCCCCGTGCATCGCGGCGGCATCGTCGCCGTCCGGTCTTGCAGCTGACACTCCGCATAGGTCCCTGGTTCTCTCCCTCCCTCGACGACTGCGGATATCGACGCGCAGTGGCTGGGCCGCAGTGGGTAGTCGGGCTGCGCGCACGCCCACACACACGGTGTATTTTGGGAAAATCTCACCGCTCGGCACCTAAGGTGGATGTCGTGTTAGCCATTGGGGTGCGGGCGGGCGGGGGCCGCAGACGTCTCACCACCATGCTCGTCGACGGCGCTGCTTCGTTCGCTCGCTCGCTCACTCGTCGGTTCGCAGTCCCGTCGCCTCGGCTCGCTGTCTCGTTGCCCGGCCATCCCCGCCGAGACGGGATATTATTTCGCGTGGTCCGCAGAGAGGCGGCGGAGGAGAGGGAGGGGAGCAGGAGGGGGGGCAGGAGGAGCAGAGGAGCAGGAGCAGACGGCGGGGAGCCAGTCGGAAGTATACATAAAGGACCAGAGGGGGGGGTGCTATACCGGGGGGGGCGAAATAATAAAGAGGAATTCGGACAAAATAAGTTCGGTTAAGTGCGGGATGGACAGCAGCAGCATTGGAATTTGGCTCGAACGAGCAATATATGGACAGGAAATAAAACCCCATTCCTCTCGCTCTCCACGCACCTCTCGCAGCACACGCCTCTCACTGACACCTCTCACTACACGCCTCTCACTCCCCTCCCCTCCCCTCCCCTCCCCTCCCCCCCTCCCCCCCTCCCCCACCGACGCAAAGAGAAGAATATAGTTGGTATTCGCCGCAACCGGGGAGCAAGACAAACGGGGTTCGGGAGGGTTGGGTTGGGTTGGGTTGGGTTGTGTGTGGAGTGGGTGTGGGGGACGGGACGGGGGACGGGGACGGATCAGACCACCAGCGCCAATTAGAGCGTCCGGTTCGTGCCTGGCTGCCTGTCCGCCGGCCCCGTCGTGCACCAGTCAGTTCCGTCTCCGCCACGAACCATTGGACGAACGCGGCAGCGAGCCTTTCAGCGCACAGTTCGGCAAGGAAGGAATGGCGGAAGGAACGAAGGAAGGGAGGAACGAGGGGGCGGGGGAGGGTGGAGAACAAACGGGAGGGAGGGACGGAGCAGCAATCTCGGGCTTCGCACACATCCACGTGGCATATCCGCATCCGCAGTGGCGGGTGGTGGCGGACGGTGGAGCGTGTTTTTTTTTTTGTATCTCCCTGCCCGCCGCCGCTGGTGGCCGGAGCCGCTGGTGCTCGAGCTCTCCCTCCCTCCCTCCATCCATCCGTCGAGGGGAGAGTCGCGGCCAGCCGTCGATCGCAGCGACGACCACGCACTCGACAGTGCAGGTTACATACGGCGGATCCCCGAGCTGGCCGCTGCTCCCGCATTCCGCACCGCAAGAGACCGTCGCAATTCGTCACCGCGGAGCCTGCACGAGGCACGGCGCGCGAATCATGGCGAGTCCCGTCGTGGTTCTTGCGGCCGGCGATGCAGCTGCCAATGAGACGTGCTCCTCCTGTTCCTCCTCCTCGGCCTTGTCCTGCGCCTCCTGCTCCGCCGCACACGCCGAGGAATGTCAAACGGCTGATCTCCCCCCCCCCCCTTTCTCCACGAAAGGCCGTTGTGCTCTGGACGTGCATCGCCATGCCGAACCTGCTCGATGATTTCCGCCTGCGCATGCCGCGATTTCATTTAATTTCCATATATTGCAGGTGTCAAAAACGCGGCAACTCGCGGGGGTTGTTGCATCCATGTCCGCATTCGATATGTACGACGAATAGGAGGTGGGTTAAGTGTACTGCGTCGCTGGGGATGCGAAGTCCGGCTGGAGATCTTGGGGGCGGGGGCGAGTGGGGCGCGGAAAACGAACCGGACAAGCAGCAGTGTCCGTCCGCCCCGTCGACGCTGAATGCGGCCGCGGTCTCGAGCACAGCCGCGCAAGGCGGGACGACAGCAACCCGTCCCGTCGGCCGACAGCCAGCGGCGGTGAAAGACGAGCACGTTTTCGCAGCGTGTTTGTGGGCAATCCGCACAGGAAGCCTGCTGCGGCAAGTTTGCCGTTCTGCCAGCTGGTTGGCGTGAAGACATGCAGGGACGCTTGCGCTTGCGGCTTTTGTACGGCGGTGCCCCCACCAAATCGAAATTGCAAACAACAAATCCGCGGGCAATATGTACGGCGTGCAGCCCACGTGGGGAGAGAGTGGGAGAGACAAAGATTCCCGGGCGAAATCTGTCGCAACACGCACCCACATTCACGCAATGCCCGGCGACCCCACATACGCCCGTGCCGCATCATCGCATCGCCATTTCATGCGCCAGCCAGACCGGAAGGCCGTGCTGTCCGTGTCCTCCGAGGCTATCTCTGCGTGTGTTTCAACAGCGGCTATCCCGTCCCACGTCCGGGAATATGTGACTTCTTCCGCACTCTATTCCGCTCGACCGAAGCGGACGGACTTCCCGGGAACAAGGGAGAGAAATTAAGAAGAAAACAACAACCCCAGCCTCCCATATTTCAGCGGATGCAGATTCCGCCGTGTGCTCCACAGCGCGACGCCCACGTTCCGGAACACGCGAATCACGCTTCGCCATGCTCGGCCTGCGTCCGCGCGTTCCTTGCCGCCTCCCGCGCTCGTTGCTTTCGCCCTCCGGAATGCAGATAGTCCTGCGTACTGTCGACGGCTCGCCCGGACGCCCGTCCCGCCCGTCCTCTGCCCAGGTGCCTGGTGTGTCATGCAGGCGCCCGGCCGGAGCAGACCAGACGAACGAACCCGCCGCAGGTGCTCGACCGGACGCGGCGAGCCCCGTTAATCTGGCGGGGCGCGTGCACGGATAGATTCGTGCGCGTCAATGGGGGCGGAGAGCGGGCTTGCCGGACACCAGGCTGCGGCTACCCGCGCGAGGAACCGGCAGGTAACGGACCGATATTGCGGACCTGCGAGATCTGCCGGCCGTACGACGGCTTCCGCGCTCGCCCGGGCGCTGGAGGCTGGGAGCGCGGATGGCTGGGAGCGCGGATGGCTGGGAGCGCGGATGGCTGGCTGGCGAGCACGGCCTGCGCCCCCCGGAAACTCGACGCGCCCGGCAGGACTGGACGGGGCGCGTGCCGGAATTCTCTCCTCCCCACGGAAGGGGATGGCTCTGCTCCGCGCGACCCCGAGCTCTGCATGCTCCCGCCCGTGTATCCGTGTGTACAGTGTGGAGTCTTCACAGCCTCCCGCGTTCCCAGAGCGGATTGCGCCCCTGCGATCTCATCTCCTGCGCGCTCCGGATCCGCTCGATCGGCGCTGGGCGCTTCTGTGTACGTACAACGGTTCGTGATGGCGCCAGCACCGGACTCGTTGGGGGAAGCTGTCCGACGCACTCCTGTGCTCGATCTGGCAGTATTGTCGCGAACTGCAATATCCTGTCTCACCCGTCCATACCGTGCGGGGCCGGTGCGAGCGCTGAGCGCGTCATCTCGTCTGCATCGCAACACTCCGAGTGACGGTCAGTGATAGCACCAGCACAAAAGAGCGGCACATACATCCCCGTGGCAGAGTACCCGCTAGCCGCACCGCCCACCGTCGAGGGCCCGAGAAGCTATAAAACCCACTCTGCAAGCGGTTGTACTGATGGGTGAAGAGCCTAAGAAAAGATTGGGCCCCGAGGATACAAGAGGAAAAGACTGGCGGCGGGTCGTTAGCTAGACCTGTCTAGATGAAAGTCCACCAGGCAGGTTACTGAGAAAGACACCGGGTTTCTAGTAGTTCACTCTCTACCTAACACCTTGCACCCTCTAACTGCCAAAGAAATTCTAAAGACGAGCTTTCTCCTACCGAAAGCTTGATTCCCGAGGAAACTTGTCGACAATTGAATTCGTTAGAAGTGCAGGCGTGGAGATCTGCCTTCAAACTCTACTCGCCGATGAGACTGTTAAAACCTTTCATAGGATGATCACTTGGACAAAAAACACAGCGTCTTTGGTTAGATGTCGAAAAATAAAAATAAAAACTTTCCTTAGACTTTGTATTGGCATACCGATCTGACAAACTGTTGGTTTTTTTTGTTTTTGTTTAATCATACTCGCATTTCGACCTATCTAGATCATGGCGGCGTACATTTTATCCTGTTTTTCCTGTCCGCTGTCCGCGCAGTGGCGGCACGTTGCAAGCTCCCCTTTGCCCTCCGCCCAGGCCTGTCCCAAGAAGATGTGAGGCGCACCAAGGAAATAACAAAAGAAAAACAAAGGGAAGAACAAAGGAAACCGTCCCTCCGGGGTTCTACTCCTCGCCTCCGGATGCCATGAAGGGGGGCGTGGGTAGAAACAGCGGTGGCTCCCCCCCCCCATCACCCAAATCCCCCGCGGCTCCCAGCTCCGCCGCCTCTGCCACCCGCTCCCGGCGCTCCCGGCGCTCCCGGAGCTCCCACTCAGAGACCTCACTTCCGGCGACGCCTTCTTCTTCCAGCGACGGCACCAGCCTTCCCACATCCGTAGTGGATAGGAAGTCCAGTACTGCCTGTCCACATCTCTCATCGGCCAGCAGGTCCCGGACGTCCACCTGCTCTTCCACCCCTTCGTCTCCTTCAGTACCTCCGCCCACAGGATCTTCTGCTGCATCTTCCATTCCGGGCACACCTTGAAGAGGTGGTCTCTCGTTTGCGAGGGGCATTGACACCACCAGCACTGGGCGGTGGGGCGAGCCCTGTCTTCAGCTGGTAGTACCTCGAGGCGAGCCTCTTGGTGCTACCGGCCACCGCGCCATCGGGCTTCTGGCTCTTCGGCATGCAGTGCTCCGTCTTGGAGGTACGACCCCCGGCCCATCGCTGTGCTTCCGTCCACTTCTTCTCCGAGATTTCCCGCTTGCAGTTGGCGAGAGATCGTGGGAGAGGCCCGTGGGTGCCTGGCTGCCCTGCCGCAATCTTGGCCCACTCGTCGGCCTTCTCTGACAAACTGTTGGGAGGTTGTTTGCGAAAGTCTGTGTTCTCGTGTTTCACGATTCTGAAGGCTTCATCGTAACTCGTCACTTGTTGGCAGAGCAGAGTGTTATGGCTTCTCAGGCCCAGTCGATTCGGCAGTGTCTTTGCATTCTGCTTCTCTCAATCTAGAGACTTGTCTCTGGCTCTCCATGGTCAATTTGATTAGGTCGCATGAGAGTAATGAATATAAAACAAAAGCCGCCCGCCGTCGAACCCCCCCTTTGCAACTCGGAAGAGCAGGGTGCCAAAGGTCGGGGGGATTCGGTTTACCTGATACGCCAGACATGGCGCCACCCCCCGGAGCGCTGCTTGTAGAGACGTCGGGCACTACGCATCTAAATGTCGAAAAGGCACACTTGGTGGTAGCCGAATGGAAGCAGGTAGTAAAGGGTCATTTGCGCGAGTTACTGGTATCATGCGATGGTAGAATAATTGGTGTTTGCAGCGGTCGAGCGGGACGCGGCGGTACAAAGCCCGCCGGCTGAAAGATGGGAGACCCGTCCCAGAGACTTGCGCCCCGAGGGGGGCAGACCACCCAGCCGCCGAAAATGGGTGGGGCCGCAAAGGCGAACCCTGCCCGGCGGGCCAGGGCTGGATCGGGGTTCGGCCCCAGCGCTTCCGCGACCGACCATCCGTCCGAGTTAACCACTCGGCCACGAAATGCGGGTTGCGGAAAGGCGGTTGTGTGTTTCTTGGCCCCGCAACAGTTGCGGTAGCGACAGCAGACCTCGGAAAAGATAGTTGCCTGTTCAGTTCGTCTGGGAGTAGTTCTCTCGACGGCCAGCAAGCTAGCTCAGCGCACCCCCTCCAGATCTCCCCGCCCCCCACTCTATATTCCTCAGCCGCCTTCCCGCCGTGGGAGGCGCTCGCAGTGACTCGGCACTGCTATGTCGCAGCCTGGAGGGGCTGAGACCCACCATACTCTGAAAGTGCGACGAACCGCGAACCCGAAACGAAGCAAAGTCCCAGCGCGTGTCGAAGCGGACGGAACGTACGGGCAGTGGCGTTGAGCTGCCGCAGCTGCCGGACGTTCGGTTCTGGAGAAGGCGTCTAGCACGGTCGTCAGCATGCCGAGCGCATTACCGCAGCGGAAGCGCAGTGACGATGAGTGGAACTACCGCCCTGCAGGATCGAGAAGCAGCGTGTGGACTGCGCCGGAGATTGACGGTTTGCAGCCTTCCGTTCCAATTGCGGTCAGGGAAAATGGCGGAATTCGATACCACGAGCGCCTAGGCCATTAGCATGCGGAATCAGCTCGATGGCTGCAACCTGGAGACGAGCAGCGGCGCCATCGCGTCCCGTATCCTCGTCGGACTACCAAAGACCAGCGAATGCGCGGACTGCCGTCAACAACGCTGGAAACGTCCACGGGCCGAGCAGATAATGCGCTACCTGCGGGTGGCTGAGGCAATATGTACCATGGGGAAACATGGAGGCTACTCTCTCCGTGAAGGGGGAACTCGGTATAACAACAGGAATGGAAATGGTGGATGCAGTCGAATCTCCAACAGCGGGTGCGGAGGAACAGGAAGACACGTGGGACAAACTCGCATATCCAACGCCCGAGAGCGCCGAACGCGGGAAGACGTTGTCACTAGTGGGGAACAGAATAAAGACGAGAAAGGTCTTCGGCTTGGTCGAGGAGGAGGGAAACGCATGGTGTATTTGGATGCAGCAAAGAGAGTGTACAACGTGTCCGAAAACCGAGTGATCCCACGCGCCACACGTCACACGCCACACGCCACACACCGTGAATGCCAAGGCTACATACTACTTAGCTCTAGCGCCGGTAGCCAACCATAAACATCGCCTTCCCTCCCTCTTTCTTCCAAGTGCACGGTCTCAGTGAGGCGAGCTTTTGTTTTTGCTGGTTGGAATCTACAACCTTTGACCGCTCCCGGCCTGCTTCGGCGGTCGCCGGGGTTTTTTTTATTTTTTTATTTTGGCATTGTGCTGGTCGATGCCGGTGGGAGAGAGCAGATGGTGTGCACTGCAGCTTTCGTCAATCGCGACATGCTAGCTGCCGACATCGTGGACTCGACGAATGAAACTCTGTACGTATCCTCTCGAATGCCCTCCGGTCGGGAATCTGCGCTGCTTTAGCAACAGGAAATTGAACCGGCCACCTCTCAACAACGAGCGTCAATGCTGCGCTGCCGAAGACGCTATAAAGTCTGTTCTGAGAAGACTGCAAAGCATCACCTTGTTCGCCATTTTCGAAGGCCAGTGCGACTGCCGACAGAGTTGACCTCATCCGAGCACGCCACCGGCGGAGCAGATGTCGCTTCCAGCTGGAAAATAGCTACGGCCTCATGGAACCTACAGAAACCGTCATGGTACCGCTCTCGAATATAAGTGGCAGGGCACTCCCACTCAAATGAGGTCTCCCACCGGTCACCTGTCCTGCATAGGAACCGTACACAGTACATATCTACTCCGTACCTCCATATCCGACGAAAGACGTGCAGACGAACCATCGTGCACCTTCTCAACAGCGTCCTACATCCATCCGGTCTGACGTTCCACCCTAGTCTACCCTTCCATAAGGCCGCGCACGAGCGGGTTGCGGAGATCATCTTAGATAGCTCGCTGAACCCCTGTCCGGTTGCTTCCCCTATCACAAGACCTGCCAGCAGGCATTGCCGCTTCTAAACCTCTTCATCCAGCTCTGGGCACCCGACCCTATCGAAGGGACCGCTTTCGCTTTCCGTCGGCTCGTCGGCATCACAAGCGTCCATCGCGCAACCCGCTCCACGACCACATCCAACACACCCACTCTTCCCTTCGCGCGGACGTCGGAAGCTCCACAACCATGTCGGAGGCCACGCCTGCTCCAGCTCCTCGCCAAAAGACCTCACGCATACGCTTCTCGCCGGCGATATCGTCGCGCGAGATATCGCCGGACCGCAGCTCCTACTTCCACGGCCACGACAACAGCTCCGGCTCCGGTTCCGGCTCAGAGTCGGACGATGCCAAAACCTCGCTCCTGCCGAAGCCCGTTACCTGGGCAGCGCGGCGGGGCAACTACGGAGACTGGTGGCGCGAGAACTGGGCGAACACGCGCTTGGTCGCTGCCTTGGTGGTGATGTCGCTGGTGTTTGGCACGATCGTCTGGGAGAACAGCGGAGGTGCACGTGAGTCTTTTTTCCGTTCGGGACTGGCGAAGCGATTCGGGCAGGAGATACAGGACGTCTTCACGTTCGAGAACGATGTACTGCAGCATGTGGTCCTCACGGATGGAGGGCTTCGCCACGCGCTATGTGTGTCCTTCCTCTATGCTTGACTACGGGCAAAGGGGGGGGGGGGGGGGGGGGGGTTTTTCGTAATTATTTTTTTTAAATTTACCAGGGTTTACCGATATGATTTCTTTTCTCTGTCGCTCTTGAGATGCTGTGGCAGCTGACCGGTTTCCGACTGTTAGCCGAACCCGTGATCGACGACCCCGAACTCCTTGTCACGGCAAGGCACGGCGTAGTAAGCTCGGACGTGGATGTCTGCAGCCAGATTGGCGTCGATACGATGAAGAAGGGTGGAAACGCTGTGGATGCAGCTATCGGTAAAGCCCCGAACGCCCTGCAGCTCGTGTGTTTTTGCTAACGAACAACAGCGACAGCAGCGTGCATCGGAACCGTGAATATGTTTGCGAGTGGCGTTGGTGGGGGCGGCTTCATGGTTGTGCGGATGGCGGACGGGAGGTCAAGGAGCTTTAATTTCAGAGAAGCTGCACCGGCCAAGGCGTCGCGCGACATGTACCACGGTAATCCGCATGTCCTTCTGCCATCCTGTGTGTCGTGCTGACCCTGGTTGCGCAGACGATGCCTTGCTCGCTCAGGTGGGAGGCCTTGCCGTCGCAGTCCCCGGAGAAGTCCACGGTTTTGCCACGGCACACCAGATGTTTGGCGCGCTGCCGTGGAAAGACGTCTGGGAGCCCAGTATTAGCCTCAACGCCAAAGGGTTCCATGTTACGCCGACACTCCAGTCCATCATCCTCAAGGAAGAGCAATTCTTCTACGACAACAGGAAGGACTGGCCTTTCCTCTTCTCCGAGGACGGTTCGTTGGTAGTCACCGGTGATGTCGTCAAGCGTCCGGAGTATGCCGCCACCCTGTCCACGATCGCTGGAAACGGCACTGAAGATGTCTACCACGGCGTCCACGACTTTTACAACGGCACGATTGCTTCGCAGCTGTCACGTGCGATCCGGGCAGCGGACGGGATCGTCACGGAATCCGACTTCGCAAAGTACTACACCGTCGTCTCCGATACCGTCAACACAACCTTCATGGGCAGCGAGGTGTTCACATGTCCCCCTCCTTGCTCGGGCCCCGTCCTGCTGGAGGGCCTCAACATCGCCGAAGGCCTGCCCATGGGCGATCCCAAAGCTCCGGATGCTCACCACTACCTCATCGAGGTGATGAAATGGCTCTCCGCCGGGCGCACGGAGCTCGGTGATCCCTTTGACTCGATCGTCTCAGACAATTTGAATCGGATCGCGGAGCTCAACACCAAAGAGTACGCCGAGTCCGTCCGCGCCAACATCTCCGCTGAACAGACGTATCCCTGGCAGCACTACAACCCCGCCTACGAACCGAACGACCCCAAGGGCACCTCCCACCTCTCCGTCATCGACAAGGATGGCAACGCCGTCGCGCTGACCACCACCATCAACCTGTACTGGGGCGCAAAGCTCCACGATCTGACGACCGGAGTCGTGCTGAACTCGGAGATGGACGACTTCTCGATCCCGGGGCGCTCCAACGCGTACAACCTCGAGCCGAGCGTGTACAACTACATCCAGCCGTTCAAGCGTCCGCTGTCCTCCACTGCGCCGACGGTCATTGTCGACGCGAACGGCCAGGCCAAGATGGTGATCGGCGCGTCCGGCGGCAGTCGGATCGTCACTGGCGTGTTCGAGGCTATCATCAAGAAGATCGTGTGGGGATATAGCTTGCTCGACACCATCCGGTCGCCTAGACTTCACCACCAGCTCATCCCCGAGGTTGTCTCCTGCGAGGAAGCCGTCGAGGACCGCGTTCTCGCCGAGCTCGAGAGCAAAGGGCATGTTGTCAGCCGCAAGCGACGTGGAGAAGCTGCAGGCGGCAGTGTCATGCAGGGCGCCTGGCGGGATCCGGAGACGGGCACGTTCGAGGGTGTCGCCGATTGGTGGCGGAAGGGCGGCAAAGCGAAGGGGTACTGATTTCGACGGATATAGGCACATTGTTGGGAGGGATGGGGCTGTAATGCGTAGCTACGGTAGACCGACCCTAGACGTTGTGTAGCGGAGGAGATTGCGTTTTTTTACTTTTCTTTTGGACAGGTTTTGATGTTGCTATGAGTACATACTACGAGGGCAATGGCGCCGACATTTGAGGATATCAATATAAGTAGATCTCTTATGATACACGCTGTTTTGTACGCGCCATGTGGATCGTAGACAGTGCCATGCAAACCCGCATCCGTCAAACCTCATCCATCGCGGAGTACACAACCCCCACGCTCGCTTGCTGCTACGCAGAGACCCGTTCATGCGTATCAACTTCCTCACAATCGACGAGTGGAGCATGTCACTACATTTCGCGGAGCGGAAATCAAGCCGACACACGCATTCAATCAGAGTGATGACTTGTGACGCTTCCCCCCACCCCCCAGGACGGAACCGGCGAAAGTCTTACCCACACCTGACAGCAGCAGCGCAAATGCTTCCCGCCGGTCGGTGTGTCACCGAGGCGTCGGCCCCCGCTTGACGCCCTCGTTCTGGGGCTCCGCCCAGTGGTGGGTGGCAGCATGTAGGTTCCATCGGAGCGTTAGGCAGCAGATAATAGACCGGCAGGGGGGAATGCTACCGCTCGGTGGCGCTTCTCTTTTTTTTTTGTGTTTATTCATTAGTTACTCGCATGCGACCTATCCAGACGGTGGCACTTCTCAACGAAGGTCATATCTTACCGCGAGGCGTTGTCGACCCGAATCGCTCAGCATCGCACCGACAAGCCCGTAGCTTCGGTGCACAACTTACGGTCATGGCGACAGGTTGGGCATTTTCATATATTAGCAGCACTGACAACACCCGAATGATCTCCCATGACCGACTGGGCTACAAGTGCTGCACGGACCATCCAACACTCATCTTGTTAGGCTAAATGCGGGTATGATTAACCAAAAAAACAAATCCAACCCTCACCCCTGGCCCCATGAGAAAGAGTGCTCAGCTGCGGGGTCGGACCAGCGTTCATAGTTTCTCGGAGCCGTACTCGATACCATCCCTGTACGCTTCCAAGATGCGGTTGACCCTCCGGAAGTACGAAAGCACGAGTTCATCCGATACGACTTCGGGTCGCAGACACTTGGACACCATGTTCCGCAAAGTTTCGGTCGACGAGCAGCAATCGCGGTGGATGTGGTGCTTGGAGTGGCCCCAGATGAACGACAGTGGGTTGAGTTTGCTGGGTTTCTTCGGAAGGGAGATGCGCCGGTGGCCTTGCATCTCGACGATCTCGGCGAGGAAACTCCTGAGCCCGGCAGTCGGGCTGCTGAGAAAGAATCCCGCGAGCACAGTTGCCGCATCCGATAAGGCACTCGGGCCGAAGGCGGTCGGGCTTCTGGAGATCCGGACACTGCAAAGGAAATTCTGACGCCATAGCCCTCGTTCCTGCAGGATAACCTGGGCGCCTTTTGGCGTGCCGTTAGCGAATACCACCATTCGGTGGGCCGGCTTCCCTTCGGAGTCGAAGAAAGTCTGTTGCCCTCAGTGCTGGTTGGCTTCCGCCGCGATCGAGGTTCATGGGGTTGACACGTAGCGCACCCGGCGCGAAGCAGCCCGACACTTCGCATCGCCAAATATCCGCAAACCTCGATAGGCAGGAAGCTCCAATTCAAACAACGGAATTGCCACCACTTCGACTTGCCTGGCTAGGCGGTACAAATTCCACCTGGTAGAGTGGTTATCGCATTCGTGGGCAACCCGCCGCGTTGTACGGATCCAAACGTAGACCCTCATTGATCCCCGCACTGGGACAGGCTATCTACCACAACGGACATGGCAGGCCGCTGATCTTTCGTCCTTCGCGAAATAAGCGTTTTCGTCCTGGGATACCAGTACAAGCGGCCGAGCGCCTGGCAGCAAAGCGGACAGGATCCGCGGTACGACGTCGTTGGATCGTTAATCGGGTGTCTAACAGAACCATGAGCGGCTCCGATGGCGTCGTGTGCGGGGGGAGTCGGTAGTCGGTAACGTCGGCACACTGCTCCGAACGTCTGTTGGCCGTGCCGCTTTCTGCTCCAACGGACGTTGAAAATCTTTTCCGCCTGTTTCCGAAGCAGATCGCACCGTATCCTTCCGGTTTATTTTCTCCTTTAGATGCACAGGAGAAGTGGGAGATTTCAGTGGACACTTCAATAGAATGCTCACGCAGTGTGTATCATGACTCTACCCCAGTAATGTGCATTGCTGATGGTACGGCAGGAATCTCTGCCTTACGAGCCGAGGAGGCGGCCCCTGTGTGTGCGTTGCTATTGCGCTGTTCGCTATTTACCCTCGTTTTCTGAGACAGCATCACTTTATATCACTCGCAAAATACACTGTAGACGGGCAACGAACGACTGAATTGAGCCACACGCGAACGGAATGAGTAACAATGCTGAATGGTAGTTGCAGGTGACCGAGATACATTCCCAAGTACTTTCTTTCTAGCCAGTTATTTTCTATCCACCCCTCCCTCTTGGTCCACGCCGTATTCAATATCCCAGGAACTCGTTGACGGACCGCACGGGTTTTTCTTGCCGCCAGCGCAGCTCTTGCGAGGGCCGTAGGCACAGCAGCCACCACCGGGGTTGCACTCGAAAACCCAGCCGTTGACGGGCGAGTCGTAAACCGAGGTGTCCCCGACTTTAGTGATGGCGGCGCAGGCCCTGCAGTACTGACCTTGGGGCGTGCCCTTCTTGCACGCGCAGCCGTTGTACTTGCACACGCGCTTCAGAAGCATGACGCCTTCGACATCGCGCTCGAATTTGATGCCTGGGGCGGGCTCGAGGATGGCGATCGCCTCCGCCGCGGCGTCGGGGGAGGGGAGGGAGGCGACCAGAGAGAGGGCGCCGAGGAGGAGGAGGGAAGAGAAGAGCTTCATTGTCGATGTGTCGGAGTGGGATGCTTGGGATGTCAGAATGCGGCCGCGGGATGCATGGTGCTGCAGATTCACCTTTTTGGCTTTCTAGAGGTGGTTGTGGTTCGGGGTCGGTGTTGTAGTGGTGCTGAGGACTGAGGACTGAGGAGCGACGGCTGTCGATTGCTGGGAGGAAGTCTTGGGTGGAGGACGAACGGGGGTTTTATACCCGCCGGCCCATGGGTCGACGAGGAACTCCCGCTATCCACGGAGGGAGCGGTGGCAGTTGCAAACACCGCCAGCCAGGACGCCGCAATCTCGCATACGAAGTCGCAAGGACCAAGGACCAACGGCTGCCGCCATCCGAGCTGGGCACACCTATCATATTTTCGAAATCACCAAGCCTACGATCTATTTCCTGTTTGAGTATCGACTTTAGATTCATCGCCAGTACCGGAATCGGCATCCGTTCGTGATGTTCTGCCGCAGCGCGGGCCCAGATCCCCCTTATTTCCCATACCGGGGCAGAGAAGTGCCAGAGAGGGAGCAGCTGTGGTGTCAGCTGAGCACGAGGCGGAGCAGGAGCGGGTGGAGAGGAGAGAGAACTTTTGAGAGCACTCATTGGGGGACTATATCAGGTGGAGGAACAGTTGGTGGCAGCGGCAGAGGGCAGGGTGGAGAGGGAGGGAGGTCAAGAGGAAAGGGTACGGGCAGGCTGCCTTCCCGCAGACGGGAGCGGGTAAAGTGCGGAAGGGGGAGAGTAGGGGCGCCTTTTTCCGGTGCAGCGGGAGGCTGGCGGAGGCGAGGAGGGGTTGGGACTTGCGGGCGCGGCCAAGGAGAACGTTACAGGGGAGGGCGTGGTGGATGGATGCAGTCCCTACCGTTACGGAACAGGCCGCTCTCGGCAGACTGGCAGAGGAGGCCTTCGGCGGACCGGCGGCAGGGCCAGAGACACTGACGGTGGATCACTTGGCGGGAGAACCAGCGCAGGCGAGCACAGCAGAGGCCTTGAAAACCAGCGAGCGGGGAAGCCCCGGGACCACGGAATACTCGATGGAAGGGCTGGGTGAGGAGGACTGGGAGAAAATCTCGCTGTCCGGGCCGCGAGTGTGACAAACTACTCGATGGCATGGAGGGCGTGGAAGAAGGGGATTGGCAGGCGGCGACAGGGATTGGGGCCATCAGGAGCACCGGGACGCCAACAGGGACGGTGACGCCAACAAGGACGGTGACGCCCTCGATCAGATCAGCTCTTTCGGGGGGAGTGGGCGACGAACTATTCGATGGAGGGTGGCGAGCGGCGACAAGGGTAGGCCCCAGCGCCAACCATCAGCGACTACCCGGATAGCAACGAGGACAGCGGTGGCAGCTCTTCCGGTGTGAGGGAGAGGAGAGCACGACTGAGTATTCGCTGGAAGAAGTGACAGAGGGAGATTGGGGGGCCAGAATCAACCCCCCGAAACCAAAAATGCATCGCTAAAAATGCCAAGCTTTTTACCCGACACAGGCTCGACTTAGGCTTCACGGACGTCATGTCTGGTGGAGTTGGCGGATCGACGAGATAGCTCTGGTGGTGGCTGCCGCAATCGAACACGACGAGGGCTGCCTTCTGCTACTGTCACTGCAAACTCGTTTGATGAGAATCCTTGGGTTTCAACCCGGGCCTGGTAGTGACGGAACGTGGCCAATATTTCTTCCGCAGTCATTGTGATCATGAAATACACCTCATAACTTACCCCTCTTCTGCGGACGCCATGAAGGGGGCGTGGGGAGAAACGGCGGTTGCTTTCACCCCCGTCACTAATCTTCTCAATGCCCCTCTTCCCTTTCCCTCCGCTTCCAGAGTTCCCACTCTGCAGCCTCACTCCGCGCCCGCGTCTTCCTCAGCCGGGGCTGGGACCAGCCTTCCCACATCCGTAGTGGAGCGGAAGGGCAGTGACGACTGGTTGCACCTCGTATCGCCGAGGACCTCCCGGATCGTGAACCTGCTTTCTCCCCTCCCAGTTTCCCTCTGAACCTCTGCCCACAGGATCTTCTGTTGGGCCTTCCACTCGGGGCACAACTCGAAGACATGCTCCCGCGTTTGCGTCCTGTACGGCCACCACCAGCTCTGAGCAGAGGCCCAGCTCCTCGTCCAGTTCAGGTACTGCCCAGTGAGGCATTGCCCAGTCTTCAGCTGGTAAATCCCAGAGGCGAGCCTCTTGGAGCTACCCGCTACCGTTCTGTCTGGCTGCTGCTCGGCCCCCAATCTGAGAGACTTGGCCTCCCGCCTATCGCCTAGCCTTATCCCACTTCTCCTCCGAGGCTTCCGTTTTACGAGGGGGGGAGAGGCCACCATTCGCTGGTCGCCCCTAGGCCGCGGGAACGGAAGGAGGGAAAGGAAACAGAGGGGAAGAGGAAGGCTCTCCCCTCCGGCATGCACCGGAGCAGGACGAGATGTCGCACTGACCTAAGGAAAGGCGAAGAGAAGAGGGAGAAAAACAGAGGGAAGTAGGAGGAAAGAGAGATTGTACTGTCTTGTCTTCACCTATCGACGACCGCGAAACATGAAAAGGAACCAGAACGACAGAGATAAGGGGAGAGAAGGTAAAGGACGGACGCTAGCCCGGTCGGCACCACGCCAGTCACTCCACCTTTCCGTACAAAAAAACGAGTGCTTCCGAGTGCCCGACAACACCCGCCTGAGGCGCGCGGGGGATCTGGGGAGCTGCATCGCCCGCACCACCGCCCGGTCCGAGTATCCTAGGCATTCCACCCCCCTCCCCCCCGGGGCGTCTGGCTCCTCTGTCGCGAGCTTGGCCCACTTGCCGGCCTTTCCATTCCCCGGGACGCCCTTTTGATTTAACCATACTCGCATTCAGGCCCCGGGACACCCTTGTACACCGGACACCAATGAATCTCGATGGTGATGTCCAGTCTGGCGCTCCGCAGCGCCGCGATGAGCTTTCTTGCCTGGAGTGCGTACATCTGGGCCCTGGCCACGGTTAGGTACCTCCGAGGCCATGGACTTGATGGCGGCATGGGCGTCAGTGAATATGGCTACCCTCTCTAGGGTCGTCTGTCTTCTTGTAGCACTTTCTAGCTCTCTGGTGAGTGTGGCGCGCTCCGCATCGCAGGCCTCTTGGTTGTATCCCATGTGGGTTTTGTTACCCACCCAGGACTGCCCACTCTGTCATACCACTGAGTGCCCGGCGGCTCCAGAGTCCACTGTCGAGTCGCGATCCGTCCGTGTACATGGTCAGCCCAGGCTGGCGCTTTTCCTCCACCGCCTTGGCTTCGGCCTCCTCTTATTGCACCAGCTCCGCGTCGAGGGGTTCTGGTTCCTCCAACAGGACTGCGCTCTCCATCCTACCCGAGTATCTGCGGGCGTTCTCAAGCCGTTACTTCTTTTTCCTGGTCGCCCTGCGGAAGACTGAGCAGCCGTAACTAGCCCGAACTGCCGCTGTCTGTTTTCCAACTCGGCTGCCGCCGGTCTGAGTCCCGAGCCCATTGGCAATAGTCGCTCGGAAACATCTCTTAGTTGCGGCCTTCCTGATTCTTTCTACCTGTTAAGTAGTTGCGTTAGGGACAAACCCCACATTCCGCCAAGCCCATCAGCCCAGCCCTTCCGCCACAGGAATTGTTGCTGGACACAGCATCTCATCTCAGCTGGCCGCGCATCCCAGCCACCCGGCGGAGCAGCACAGCGACTCAGATACACCTCACAACAGCAGCGCAACTACCCCTTGCTCCATGGCAGGCACACGCTGGTCAGTGGGTCACCGAGGCGCCAGCAGAGGCGTCAGCATCTGCTACTCAATGCCCTCGTTCTGGGGATCCGCTGGTGATAGAAGCATGAGAGTGCACAGCCGGGCCATTGGGGCGCTTTTCCTGTGGCGTGGTTCTATCAGTGCGCTATATGGTAGATATTCGACCAGCGGGGAACGGCGCTGCCGCTTGACGGAGCTGCTCGACGAAGGGCATGTCTTACCCAAAGAGCCGTCGTAGAACTTGCTTCGCTGTGAACATGCGTAAGTCACACTGCATTCCAGGGGGCTACCATTGAAGGCGCTGTAATATTTTCACATACCTTCCTGGAGGATAACGGCTTCAAACTGGACCTTTTGGGGCCGCATCGATAGTGACCAACAACTCCAAACTCGCCCCACCCTGCCCTAATACTTGCCTAATCCGATAGGGTCACATGCGATCAGTGAATCATCATGTGGGGTCTGCAGCAGCAACCACCTATGTACCCTAGCTACCCACTAGGCGAATGTCCTGCTTCCGAAACAGCTCGCATTTTATCCTTCCCGTTCGTTTCCTCCGTTCGAAGCGCAGGAGCTGTCAACAGGATGCCCAGGCAGCTATGTATATCACGGCTCATCCCAGAGTTGAGGGGGCGAGCCCTGTGTGTGAGTCGCTATTTCGTTGTTTGTTCGCAGTTTAGCCCTCGTTTCGCAGACGGCGTCACTTTGTACATATCACTCGCGAAACATCCTGTACCGTGCAACGAACGACTGAATTGAGCCACACACGAACGGAATGAGTAACAACGCTACACGGCAGCTGCAAATGACCCGGCTACATTCCCAAGTCCTTCCTCTCCAGCCAATTATCCCCTATCCACCCCTCCATCTCAATCCACGCCGCAATCCCGGTAACTCGCTCACGCACCACACGGGTTGGCCCTGCCGCCGGAGCAGCTCGCGCGGGCACCGTAAGCGCAGCAGCTACCATCTGGGGAGCACTCGAAGACCCAGCCGTCGAATGGCGAGCTGTAAGTGTTGATGTTCCCGGCTCTAAGGACGGCGAAGCAGCCAAAGCAGTATTGGCCCTGGCGCGTGCCCTTCCGGCACGCGCAGCCATTGGTCTTACACGCGCGCTTCCGGAGTGTGGCATGTACGTCCTCGAGCTTGATGCCCGGCGCAGGCTCGGGGATGGAGATCGCCTCCGCCTCGGCGTCGGGGGAGGGGAGGGAGGCGACCAGGGAGAGGGCGCTGAGGAGGATGAGGGGAGAGAAGAACTTCATTGTCGATGTGTCGGAGTGGGTCCGTGGGATGTCTGGGATGTCAGAATGCGGCCGCAGGATTCGGGGTGCTGGAGATTCACCTTTCTTGAGATGGTTGTGGTTCGCGGTCGATGTTGTAATAGCACTGAGGACTGAGGCGTGCTGAATGTTGTAGTGGAAGCCTTGGGTAGACGACGACCGGGGGGTCTTATACACTCCGGCCCATTGGTTGACGAGAAGCTCCCGCCATTCACGGAGGGAGCATTGGCAGCCGCGAACACCGCCACCCAAAATAGCCATCTCCGCGATGGGCCGATGGCAAACATGTGCCAAATTGAGACACAGGATACGAGCTAGACTATCGTAGCGTATCGCGATGGGAACCAACGCCGCAACCCCGCATACGAACTCGCAAGGACCAAGGTGGGGGTGGGGGAGGGGGGGCGGGCGAAGCGGGGCCACGAGCCCCCAATACCCGAGCTGGGTACATCTCATTTTGCATCGCCGTGAAGCCCGAGTGCGCATGATTTGCCAAGGAATTGACGACACGATGAAGCTCTGGCTGAAGGGAGCTAAGGGTGGAGCATTCCCGAAGCTGGAGGATTTCCTCTGTGGAAGTAGGAGCACTATACGGATGTGTCGGTGGAACCGGCCATCAATCCGTGCACCTTGGTGGTCAGTTTGCACGCATGTACGGAGGCCAGGACGAAGCGTGTCTGTATCTCCGCATGTTCGCAACGTCGAAGTGTGGCGCTAGTCGGCCGTCCTCAGCTGTTGCCGCCGGCGATTCCAAATAGTGCTACCAGCGGTCGCTTGACTCAGCCACATCTTTCTTCTGCTTCTGCGTCCTTGCAAGAGTTGTCGATACGATCGCGGCAAAGGATCTGCTCCCCACGTAGGTAGACAGATTATCCGATATGGCGGTCATGGTGACATCAAAATGTTGTTATATCCACAAACCGTATTCGAAGCGAGAAAACACATTGGGTTGTACGAAAAGCGGGGTGCAGGGGCGGCAGCTCGGCACGGACAGTCCGCGGTCCGGCGGCTGCGGGTCCATCTTGCGAGTGCCGGCCGATGATGGTGGTACAGCTCCTCGCTTGTCCATGCGGGGCTATAGAGACGGCGAGCGGCGAGCTTCGGTGCGGCGCAATGGCTGTACCCATGAAGAATACCGTTGTCGTTTTCGGGCCATAGCTGCGTTCGCCATACATATCCCTCCAATCAGAGTGCCCTCCACATAAACTAACTTAGGACCGAGACCCTGACACATGGACTGCAATGTCAGAGCGGATACGAATTAGGCTCGACGGTTGCCTTCCATCCATCCGCCGCCGATGACCCGCTTGCGGAGCATTCCAGGTCACCACCCCTGCCTGTCATAGTCAAAGGAGAGGAGGGGTGGGAGATTGACGGAATTCCGGACAGCAGAAGGATTCGAGGGCGACACCAGTGCCTAGTCAAGTGGAAGGGATTGGAGGCACCGACATGGGAACCAGAGGAGAACGTGAATGAGGTGCAATCCGTTAGTGAATCACGAACGCTATCCGGATCGCTCTCGAAGGAGCTCGAGCCGCCGAGGGCGAATGCTGGCACGGCCCGACGCCGCCGCCGCTGCAAGGAGACAGGACTAGATGCCATGTTTGGAGAGGTTCTATATATTGACAAATGGTTATGTGTGTACTTAGCAGTTGGGAAAGTTCTGGGACGTACTATGTGTCGTGGCGTGCGTGTTGCGTCCGGGTGTGAAGGAGCCCTTCTTCCTGTCTTGCATCTTTTCTCTTATCTATTTGTTATCGTTAGCAATAGGTAGCGACGCCACAGCACTAGCCACAGCGATAGCCACAGCGATAGCCACAGCGATAGCCACAGCGATAGCCACAGCGATAGCCACAGCGATAGCCACAGCGATAGCCACAGCGATAGCCACAGCGATAGCCACAGCGATAGCCACAGCGATAGCCACAGCTAGAGCCACAGCTAGAGCTAGAGCCATAGCCACATCCGGCCACTCGTAGTCACAGCTCTTCGATTGCAGTGGCTCGGAGTTCCAAACGCCTCAAAACGGATACCACCACCTCCCGCCGTCAACCACCAGCCACTTAGATTAGGCTTTAGAGCAGATAGAACTCTTTCCCCGATGCTAATGAAGGCTGACCAAATTTATTTTATGGTAGTGAATAATCTTGAATTCATACTTCGCCGAAATGACTAAACTCTCCTCAATATCTCTCATTTCTCCAGCTTTATATGGCTCCCTCCACACCGAATAATGTCGGCACCACTCGTGAAATTCCGCGAAGCAATTACGCTGATCGTTTAGGCAAAGTGGCACGGCACAGGACTTACATCCCACCTTTTTTTTGACAAAAGTCGAAATTTGCCTCGACCCCCAGTTTTCCACTTAAACAGCCAATACACAAGTCGCTGTCCACCCCCTAGGGGAAACCACGAAGGAGGGCATCGGAGGAAAGGCGGCTCCTCCCCCCGGCACCCAGCTTCTCCGCCTCTACTCTCCTCTCCTCTCCTCGCTCCCGGAGCTTCCGGAGCTCCCAGATCTGCCGGTGATGGCAGTATGTAGACATGTTGGGGCGCTTTTCCTGCGGCATGATTGTGTCCGTGCGCTAGATGGCAGACATTCGGCCGGCGGGGAACGACACTGCCGCCCGGCGGAGCTGTTCGATGTAGGCACGTCTTACCGCTTCAGCACTACCTCTCTACTCAGCTTGCGGCTTGTAATTCCGTTACCGACCCTGATCGCACTCCATTACACTGACTAGCCCCTAGCTTTGGTACACAAGATATGGCCACGGCGACAGGTTGGGCACCACACGGGTCTAGGAACGGCGGTCACAAGACTGTATCTGTAATAGAGCCATGGCGCAAGTCACTTGGAGTCAAGAACTGGTGGTGGCGGTGGTGATTCATTAATAGCATGCAGAGGAGTCAAGATCTTTTGATTTACGTAGTAACGACGTCGCCCGAGTGATCCCCATTTGACCTCCCGGGCTCCGAAACGGCGCTTGAGACTTCTCGGAGTTGTGCTAGAGACCATTCCTGTACGCCTACATGATGCGTTCGACCCTCCAGAAGTAAGTAAGCACGAGTTCATCCGATACGACTATGGGTCACAGACACTTGGACGCCATTTTCCGCAAATCTTCGATCGAAGCGAAGTAATCGCGGCGGGCGTGGTGCATCGCTGGTTGGCTTCCACCGCTATCGAGGCTCATGAGGCAACATTGAGGTCGACACGTAGCGCATCTGGCGCGAAAGCAGTATGACATTTCACATCGTCAAATATCCGCAAAACTTGATAGGCAGAAAACTCCAATTCAAACAGCGGAATTGCCATCAATTCGGCTTGCCTGGCTGGTGGTACAAGCTGCCGAGCACCTGGCGGCAAAGTGGACAGAATCCGCGCTACAACAGTTGTTGGATCCTCAAGGGAGGTGTCGAACAGAACCATGAGCGGCTCCAACGACAACACGTACAGGAGGAGTGCGCCCTGTTAGTCGATAACGCCGGCATGCTCGTTTCCTTTCTCGTCGACCACAATTTTCAAGACATGCCACCAAGACGGTTTCTCACGATTCAGCAGCGCATCCTCGGGGACCAAACACCTGTCGCCAGTCGGCGATCGCCCTCTGAAGCGCAGTCGTATCGACCGCGTTTCTCCGTGAAGCCATACATTCCCGTACGAAAGCCAGGATCGGCTCGTTGCGTGTGTACTGACCGGGCTTCAGCAAGTGTCCCTTCTGACTGCAGAAAAAGAGTCGATGTCGGATCCAGTCCCTCTCGTGACACCCGATCCGTTTGTGTTCCCTCTCGATCGAACTGTAGCTTTCCGCAGACTGAGTAATGATTGGCACCAGAATTCCCGGTTCAAAGAAAGGAGCTGGAGTTGGAAGTATTTATCGAGCTAGTAGAGCCAGGTGATTTCCTTGCTCCGAATGTCTGTCGGCCGTGCCGCTTTCTGCTCCAACAGACGCTGCAGATCTTGCTTCGCTGCGAACAACATGCGCAAGTCCCACCACATTCCAGGAGGTTGCCATTGAAGGCACTGTAATATTCTCGCATATCATCCTGGAGGATACCAGCTTTGGTCCGGAGAACTCGCTTGTTTTATGGTTTTCCTATTAGTGCTGCGCCGATAGTGACCAGTAGCTCCCGACCCGCTCCACCTGTTCCCTCATAATTCCTTCTGGCAGCTCCGCTCGTGCGGGGATGGGACAATGCTGCCCCGGAGCCGCGTTATGTTCACTAAAGCAGAGCCCGAGCACTCAGTTGATAGCTGGGTCCCGGATGTATTTATTGTCATTTCGGAGATCGTGGTGGGGTGGTTGTGTGTTGTTGGGGGAGGTCGAGGGATTGTTGGATTTGTCAATGTGTGTCGGGTGTGTATTCAGATGTAGAGCGGACGTCCCTTCGAGGAATGCTCCCTTTATCGGTCTCCGTGGCTAGGTAGTCCACCAGAAAGCAGTATGCCGATGCTATCGGTCTCGATAGCTATTCTACCGGATGATATGCCGACACTATCAGTCTCATCTCCGTGCAACGGACGACATCTCATGACAGGATTATTGAGACCGAAGACGACTTGGGTCTTGTCAACAGAAGCGCGTTCAGCCACACGAAACATCAACCACTGTCTCATCTATCCACCTTGCCCTGCTACTAGCTCAATGTGTGGGTCTGGGGAAGCAACTACTTAGTTACCTGCTGGAAGTGAAGGTCTTTCTTCCGAAGCAGCTCGCACCATCTCCTTCCCATTCGTTTCCTCCTTTGGAAGCGCAGGAGAAGTCAACAGGATTTCCAGGCAGCCATGTACATAACATCATGGCTAATTGCGGCCGTGTGCGCTGCCGATGGGGTACATAACAGAATGTTCTGCACTGCGAGCTGGGGAGTCGAGCCCTGTATACGCGTTGCTATTGCATTATTTGTTCGCCCTTTACCCTCGCTTTCGCAGGGGGCATCACTTATATCACTCGCAAACACACTGTAGACGAGCAACGAACGACTGAATTGTGCCAAGCGCAAACAGAATGAGTTACAACGCTGCACGGCAGCTACAAATGACCGAGCAACATTCCCAGGTACTTCCTTTCCAACCAGTTATTCCCTATCCACCCCTCCCTCTCGACCCACGCCGTAATCGATATCCCAGCAACTCGCCCACTAACCGCACGGGTTCTTCTTGCCGCCAGCGCAGCTCTTGCGAGGGCCGTAGGCGCAGCAGCTACCACTGGGGCTGCACTCGAAAACCCAGCCAGTGACGGCCCCGCTGTAAACCGAGGTGTCCCCGACTTTAGTGACGGCAGAGCAAGCCCAGCAGTACTGACCCTGGGGCGTGCCCTTCTTGCACGCGCAGCCGTTGTACTTGCACGCGCGCTTCTGAAGCGTGGCGCCTTCGACGTCGCGCTCGAGGTTGAGGGGCGCGGGCTCGGCGATGGCGATCGCCTCCGCCTCCGCCTCCGCGTCGGGGGAGGGAAGGGAGGCGACCAGAGAGAGGGCGCTGAGGAGGATGAGGGGAGAGAAGAGCTTCATTGTCGATGTGTCGGAGTGGGATGTCTGGGCTGTCAGAATGCGGCCGCGGAATGCAGGATGCTGGAGATTCACCTTTCTTTGCTTTCTTGAGATGGTTGTGGATCGAGGTCGATGTTGTAGTGGTGCTGAGGACTGAGGACCGAGGGCTGTCGAGTGCTGTGGAGGGAGCCTTGGGTGGAGGACAAACGTGGGTTTTTATACCCGCCGGCCCATGGGTTGACGAGGAACTCCCGCAATCCACAGAGGGAATAATGGCAGTTGCAAACACCGCCGGCCAGGATGGCCATCCTCGCAATGGCGAGCATGTGCCGAATACGAGGCGCAGATACGAGCCATCTCGTATCGCGATAGGAACCAGCGCGGAAATCTCGCATACCAAAGGTCCAACGGCTACCGCCACCCGAGCTGGGTAAATCTCACGTTGCATCGCCGTGAATGCCGCTTGCGCATGGTTTGCAAGGCAATTCATGACACGGTGATGCTCTGGCTACAAGGAGCTAATGGATGGAACATGCCCGAAGCTGGAGGATGATTCTCTGCGCGTGGAGCACTGTACGGATGTTTTGGTGGAACCGGCCTTCGATCTGCGCACTTTGGTGGCTGGTGTGCACGCATGTACGGAGGTCACTACGATGCGTATCTGTATCTCCGCACGCCGCCCGCAACGGCGAAGTGCGGAGCTCTCCGGAAGCGGTGTCTCTAGCTGTTGCCACTAACGATCCTAAATAACATACTAGCGGTCGCCTAGTTCAGTCATATTTTGCTTCCGCTTCTGCTTTCGTGGAAGAACTGTCAATAATAATGCGATTGCGGCGAAGGGCAGAAGGATCTACCAACTTCCCGAGCAGGTAGCTAGAGCCAATCGGTTGATATCCGTCATGGCGCTCGTGGTAACACCAAAAAGTTTATATCCACAACCGTATTCGAAGCGAGGAAATTACATTATTGGGTTGTACGAAAGGTGGGGTGCAGGGGTGGTAGCTCAACACCAACGTGCAGGGCAGAAAGGCCTCTCGCCGACCAACTGCAGGTCATGACGATGCACCCAGACAGTCACCATGTTCGGCTCGGAGCTGTGGTGGAAGGGCGACCAAACCCGATGCGCCATCGGTCAGGCAAACGAGTTGCAATTTCTGGTCAACCAATAGGCGCGCGCGACCACAGGCTGCTTCCGGACAACCAACCTGGGAGCTCTGTCAATGGAATCAAGACCCAAATAGTGGCAGCCCAGTTGGAGAAAAGCTAGCGAAGGTTTGGGCTACGGTTGCCGCAGGGCGGCCAGGTAAGAGAGGTGATGGGAGTCGCAACAGCCATCGGGAAGCGGCGCGAGAACACCCTCGCATACTCGGGCAGGACGGAGAGCACAGTACTGCCAGATGATCCAGAGACCCTCGACGCGGAACTGCTGCAGGAAGGAGGCCGAAGCCAAGGCAGAGGCAGAAAAGAATCGGCCCGGGCTGACCATGTTCACGGACGGGTCGCGACCGGGCGATGAAGCCGCCGGGCACTCGGTGGTATGGCAGAACGGGCAAACTTGGGTGGGCATCAAAACCCACATGGGCTACAACGAAGAGACCTACGGTGAGGAGCGTGCCACCCTCGCCACGGCGCTGGAAACGGCTTCGAGAAGACAAACGACCCCCGAAAGGGTCACGATCTTCACGGGCGCTCAGGGCCGCTGCCGTCAAGCGGAGGGCCTCGGAGGAGCGTGGCCCCGGCTAGATCTACGAGCTCCAGGCAAGAAAGCAAATTGCGGTGCTGCGGAGGGCCCAGCCGGACATCACCACCGAGGCCCGGTGGTGCCTGCCGCACAATTGGGTCCAATGAAAAGAGAAGGCCGGCGAGTGGGTCAAGCTTGCGGTGAAGGAGCCAGACGCCTATGGGGTGAAATGGTTAGGATAGTCGGACCGGGCGGGGGCGCGTGGTGCTGCTCCCCAGATTCCTCGCGCACCTCAAGTGGGAGAACTTGGAGAAGAAGTGGGCGGAGGCTCGGCGGTGGGCTGGTTGCCGGACCTCCAGGAAGAAATACAGGGCGCCGAGCAGGCAGAAGCCGGACGGTACGGTTGCCGATAGCTCCAAGAGGCTCACCTCGAGGTTTTAGCAGCTGAAGACAGGTCACTGCATCTCTGGGCAGTACCTCCACTAGGCGAAGAACTGGCCCACTGCTCAGTGCTGGTGGTGTTGGCACCGGACGCAGACACCGGATCACCTCTTCAAGGTGTGCCCCGAGTGAAATGCCCAGCAGAAGATCGTGTGGGCAGGAGAACGGGAGGAAAGCGGGAGGGGGAAGAACCGGCTCAAGATCCGGGACCTCCTTGCAGATGGGAGGTGCAGCTAGGTGGTAGATACTAGGCTCCCTCTCCACTACGGATGTGGGAAGGGTGATCCCGGCTGAGTAAGACGTGGATAGTGGCATGTCGGAATGGGAGCTCCGCCAGCGCAAGGAGCGGAAAGAGGAGCGGAGGGTAGAGGCCGAGAAGCTGTGTGCTAGGGACCAGATTACTGTCCCTCCCTACGTCCTCACTCATGTCGTCCACGGCAGTGGAGTATGGGGCGGGCACGATTTCCTTTGTTCTCACTTCTGATGACTGTCATCTCCAGACGTCCTTCTGACAAGACTTTGATGCGGGCAATTTTGATTGAACCCCGAGCTCAACAGGGAGGGGACCGGTGAGCCCACCTGCGTGACAGTGCGGAGTTTGCAGATATGCTAAAACCTAGTAATAGTTTTCTATTTCTCGAACTCTCGTGCTACCAACCGTGGTCACTAAGTATCACTTATCTCCAGTGAAACGAAAGCGTCAAAATTGGAGGAAAAATATCGCTGCTGGCTCACGCCGCAGCCACAACCTCTACTATGACGTGGTAGGTCTACGCCCCTGTGGGAGGGTCTGGAGCAGGTCCTTTCTTTTGATCTTTCTTGATCTTCCCCCTGCAAGTTCCTTGGTGTGCATCTTGTCTCCTTGCGTCAGGCCCGGGCAGAGGGCAAAAGGGGAGCTTGCAACATGCACCCTTTCTTTTTTTTTGGGTTTAGTAGTACTCACATTCAATCTATGTAGACTATGGCGGACACATTTTTGTCCGGGTTTCCCGTCCGCTGTCCGCGTGAGGGCGGCACGTAGCAAGCTCCCCTTTGCGCTCTGCCTCGGCCTGTCCTAAGAAAGAATAGACGCACACTAAGGAAACCCCAAAGGAAAAATGGCAAAGGAGATCGTGAACTGGAAGAAAGAACAGAGGGGAAGAACAAACTCGCGTCCTTACTCCTCGTCTGCGGATAACATGAAGGAAGGCATAGGGAGGAACAGTAGTCTGATCCCCCTAGCACACAGCTCCTCGGCCCCCACCCTCCGCTCCTCTTTCCGCTCCTTGCGCTGGCGGAGCTCCCGTTCCGACATGCCACTATCCACGTCTTACTCAGCCGGGATCACCCTTCCCACATCCGTGGTGAGAGGAAGCCTAGTATCTACCACCTAGCTGCACCTCCCATCTGCAAGGAGGTCCCGGATTTTGAGCCGGTTCTTCCCCCTCCCGCTTTCCTCCGCTCTCCTGCCCACACGATCTTCTGCTGGGCCTTCCACTCGGGGCACACCTTGGGGGGGTGGTCCCGCGTGGCTCCTCCCCGGCCTCCGCCTCGGCGCCCAGCTCCCCTGACTCCGCCTCCCTTTCCTTTCCCCGCTCTCGGCGCTCCGGAGCTCCCACTTCGACCCCTCACTCCTTGCGTGTTCCTCAGACAGCACTCTCCTTCCCACATCTGTGGCGGTGAGGAAGTCTAGTACTGCCTGGCTGCATCTCCCATCGGCGAGGAGGTCCTGGATTTTCCACCGGCTCTTCCATCTCCCTGTCTCCTTCTGCACCTCCGCCCACAAAATCTTCTGCTGCATCTTCCATTCCGAACACACCTTGAAGAGGTGGTCTCTCGTTTGCGAGCGGCACCGGCACCACCAACACTGGGCTGTAGGGCGAACTTTCGCCCAGTGGAAGTAGTGTCCGATGCGGCAGTACCCCGCTTTCAGCTGGTAGTATCTTGAAGCGAGCCTCTTGGTACTTCCAGCGACCGCGCCTTCCCACTTGTGGCTTTCCGGCATTTCGTACTTTGCCCTGGAGGACCGGCCTCCAGCCCATTGCACTCGGGCTCCAACTTGTGTCGCTAGATACAATGGCCTTCGCATGGTACTGCATTATACAAGTGATTTGAAGTCCACATTTTGAGAGTGCTTCCAACGATGAAGGCTGAACCGCTTTCTTGGCGTATACGACCAGTTCTAGCGATTGATCATAAGCCGTGAGAGCGGTTTCTACTTGGTACGTACTTATACCCAAGTATACTGCCGTTCGACGGCTGGAATTTCCCACCCATAGAAAACATTGAACAATCAGACCACCCGCCTGTGGTTGACGCTTGAAATATATTCTTTTGTCATCAATTATGACTTATAAATATCGTAACTCTCTGAATATTGATTTTCAGCTCAAGGGCCCCCTACTTCCACGAAACAGAATTGCCGGTTTCGAGAAAAATATTTCCTCACAGGCGTAGCGAGTTATAGTTGACGAATGCAAGCACTTCTTTTTGGAGTCCTGATTTTCGTTGTGATCGTGATGACGTATCGCTACTCATAGTCTGCTCTATACTTCACGATCCCGTGCACGATGCTTGGGCAATAGAGTATCTAGCCTCGACCCTAGCCTCAATAACTTCGGTCTTCGCGCTCTCCAATGGCCAAAAAACGCCAGTAGCAGCGTCGAGAAAACGTGTGATTGTCCCCAGACAACCTAGTATTCTTAGCGTTTGTTTCGCGGCATGCCTACACTCTGGAGGACAGGTGAGCTATTTCTCCATCTTCCCATATCAAAGGTCTGTATATACCGTATTATCTCATGTAAGTGGTACCTCCTATAACACAGCCACAATAGTAGGTATTAGCGCACTAGAGCACATAAGGTTAGCGCGCCGAGTTTTCTCAGACGTCAGGTGACCAGCCCAGCTGAGCTGAATCGGGAACCGCTGGCGTCGTATGCCAACTTCACGAATTATCGACAAGCAAGCTCTGGCTCTGCGCATTCTCACGACGACCCCCTCGCAAGCTTCCTTACAGCTGGTTGCCAATACATCACGAAACCTATTGGCAAGCGTTCGGCCGTTAAGTTAAAGCAACGGCCGGCATGTCGCAAAAAGTCAATTCCAACGGCCACTCCTTCCAAAGCCAAGTAATGCAAAACAGTTGAGTTTAAACTTAGAGTGCAGAATACCGATGAAAGGTGGGCAACGGAAACCTACATGTGAGGAGGTACAAGTACGGCTCAGGCTCAAGCAAAAGAATCAGGCCACGAAATGGAAGAGGGTAGTTACGTCGTGAGATTGTCAGGCTATTACCGGGTATTGCTAATCATCGTGGTCTTCACAGAGCGAGGCATTGCTGCCTCAAGCGAGTCAATACACCATATGCGTACAGCGCAGCAACCCACGGTGGAAGGAACTTGAAGAACAACTACGAGATCCATTTAAGGGATGGCAAAAACTGGGATACCCCCATCTGCACCTCAATCCACTGCACCAGCGTCACACCTCGCCGCGCTGGCCACACGCCGCGCCGTAGCACCAACTGTAGAAAAGCGGCGCGAGCCATCTCCAGCCTGACCCCCAGACGCACGTACCAATGGCGACTGGTTCTCAGGGTTCCTCTGAGCAGCTTCACATAGAGCTCGCGACTCATCTTCAGCATCGATATCGACACGCTCGGTACCACCCCGCCAACAGTAGGGACGCGGCGAAGTGCTTCGCTTGTAGGGGAACCTCAACGCAGTCATGTCATTTATTTCCCACAGATTACCGGCGGAGGGTGGTGAGGATAAAGATGAGGATGGTCTTCAGTACGCCTTTCGTTGGCCTGCAGATGCGATAAAGTGATCTATCTATCCAGTCTACAAAAGGAATACAGAGGGTGGATATATATGTGCCAAGCCAAGGTGCAAACACATTCAGCGCTAGGTCAAAAGCCACCAGTGTTGGGCAATAGGTAGATACCACACTGCAGCATTTTACGCCGAAAAAGGTGCCACAATTCCACCCGCTTGCGAAATTCGCAACCATCTCGACGTGGCATTTGCTTTTGCTAAGTTATGCAGCGCGAAACAACAGGACTACTGTCGAATTACTATTTACAAAAAAAAACCCCTTTTTTTTACAAGGGTAGTCAAGTGGAAGGGATTGGAGGCACCGACTTGGGAATACTGTCACGGCCCGCCGCCGCCGCTGCAAGGCGGCAGTTACGACCGCCGCTGGTGCAAAACGACTGGATGTTATGTTTGGAAAGGTTCCATGTGTTGATAAAAGGTTATGCGTGCGCTTAGCAGTTGGGAATGGTCTACATACTATGCGTCGTGGTGTGCGTGTTGCGTCCGGGCATGAAAGCACGCCCTTCTTCCTGTCTTGCATCTTTTTGTTATCCCAGCGTCGCCACAGCAATAGCCACCGTCGACACAGCCACAGCCACAGCCACAGCCACAGCCACAGCCACAGTCACGTCATGACCGTTTCCGTCGCGTGCTTGTCAGCTTGTCCGCTTGCGCGCTCGCGCCTCGCCACGCATTGCCTCGGTTTTCTACCTGGAGCCACGCCGTCTCGCCTCGTTACACGACGTCTCCCGGTGATAGTACCTCCAATTCCGTGGGTATGCGATGACTGAGATGAGGCCTATCCTCGAGAATAGATTCGACCTCACCATGATCTAGATAGGTCGCATGCGAGTAATGATTAAACAAAAAAAATAATCGAGGATGGATTCGTCCAACTCGACAAGCGCCTCCGTTGCTTTCTCCGCCAGTGTAGAAAAACTTCCTCGCCCTAATGTAGTTGAGAGGTATTAGTGTGTGTCAACAACCTCGTAGCCTTTGTAGATGCGCAACATCTACCGCTCGCAGAAGAAGCGGCAGTTCTCCCGGAAGAAGAGTATATGACTCCAAGGGACCCACAAGTTAGAATTCCATTCCTCATACTCTCCGCCACAGGTCTCAAGTATTGACGCTGTTTCTCGACCTCTTCAGCAGTATGCGATTCGATGATGCTGCTAGCAACCCCACTGTTGCACTTCCGAATACCGTTTTTTTTTGTTTATTCATACTCGCATTCGACCTATATAGATCATGGCGGCGTACATTTTGCCCAGTTTTCCTATCCGGAGTCCGCACGGTGGCGGCACGTTGCAAGCTCCCCTTCGCCCTCCGCCATGCCTGTCCCGAAAATAGATGCGCACCAAAGAGACCACACAGGAAAGTGACAAAGGAAAAGCGACCCTCCCCTACTCCTCGCCTGCCGATGCCATGAAGGAGGGTGTGGGCAAGAACAGCGGCAATTCCTCCCCAGCGCCCGCTCCTCCCGCAGAACCCAGCTCCTCCGCCTCCGCCTCCTGTTCCTCTTCTTGCTCCCGGCGCTCCCGGAGCTCCCATTCTGACGTCTGGCTCCCGGCGCCGTCCTCTTCCACAGGTGGCACCAGCCTTCCCACATCGGTTGCGGTGAGGAAGTCCAGCACTGCCTGTCCGCACCTCTTGTCGGCAAGCAGGTCCCGGATCTTCCACCGGCTCTTCCACCTTCCCGTCTCCTTCTGCACCTCCGCCTACATCACCTTTTGCTACAACTTCCATTCCGGGCACACCTTGAAGAGGTGGTCTCTTGTCTGAGAGGGGCACTCGCACCACCAACACTGAGCGGTGGGGCGAACCTTGGCCCAGCGAAGGTACTATCCGGTGCGGGCGTGCCCTATTTTCAGTAACACGTACAGGAGGAGTGCGCCCTGTTAGTCGATAACGCCGGCACACTCGTTTCCTTTCTCGTCGACCACAATTTTCAAGACATGCCACCAAGACGGTTTCTCACGATTCAGTAGCGCATCCTCGGGGATCAAACACCTGTCGCCAGTCGGCGATCGCCCTCTGAAGCGCAGTCGTATCGATCGCGTTTCTCCGTGAAGCCATACATTCCCGTATGAAAGCCAGGATCGGCTCGTTGCGTGTGTACTGACCGGGCTTCAGCAAGTGTCCCTTCTGACTGCAGAAAAAGAGTCGATGTCGGATCCAGTCCCTCTCGTGGCACCCGATCCGTTTTGTGTTCCTTCTTGATCGAACTGTAGCTTTCTGCTCCAACAGACGTTGCAGATCTTGCTTCGCTGCGAACAACATGCGCAAGTCCCACCACATTCCAGGAGGTTGCCATTGAAGGCACTGTAATATTCTCGCATATCATCCTGGAGGATACCAGCTTTGGTCCGGAGAACTCGCTTGTTTTATGGTTTTCCTATTAGTGCTGCGCCGATAGTGACCAGTAGCTCCCGACCCGCTCCACCTGTTCCCTCATAATTCCTTCTGGCAGCTCCGCTCGTGCGGGGATGGGACAATGCTGCCCCGGAGCCGCGTTATGTTCACTAAAGCAGAGCCCGAGCACTCAGTTGATAGCTGGGTCCCGGATGTATTTATTGTCATTTCGGAGATCGTGGTGGGGTGGTTGTGTGTTGTTGGGGGAGGTCGAGGGATTGTTGGATTTGTCAATGTGTGTCGGGTGTGTATTCAGATGTAGAGCGGACGTCCCTTCGAGGAATGCTCCCCTTTATCGGTCTCCGTGGCTAGGTAGTCCACCAGAAAGCAGTATGCCGATGCTATCGGTCTCGATAGCTATTCTACCGGATGATATGCCGACACTATCAGTCTCATCTCCGAGAATGTGCTCGGGCCGCCGAGCGACATCTCATGACAGGATTATTGAGACCGAAGACGACTTGGGTCTTGTCAACAGAAGCGCGTTCAGCCACACGAAACATCCTCACTGTCTCATCTATCCACCTTGCCCTGCTACTAGCCAAATGTGTGGGTCTGGGGAAGCAATTACTTAGTTACCTGCTGGAAGTGAAGGCCTTTCTTCCGAAGCAGCTCGCACCATCTCCTTCCCATTCGTTTCCTCCTTTGGAAGCGCAGGAGAAGTCAACAGGATTTCCAGGCAGCCATGTACATAACATCATGGCTAATTGCGGCCGTGTGCGCTGCCGATGGGGTACACAACAGAATGTTCCGCACTGCGAGCTGGGGAGTCGAGCCCTGTATGCGCGTTGCTATTGCATTGTTTGTTCGCCGTTTACCCTCGCTTTCGCGGACGGCATCACGTATATCACTCGCAAACACACTGTAGACGAGCAACGAACGACTGAATTGTGCCAAGCGCAAACAGAATGAGTAACAGTGCTGCACGGCAGCTACAAATGACCGAGGTGCATTCCCAAGTATTTCCTTTCCAACCAGTTATTCCCTATCCACCCCTTCCTCTCGACCCACGCCGTAATCGATATCCCAGCAACTCGCCCACTAACCGCACGGGTTCTTCTTGCCGCCAACGCAGCTATTGCGAGTGCCGTAGGCGCAGCAGCCACCACTGGGGTTGCACTCGAAAACCCAGCCAGTGACGGACCCGGTGTGAACCGAGGTGTCCCCGGCTTTAGTGACGGCAGAGCAAGCCCAGCAGTACCGACCCTGGGGCGTGCCCTTCCTGCACTCGCAGCCGTTGGTCTCGCACGCGCGCTTCTCGAGCGTGACGTCTGGGATGGCGCGCTCCTGGACCGTAGCGTCTGGGATGGCGATCGCCTCCGCCTCCGCCTCCGCGTCGGGGGAGGGGAGGGAGGCGACCAGAGAGAGGGCGCTGAGGAGGAGGAGGGGAGAGAAGAGCTTCATTGTCGATGTGTCGGAGTGGGATGTCTGGGCTGTCAGAATGCGGCCACGGAATGCAGGATGCTGGAGATTCACCTTTCTTTGCTTTCTTGAGATGGTTGTGGATCGAGGTCGATGTTGTAGTGGTGCTGAGGACTGAGGACCAAGGGCTGTCGAGTGCTGTGGAGGGAGCCTTGGGTGGAGGACGAACGGGGATTTTATACCCGCCGGCCCATGGGTCGACGAGGAACTCCCGCAATTCACGGAGGGAACAATGGTGGTTGCCAAACACCGTCGGCCAAAATGGCCCTCCTCACGATGGCGAGCATGTGCCGAATACGAGGCGCAGATACGAGCCATCTCGTATCGCGAGGGAAACCAGCGCGGAAATCTCGCGTGCGAAATCGCAAGGACAAAGGACAAACGGCTACCGCCACCTAGGCTGGGTACATCTCACGTTGCATCGCCGTGAGCCCGAGTGCGCATGATTTCGCCACGGAATCGACGACACGATGATGCTCAGGCTGAACGGAGCTAATGGATGGAGCATGCCGAAGCTGTAGGACGTCCCTCACTGCGCGTAGGTGCAATATACAAGTACGGATGTGACGGTGGAACCAGCCACCAATCCGCACACTTTGGTGGCCAGTGTACACACGGAGGTCAGCACGAAGCGTGTCTGTATATCCGCCTGCCGTCCACACGGTCGAAGTGTAACGCTATCCGAAAGCGGCGTCTTCAACTGTTGGCGCCAGCGATTCCAAATAAAGCTACCAGCGGTTGCTTAGCTCGGCCACATTTTGCTTCTGCTTCTGCTTCCGTGCAAGAGATATCAACGCGACCGCAGCGAAGGATCTATCAACTCCCCACGCAGGTATTGCCGATTATCCGTCATGGCGCTCTTGCTGACACAAAAGAGTTTATAGATATCCACAACCGTATTCGAAGCGAGGAAAATGCATTGGGTTGTACGGAAGGCGGGGTGTAGGGGCGGTAGCTCAGCAGAGACAGTCCGCGGTCCGGCGGCTGCGGGAATATTCCCGGATTGATCTTGTGAGTGCCGGCCGATGATGGTGATACAAGTTCCTCGCTTGATCATGTGGGTTAGAGAGGCGGCGGTGAGCTTCGCTGCGGGGTGCAATGGCTGTGCCCGCGGATAACACCGTTGTAGTTTCCGAGCCACAGCTGCATTAATATACACCTCCTCTCCAATCGGAGTGCCGCCACACGCAACAACTTGGGACCGAGACGCCACGAACCCCTGGCGCAAGCGACGGTAATGTCGGAGCAGGTACGACATAGCCTCGCCCAGATACGAGCTCAGCGGTCCGCGGGCAGGCATCAAGGCAACGCAACCCGACTGGTTGCGCGGTGGCCGGGACGGTTCCGTGCCGTGGAGCGAGCGGGGGATGAAATATCGAACACGACGGACGGTTGCTACCTGACATGTCCCTCCGCGGAGACCGCTGGCTGTGATGCCGCTATCCGTACGACAGCTGCGGTTTCTCGTCCCTGTACGACCTGACCGCACAGCAGTTTGCGGCACATGGTTCTGTCTTCCGCAGCTTTTTGCAGCCGTTACGGAGTGCGACGCGGCCTCGCGGAACCGTTCCGTCCGATGGCCCTGTGACTCTCAGACCATCACGACTCCACTGCTCTCCGACCAGCGTGTCTCACGCGCAACGCATAGCTGCTGGCTCTGTCCGCCGCAGCTGCCGTTCATCTCTAAGCCGGGGCGGGGCGAGGGGGAACCAGACACAGCACGTATCATCGCCGATGGACTTCCTGCGACATGCTGCGCTGTGCAGGCGACGAAAAGGCTGCGATGCCTGGTGAGGGGAGGGAACTGCGGCACTACTTTCATCCGTGCGCGCATCATTGCCGTTTCTACCACCGTGGATTGCTGCATTGCCGCGCTAGGTACATGCTGGAGGCCGTGGCCCGCAGCACGGCTCATCCGGCCGACGCACGTGGGATCCCTTCGTGAACCTACAGGGCCAAAGGGAACCCCAAACCCTTCTGTGTGTTTGGTTTTGCCGGACGCTCGTTTGACACGGCTACGCTATGGCGAGGGGCCGTCCTCCTGTCCGCACGGACAGATATTCAACCACCAAGATGCCACCGAAAAAAACAAAATGGAAAGACAAACGCAGAACAGTCCACAGCTGCACTGCTTCTCCGCAGCAGACGTCAGCCCATGCGATCCACTCACTTGCCGAGCTTGGGCGGGAGAAGAGACGATCAGCAACGTGCAACCTGACTTCGAGTGGTACAGCATGACGTAACCGCCAAAGTTGGTGACCTGTTTCAACCTCTCCGTTTGTTTCCGCCCGTTCGAGCTGTGTGCTCATGCCCCCACATCTCCACATAGCTAGCCGCTCCGCTAGCTATGGATAGGAGCTGCCAAACAGCCAACGCGACTCCGGAGCATGTTGACAGACGCAAGCACAGCGGATCGAATGGGCTGGTTGGGATCGTCACAGATGACGAACGCGCATCGTCCGGCCTTGCTGCCGTTCCGTGCGAAGGAAACTGGAGGATCTCACGGGATGAAAGACCCTGCGCCAGAAGACTGCCTTTCCGCGTTGCCTCACTGCTGGTTCTGACCGCTCTCGCTGAAGGCACTGCTCACCGTCCCACGAAAGCCAAGGTTTTTTTTTTGTTTGATCATTACTCGCATGCGACCTATCTAGATCATGGCGAGATTATGTACAGTCCGTTTCCTGTCCGCTGTCCGCGCGGGGGCGGCACGTTGCAAGCTCCCCTTTTGCCCTCCGCCCAGGCCTGTCCCAAGATGTGGAGCGCACCAAGGAAATTATAAAGGAAATCACAAAGGAAAGAGACAAATGAAACCGCCTACCCCTCTCCTGCGGTCGCCATGAGGTCGGGCGTGGGCAGAAACAGTGGTGTCTCCCCAGCGCCCGGCTCCTCAGCCCCCGCTCCCTGCTCTTCCAACCACTCCCGCAGCTCCGCCTCTGACACCTCGCTCACTGCGTCTTCCTCTGCCGGCACCCGCCTTCCCACATCCGTAGAGGTGGGGAAGTCTAGTGCCGCCTGGCTGCACCTCTCGCCTGCCAGGAGGTCTCGGACCTTCACCGGCTCTTCCATCTCTTCGTCTCCTTGAACACCTCCGCCCACAGGATTTTCTGCTGCGGCTTCCACTCGGGGCACTCCTTGAAGAGGTGGTCCCGGGTCTGTATCCGATACCGGCACCACAAACGTTGCGGGGGGCCGATTCTTTGCCCAACCGAGGTACTGCCCGGTCAGGCAATGCCCGGTCAGGCAATGCCCGGTCAGGCAATGCCCGGTCAGGCAATGCCCCGTCTTGATCTGGTAGAACCGCGAGGCAAGCCTCTTGGTGCTCCCAGCTACTGCGCCGTCCGGTCCTGGCTCTTCGGCATCCGGTATCCCGCTTCGGAGGTCCGGCCTCCAGCCCATTGCCGCGCCTCCGCCCACTTCTTCTCGGAGATCTCCCGCTTGAGGTTCGCGAGAGACCTCGGGAGGGGCATCGCACGTGCCTCAGCCCGGTCCGAGTAGCTCTGCCATTCCACCCCATGGGTGTCAGGCTCCTCCGCCGCGATCTTAGCCCACTCGTCGGCTTTTTCGTTGCCGGCGATACCTTTGTGGGCTGGGCACCACCGGATCTCGATGGTGATACCTGGCCGAGCGCCCGCCGCAGTTTGGCAATGTGTTTCCTGGCCTGGAGTGCGTACTGCTGTCCAGGGGCCAGGCTCCTCCGAGGCCATCGTTTGATGGCCGCCTGTGCATCGGTGGAGATTGTGACCCGATCCGGAATCGTATTTCTTCTCGAGGCAGATCCTAGTGCGTGGGTGAGGGCTGCACACAGCGTCGTAGGCCTCCTAGTTGTAGCCCATATAGTTTTTAATGCCCTCCCAGGTTTAGCCGTTCTTCCACACCACCGCGCAGCCGGCAGCGCCGTTGTCCGGCCGTGATCCGTCGGGAAACATGGAGAGTCCGGGGCGATCCTTCTCTGCCTCGGCCTTCGCCTCGGCCTCCCCCTCTTGCATCAACTCTGCATCGAAGGTGTCGGGTTCCTCCAGCAGGACTGTGGTCTCCGTCTATCCTGTATATGCAAGGGCATTGGTGAGCCCCCGCCCAATCGCTGCTGGCGCCCCACTATCTCCCGCGCCTGGTCTCCCAGTGGCAGGCTCAGTAGCCGTAGCCCAAACCGCCGCTGTCTGTTCTCCAGCTGCGCTGTTGTTGCGCGGAGTCCTGATTCCATTGAAAGCGCGCCCAGGTTGGTGGTCCGGAAGCAGCTCGTTGTTGCTCTCGCCTCCTGGTTGACCAGCAGCTGCAGCTCGTGTGCCTGGCCAATGGTGCCCCGGAAATGGTCCCCTTTCCGCCACCACAACTCCGATCCGAGCGTGGTGACTGACTGGATGCACGCCGTCATGACCTTCCTTCAGTTGGTCGGAAACAGTCCCATTTGCCCTGTCAGGCGCCGAAGTCTTGCCATCGCCTTCCTCCCCTCCTTCAACCGGTTGGCATGGTGGTTCTTAGGGGTGATCTGGGAGTCTAGCCACACCCCGAGCCACCGCGTCGGCCCACGAAACCAAGCGGAGCGAGGCCCAAATACCCCGCCGAGGCGGACGGCGGGCAGTTCCGCTTTCCGTGGAGCACTGATCATTGCGGGATGGGGAGCAATGGCAGCAAAGCCAGGAGTGGGTTGCGATATCTGGAGTGGGGAGCTACGGAAAAGAAGCCGTCAAGCCAGCTTCGCCATGATGCAACCGCGGCAACACCCTGTCACGGCATTTCCTGCGCGTGTTCCTCTGGCGCCGGGCGTCTTACCCTGCCACACTAACCAAACCAACGCAATCTGCCTGCATGGACACAGCGCACAAAAAATCTTTCCAAACGGCGAACGAAGCCCGAAAACGAAAAACTATGAAGCGGAAACACGATTGCGGAGGTACTTACCACCACAGCAACAGCAGCGGCGGTGGACACAGAGACGACTTTCGCTTCCCTCGGTCTCGACGCTCGATTGCTGCAGGGCGTTGCGGCGCTCGGCTTCGCGAATCCGACGTTAGTGCAAGCGAAGGCGATCCCATTGGCACTGGAGGGGAAGGATATCCTCAGTATGCCCTTTCCCCCGCGCTGGAAGCTGGAGGGGGGCGGGGCGCGTCGTGGGTGGTGCTGATTGATGGGGACGAGCATAGCGAGGGCGAAGACTGGGTCGGGAAAGACGGCGGCGTACCTCCTGCCGATACTGCAGAACGTTTTGAAAGCGAAAGAGGTGAGTGCCTTCGGGGCGGGAGTGGGGGATACGGTAGCTAAAGCGGAGGGGCAATTGCGTCTGGCAGGAATCACCGAATGAGAAAGCGACGCGGGTGTTCGTCCTAGTGCCAACGAAGGAGCTAGCGGAGCAGGTCTTCAGGTTGGTCGAGAAGCTGGAGCAATTCTGCGGCAAGTCGGTGCGCGCCGTCAACATTGCGCAGAACGAGTCGGAACAGGTGCAGCGATCGCTACTCGCCGAGAGTCCGGACATCGTCGTTGCAACGCCGTCGAGGGCGCTAACGTACTGTAGGGGTTACCCGGCTACTACCCATTAACCGGACACCCCGTCGGCGTCGCACCCCACCACGCAAATTCACGATACCTCAACAACCACATACCAGATCGCCATAAAAGTTCGCGCGA
>Ga0307516_10000782_pt1 | contig 43400 bp, 62 predicted proteins | sample 19_EM_MG_FD_203310 | JGI IMG/M metagenome (GOLD analysis project Ga0307516, IMG submission 203310) | Populus trichocarpa ectomycorrhiza microbial communities from riparian zone in the Pacific Northwest, United States - 19_EM | ecosystem: Host-associated > Plants > Roots > Unclassified | place... | reverse complement strand
GCGTACCGTCGAAGACAGAGCAGCAAGTAAGCAACAAAGAGCAGCAAGACAGTAAAGTCAACCTCATAAAACAAATCCCCGCTGGCCTCATTAAAACCTCTGCAGTTGCAAAACCTCGTGGGAAAAAACTGATCTGCTAGAGGACAAAAGAGTGCCAGCTCAACGTGAGTAAACAGACAAAGATTCAGAACAACAGCCTTGCTAACGCCGTAGCCCAATGCCCTCCGTAAAGCCCCTATGCTTCTCAGGTCCCAGCGCCTTCGTCATGATGTCTGCCAAGTTGTCATTGGTGGAAACGTAGGAGAATTCAACTCTCGAGTGGCGTGAAGGTCCTGCCAGTGGTGGAACTTCACGTCGATGTGCTTGTTCCTGCTTTTCCCGTATCCAGCTGCCTGGATGTTCTTCTGACTTCCACAAAAAGCTCAAGCTTGGGCTTTCACCAGTTGGGTCGCTCGTATTTACTGCAATTCTTCTAACAAATATACATACCTGTTATCATGGCTCAGAGAACGCAGAGTACTTTGAGTGTCCGCTACCCACTGTCTGGGAGTATTTTGGAGTTGGCAGATATGATCTCTCGGTCGGAAATAGAAGAGTGGGAGTTGGACTGAGTAGAGTAGGCTGAGAGGAGAGGTATACATATAGAATAAATACAAATTACGAACGGTTGTGTTCCAACAGACTGACAAGTTGCTCAAGAGTTTCTTTCATACTCGCAATGTTCTTCACAATGACATCCACCCTATTGACAAAGAAAGTCTCCGCCGGTACCTGGGGTAGACTCTGCATGTAGGAGGAGGATTCCGGACACAGTGGATGTGACTCCAGTGTGCCGTCTAGGGTTGCAGTCAGGGCTCGGTGTGGACGTGCCCTTAGGGCTTGTGGTGGAATGGGTTATGCCTTTAACCGCCTGGAAGGCAAGGCGTAGGCGTAGATCCTCCCATTCATCCAAAATGGAGCTTTCTAGCTGGGTGACTGTGACGACATCATCCGCATTCTCGAAGCCACCTTCGGTGACTCCAACCCTGCCGCGACCGCCCGCGCCAAACTCCACAGTCTCAAACAGGGCAAGAAGGAGTTCACGACCTACTTTGCCGAGTTCCAGACGCTGGTATCCAAGCTTAGCTGGGACGAGCATGCAAAGTTGGATGCACTGAAGGAAGGGGTGTCGATGGAACTTTGCCGCCAGCTGCCGGGACGAACTCAGGGCCTCTCCTTCGACCAGTTCGTGGCTCTCTGCCAGCAACTGGACTCGGAGATACGTGCTCTCCAACTCCATGAAGGAAGGCACGGCTCCTCCTCCTCCTCCTCCCATCAGCACCGCGGGGTCAGCACCAACTCTGTACTCAGACCACGACACCCACCACCAGCCAGAGTGCGACCGCTCCGGACCCGATGGACCTGAGCGCAGGCAAGAAGGAGCTCTCGGAGCAGGAACGTGCGGCCTAGCTTAGGGAAGGCCATTGCCTATACTGCTGAGGACTGGGGCACAGGGCCGCCCAACGCCCCAACAAGAGTCGCAACCCGTTCTGCACGGTGGCGGCTCTAGTCTCCGACTCTAAGTCTGTCACCTCTTCGGGGGCATCTTCTGAGCACCATCAGCACACGCACGGCTGCTGCGGCGGCTATCTCCCGTCAGGAAAAGCCTAGGCCAGCAGCCGCATGATGGCACTGCTGTTGGCCGTACTCCGGGCAACTATTCTTCTTCTCTCTTCACTCCTTTCTTCCGTTTGTCGAGTTTGTCCAATATAGCTATGGAAGGAAAACATCTTGTTATCTTGTGCAATGTTTCCTTTGGTGACACAAACATAGCTAGTCACGCTCTGATTGACTGCGGAGCCACAGGAGTGGCCTTCGTCGACGAAGACTTTGCCCGCCATTACCAACTCCCACTCGCACCACTCAAGTACCCAAGTGTCAGTTAGAGTGATGTGTAGAAGAGATGGTTGTCTATTCTAGGACTGGCGCTGCTGCTCTAGATGTACGACATGTGATCTGACTAAGCATACATTGTGACACGACAACGCTTCCTCCCTCCCTTACTACGTTTTCCGAACGCCAGTAAGCCCAAGGGACAAAACAAAAAATCAAATCAAACTCCCCGTTTGCCTCATTAAAACCTACGCAAAAACCCAGTGGGAGAAAAGCTGCTAGGGAAAAGAGTACCAACTCGCCGCAGTCCTATACAAAACAGTCTTCAACATTTGCTCAATCCCGCACCCTCAACTCTGCCAAACCCAATCCTTCAACAAGACGCTGATGACGTTCCGGTGCAAGAGGCTTCGTCATGATATCGGCTAGATTTACATCGGTCGAGTCGTAGGCGAATTTGACTATACCTTGAGCATGAAGCTCTCGACTGTCGTGAAATCGAATATCGATGTGCTTCGTCTTTGCACTTGAGACGCCCGACCTGATGTTCTTCAATGCGCCATTGCTATCGCAGTATATCGGTGGTATCACGAGTTCGCCGGTAACGTCTTTGTGGAGCTGAATAAGGCATTGGGCCTCGCGTGTGGCTTTTGAACAGGCAACATATTCCGCTTCCGTTGTCGATGCTGCCACAAGGAGCTATTTCTTCGATTGCCAGTCTATCGGTCCGCCGTATGCGTAAAAGATGAAGTCGCCTTGAGACTTTCTATCTGCTATATCGCCTGAAAAGTCCGAATCGGTGTAGCCATGTAGGACGGCCCTACCACCCTCTGGTGTCGATCTTCTGGTAATCCGTTCCGATGTAGATCTTCCGTCATTCGCTTCCGATAACCTCCCGTATTCGCTTTTAACGATAACCTTCCAGTATCTTCCGATGATGATCTTCCATTCTTCACTTCCGATGACGATCCTCTAATATCTTCCAATGACAATCTTTCAGGAAATACTAATCCGATGTCCGAAGTGTCCTTTAGGTAGCCGAATCCGCTTCCTGCTCCGTCAACATATCGATATCCAGCCGTGTCTGTTGCCTACAGACGATTGAGGCTTCGGATAGTCGAGTAATGTCTAAGCCTATGAACCGCTTCGCCGGAGTAGAGATTCTGATCGGTAATTGATCGATGGAAACCAATAGACATATAGGGCTTTATTGCGACATAGGATGTAGTGCTCGCTAGTCCGCTGGGTTGATGGTATCGGCTTTGATGGATATCGCTGACTCAGTGGATGGCTTCAACATGGTGGACGACTTCAACACAGTGAAAAGACGGCGTGGGCTCGGTAGCCATCATCTAATCAGTTTGTTCGGGGGGGCGGGAAAGGAGAAGGGGAAGGGGGAGGACGAGAGGACGAGAGGACGAGAGGACGAGGAGAGGTGGAGATATCCGGCTGAATGGTCCGGGTGAGGCTAGATCTTGTCCTCGGCCTCTGTCCGGCTCTATGCGGAGGCGGTGCGCCTTCTTTTGACGGCGGCGATGGCGATGGCGACGGAGATGGTGTGCAAGCTGCAGATGTGATGCACGACGGCGGCGTCGCGGTAAGTACAGGAATGCGGATCGGGTTTCGGAGGCTGGCTCTCACCAGGAAGTCTGTCGGTCAGTCTGGCGGCGGACTGGTCGTGGTTTCCAGCCATTCGATTCCGTCAAGTTGTTGCATATAGGCTTCCATACCGATCTCTTTCACGACGCCTGAAATTCGCACGTGGACAGCCTCAACTCGGTGAAAAGACAGCGTGGGCTCGGTACACGCATTGGTGCAGTGAACGTACGGAGGATGTCCAAATGATCGATTTTCGACTCGTTCCAAGCTAGAGACTTAGCAGATAAAATAGGGTGCTCATATTACCTCTCGTGATACCAGACGTCCGCATGTAGACGTAATCTCAATTTCCAAACGATTCTCGTCCGTCCATTTGCTCATATCACCCATTTGCAGACAATAGGGTGGCTATTTGCCTTGGATACTGGTGTTATTTCTCTTGCCAACTACTTTTTTCTTTCGAGACAGGCCTGGACAGAGGACAATAGGGGAGCTTGCGAAGTGCCGCGACTGTGCGGACAACGGACGGGAAAAACGGACAAAATGTACGCCGCCATAGATGGGCTAAATGCGAGTATGATCAAACAGAAACAAATCGGAATTCGTATCATTCGAATGGACTCTCTATCACATGACTACATGCATGAGTACAATATGTATAAGCACGTAGAAGCACTCCTTGCCAAATGCAAACAAACCACCTGATTGGCTGACACTAGAATACACCTTGTGCACACCCTTGTACTTTCACGACCTGCAAAACCTTGAGAATCTGCCAGCTGACCAGTAAATACTTGTTTGGCGTAGTGTTTGGCGTAGTAATTAACTACGAACAAAGCTCTGTGCATGGCGTTGTGTCCGAGTGGTTAAGGAGAGAGACTTGAAATCTCTTGGGTTTGCCCGCACAGGTTCGAACCCTGTCGACGTCGCTTTTTTTTTGTCGGGCCCGCCACACAATAAGTTGCAGACATAGACATGAGTCATCACTCTGCATCTGCTCTTTTGCTTGGCGCGTCGAGCGTGTCATGATTCGATTTGTGGTCGGACTGTGTCATATTGCCATGATCAACCTTGCTAGGTTGCATGTGATGAATGAATATCTACATTAAATTTTTTTTGATTTGCGGCACGAATGAGCACCACATTCAGGGGGGGAAAGGGGGCACCCCAGGTCACAACGGTTCTTTTTCTCTCTACGCGCCCTAACTGGAGACAGCGCCATCGGCTGGGGGCCATGGTGAAGTGCATATTGATAACCAGTTAGACCTCCCCAGCTCGACATGTGCGCACGATTCGTGCAATGTCTCAACCAATCCAGCTCGCGCTCCATGCCGTTCGTTGCGCGGATATAAACCCGATGGCGTCCACATTTTTGGGCGAAGGGGAGGCAGAGGGGGGAAGTGAAATTCCGTCCTCAGTATTTTCCTGTTCCTACGATGACAACGATGATGACAGCACTGCAGCACACGCTGCTGCTCGTCTTCCTCGCGCTTACCAGCGGAGCCGCCGGCTTCGTGATCTTTCCGCACACGGAGGTGTGCGTTCCACTCGCCGAGACCCCGGAAGCGCAAAAGAAGGCCATCACCGCCGAGGCCTTCGACCTCGCCGTCAGCTCGTTCTATCGCCACGCGCCCGAGGAGCTCGTCGTCGGCGACATTGGCGGCTGCTGCCTCAACTTCTGTCTGCACGCCGAGCGCATCTCCCACTTTGTCGACGTCAGCGCCGACGACGAACCCGCGCTCCTCCGAGGCGACGCCCTCGAGGAGGCCATCGACCGCCTGCGCCAGTGCGTCGGCAACGCGGCGGAGGCCCGCGTCGCTGTCTTTGGTAAGTCCCGTCTTGCCCCATCATCGCCCCTGAAGAGACTGAGGCTGATGCACTAGTGGCGGCAGACCCCGCGTGGGAGGGACGGATCACCCTCAGCTTCCATCCCGACGACCGGCGGGTCGAGCTGAAGAACTGCTAGGCACGTGAGGGAGCTGCCGGCGGAGACATGTCCGCAGTGGTGGCCGTGTACATACGGGGATGCTTCGAATCGCACTGGAGTCGGGTTGTCGTTTTTATTCACGCATGCCATCTACTTTCCACACAACCTGAGTTTGCGCCGTCCACATGTGATTACCGTCCGTGTCGCGCGGTTTCCGTGTCATCTCTGCGCTGCTCCGTCGCGGGTTGTGCCTATGTGGAGGCTCGAGAACTCGGAATCTTTTCAAGCCGCCACCACGCTAAGCTTAAAAAATAAGCGTGTGGCTGCGACAACTCAGCTGGCATTATGTAGTAACGGGGAAAAAGGGTGATTAAAAAAGGGGATTTTAAAAAAAGGGGATACTTCTCATCCCACCTGCGCGAATACTTCATTGTACATATGATACCGTGACAGCTACCAATCCCTACCATTTCATTCAACAGAATGTCCTCTAGTCTGTTTCCCCTCCCCAAAGACGCGTCGCATTGGAAGACGTACCTAACTCTTTCAGTTAGAAAAGCCTGTTATTCTACCAATTGCGGAGTTCAACGATATCTAGCCGTTAGTAACGTTTATAGATTTCGAAACAAAAAGTTACAGCAGAAAGGGGCTGAAGAGGTTGAACATGGTGAATGCCGTGTGAAAAAGAGCCAAACATGCAGCCGCCAAACCACAAGCCGGAGAGAACCAGATCAAACGAAGAACCAGCGGTATCCGCGAGAAAGATCAGTGTTCGGTTACAGTCAACCTGACACGTCACCTCCTCGGACCAAATCCTACTGTCACTCTCGAACGGAAAACCGAACACCATCACGGCCATTCTTAGAACAGTTGTAGGGTGAAAAGGTCTGTACAACCGTTAATATTTTGACGGAAACCGAGAACATTATGCAGCGCCATAAATTTTCAGTGCATTACGCGGTGCCATTAGGAGGAAGGAACACCGGTATGATGAAAATTAAAATGTTCTTGCCGGTATTCATTTTCCTTCAAATTAATACAATTTTACTGATTAGTAGATTTTCTCATCGCTATTATCTTACATGTCGACATATCTTTCACTTCGATAATGTGACAAAGCGCTTTCATCTTGCGCCTACAACTGGTATATCCATGTTCGATGAGCTTGGATCGGAAGTGTATGAAATGACTCGATCTGTGCCAGTGAGACTGCCGAAGAAGCACCAATACGAGATAGTGAACGGACGGAGGCAATTCCAAATCTTCGTTATCGCGGAGCAGTTACGGTGGGTGCGAATTGATGGGGGAGAATTATTGGGAAAATCGCGAGCAACAGATAATCACACGGACGTGGATGAGGAAGCGGTCGCGCCATTGGTAAATTCACGATCGGAGATTTTAGAAAGGCATAGACCTTGGGAGTTGCAATTATTTGTTTTATAAAATATAGAAGCCGGTCTCTTCGACGTGCAATAGCAAGCAAGCAAAATTTAGAAGTAGCAAAAAAATTGGAGAACCGTGTTGTATGTAACGAGACTGGCTGCCAGGGCTCCAGGTGCCGCGAGCAACAGGTACGCGAGCGACGGGGGTTCCGAGCAGAGCACACGAGCGGACACGAGCGAGTAGACTAGGCGGGCACCGGATGCACGAGCAATGAGCAAAGTGTTGAAGTGACAGTTGGTCGACGAGGGATCGCTTATGTGGGAACGTTGTGTGGATGGGGGATGGTGTTTTTTAGGGGTAAAAATAAAAAATAAAAAATAAAAAAGGGAGCGACACCAAATTCGACCAGCTGGCAGCCACACCCAGTCATTGCGCCACACGCTCTCTGGAGCCCGTCCGTCCCCCGCAATTCGTCCGTAGCTCACCTGCCGCTGCAAGGGCTGAGTTGCAGAAAAAAAAGAAGAAAAAAATACATAAATACATACATATGCACTTACCTAATGACCACAACCCCTGAACCTCAGCCGCACAGCGTTTTGCACAAATCTTTGCTTCTGATGCGTCAGCACAACGCCGAACTGTATCTATTCACATGTCGACGAAGGGGCTTGACACAGGGTTTTTTTTGGTTTATTCATACATACTCGCATACCACCTTTCTAGAATAGCGGCGTACATTTTGCCCAGATTTCCCGTCCGCAGTCCGCGCAAGGCGGCTCGTTGCAAACTACCCTTTGCCCCGCCTAGGCTCGTCCCGAGACTAGAATCGCACCAAGCTAAAGCACCAAAATAATGACAAACTCGCCACCCGTCCCCTAATCCTCGCCTGCCGATGCCATGTACGAGGGGTGGGTAGGAACAGCGGGTTCCGCCCCGCCACCCAGCTCGCCATCGGCACCCAGCCTCCGCCTCCGCCTCCCTCTACTCTTCCCGCTCCCGGCGCTCCCGGCGCTCCCAGAGCTCACCCTCTGACGCCTCGCTCCCCGCGTCCATCTCTCCCTCAGATGGCGCTCGCCTTCACACACCCGCAGACAGCGGGCTGGGCACGGATGGGTATGTAAGTACACAGTCTGCGTGCGCGGCGCATCGCTCCGAGGCCAGTATTTCATTTGGTTGTTCAAAATCGTCGACCTCTTAGATCTTGGCGATAGTTGTACGCTTCGGGACTAGCGCATTATAAAACCGCGCTTGTGCCCAAGGACCGAATTTTCGCGAGCACCGTGATGTCTATAGAATCCACTACATACTTGTACAGTATCTAAAAATCTGACTAGAACTCATCTGCGTGCCGAAAGGCGGACTCAAGGCCATCTTCATCTCCATCCTCACCACCCTCAGTGTCAGTAATTTGCGGGAAGGAAATGACATGACTGAGCTGAAGTTTCCGTGCCACCCTAGCACTTTGTTGGCGGGGCCGTACCCCTTGATGCCGAACGCACCAATATCGACGCCGAACGTGAGTTGCTACCTCTGCGCGCAGCTGCCGAGAGAAAAGGCTGAGAACGAGTCGCCGCTGGTGCGCACGCTTGGGGGTGCGGCTGATACTCCAGCTGGTTCTGCCGCACTATGTGAGGCCAGTGCCACGGCTTGAGGTGGTTGGCGCGGCTGGTGTTTGGCGCGGCGTGCGGCTGCTGCTGTGGCTGGAGGTGCGGCTAGGGGCGGGTGTAGAGCGGAGTCGATGACCAGCGCGGTGGGTGGTGCTAGGTGAACGGGCGTTAGTTTATAGGTTATTGCTACAACCACGTCTCTGATTCACACACCGGCCCTGCCATCCGGACACGCCACACGCCCTGGGTTTGCATACCTCGGATTGTATCGAACGCTGAAGGCTCGCCCTGGCCGCCGTTCACACTTAACCTGTGAACGCTTGCTAGGGTTCTAGGTGTAACTATCGGCAGCTGGCTGTAAGGAAGCTTGCGAGAAACTCGTCATGAGAATTTTTGCTGGCTGCTCAGAGCCTGATCCTTGGGTGTCGATGATTGATAGCCGCACTGTTCTGAAGTTACCGCGTAGTTGGTTTTCCTGCAGGCTGAGATACCTCCTGAGCTGATCATCGGACGTCCGAAAAGAGTTCGGCGCGCTAACTATATGCGTGCCACTGCACACCTCTAGTAGATACGTAGTAGCGTTTATAGCGCGGAACTTTTACATAAGTGTGAGAAAATGGTACATATGTGTCCACCGACCTCGATTAGTCCGCAGATGGTTCGTTATAGCTCCCCTTGCCCTCCGCCCTGGCCTCCTAAAGATATTGTTTAACTCTCAATCACCCCTTTCCTCCTACCTGCTCGTCCCCCTCTACCTCTCCCCCTCTTCCCTCACTTCCCGCTCCCGGAGCCCCGGTGCCGATGCCTCACTCTGGGCATTTTCTGCAGCCTTATCCAAACCACCCCTTCGTCCCACGTCCGTGGTAGATAGGAAGTCCAGGATCGCCCAGCTGCACCGCTCACGTACAAAGAGGCCCCGGATCCCGAACCGATCCTTCCCCCTCCTAGCCGCCTGCCACACTTCCGCCCACAGGAATCTCCGCTGGGCCCCCCAAGCGGTGGCAGTTACTGAAAATATGCCCCCCTGGTACGAGCACCGCCAGCACTTGGTTGCGGGTTTGCCCTCCGTCAACTTGAGGAACTGGCCAGTGAGACAATGACCTGTCTTCAATTGGTAGAATCTCGCCGCCGGCTGTCTATTGGTTTTCGCTGGAGCTCGATCCGGTTTTTGGTACGCCTTTCCCTGCCGGCAGTGACGGTATCTCTTCTGAGCGATCCGAGAATCCGCCCACACGTTGGCTTCCTCCTGCCCTCCGGGATTCCCCGCTTGAGATTTGCAAGGGACCTGGGGAGGGCCATTGGCCGTCAGTCATACCAGCCTCCGTATTGCATCCATTCCACGCCATGCTCGCATGTTCTTTCCTAATTCAACCAATACTTGCATGCTCGCATGTTTGATCATGGTGTGTCTTGTTCTAGGATTGAAGGAAGAGAAGGTATTTACAACTTCTAAGGGCCCAAGAAGACATGAAACCCAGGGAGTCATTAGAGCTATCCTAGAATAACTCGATACCGAGAGGATTACTCGTCTTGGCTCCAACACGGTGAAGGTTAATGAGCCAAAACTCTCCCTAGTCGTTGTTTGTATCGAGACCTTGACCCGGGTCCGCGTAAGGTTGCCTAAGGCAAATACAAAGTCCTGGACATTTTGCTGACGGTCCATGTCGGGGGAAATACCCCAGATTCAACTTCCCTAAACTTACATGAGGGAGCGAACTTTTATTGGGAGCCTTGCTCAGTCACAGTCCAATCGATCTTCTTCCACTTATCTCTCCATACAGAGCGAGTTTAATGGCTCCCCGGGCCAGCCATGCTCGCACGACCTATCCACACAGGCACATAAGCAGCACGTCAGTCACAGTCAGAAGAGTGACAAATCGTGTTTGCATCGTGTGTAACAGGATCCAGAAGCCGCGACACTCTAGAGGAGTATATAACCCGATTCACAGCACCACAAGGCGAAGCAACTCCGGGAGAAGAAAAAGCTAAGTAGCGAAGTAGTGTAGCCGTACTGTTTTGGCCGGTATCTCGGGGATCCATACTATCTATTGCACAAGTGAGAAGTCGCAAGGATTGAACCGCTACGTCGTCCATCGCTTCTTGGAGGTTATGGCTGGGAAAAGACAGTTTGTGGCCGCAACGGTCTTGTTCCAATCGGTCCTGGCGAATAGGTACATCCAGTTCAAACATCAGCACTCTGAACTTGATTCTTCAGTAGTCACCAGCCTCGAAGCCCGTATTTCAGCTCGGTCTCACTCAATACAATCCCACCGCTTGTTTGTGGTTTGTGACCGCGATATGCAGTCCTCGCCGCTCGCGTGTCTTCTTTTCGCTGTTCTCCTCCATCCTCCATCCTCCTGATGAAACGGAAAGGTGGGAACGAATGGGATGGAGAGTGAGAAGAATGGATGACTGACTATCAATCTATGGGAGCGGGAAAGAGATATTATATATACTGGCTACCTGGCCTAGAAGGCGATGTTGGCATCGGCTTCACTGCTTCGATATCGCCCATGTCTCGCCATCGCCTCTGATGTCTATGGCGCCGGTCTAGACATCCGCAAGAAAAACATCCTTTCCAACTAAACCTAATCGCACAGAATCCAGACCACATCAACAAAACTTAATGGTGCCGAGGCCAAATACGCAACACCCAACACATGCGTTAACATCTCCATCCTCCATCCTTCACCCTCCTGCGACCACCATTCTCCTCACCACCTTTCCCAAGACCACCTCTTCCCCAACACCTCCACCCCCAACACCACCTCCTCAAACACACTTCGCTCCCACCAGCACCATCGCAGAACTCCGTCGGCCTGGGTCACTTCAGCCACACAAACGAACAATTAAGCACCACTGCAATGGCCTACCGCAGTACCAGTGGCTCGCTTCCGATGTCCGTCACTGTTCTCGACGATCATGAGCGCCGCCAGGAGCCCGCTGTCCCGACTGCGCCATCGAGTCAGTCGGTGAGCACCTCGCAGCCTCAGTCCGTTCACGTTCTGGTCAGGAACGGTGACCACATCAAGGAGGCCGAGCTTGCCGATTTCGACGAGGGTGGATATGGGGAGCTCCGTAGCATCCTCCCGGGAATAATGAGCCTTGGTACTGATGAGTCTGGTTCTCTGGACGAAAAAGCTCCCGAGGAGCAAGGTCACGCGGGGCCGGCAGCCAGTAATGCTGCTACTGCTGCCAAGCGCAAGAGGAAGAAGAAGAAGAAGAAGAAGAAGGCTAAGGGTGTCGCTGAAACCCAAGCCGCTTATGATGCCGCTTATGATGCCACGGAGGGAGGCCCTGCCGCCCCGGAGGAGAAACAGGCCACGGCTTTGACCAGGTCTGGTCAGAAGCCGTCTACCTACGCGACTCTGGGCTTGAACCCCGGGCAGAAACGGTACTGCCCGTTCGAAGGCGACAGATACTTCAACGTGTTTTCTGACTCCGCCGCTGGCGTCGAGAAAGAGTCCGCTCCGACAAACAGCACTTCGACCCCGCATTCGCCCCCAGACCGTGTCCTCTCCGGTCCCTCTTCTCGGAACCAACAGACTTTACCACCATCCCCTCCCGTCCGCAAGATCTCGGAATTGGTCTCCCACAATACCACAACCAACAACGACGAAGAAATTGCCAGCTCCAGACACCGAGAGCGAGTCCGCTCCGGCCATAGCTTCTAGCAGTTCCGCTCAGAAGCAGACCGCCATCGACCAGACTGACGCATCGGCCACTCTCTTCTATAACGATAGTTGGCTCTCCGACATGCCCCGCTTGACCACTGGCGAGAGCAGCGCCTTGGCTACCGACGACAACGAGGACCGGCGCCCGATCATTCCGACCGGCTCCTTCGACCGGGCTGCTCTGATAAAGCTCAACTCATTCCCCAAGGACGAGTCCGCCCAGCTTCATGCCCCGATGAGGCTCTGGGAGCACTCCTTCGTGGATGCGTCAGTTGCAGTTGCCAAGAGAGAGTCCGCGCCGATCGGCAAGCAGAAGGCTACGAGTGTGTCTGTCCGTCCCTCGTCGCCGAGTATCTTCTACCCGCCCTCAAGAAGTGCCACCAGATGAAGGTTCGAGTTTGCAGTTGACGCATGCGTTGGGTGTTGCGTACGTGGCCTCGACACCATTAAGTTTCTTTGATGTGTTCTAGGTTCCGTTGGATTAGGTTTGATGTGTTCCGGATTCAGTTGGGAAATGATGTTTTTCTTGCGGATGTGAGACCGGCGCCATAGACATGTAGGCGATGGCGGGGCATCAGGGTGTTGACGCATGTGTTGGGTGTTGCGTACGTGGCCTCGGCACCAGTAGGTTTCGTTGATGTGGTCTGAATTCTGTGGGATCAGGTTTGATGTGTCCTAGATTCTGTGGGACTAGGGGTGATATGACCTGGATTCTGTTGGATTGGGCTTCGTTGATGTGTTCTGGATTCAGTTGGGAAGGATGTTTTCTTGCGGATGTCTAGACCGGCGCCATAGACATCAGAGGCGATGGCGAGACATCATGGGCGATGTTGAGGCAGCGATGCAGATGCCGACATCGCCTCCCAAGGCCAGGTGGTCAGTGTATATAATGTCTCTCTTTTCCGCTCCTATAGATAGATAGTCAGTCAGTCAGTCATTCATTAGGGACCTTTTGCAATTACGTGCGCACGATGAATCCGCTAGCCGAGGTGGCGAAATAGGAATAGCTCGTGCAGGCTATGAACGTCGAGGTTTGGGAGCTTTGGCGGTCTGCGCGATAGAAAGTTTGCACAATGATACATATAAAGTTTCTGAATAACCTCAGAGTTCACGGCACCGCCGCCCATAAAAAATCCCCTCCCCTACGCTAGCTCAGGGCCCCCAGAGTCCGAGACCCCTGGTGGAGTCGAGATCCTCAATAGCAGTGATAATTCGTTGCTTCTCAGCGCGATTCCGGTGGATCATAACCATCGCTTTCCCTATCTAGACAGCAATTACTGACATCCTTTCCAGGTCTCAAGTGGTGCAAGGACGAATTGCGAAAATCGCCTGAAACAGCGACGGTAACTCTGGCAAATCGCTGGCATGAGTTGATGGCGCCTGTCCGTCACACTGGCGATGTCTCAGACACTTCACTGAGCCCCAGTAGCCAAGATCGCAGCGACGAAGGAAAGGAAACCAGGTCAATATTCCATCGAACGATGTACCAGGACCTCGAGCAAGAAGCGACGCGAGTATGCAAGCGACTAGTCAGAGCCAATGGGGGGTAAGTTATCCTTTCATCCGCGAAATCCTCAAACTTTGCTCACAAGTGCCTGGAGAGCAGTCACGGGAAATATCATTCGCAGCAACAAGGTTCTGCAAAAATATATTGTCAGGCATTTACAGCGGCTCGCTGGTCTGCTCGGCAGCGGCTTCATGTTGGTTGTCTTCGACGAGGCTGAGAACCTGAACAGCAGTGTTCTTTACTGGTTGCGGCAGCGGCAAAGCCTGTTTGAAGAGCTTGCGCTGTGGACCATGTTTCTCAGCACGAAAAATTGCATCCCAAAACCGACACCAGCACAGAGAGACGATCCCTCAAGACGTCAAGCGACGAAAGAACTGAGCTATCTCAATCCAGTTATTGGTCTTCCGCTCGATATCGACTCATACAGGCGGTTCAGAGACCCCGCGGACCGAGAAAAGGAAGTGAAGAAGCCACTCGAGCAGTTTGCCTCTTGCGACCACCTCACCATATTTGGCCGCCCGTTGTGGAGGATACACTGGGATAGCAGATACACCAGACTCGTGACTTTCGTCACCAGAAAACTGCTTTCGGGGCCAAAAGCCAACACATTAGATGCCGACCATGTGTTTGCCCTCTTGGCGTCCAGACTGTGCCTCGACCCGGTACTGAATACAGATGCGGCTATGCTTGCGTCGAACACTGTCAATTCCCACTTGAGGTTGGTCATCAAAATAGACCAAACTGACTCCACCATGAAGAATTTGACACCGTCCGAACCGATCGTTGCTGAGGTAGCTGCTTCCATATTGATGGCGCGTCGTCGACCGAGCGTCACGAAAATTCCGCGGAATTGGGTTGCCTGTCTTTCGACCTTTTGCGATCAGTTGCTAAGCCCCGGTCTCGTCGAAAAGGGGATCAAAGGGAAGCTATATGCCCGTCTGGTGCTCCTTTTGGCCAAGGACTATGTTACCAACGCTGGCATAGATAGCGCCCCACTACCTAAAGGCTTCGGTGCCCGGTCCGGCCGTTTCCTCTCTTGGGTTTCTTCCAGCACTTGATCGGGTCGGACGATATCAACAAGGGAGCTTTGGCCAAAGTACTCGGCCTTCGCTCTGGAAGTGGGAGAGAAGTCGGTAGCTCCAGACCGGCAGAACTGTTGGAAATGCTTCTCGCTGCCGCACTCAGTAATGAATGACGAGAATGGAATGGATGAGGAGGCTGGAATGGATGACGAGGCCGGAATGGATGATGAGTATGGAATGGAGGACGAGGCCGGAATGGATGATGAGTATGGAATGGAGGACGAAGTTTAGGGAAGGTAACATCGGCAGGCCGGTGTATATAAAGTCTCCGTTTTTCTTGTCTCTCGTTCCTTTTAAGCAATCACTTCAACAATACCCAACATACTCATTACTGTTCGCTCTTACTCTCTGCCACTTCTCTCATTGTGACCGACCATCCTCAGGCTAAGAATATTCCTCTTCACTCTCCCGCTCACTGCTCTCGCTCTCCATAAGACCCGATAGTAATCTGGTATTTTAAGAAGAACTCGGGCAGTCTTTCGCTGAGGTATTTGCGAACACAAAGTCGAACTCCACGCAATTCGCCTCCACGAGTACAGCCCTCGTTGCCGGCGATAGAACAGATCTCTTGCATGACCTCCTCCGCCAGTCTGCGGCCTTGCAATTGCCGGTTGGCCATCACTCCTGAGATATTCTGATCCCTATCTACCTTGGGGATGCCAAGGCAACATTCGATACTGCGGCTATGTCCGCGATCGTCATATCGGTAAAAAACAAGTCGACTCCAAGCCCATTGGTTGTAACCAGGGGAGACTTGCTATTCTTCCGGGGTTCCACTCAGCCGGTCATCGCGATCCTCTTTGATCTAGGGGTAGAACCCGACGAGAGCTCGGTCTCGCAGCTACAACACGTTTCGTACAAAAATCGCCCACCCTGTTACGCATTTAGGCTACAAGGCGCGGCAAAGAGGACCTTTGGGGTTCTCTCGCACAATGGCCTAGCGGATGTGTGTGCTAGAGTCCTAGAGGAGGTGACTCCAATGCAAAGCGTTGATAATGCGATCTGCCAGTCGTATGACTAGTTCAGAGATCACGCACGTGCTCACAGATTTCCGGAGCAAGGGTAGAAACCCAGAGAAGGGGCTCCCAGGTCGGGTTCTTATGGTGATTAGGTAAACGGTGCAGGAGAAGGGGTTGCGGTTGGAAGAAGGGGCGGGGAACGTAATAAAAGGATTTCCGGATGCGGGGGGATTATGAGGGTTTGCTGGGTGGTGGGGTGCGATATGGATCTGTGATTGGCCCCTCGTGCTGCCTTCCTGCTGCTGTCCGTAATTGCGTGTACGACTCATTTGGTTTCCCGCGACTTTTTTTTTTCTTTCAGTCCTTGCTTGCATGCGACCTATTTAGATCATGGCGATACGACCATATAGATCGTGGTGATGTACCTACAAGCGGTCCGATTCCCGTCCGCTGTCCGAATCCGGCCTCGATCAGTCTGCAGGCGGCACGTTGCAAACTCCCCTTCGCCCTCCGCCAAGGCCTGTCCCAAGAAGACGTAGAGTGCACCAAGGAAATTACAAAGGAAAGCCCCCCTCAAATCCTACTCCTCTTCCGCGGACACCAAAAAAGCTGGCGTGGGTAGAAAAAGCGGCTGTTCCCCACCCCCGGGAGCCCACTTCCTCGGCCTCTGCCCTCCTCCTCTTCCCTCTCTCGCTCTGTGAATCCTCCTCGGCTGGGACTGAGGCCAGCGTCCCCACGTCCGTTATGCAGAGGGAGTCCAAGATCGCCTGGCTGCATTGCTCATCGGCGAAGAGGTCCTAGATCTTGAACCGGCCCTTGCCTCTCCCTGTCTCTGCACACAAATCTGCTGCTGGCGTCTCCTGAGCGGGCAGTGCTTGAAGAGTTGCTAGGCTGAGTCGGCTGTACCTGTATCTCTTCCTGTAACCTTGGACTCTGCCCACGTCTTTGCTTCCTTCCGCTTGCCCTCTGTGATAGACCCATCCTTCGCACCGCTACTTGTGCATCAGTACAGACGGTGATGCGCTTGTGGGCGAGAGGGCGGTGGTAAACCGTTTCCAGAGCCCGGACGGTGGCCATGAGCCGGCGACGAAATTCACCCCCCCCCCCCCCCCCCGACCCTGACGCCCCCGTTTCACGCGACGAGCGACTTCCAGTGACCCTCGCCGGGGAGAAGAGACCGCGACTGACCACAGTTCGAGCACCAGGACAGCGAGCCGTAGATCGGTGTGCAAGCGCATTTCCGCCCGCCAGTAGGTATGCCTAGTTCGTGCTCCGCAACGATTTATAACATGTACTGGCGGGTTCGGGATACTGCCCGCTTGCGTCTGCCTGTGCCGGGGCTCTGCTTGGACCTCACTGATCGCTTTTGGCTGGGCCGCGGCGGTACCCGGCTGCTGGCGTGCACGAGGTCGTGGCCTAACACTGTAATGGCCCATTGACCTCAAGGAGTAGAGGGTTGGGAAGGGTGAGCAGCTGGAGACCGCTGCGACGATGGACTACATTGGCTTCATGCTGGGCTGCAGGATATCAAGGAAGGGAGGAGACTGGATAGAGGAAGAGGAGGAAGGAAGAGAGGGAGAGGAGTGTTTGAGCGCGAGGGGGGGTTTATACGCTTGGCAAGCTGCAATTCGATGGATTAGGACTGCAATCGACGGGTAGAAAGATCGAGAGGGAGGCGGCATCGGGTGGGCTCCTTTGGCCCGGCGGGACGAAGTTGCGGGCGGCAGAGCGGCACAACGCTGCACAGCCGCAGGAATCTGGCCACCCCACCCCATTTCGGATTCTGCCGTTGCTGTGCGACACCGTTGGAGGTGGGAAGTTGGGTGAACGACCAATGCTGTCGGACGGCAGGCGGCCCGCTCCAGCGGAGGCAGTCCTGCCCAGCAGCCGACGGACTATCTCTCCCTTCGTTTGGAAAGCACCCTCCCGCTGCAACTAGCGATACACAATAGCCTCCCCGTCCCAGACGGCAGACTGAAGCGCCGGCGCAGACATATACAGCATACTGTATCAGAACGGGAGCTGCGGGAGAGAGAGGAAAGAGATGAGGAGACGAGGCGCAGGAAACCCCGCGCGCGTCAGGCTCCTCCGCTGCGAGTTTGTCACACCCGTCGGCCTTCTCGTTCCCGGGGACGCCCTTAATTGTGCGCCGGGCACCAACCGATCTCGATGGTGATGCATGTCCGGCCTGGCCTGGCCTTCCGCAATGCCACAATGGGCTTTCTTTCCTGGAGCACGTACATCTTGCCGGGGCCAGGCTCCTCCGAGGCCATCCGCTTGATGGCGGTCTGGGCGTCCTGGAATATCGTAACCCTCTCCGGGGCCATCTGTCGTCTCGTAGCCGTTCCGGCGCCCTGGCGAGAACAGTCTAAATAGGCTGCATGCGATACTTAATGAATACAGTTAACTACTTGAAGAAAAATTCAATTTTTTTTTCCCATGAACCAGTGTCAAAAGCTGTTGCAACACAAGATCAGGTAAGTACATAATTATTATTGACTATCTGTCGCCCCTACTAGTTCACCTTTCGAAGTCGCCACCATGAGATGAGGGATGACGGCCAGAAACACCGCATGTACGTACTAGTAATGGTATCAGAGCGGTTTCAGCCCTTTCTTTCCTTCATTTTCCATCGGGCTGTCACTACGGCTGCAGCCCACTGCGTCGAAGGGAGCAGGACCTACGATGGGAGGGGCGGGGTGTCATTGCGGGGTGACCACGATCAGGAAGACAAGGCTTCGGCCGACAGCAGTTCGGGCTACCGGATTTGGGCACCCATGTCAACTTGCTCCAGTCCCACCCGAAGGTGGGCAGCCCGGCCACTTCTCTGTACATAGAGGCCCACGGTTCGATCAGAATTGCCGTCTACGTTCAGTTTATGACGACTTCTGACGACCCCCAGCCACAGCGAGAGCAACCAGACATGTCGGCAGACGGTCTGCCAAGACCCTGATCCGACCGGTCTGAATAAAATTAAGCCGATCTCGACTAAGGGTTGGTCGGTCGGTCGGGGATATACATACACATGTTATGGAGTAACCTAGATATGTAGATCGATCTCGGCCCAGGGTTGGTCGATCGATAACGCGAAGGAAAACCACCTCTTGTTTTTTGCTTGGCAGGGGCACACAGGTCTAGCCGAAGCGGGGTGAACCGTCAACAATCTAAAATACACTGATGACGGTCTTTCTCACTCTCCCTGCAATGAGTGCTGAAACAGAACTTGTATTCAACACCGCAGAGATCGCCCCCGACCACCGTTGAAGCATGGGGGACGATGTACTAGAGGCTGTCGAGTGCTTGAAAAGCTGGCGGAGGGATGGGATGATCGCGAAGGCGTCTACTGGCACACGCACCTCTGTTTCTCCGCCAGAGGAGGCAAATGTAGACTAGTGCTCCTCTCCCGGGACTTCCGCGAGCCTTCCCTCCTACGCTGGATCGTCTACGAGCTGGGTCAGTTTTACAGGCATGGGTGGCGTGTGGGGATACTCTGTCAGTGGCGTAGGACTCGGTCGACAGGCGTGTGTAACTAAGAATTCACTCGTACTAGATAGCCGCGGCATACACAACAGCTAATATATGTAAAAAAAAAAAAAAAAAAAAAAGAGGATCTATTTAACATTGCACAGCCACCCCTCACTCCTCATCTTACATTACGCAAGTGTCCAAACCGCCGTACCTGCTCTCTCCGGACAATCTATGTCACGCAACCGTCCAATTATCTACACCCAATCACCGCATCTACAACTCCTCCAGCGCGCTCGTTTCATGACCGCGCGCGCGCGCCGTCTAGACCCTCCTGACCGCTGTTGGCCTCCGCGAGCGCGTTCCTCATCTTCGTGCGCCTGCTCGGGTTCCGCTGCGGGTGGTGCTGGTAGAGGTCCCGGCCGCCGTTCCCAGCAGAAGTTGCGTCTGCGATTGCATCGGCGTGGACGTCGTCCGGCTCCGGCGAGGCGCCTGCAGAGGAATGCGAATCGTGGCGGCTGTGGTATCCGCCGCCGGATGGAGAGCCGTTGAAAGGTGCGATCGAGCTGATCACTGCCGCGAGCTCGGCGGCGGTGGGCTGCTCAAGCGTCTGCTTGCGGAGGTAGGATAGCGGCTTCGGTGGGAGCGGCGGCGGAGTGGCCGGATCCGACGACGGCAACGCCGGCGATTCAGGGAGCCGCGGCGCCGACGGCCAGGTTCCCACCGGATAGAGCTGGAGCGGGCCCGTGAGCCCGGGTACCGGAGGCGGTGCTGAGGGAGTGCGTGGCGTCAAGGATGACACCAGTGCGTCGGGCGATGTGCGCGAAGCGAGGACCGGCGTATCCGATGGCTTGCGCGGTACAGGTGGAGGTGGTGGGGATCTTGTCGGCAGCCGGTATGTCCGAACACCCTCCGGCGCGATGACTGCAGGCGTCGCTACGGGTTTTCTGCGAGTTCCCCGACGTGGAGGGGGAGGTGGTGGCACTCTGGTGGGAGGGGGCGGGAAAGGAGCCTCGGCTGGACGGGTTACCACTTCCGCCACAGCCGCCTTAACGGCGGAAGACGCCCTCGTAAAGTACGTAGAATCAGCGACAGGTGGATGGGCAGGCGGTGCCCTGGTTGGTACCGCAGGCGGTGGTCTGGCCGGCGCGGGAGGCGGCGATGGTTCTCTCTCCACCGTCGGTTCTTCCGGCACTTCGGACAAGGAAAGATCTTCGACCGACGTCGAAGCGCTGGTCCACGAAGCGGTGGAGATGGAGCTGGGCGACGGCGGAGTGAGCGACGGTGGTGGTGGCGCCGGCGGTGGAGTGAGCGGTGGCAGCGACGGTGGTGGCGGCGCCGGCGGCGGAGTGTAAACCTGTGCGAACGGCGGCAGGGGTCCCATCGCCGACACCGGTCTGCTAGACAGCGACAGCATGTGGGAGGATTGCGGGGACGATGCCCGAGTGGATACTGTCGTCGACACCTCGTGCGGAGCCGTGATCGAAGAACTCGACGACGAGGGTAGTCCCGCACCTCCGCCGTGGACCATCTGTCTCAGTCTGCACTGCTCTTCCGGGCTCTGGCTGTGGGTTCCGGGTGGGAAGGTCGGAGTGACAGACGCCGGCAGTGATGGCGTCACGGAGAGAGACGGTAGTGTCTCCGCGACGCTGGTGACAGGTCGCTGAAGAGCGCCTTGCACATCCCCCGGCGGCGGCGAGAGAGGCGACACGGGCTCGGATTGCCTCCGGACGGGTTGATGCCCTTCTTCCCTGCACGCCGGATCCGGTGGCGCCGTCTCGTCGAGATCGCCTGTAGCCGGACCCGACATGTCTAGCGGATGTGCAGTATCCAGGGGCTTGGCGTCCTCGATGCGCACCTCCGTCGCTTCTCGGCGCTTGTTGTGGCGGCCAGGAATCAGAGCGGAAGGGACAGCCTCATTGCCTATGTGCACGGCCGGGATATGGTCGGAGTGTAGCTCCGCGGGACGTCCGTTCTGCGAGGGGGACCTCGTGATGGGTGTCGTTGCATCCGACTTCTGGCCGTGGAACGTAAGCGGCCCCAGCTCCGGCTCCCAAAGCCGGGAGGCAGCCGTCGGCGGCCCCGCCACGAAGGCCGGCATCGCAACGGGGGCTTTGAGCGAAGACTTGGGCAGCTCACCGAATCCCTCCATCTGCGCGCGCCGCTCGTCTTCATCCTGCGCAGGGAGCGCTCCGAGGCCGTCCGGCGTCCTGCTGTGGCGGCGACTCACACCGTCCGGTGTCGACGTCCGGCCGGTGTGCACAGAGATGGAATGGCTCTCGAGCGACTTACGCTGTGGCATGGTGCTCCCCGCCGCTTGGTACCTGGATTCGGGCTCCTCCGCATGGGCGTCGAGGAGGTGCCGCGGTCTCGAAGACCCTGCACCGACTACAGCTGCGTCTTGAGGGTGCTCCTCGCGGAGATCGGCGAGGGTAGGAAGCGTGTTCACCCGCATATGACGTCGGGGATGCACGTTGGGCACGGAGCTAGGTAGAGGTGGCGGGGCTATGTTGGAACCGGGCGATATGGAAGGTCTGGGTCCGGTCGAGGGCGGCCGTTGGTAGGTAAGAGCGATGGACTCGGCTGCGACGGGGACTGGACGCGAATTGGGTATTGCCGGGTCTTCCGTCGGCCACGGAACTCGCTCGCTCGCTGGGGATACCATGTACGGGGAGAGTGAACCAGTCAAGACAGGCGGCGCATCTGCAAAATGGGGCGGCACAGGAGTACCCGCCGCTGGGACCTGAGGCGGTCTCCACGGCGGCACGCCCGGCAGGATAGGTTTCTCGGCCCATGGCGTCGCGGGTGGCCGTTGCGGTTTCCGCTGTCGTGGGGGTATATAGAGTGTGACGTCAGGCATCGATATGATCTCCGTGGGCTCAACCGGCGCCCCGGGCAGCATGTAGGTGCCGGGCGTCGCGGACCATCGCCGGTCGTGCGAATGCGAACGCGGAATTTGCGGGACGGCGGAGGTGCTCGAAAAAGATCTCCATGCGTGCGGATGCGGATGCGGGTGCGGGATCTGGGGGGCGATGGAGGTGCTCGAAGACGATCTCGTCACGAGGGCGGCCGTGGACTCCATGTAGGCGCTCTGTTCCGGCGGGGAACCCCCCGGCGGCAGCGGTGCGCAAGGTGGGGGCTGCGCCTCGCCGGGGGCAGACTGCCAGCCTATGTCCTCGTCGTAGGCCACCATCGGGCGGGGCAGATCGCTCGGTCCGTCGGTCAGCGATGGGAGCGGCCTCGCAGTGTCCGAGTGCGCGGCGTCGCCCGCAGGAAGCCGGCCCCCGTTCTCCGCCGTGCACGTCTTCTCGCCTCTCCTCCACAGACACAATCGCAAGAACCTCCCCTTCCCCCTCCCGTCCTCCTCTTCCGTCGGCTCGGCCGGGTTGCGAGTAATCGATGGCGCCGGGCTGCCGTTAGAAGGTGACGGCACACTCTTCTTTGTCAGGGTCCTCCTCGGCAGGGGGGACGGTTGCGCTTCCTGTCTCGGCGGATGCGCGCCGGGATCGGTGGCAGCGGCGACGGAGGAGGGGGCGCCGAAGAAGCTCCAGCGGCGTTTTTGCGATTTCGTAGTCATCGATCGGGATCATTCGAGTTCAGTCAAAGTGCGGGTATGTTGAGGGGGAGTCGTTACGGTAGGAACACGGACCGTGCATCGCGGTCTCAGTCGGCGAGGGGGAGGATGGGCAAAAAGAGTACCCTGCTTCGATGGATGGTAACGTGCGAGTCTGAGTGGAAGCTGGCAGGTCGAGGAAGGAAGGGGATAATAGATGGGGGTGGGTGGGTAACGTTCGGCGCTCGATCCATCTCAGCTTGGTGTCAGCGCAGCTCCTTCCCCTCCCATCAGAGAGGGTAACTAACCAATTTCAGGTAAGCGGGACTGGGCGCATATTGCTGTTGGGGGCTGACTGCGCGTGCGAAGCCGGGGAGAAGGCGGCGAGTAGGGTGGTGTGTGCATATGTAGCAGCAGAGACTGCGGGAAGAGAAAATATTTAGATCACGCACCCCAACGAATATGGTGTCGGTTAGCGAGCTGGGGAAGGACAACACGGAGAAGAAGAAGTGGTCTACCTGTGGCTGTGGCTGTGGCAATGATGACCATGCCATAGCACTACAGCAAACAGAGAAGGTCGCAACCGGTCGGCGTCAGGGTGATCTATGACTGGCGATTGAGTAGAGCCGCAGTCGTGTTGATGAGGAATGCTTATTTCTTCTGGTCGTCGGAATGGATGGATGGATGGACAGGTTTTGTGATACGAGGAGGCGAGACACCGTGTTGGGTGGGCGGGCCGGTGATTGGCTGGTAAGAGTACCCAGCCCCGGTTCACCGGCGCGTATGTACTAGGACAATAGGCGGTGGCTACACAGTGAGGAATGTAAGACGGCATAACGGACTCTTAAGCGAGTGGAGAGCGAGGTACATACATATGTATGTACTGTATACATATGTAGGTCGGGCCCTGCAGTACACATCACTACCCTTGTGAAAAAGGGGTCTTTTTTATACCGTGGTTCGACTGCATGTAGATACATATGTGCACATGTTTTCTCAATGTTGCTGCATCGTTTTCTTGGCGTTTTTTTTGACTATCTATTGGAGAGCACGCGAGGCTAGAGGCGAGGCTAGATCCTCTGCATCGTGAGGCGTGACACCGTGAGTCGCAGCCTAGAGTGGGGTACTACAGTCTATGGTTGCGATACTTGCGTTTGAACATACAACCCGCTACCTACAACGCCTGTGACGAAATATTTTCCTTGAAACCGGGCAGTTCTATTTCGTAAAAGTGGCAAGCCCTTGAGCTGAAACTCAATATTCGGAGAGCCAAGATTCTGCGCATGTCTATGGAGTCACAATTAATGATGAAAGAATACATTTCAAATGTAATCACAGGTGGGTGGCCTGTACCGTTCATTTCAATCGTCGAACGACTATACTTGCTCATATACTTCCCAGGTTGACCCGCTCTCGCAGTTTTGGGCTGGGCGGAGGGCAGCAGGGGAGCTTGCAACGTGCCGCCCTCCAGACTGCAGACTGCGGGCGGGAAACCCTGACAGTGTGTATGTAGTTATCTCGTCATGAAGTAGTTAGGTCACATACGAGCAATGAATAACAGGAAAGAGCTCTCACGGCTTTGCGGTGACTGCTGGAGGTGGTCGTAAAACGCCAAAAAAAAACGGTTCAGCCTTCTTTATCGTCGAAAGCACTCGCCGCATGCGGATGTGGGCTTCAACCCACTTGTACGATGCAGTACATACCATGCCAAAGGTGTTGTACCCAGAGACACAAGATGCAGCCCGAGTACGAGTAACGCCGTGAAAAGGTACATTTGTATCGCAATGATGATTTTATCGGGATTATTTAGATATGGACTTGTAGACCGCGACATTTCTGTCGGAAAATTGCCGTTAGGACGCTCAACCAAGAAATGGTCGTGCGATTGTCCCGCAATAGGTATCACCCTTTTTTTTTATAAAAAAAATGACCCTCTTTATCACAACGGTAGATATCAGGGTCACGAATTACACTCATTGTTCACGCCGTTTTATCCCCCCTTAATCATTAGCTTTCTCAGTCTCCTACTATATCGACACATCACTGGATTGCAGGGTCACCAAGCATACTCTTTGTCCCCTTTAGTCTACTTTCTCTTTCACCATTCGGAAATAACTTTAGCTATGGAAGGAACAAGGGGGCCAAGCGGACTGGATCCTGACAGATGAAATAAGTTCTATGTTCAGAAGGAGAACGGATATCCAGAACGGCCGACAGCACTCCACTCACGGTCCTGATCTGCTCCACTCACGGTCCTGATCTGCACAATCATTGAGATCGTTCGGAGATCAGTCACGGCTCCTGTGCCAAACATAGATAGCCGTCCAAATATCGTCGAGATTCTTTGTCAATGGCTAGGCATTGCTTTCGGTCATCGGCTTCTGATCGCCGTTGCTATCTAGGAGTCCAATATGTTCCATAAGGACCTCAAAACGAATACCTATCACCGCTGTCAACCGCTGGCTACTTTGATTTGGCTTTGGAGTAGACGAAATTCTTTCCAGATGACAATGAAGGATGACCGAATTTATTATATAGTGGGGAGCAATAGTGAAATTTTATCAACACCCCCATTTCTCCACCCTTACATGACTCCATCCACACCAAGCTTATTAGCACCACTTCCGACTCATGGGATTCCATAAATCAGTTACACCGAATGTTTATGCAGAGTGGCGCGGCGCAGTCCTTACATTCGCACCTGGTTTTCGGCAAAAGTTGAAATTTACCTTGACTACCAACTTTTCACCTACGTAGCCAACACACTAGCCGTTGTCCACCCCTAGGTGGATAGGCAAATGGCCAGCCTCAGGATGCCTTCAAGGATAGGGAAGTATGCTTGCCGACCTTTGGAGTCGATATGCTGCTCGATGACCGTGTGGCTGCCGAATTCGGGGGTCCCCGAAGGCTCGAATCAGCCCCCACCCATACCGTGGTCCGAATTCCCCGTGTCTCATCGCCAGTATGTCTTTGAAATCAAAATAGATCAGGTAGGAATTAATGGTTATCATGCACAAACCCCAGAACATCGTCGGCCACTCGGTGCGAAAGGATCGTAACTAGTAGCTGCAGGATTAGCGACGTCAACACCACCCATGTGCTAATTGCAGTCGTCAAAGTAAGTGGGGATAGACATCTCCTTCTCCGGAAACCGTGTCTGCCCCTATGAAGTCGCTGGCAGGGTGACTGGCGTTGATACCGTCGTGTTCCAGTAGTCCTCCACCGCGACCAAGTCAGCGCCCTATCTCACCTGCGGTAACGTCGTGGTAAAGTCAACCCCCAATTTAGTTGTGCTCATGTCACTTTATGACTGTATAGGCGTTGGTATTCTTCGCTAGAGAGTACTTATCTATGTAGGGTATTCGAATGCGTAGATAGGTCATTCAAATGCCGAAACAATGTTGGTAGTAATTAGCACACTAGAACGACGCTAAGGGCTAGAATTTCCCGTGCTACAATGTAATAACGGGCCTTCAACCATCCCCATAGTGAAGTGGGGGCATCCCCCACCACCGTACTAACTATGTGAAGGGGGGGGTAATACATGCTCGATATCAACCGACTAATGTGGACATATGTCAGCGATGTAACACATGCTTTTCGATATGGTTCTCTACATCAAACGCGTAACGATTGCATTTCAGTTATGACATATGTAGTAAAAAATTAACTCGTGTAACAACTGGTGACACACTATTTCATTTGGAACACAAATTGAACACGGTATTTAACACAGTGTTGACAGCTAACGCAGTAGAACCTCGTATTGGATTTCGTATTGATACTATGTTACAGTACCTAAGCAAAAGTCGTGGTGATTCAGATTTGTCAGCCGCAATGACAGAGGTTTCTCTCCCCCACTTGATCACGAAATCATTGAATACATACAGTACTTGGATACATTGATGAAATTCCCATAAATGAGAGAATAGAATGAGACCAAAAGAACCCCCAGAACTGCCAGTAGCGAGTATGCCATCCCTTTCATGGCTGCTTGAACCCAGTCTGACATTACTTCCGCAGAGCCTCAAACTGCTTTGGAGGAATATTCTTCCAATAGAGAGGAAGAAGTATTACCAGTCAACTCTTCACCTTCTCCGTACCCCAAGGGTAGTCGCCAATGTCAGGATACTAGTTCGGAGTTGTTGTTTAAGTAAAATCCAAGCACGATCGATTGGATTAAGGTCAGGGGAGTACGGTGGGTGAGACTCGAAACAGATGCATAGAGTTTGAAGAAGGAATTCACGAGTTTCGCAGTGTGGATTTTGGCATTGTCTTGCTGGAAAAGAGGATTACCAAGGGCAGTGCGCACGTCCTCAAGGACCGGAAGGAGCCAGCGACGTAGTAGCTCTCGGTAGACAACGGCTGTGGAGGTACCATTCACGAGGGGAACAAGCGGGCCCCGTTGATTTCCCCAGAAGCAGCCCCACAATATCAACTTCACCTGTCGATGCTTCACAGGGCGAATGCAGCCCCCAACCCACTTCTCAGAAGGTGTGCGGAAAACCAAATATGCTGCCCTGCCGGCCCCTTCTCGATGCTGCACCCGTCACTGTAGATGACGAAAAATGCGACGATCATGCCCTTCGCAGAGTTGCTTAACTCTCTTCGTTTTCCGCCGATTTTTTCGTACTTTGGGGCCTTTACCATCTGGGGCTTCAGTTTCCCATGAGATTTCTTCGGTGTGTGGATCGTGATGTCGTGGTGACAAGAGCGGGGTTACGCGCGATGAGGGGGGTACCCCGGTTACTGTGGCTGATAAATCCGAATCACCAAGACTTTTGCTTAGGTACTGTAGTTGTGACATAGTTACATGTTACAGGCGCGTTTAACTAAACCTCATACTCGATTTCGTGTTAGTTGTGCCATACATGTTACAGGAGTCGTATTCGATTTCCGTTGATTTAGGCTACACACCGCCTAATTTGGATCAGGTCCTAACAGCACATGGACGTGGGACTTTTTGTAACACACTAGTTATCTTATAAGATATGATGCTGCGCTTAATATGCATTATCCTAGGATGCTGTTGTGCTACCATATATCCTTACCGGACGCCATCACTATCACATATCCTTATAAGACGATAGTACTATCATTTATTTTACCCCCCCCTCCCCTTTCACTATACTGTCCTGAGAACCGGACCGGTAGCTATTCCACTGAAGGACTTGCCGGGAGTCCTGCCGCTGAAATTTGATGCGTACAGTGAAGGGGGGTAAAAAAACGTAGGTAGTTTGCCCGCTGGACACGTATCAGGAAAAATGCGTATCTATTTTTACTGTTTTGATGTGTTTGCTGGGTAAACTACGATTTTTTTGCCCCCCCCCCCCTTGACTATGCAGTACTTACTGCGGATGGATGCGCGCAGGGAGCTGTAGGCTCAATGGGGGAAGGGATGTCTTGGGGTTGTAATGTGTGAAACCCAGGCCCTGGGTCCGCCATGTGAGGCGCCGGGGGAGAAATCTCTGGAATTTCGGGGTTGGGCGAATGATAATCCGTGACCCTGCCTTTTTTCACCGGCTCTTTTCCTTTCTTGGATCTGGAGAGCGCAGGTGGATTCTCGTCTATTAAGTCCCCGTCCTCCGAGGAGGGCGGGGCGTGGGTGCCCTTTGTGGGCGGATCTTCTCGGCATGGTTCGTGATCATTCAAGCACGCCCCACCCCGTCAGGTTATACACCACCACACCGGGTTCGATTTCTCAAGATTCAAACCAGAGCTCCTTGGGATACTGAGCTTCAATTCTATCTTTGCTTTGGGGACTTGAATAGGGCGAACGTCTGTCTAGAGCGCTGGGTCTGACTTTGCGACACCCAAGTGCAAACCCCAGTGCTAAAATTATGATCGAAGGGATAGCGGCAGCTGAGCAACGGTGAGGTTCCGAACGATTCGCACGGGAGCGGGTCTCCGGGGAACTGCTAAAGTTCGCGCAAATCTTCATGAAAGAGTTGATTCAAGAGTAACAATACATATTGCTAAGGCTCACCTTCTTCCGACTGCTGGTTGCTTATACCTTCTCTACGAGGAATCTTGACGCTCTATATACGTCCGTTGGCTCACGCACGGTCTACCCTTGGGCCGGCACGGAGAAGTGTTATACCTCTGTATTGTATTACGCAACAGTTATCTTCTACCCCCGATAAGGCAGATAGGATAGATAGGGGCTGAAATTGGGTGTTGGCTAGAGTCTCGACCCAGAAGATCTCCGATTTACAGCTCTCGTTTGCGCTTGTTGACGCCCGCCCTCACTGTTAACACATGCACCTATTCCGCAGCCCTAATTGGCTCAGCGGCTTTGGTGCACCTCCAAGAACTGCAACCCACCGGTGTAGACGAATCCGGAGATGCTTGATAGTGTCTGTACGAGTGCTGTAGCAATCACAGTATACTGAAAAATTACGTACCTGTAACTCGGTGAGTTATAATCAAATTTTCTTTAACTTCCGTCAGATGGTCTGACTCCTCTCATAGCCCCACTGGACCCAATCCGCCTCGCCTGTTCTGCATGACCATTTGTGGGTTATATTGGCCCCATAATACCTCTAATTTGGTGGTTTACGTCAGCTGGTAGATACACTTTTTGTATGGCGATCACGGATGATAACCCTTGACACCCCTAAGGACGTAGCCAAATCCTGAATATCTAGTGAGTAGGGTGCGCTCCCTTGGCCCCGACACCCCGGAGGTGCCCTCTTGGCTTTTTTTGTGGTTTCCTCTCATACTTGGAGCTTGTCACAGCCGATGCATTTCGGACACAAATTATCACTTGGTCTCAATCCGCAGCTTAAGTGTTACTAGTTGCCAACCATGGCTGTTGTGTGCCTTGGGTATGTCACCAGCGCGCTGGGTGTAACAATATATGAGGAATTGAGATCCTGATTCTGATGGGGAGTTCACGAGAAGAACCATTGCAACTCCTTAGCGAAGATCGCCGAGATCTGGATTCTAAAAGCAGCCAGGAAGGACCCGATCTGAGAACTGCATGTCTTGTTCTCAAAGAATGGCTCGCTCGGACATGTCATACCGGGATAGCCTTCTCATGACGGATTCTGATGGATACGGGTTTGGACTCTTCCTCGGACTCCTCACATACGGCGGAATCGAGTGGGGTTGACATTGGTTACCCGTGAGAGTGGGGCGTTCGGTCAGCGTCGGAGGCGGGGTAATATCGAACCAGTCAGGTTTTCCGAATATTCACAATCATGAGGTTGGGACGCGCGGTCATTGCCAGCGTCCAACCCATCATACAAAAGATCCAACCTCACGCGGAAACCTCCGTTCAATCCCTTCCACCGTTAGGGAATTCACAGCGAATAACATCAAAGGGGTTTGGTGTGGTATTCGGCTCGTCCGCGCTGCCTTGCGGGGCGCCCTCCACGGATCGTCCGTATCCCTTCGGGGGTGGGTTGCGCGATGGATCGCTCGTATCGCTCGACGCGTGCGCGGCAGATCGTTTGTGGTTCTGCTCGACGGCTTGCGTGGCGGCTTGCTCGACGACCGCTTCACGGGTGAGATAGGGTAAGGAATAAGCCCACGTACACCAGCCACTCGTTGCCGTTGCCCGCACTTGCTCATAGCCGTTGATCTCATCGGCTCGTTGCGATTCCTCTCCTCGACCGGTGGCCATTTCTCTCCTCTCATTCCTCTCGTCGACTCGTTGCCATTGCTCTTGTTGATTCGCGGCCATTTCTCTCGCCCAGGGCTTGACCCGGTGCCAACGATTGGAATACGATAGCTGCCTGGCCGCGCAGTCCCCTCGCTTGTAGCACACGATCATCTCAATTGATTGAAATAATTATTTCACTGCGTTCCGAAAATTAAATGTGGTTTAATCGTACATAAGTACGTAATCCAAACACAAACCGATATAACCATGGAATTCGTGCCCGTCCATCGGATCACTATTTGTGTGTAGCATTCTCGTGGTGCTCATGGCGGAAACCCCCGATTTTTGGTAGTGACTTAAGTACGTAGCACCAACGCCTTCGGCTAATAATCCTTCTAATTTTTCACTTTGAGTGGCAATTACTTAGAACTTATATAGTACGCGGCCGGCTATATCTAGAACGTCGACGACTCGAATTAAACCTTCCTGAAGTGGAAAATATTTCTTTCTTTCTTCCAGGCGGGGGAAGGGTGAGTTGCCGCGGGCCGCCGGCGGACTGAGAGGTCGCGGCGGACGGCGGACGGGATAGGGCTGCACATAATATTGCCATGATCCGATCCCTTCCTTTGGAACTGGCCTCCGGCGCTATTGCTACAAGGGTGTCCTCCATCGGGGCGGACTGTGGCGCGGGTGGCTGAAGTAGGCTAAGAGCTATTGTCACTGTGGTATCTAACAACAACAATGGCCAGCAACAAGACGCGATTCCGGTTCGACGCATGCTATATTCCCACCGAACAGAATTCGATAATCACCCAGATTTCAATGACAACTTCGCCGACCTTGAGGTAGCCGACCACGAAACCGCAGAGGAAGAACACGGGACTGAACAACTGCCAAGAAGATCACGGCGCGTCTTAGAATACACATCAAACCTACTTCCTGTTCCCAACTACATACCATTTCAACATCCGTCGACTGAGTTTCTGGTTCCCCGACGTTGCGATGTTGTGGTGTTGCAGTTCTCGCGCCGAGCCCACTTCAGTGTTGCGCCACATCCCTTCCTTGCCTAACGCTGCCCCGCCCACACACGCTCCGGTGGCCTGAAATTTTTTAACAAAGGAAGGGATCTAGTCTATCGTAGATACTCTTTCTACATAGATAAACTACATATCCTACGGTTTCCACCATGCATTTACGGCTGTTTTAGGGAGAGAGGGAAAGCGTTGTGGGATTCCAACTTCTGGACATGTACCGGGTAACAGTTGTCTTTGCAGGCATAAAATAAAATCCCGTGCAAGGCTCGAGGCACTCGACGCGGCTGACTGGTCGACTGGACTGGATGGTGATTCATTGATCGCATGCGACCCTAGTGCCCGTGGAGGGTAGCAGGCATTTGGTGGGGGCGGACTGGAGTGGGGGCGACGTAGAAGGAATATTCTGTTTGCAGTAGATTGTGGCGCAGCAACTGGTGCTCCCTCTTGCTGCTGCTAAACCATCGACCTCATCAACATCAGATGTTTGCCTATAGATATGTTGGGGCCAATGCGATGTTTTGCTTTCCCCCCCACGATTTGCCAAGTGCCAGCGCGGAGAAAGAGGACCGAAGGACACAAGTGAGAAGTGAGATGTGACAGGCCATCGTACGACGCAGGCGCGAGATCCATGTCGCGAACGAAAAAGAAAGCAATGGCTGGGAGTGCGTGCGGCTGAAGCTCGACAGCATCGATGCAAGATTTGAGTGTGGTATTCCACCCGCGCTCCGTGGGCGTGAAACCAGCAGTCGGCTCTCTCTTGACATTCGACCGGCAGAATGGATCACTCGCGGATAGTAGTCGGCATTGACTTCGGTCCATTCCCCCCAGTGAGCACCGCCGACCGCGACTGACGTTCTGGGTAGGGACAACGTACTCGTCGGTCGCGTGGGCGTCTACAAGCGCGCCTACGCATATCAGTCTGATCGCGGCATGGCCGTCGGCGGGTGCGCGGACGCACCACAGCGTGCCGAGCGAGATATCGTATCCGGAGGCGGGCACGACGACGAAGTATCTGTGGGGGTACGACATTCCATCAGCGCAGGCACGGTTGAAGTGGTTTAAGCTGTTGCTCGAGGCCGACGACGACGAGACGCGCGCGGCCGTACCGATTCCCGAGGGCCTGCGGCCCACCGACATCGCGCGAGACTTCCTCGCCGCTCTGTATCATCACACAATGCAGACGCTATCGCGGACGAACTCTACATCCGTGATGCAGACGTGCAAGGTCGATTTCGTCGTCACTGTCCCCGCCGTCTGGTCCGACGCCGCGAAGAATCGTGAGTAGCAGGGAAAGGGGGAGAAGGGCGAAGAAAAGATGACCGACGGTTGCAGGTACCCGTCTCGCTGCGGAACAGGCCGGCATCGCGGGCGAGCACGAGCTCCAGCTGCTCTCGGAGCCAGAGGCCGCCGCCATATACTCGATCAAGATCCAGGAGAGCGCGTCCATCCAGGTAGGGGACCGCATCGTGGTGTGCGACGCGGGCGGAGGTGCGTTCGTCCCCTTTTCTTCCGCCTAGAGACGGATCGGTTACCAACCACGGTCCAGGAACCGTCGACCTGGTGAGCTACAGCGTGAAGACGCTGCAGCCGGTGTTGCACGTCGAGGAGTGCTGCATCGGCGATGGCGACTTCTGTGGGAGCACGCAAATCGACCGCAACTTCGGCCAGCTGCTCCAGCGCCGCATGGGCCGGCACTACGCCAATTTGCGGCCGGAGCTGCGCAGCCGGATCATCCGCAACTTCGAGGAGGTCAAGTGCGCGTTCGAGGACCGGCCCGAAAAGGAGACATTCTACGTCCAGATTCCGACGGTCGACACCATCGACGAGCCCGGCGTGCGTATCGCGGGCGGCGAGTTCGAACTGACGAGGTGTGTTGTGTTGGTTGTGCTGGATTGTGGTGGATGGTGGTGGATGATGGTGGATGAGTGCTGATGCGCTGCAGACAGGAACTGCGGAGCCTGTTCGATCCCGTGGTGAACAGGATCATCGAGCTGGTGGCCAACCAAGTTGAGCGTAGCTCCAGCAGCGGGCGGCGCCGCGTCAATGTCTGTTCCCCTCCACTCTGCGCCGCCCTCTCGCGTTGACAGTTCGCAGTACATCCTCTTGGTCGGCGGCTTCGGCGAGTCACGGTACCTGTTCAACCGGCTGCATTCCTGGGCGTCCGTGCAGGGGATCGAGACGCTACAGCCGCGGGACGCAGCGACGGCGGTGGTCAAAGGCGCGGTGATCAGGGGCTTGGAGACAGCGTTGGGGGTGACGTCTGGTTCCGTAGTGCGTCTGTCGCGGCGCAACTACGGCACGCCGATGAGCACGGTGTTCGTGCCGGGCCGACACGCCGAGGCCAACGCGTATTACGACCCGTTCACCGGCGCCAAGATGGCGCACAGTCAGATCTCGTGGTTCATCCGCCGCGGCGATCCGCTCTCAGACAACACGCGCGTCAGCCGGTCGTTCACGCGGACATTCAAGAAGTACTCGGGCCCCTGGACGGACACGATGGTGGCGTGCGATCTCGATCCGCCACCGGCGACCCTAATGCCGGGTGTGCAGCATCCCCATCTCTCCCCTCCCTGCTGAGACTGAACCCTTTCCCTTCCGCAGATGTACAACCGGTGTGCACCATCACGACGGACCTAGCAGCAGTGAAGAAAAGCAAGTACGGACGCAAATGGCGCAACTTCCGACGGTACTACGTTGCGCGGTACTCCCCTCCCATCCTCACCCATCCCCCTCCCCCCAGGCTGATGGAAGAAGGTACACGCTGGGCCTAACGATCCTTTCGGGCGAGATGAGGTTCGAGCTCGTCTTTGCAGACGAGAGCTATGGGTTCTGCCGGCTCGACTTCGATCCCAGCAGCGGCTATTTGCACGTCCGGCAGGCGCCAGATCAGGCACAGGGGCAGGCGCAGTGGGAACAGGAGCAGGAGGGAAGGCGGAGACTGCAGTGGAGGAGGGGCTGAGAATTCGCATTCATCTCGAAGATCAGTCGTTGCCCGCAGTGCAGGCTTTTCTGTCGGTTGCTTTCGGATTTTGTCTAGGATTTGCCGCCAGTAGTTATGCTGCAGCGCCTAGGATAGGCCGCATTTTGTTGTAGCACCCAGAATTGGTAAGTTTTTACCGGAACGAGCCTACGAGGAAAGAAAGGAGAAAGACATTTACTGCCACCATGAAGCGTGCGTCTTGCGACACTTGGTGGCGGGTCCTTTGCATGTAGAGCAGCGAGGCGGCGCCCTTCATGGATCATCTAGCAATCCCCCATGGTTCTGCCCGCCTTTAGTCCCTCACATTTATCGCTTACTATGAGGCCTCTGCACCTACGCCCAGTACTTACCTGCTGATTCTCCCACATCCCTCAGTACTTCTCGAAGTCGGTTTCACTCCCTCTGTCCCGACTCCGCCCAATAGAAACTTTTTCCTCTTGTTCTCATGGCGAACTCGATTGGCTCGGAGCTCGTTCACGCTTTCTTGCGAAACTGGATACATGTCAGCCGTGTACGTACGCAGAAACCCAATTCCCACGTGACATGTAGTAGGCATACTGTGCGAATGGTATTGAGGTGATTGCATAGCCACACGGTACACCGGCATCTTACCATCTCAGACGTGTGCATGTCCGCTCATTGAAAAGGTGTCCACAAAGCACTGATTGGTGGAGGCTCCCGTAGTGACGCGATTACCACGCCCACAGCGCTCAGAAAGTTTCCTTCAGTATGTAGCGGAGAAATTTTTTCGTAGCAGAGAGATGCTGGCAGTAGCAGAGGGATTCCTACAGTAGAGTATATCCCAAGGGAGCGAACCGATCCTCAACCGCGAGGTTGTGCGCCTCGCGTTCTCGCGCATCAGGTAGAGACATGACGTGAGTTGTATAATGTATTCATAATTACTTCAACCGTCTCTACCGCCTTGAACTTCCGAAAGCTCGCGAATTGCTGACCGATAGTGATGACAGTTACGCATTAGGCAGATGTGCTATTGCTATTTCCCGTGACGGAAGTTTGGCTGTTGAGATGATTGGGGTGTGTGGTTACAGAGCTTGGTCGCGATTTGGGACGACCGTAGCGGACTGTGGCACGGTGCATCACTCGAAAAAAAGTTACGAATCCGCACGGGAGGCGCTTTGATCTGCTTACCTATGTATGTACTTACTGCATGCAAGTACATAGCTACTCGGGGGAATGCCCTTGCTGCTTCTCGGTCTGTCATGTAACTGCGAATAGGAGGAATGCAGATTATGGGAGAATGATCACCACATCACTCGTTGAGACCTACCGATAAAAAGATACAGTCCGCCTCCCTACACCCATCCGCACGAAGGCACATGTTACTGGGCGGTAGTCTTGTTCGCACACGCCTACGAACGGGAAGTTGCACTGGTCCTCCTGGAGGCTGGCGCAGCCGATCGCCTCGTTGATGAACCAAAGGAGATGCCATTTGAGGGTCTTGAAGGGGATGCAGAATGTCTTCGAGTCGGCTCCGGGACTTGGGAGCGGCCATCCGTCCTGTGCCGTACGACGACCAGGATCCGGAAAGTCGCCAGTGAGTAGTATGCAGCTGCACGCTGCTTGACGAGCGTCTCGTAGCACGGCAGCTTCGCCCACACGTGCTCCGACCATCCCCGCGGGATGTGCTGTCCGTGCAGCTCCTTCAGAGTCGCCGCCTGCTCCAGGGCTGGCTCCTTGCCCTACTTCCATGACTTCTTCGACTTTTTCTTCCTCTTTGACTACGAAGCCGTCTCCTGCGCCAAGGTCGAGGCCGGATTCCTCCTCGCCAGCCGGAGAGACGGGGCTGAGTTCGCTAGGGGCGCAAAATGATGAAGCGGAAAGGTGGGAACGAATGGGATGGAGGGAGAAGAATAGGGACCTTTTGCAGTTTTATCGTGCGCACGAGAGCTGGGTTTCCACAGCAACGGCAGGCGGCTGAGCAGACTATGCCCAAAGGATCAGCCAAGAAACACTAATCGCAGCGTACAAGCTAGCCGCACGTATTGAAGCGTGCACGGGTGCTTGTAAGTAGTTGGTTATCTCCGGATCGCCGAGGGGAAATCCGCCATTCCCAGGTTTCCTGAAAACAAAGGAAAATTCCAGATTCGTCTTGCCAAGCTCATCAGCCAGCCGTGATTTCCCCATGCCTGAACTCTGAAATATGTTGATCGACTTCGAGTAGTTAAAGGCATATTCGCTAAACCACCATTTCTAGCAATACTCAATGGTGGCCCGAAGTCCCTCTAAGGCGTTTCCTTCATAAGCGTCGTGCCAGTGGTCATATAGCTTATTCTGTGTCTCCTGTATGTCGGCGTCACTCTCACCGGTATTGTCGATCGCCTCCAGAAAATCTAGTGTTGCCCCAAGCCAGCCCCCCTGAGCAAGCTTCAAGGCGTATGCTGGTAAAGTATTGCGTCCGCGAACGGGTTCGGCATTTCCTGTAAGGCATATCTAAGCCTGAGCCATATGTTGTAGTACCAAAAGAAGCTTTCCTGATGGTCAAGGGGCTGGCCCTCGTAATCCTTGCTATCCATCTACATTTCCCACTGTTCAACCGTATTCCTGAACTTGTGCTCACTCTGGTATCCCCTGTACTGGTCTGGGACCTAGTCCAGTATCGACATAAGCCCGCCCATAGTGTGGGAATCCGGGTTTTCCGTTTGAACGTCTCCGGAGTCGGCTGTACTGTCGCCGCCGCCGGTGTCGTGGCGTTTTGCAGCACTCTCAACATCTCCGTGAGCTTCGGGGAGGTTGCCACCACGACTAGAGCCACCACCGCCGGCAGGGCACTGCTACGGCTGCTCTCACCGTGCAGTACAATCCGTGCTTCCTTTTGGCTGCTAATGCTACCACCGCTAGCATGATCGCGGCTAACACCACGGTTCCGACGACCCTTGAAGCCATGCTTGCGGGGCATTACAGTCTAAGATCCTTGCGCCTGCGACACGGTCGTCCTGAAAACGGGAATGACGTTATGGCTCGTGTTCGGCCAAATGCAGCTGCAATTTTTCTGTTAGCTTCGCTACTTTGGGGAGCCTCGTCAGTGCAAACCTTTCTATCGCGTGGTGGTAGTGATGGCGTTTGGTGGTGATGGCGTTGGGACGGTGACGGCTTTTGGGTCGTTGTGTTTGAGATCGGTGAGAGGTCAACGGAGGATTCAACATAGTCTCCCTGCCGGTAGAGTGATAGTTCGGAAGGTAGTAGATCACGTGCCAATAATAGTCGCTTAAAATGCCGGAGTTTACGGTTTTTTTTGTTTGTTTAGTTGTTACCCGCATGCGACCTATCTCGGTCATGGCGGGATCACGTACAGTCCGTTTCCTGTCCGCTGTCCGCGCGGTGGCGGCAGATTGCAAGCTCCCTTTTGCTCCGCCCAGGCCTGTCTCAAGAAGTTTATGAGGCGCACTAATGAAATGACAAAAGGAAAGTACAAAGGGAAAGGCAAAGGGAATCCGTCCCCGGGGGGGCCCTACTCCCCGCCTGCGGATGTCATGAAGTCGGGCGTGGGAAGGAACAGCGGTGGTTCCTCCCCGCCCGGCCCCTCGGCCCCCGCTCCCTGCTCCACCAACCACTCCCGTAACTCCAACTCAGACACCGCGCTCACGGCATCCCCCTCCTCGGCCGACACCCGTTTTCCCACATCCGTGGAGGAGAGGAAGTTCAGCACCGTGTTCAGAGGTAGTGTGCTGGTCGAGATTTACTTCGGGGTTTCTCCCAATTTGGATCGCACCCTTCGGAAACGGTGTGTGCCGGTCGGGTTCTTGCTCGGATTTTACACCTTCTACTTCGGGTTCATAAGTTGTATCTTTACGGTTTGGAGGAGGCGTCTGCTGGTCGGCTTGTCAGGGACGGCAATCTCAACTTCGGGTCTCCCCTCACTTTGTATCTCCACAGTTCGGAGTTGGCTTTTGCCGTTCGGCGTCTTGTCGGGTTGTTGCACTTCAACTTCCCGAGATGTCCTGAACCTGAGGTTGCTGTGGTACATGATGTGGTGGTGGAGTCACAGAGGATCATGTCGGCCAACCAGCACCATTTCTCACTCGGGCCGCCCAGCATTCTTTCCCACTCGCGCAAATAAATAGGATGATTTGCTGCTCACCCTCCCTCAAGGCTGCGAGGTAAAGAAGGTGATGAATGCGCAGACCGAGGTGGGAAGAAAGCTAAGAAAAGCATTAGGATATGGGCCGAGTCGAGATGATCACGATGCCAACCAGGCCAAGTGAGCTAGGGGCGGAAGTGCTCGTGGAAGGACGAGAGGAAGCGAAGGAGGCGGCCGAACAGGACGGAACGGGCCTAACCGTCTTCACGGACGGCTCCCGGGTCGAGACGGGGGCATCGGGATACGCAGTGGTCTGGAGGAAGAAGAGGCGAAAAGGGTGGGCGAGTACCAAGGCCCACATGGGCTTCAACCAGGAGGCGTTTGACGCGGAATGCGCGGCGCTGGCAAGAGTACTGGAGTGGCAGCGAGGAGAAGGAGTGCCCCGGAAAGGGTTACGATTTTTCGGATGCGCAAGCAGCAATAGCGAGGATCATGTCAGACGAACCAGGCCCAGGACAACAGTACGCCCTGAAAGCAAGGAAGTGGATAGCACAGCTGAGAGCAGCAAGACCAGGCATCAACATTGAAGCATTGAAGTGCGGTGTGCCCAGCGCACGAAGGGGTGGCAGGGAATGAGAAAGCAGACAGTGAGGCGAAGATAGCAGCAGAGAAACCAGAGGCGCGAGGAGCCGAGTGGTTGGGCTACACCGATCGATATGGGAGAAGACGGATGCCCCCTTCCCAGGTCCATAGCCAACATGAGATGCGAGGTTGCAGAGAAGAAGTGGGACGAGGCGCGGGACTGGTCGGAGAAGAGGATAAAGAAGAAGAAGAACAAGATGCCGGAAAGGCTGTGGCAAAATGTAGCAGTGGCACGAGGACCGAAAAGGCTGACAGAGCGATTCCATCAACTCAGAACGGGGCACTGCCGCACAGGGCAATACCTAGAATGGAGGAAGAACACGAATACGGCGGCATGCGGGCGGTGTCAGTACAAGATACGGACACGAAACCACCTGTTTAAGGAGTGCAAGCAATAGAATTCGCAGCAGAAAACACTGTAGGCGGAAGTCAGAAGAGCTGCCGACAGAGAGAACAATCGCTTCAAAATCCGAGACCTCCTCGCGGACGAGCGATGCACCCATCCAATCCTAGACTTCCTTCCTAAACACCACCGGAGTGGGAAGCAGGGTGGGACCCAGAGCGGTGCCGCCGGACCCTGGGGGCGGTGAGGCGGAGGAGCTGAGGAGCGGGAGGGAGGTGGTGGATGAGGAACGGCAGGGGGGTGAGGGCCATGAAAGAGGGGGAGGAGTAAGGAAGAAGAGTGTGATTCTGTTTTTCCTTTTTCTTTTCTTTGGTCCTGGTGCGTCATTTCCTTGGGTCGAGATGCGAATCGCCTGTCGTTACTCCGATTTCTACTTTTGGGAAAGGCCAGGCGGGGGCAGGGGGAGTTGCCGTGGGCCGCCAGCGGACTGTGAGATCGTGGCGGACGGTGAACGGGATAGGACTTTGCATAATATCGCCATGATCCGATAGGGTGGCAAGCGATCAATGAATTATCATCATCGTCTAATAGGATGACTTGAGTCGATAGACAGGATCACTCAAGTCAATAAATATAATAGCACAGGCGGTAGAGAAGGTGACTCCTGTCAATAAATGAAATGACTCGGGTTCTAAATACATATCAATGACATAACACCAGCCCCTCCGGGTCGCCCTTCAAAAGCAACCCCCCGCAGAGCTCCCCATGGTAATATATTATGAGGAAATGTAATCGACAGATTTGTGGGTACTGCCAAGCGCGCTCGACGGACTTGCGAGCAATACGTAAACGCATCCGTCGGTGCTAAGGATATACCGGGTGGCCACGTGACAACTCTGCGGCATACCTAGTCTATGTTACATGGTTGGCCAACGGGGGCCGTAGATACCCCGCCGAGACAAAATCGATGTACGATTCAAACCACGATAGCTATGTACCTATGGCATCAGGGAAGCCTGTGCTGAACTCAGCTTCGTATTCTCTATTTCCATGGTCTGTGCTTGGTGGTGGCGAAAAGAAAATCGTTCTCCCATTTCGACGCGACTTTCGACCAGACGGCAACGCCGGATGATTGGAGACGCTGTCCGCAGTCCGTCCACGCGAAGGCGGCACGTTGCAAGCTCCGCTTTGCCCTTCGCCCAGGCCCGCCCCAAGAAAAGACGCGCACAGAACGAAATAGCAAATAAGAACCCAAAGAGAGAACACAGGGAACCGAGACCCGTCCCCTATTCCTCTGCGGATGCCATGAAGGAGGGCGTGGGGAGAAACAATGGTTGTTCCTCACCCCCAGCATCCAGCACCCTGCTCCTCGGCCTCCGGCCTCCGCTCTTCTTCCCTCTCCCTCCGCTCCCGTCCGCAGTCCGCACCGATTGTTGGTGACTTTCCTTCGATTGTGTTATCACGTGACAGCGAACCGAGTTTCAGGTTTCCCGAAATGGCAAATTTCACGTGCGGATAGGATAGTCAACGCTGCTGGCGGGCACGGACACACACGACGAGAGAATGTGCACTTTTCTTTCCTGGCGGGGAAAAAGCGACTGGTTCGGACGCTGGTGGGACAAACTGCCGCAAGGCTGCAGCTGGAGGAGGAGACCGGCTGCCGATCCGACCCCACTGGCGAACAGTTGGACAACACATCATCTTCATCGCCACCACCACCACCACCACCACCACCACCACCACCACAACTGCCATCACCATCACCGCCAACATCACCATCGCGGGAATTAGAAGACGCACATTGATCGGCTGGTTGATGGATCGGATTTCGTGCTAGGGCTTTCTCTCCTTCACATCATCCCTTTTCCTTCGCTCCCTCTCCTCCTCCTAGTTACTTGCTGTCCACCGACGATCGCATTTCCTCACTAGCTAGCTAGTCATTGGCGTCGTTCTCAAACTCACCTGCTGAGCTCATCTTGCTTTGATGTCTGGAAGGTCGATTCACAGCCGACGTTCATAGGGGTGTCGCAGAGGCGCAAAAGAAATATTCCCGGAACCTAGCCCCATCGCATCATCCAACCGCTGGCTCACTCCGCAATCCGCTACATACCCCGACTAACATCCGTAACCCGCCTACGGAGGCAGACCTATTCCCCTCCACACCCCCCGACTCCCGCCGTCACCACACCACCCGCCCCCTCCCCCGCACGTACGTTGTTGCGCACCCTGCAGCTGGCCCGAGTCCCGACTGCCCCGGCTTGCTTCCGTCGAGAAAAAAAAAGCCGAGTCTTTAACCCCATCGTGCGGCTCAACAACCCAATCTCCATCCCGGAGTCAGAATCCCCCGTCCCCCACCGAAAAACCCCCAAACCCATCGAGGAGACGGACGCGCCCCGACGATGGCCACCACTCCCCCCCAGCGACCACCCTCGTCGGACATCACGATGGAGCCGCTGTCCTCCGATAGCCTCCACGACGAGCCGAACTTGCTGCAGCTGCACCTGCAGCAGCAGTACGTGCACGACCTGCAGCGGCCGCATGGCACCACCGAGCTCCCGCTCGCGCCGACATTACCCACGGCGCTGCCGCACTCGCCGCCGACGCCGGACCGCTACTCGTCACCGTCGAGGCACTACCACAGCAGCTCCGCCGCGTCGATGCCCTCCGGGTTCGGCGGGTCGTCGGACGCTTCGTATTACGGCGGTTCCCCGCCTCCTGCGATGCCACCACAGCAACAGCAGCAGGTGTTTGCGAACTCGCGAGGGGACCGCGAAGGCTACTACAATGGCGCTGGCTCGTCGTCGGCGTACGCGGCGGAGCAGAAGCAGAACAGCGTGGTGATCAAGGTGGGGATGGTGGGGGATGCGCAGATAGGAAAGACCAGCTTGATGGTCAAGTATGTGGAAGGCAGCTTCGACGAGGACTACATACAGACACTAGGTATGGCTGCTATCGCTTGCAGATTTCATTCGCTTCGCGCCCCCGACGCGGCGTGTCTGCGAAATGTATGCTGACGTTTCGTGTTTCGGGGATAGGGGTCAATTTCATGGAAAAGACGATCTCGATAAGGAACACAGAGATCACATTCTCGATCTGGGACCTCGGTGGCCAGCGCGAGTTCGTCAACATGCTCCCACTCGTGTGCAACGATGCCGTTGCGATCCTGTTCATGTTCGACCTCACTCGCAAGAGCACGCTCAATTCCATCAAGGAGTGGTACCGGCAGGCGAGGGGATTCAACAAGGTGCGTCCACGGAGCGAACTCACCGAAAGGGGGGAGGGGGGCTGGGGCATGGTGACGGCGGCTGATGTGGATACAGACTGCCATACCGTTCCTTGTCGGCACGAAATACGATCACTTTGTGAACTTTCCGCGAGAAGACCAGGAAGAGATCTCGAAGCAGGCACGGAAGTTTGCCAGGGCGATGAAGGCGAGCCTGATCTTCAGCAGCACGAGCCACAGCATCAACGTGCAGAAGGTAAAAGCGTGACACTCCGGTTCGGCAGTTGGCCTCGGACCGAGCAGCTGACATTGGTTTCTTTCCCCCAGATCTTCAAGATCGTCCTGTCCAAAGCCTTCGACCTCAAGTGCACTATACCCGAGATCGAGAACGTCGGCGAACCACTGCTGCTGTATCAGGACGTATAGTCGTGCGGATGGGTGCGATGGCGGACACAGGACAGCGAACTGCCTGCGGATCGGTCCCCGTGACGTCTCAGCCCCGGAAGGCGACTTGGAGTTCTTTCCCCTTCGTGTTTATGCAAGAATATGATGATGTTGCTCGGTGGAGCAGGCGGAGTAGGATACGGTGGTGGGGCAGGGACGGCGTTTTGTGTGATGTTCCTGAATGGAGGGTTCTGCCTCCCAAAACAGAGTATTAGTTGGGTGACCATTGGCACTTTCGTGGTGTCGTTCTTCTTCCTTTACTTTGTTGCCATGCGTGTGTTGTGTGCTTCACTCGCCTATACCTGGTCTCTCGTTTCCTTTTGTTTATCTTCATGTTCATTTTCCCTTTTTTTTTTTCTCCTTTTTTGGTTACTTTTGGTCACTTCTGGTCACTGTACGCTTGAGGGCGCGAGAGAGAGGGGGGGGGAGGGGGGGGGAGGGGGGGAGGGATATATTTCGGT
>Ga0307516_10000781_pt1 | contig 43443 bp, 31 predicted proteins | sample 19_EM_MG_FD_203310 | JGI IMG/M metagenome (GOLD analysis project Ga0307516, IMG submission 203310) | Populus trichocarpa ectomycorrhiza microbial communities from riparian zone in the Pacific Northwest, United States - 19_EM | ecosystem: Host-associated > Plants > Roots > Unclassified | place... | reverse complement strand
ATGGCTACGGGAGGATGTTTGTGGGAGGGGATGGTTTTGAGAGGATGTTTGGTGGTGGGGGATGGGAGGGAGGGCGCTGGTTTTAAGGTCGTGCCATTTCGACGACGTTACGTCATACATAGCCGGGGCGGAGCCACGCAACGTCATAGCGCCACGCGTCAGGACGCAGCAAGCATGTGAAGATGGCAAGCACGCGCCACTCGCGTGGATCCTGCTATGTACTAGTACATACATATCCTATCCACGAGCACACGGCTTCGGTGGTGTTGCTCTCCGGCCGGATGCACGTGACGCGAGCGTCAGCGCTCACGACGCCCACGATACCGCTAGATACGCATGCGATGACTGCCGGACGACGATGCGAAGGGGAACAGAGTCCTCAAGACTCGCGAGACGAGGACCGTCTGTGGCCGGAGGAACGTGCGGGGCCATACCTGCAGTGCGGCAGAGAGCTGCTGCGGCCGACCGACACAACTCTTGTCCATGCCAACTCCGGCCGTTCCGAACGATAGAACCGGTCCACACCGGCGCGAGTGATAATCCATGGCCACTCACTCCTCCCCGCCGCGATTCAGTCTGCTCCGAGCCCGGCCCGGTCTACCAGAGACTCCGAATCGGGGCGGCTCGTACAACGGCACTGGCACCAGCCCCTCTGTTCCTTTTATTTTATTTTTTTGCGGTCTAGCTCGTGGACATATTTCCATTCAAAGGATCTGCCTTATCTGCCTTTACCGCCGTCGTCGGCCGAAACCCGTCTGATTTCGCCCGCAAACCAAACCACCGTCTTGCAAGCCACACTACCGATAACTGTATACCCATCAGCCACACCTGGCTCAGCCCCGAACACAAAACAGCATTGGACTCTGCGCCGGAAGCCGCCCCTCCCGCGGGAACGGGAAGGAATATGGGGATTCGACTGCCAGCTCTCCGCATTCCGGACGGCGAGCGGACGTGGGCTCTCGACGCCCGTCTCGATTTCGTCGTGCCGCATGTCCGTACATTATTGACTCGATGTGCAGAGTACGCAGACTCCTGTCGATTATATGCGCGCAGACTGTTCTCGACTCGTCCCCCATCCCGGACCGGCCGACCAAACAACAGCAGCAAACCTGTTTCTCCCGGCGAACCTCATCGCCCCCGACTTGCCGAGACACATGCTGATCGCTCGATGGGCGCCTTTGCGGGCGCTTCCTATCAGCGCCCGCCAGCAAACCGCGAACATCCAGAGGAGCGTCATTCGGCCTGCGGGGCGCAGCATGGAGGGGGAAGAATAAAATAAAACCCCCCCCCCGGTCCCCTCTCGCACCTCTTCCTTCTCCTCCTTCTCCTTCTCCTGCTCCCGCTCTTGCTCTGTCCGTCGCTCTCTCAGCCTCGCCTCCTCCGTCTCCCCCGAACGCATAACAAAAAAACCCCCACCCAAAAAAAAAAGCACCAAAAATGTCGGAGTCAACTACGCCCTACTTCCTGATCCTCTTCGCGATCCTGTACTATCTCATCCAGCGCGAGGAGCGTGTGCGGCCCTGCAAGTCGCTGCGGCAGCGCACTGCAGCTGGAGCACGGCCACAATCGCGGTCGCGGCCCGGTGTCGCGCGCTCGCCCAAACAGTCGCATCAGCTCCAGCAGAAGGAGGACGAGCGGGCACAGCAGGTGGTCATTCCTGTCATCCGGGTGTTCGCGCCGCCTTCGTGAAGGCGCTGGATTGGATTGGATTGGATTGGATTGGATTGGGCTGGATGGGATGGGATGGGATGGAGTGGGATGGATTGGATTTGGAGGGGTGGAAGGAGGGAGGCTGAGGCGGGCAGGCTGGGCGAGGGGAGGCTGGGGTACAGTGGGGGGGGCTGGGCAGGCTGCTGGCGCGCGGGGAGACAGGAAGAAGGGCTGGGGGTGTGCGGCTGGTCAGGTTGGAGTGTTCGCATCGGTGGTTTTTTTTCTTTTTTTTTCTTTTCTTTTGCCGGTGTTCTGTGGCGTGTCCAGGAGTTCGTCTGGGTTTGCGCGGAAGCCAGGCGAAAAATCCATTTGCGGTGTTTTTCTGCGGCGGCGGAGCTTTTTGTGCCTATCGTCGTCGCCGTCCTTTTTTGTTTTTTCCTCGCAGTGAGGTGTCCTGTCTGTACATACTTATGTAATTCTGTTTCCGTTCGACTCCGTGTCCATGTACTGCACCCACCCGGTTCTCTCCAGCGAACACGCGAGCACGCGGGCGATGAGCTGGCCCCAGTTGCGCTCTTCGGGCGTTCGCTTGTCTTCTGCCGTCCCGCTCCCGCTTGCCGGGCAGCTGGCTGTTGTTCGCCGGCCGCGACACGGAGGCTGGGTGGAGCGTCTGCGGATTCGTGGCACTGACACGCTCCGCCCGTGCGCTGGCCCGTCCGGTGCGGCTGGGGTGGTATCTACACTAGTTATATACAAGCTGCGTGATGCTCTCATTCGCCCATGCGCCCAGTGTCTCGGCAGGTACCGCATCTCGTCGACGTGCACGCCACGGCGGTCGTGGCGCTCGCAGGTGGCAGGTATATGATATCATATACATTCTCTGTGTGTGCAGGAATCCGTCCAGCTCACCGTCCGTCTGCATAGAGGCATACATATGTATCATACATCGAGCAAAGCAAAGGCCACGCCAACAAGACCAAACGCGCCACGGTGGTCGGCCGCCGCTATGGATAGATACTACTCGCGCACGACGATCGCCGCGAGGCCGCTGCCGGTGCCGATGCACATGGAGATCACGCCGACCTTCTCGTCCTGGCGCTGCAGCTCCGGGAGGAGGGCGGCGAGCTGTCGCGTGCCGGTAGCGCCGAGCGGGTGGCCGATCGCGATGGCGCCGCCCTTGGGGTTGACGCGGTCCGGCGGCAGGCCGAGCGTGCGGACGCAGTAGATCGCCTGCGACGCGAACGCCTCGTTGAGCTCCCAGATGCCGACGTCGGCGACGGCGATGCCGGCCATGTCGAGCACGCGGGGGATGGCCGCCGCGGGCCCGACGCCCATCTCGTCCGGCTTGACGCCGGCGACGGCCGTGGCCACGAACTTGGCGACCGGCGCGCAGCCGAGCGTCTCGGCGACGTCGCGCCGCATCATCAGCGCCGCTGCCGCGCCGTCCGACACCTGCGCCGAGTTGCCCGCCGTCGACGATCCGTCCGCGCGGAATGCCGGCTTCAGCTTCGCCAGCGACTCGGGCGTCGCCGTCGGCCGCACGCCGTCGTCGTGCGCCACCAGCACGCGCGTCTCCCGTCCGTCTCCGTCGATCCACCGCGTCTCCATCGGCACGATCTCGGCGTCGAACAGCCCCGCCGCCTGCGCCGCGGCCGCCTTCCGGTGCGATTCCGCCGCGAACCGGTCCTGGTCCTCGCGCGAGACGCCGTACCGCAGCGCCACGTTCTCGGACGTGAGGCCCATCGGCTGTTGCGTTTGCCCCGCCGTCAGCCCGACACTCCCCTCCGCCGCCCCTCCACCTCCCCGGGATGGCGGGCGGGCGCTTACCATGATGCAGTCGAGCGCATCCTGCGAGTGGGAGTTCCGCAGCTCGGGCGACAGGTCGACGGGGATGGCGCGCGAGCCGTAGTTGCGCGTCATGCTCTCGACGCCGCCGGCGATGCCGACCTGCAGCATGCCCGTGCGGATCTGCTGGGCGACGTTGGTGACGGCCTGGAGGCCCGACGAGCACTGCCGGTTGACGGTGTTGAAGGCGGTGGTGTACGGGAACCCGGCGTGGATGAGCGCCATGCGGCCGGCCTTGGCGCCACCGAGCTCCGGCAGCACATTGCCGACCGTAACGTCCTCGACCGCGGCCGCGTCGATCTCGGTCCGACTCAGCGTCGCGCGCAGGACCTGTCGGCGGTGGATGTCAGTCGGCGGATGCGACAGCGGCGGCACGGGCGGGCGAGGGACACACGTGCGCGAGCAGCTCCTCCGGATACGTATCGCGGAACCCGCCCTTCTTTGCGCGCGTCACCGGCGTCCGCAGCGCCGACACGAAGACGACGTCCGACGCGTGCTTCTGCAGGATGTTAGACAGCCCGCGTTTGAGCATCTTCCAGCTGTGGTCTGTCTGTCTGGCGAGGTCAGTGTTCGCGCGGAGGGCAGTGTCGTTCACGGCGGGGAGGGGGGGAGAAATCGAGTGCGCGACGGTATGGCCTGGGTTTTCCCGCCAATCAGGGTACCCTGACGCCCAGCAGTGAAGGGTGGGGGGGGTGTCCCGCCACTTGTGCCGTTTCGGAACCCGAACCCCTCCTTCCGTGGGACGTGCGAAAAGTTCCTTTTTTACTCTAGAGTGAGCCTGGAGCAAGCCGGAGAGTTGCGATGCACCGGCTCATGTCTCGTCACTCGGATTATCATGCGGTCGTCTTTGTTGTGTATCACTCGTTCCGCTTGGGCACTGCTCTTGCACGGACCCCAACCCCCTGTTCTCCTACTCACGAGTCTGCTGTCTCCTTGGTCTTCACTTGTACTGCAGCCGCTCAGGTGGATGTGGCTGTCCCTATCTGTCCGGCGTCCGGCGCCCTGCGCGTCCAATTCTTATCAGTGCTATTGAGGGCCATCATGGCGAGAACACGCCGAGCCAACACATTGTACCACAACGCTGGTGCCCCGTGAGGCCCGGCCATATTTCCCCGTCGAAAACCCAGGGGGGGGAGGGGGTCCCCAATTCTCCAGAGTGACAAGCCCTCAAGCTTGAAACCAGTATGTGGAGGGGTCTCCGCTGCGTACGTATTTCGACGCATTGGACGCACTCACAGGCGGCACTCACGCAGTCTGGACTGGGTTGGAGAGGACTGCACAGGGCTGGACAACGATACTTCGAGCATAACAGATGATAGCATTAACCCTCTCCATGAGCGTACATATTCATAGCCGTATTTGCAACCTTCCAAACAGTCGCAGCCTCACGTCTCGCCGGCAGTGGGCCCGAGACGGCCTTCGGGCCAGTCGCACAGCCGGTGGCACCGCACGCTCGAGATCCCGTTGCCCACTTTGCTGCGGCCCAAATGGTTGTCGCCGCGGTTGGTGGCCGAGAACAGGAAGCCCTCGCAGCGGGCGTGCTCGAAGAACTCGCAGCAGCAGTTCGAGACCGAGTAGCGTGTTATGCGGTCGTTGAACTGTCCGTCGAGGTTACAAACAGAGAATAGAGCGGGGGGGGCGGGGGGAGAGGTTACGAGTCCGAAAGTATAGCACCACCGGTACGTGAGGTGCTGCTTCGAGCTCTTGCCGATGTTTGGTCTCTTACCGATTTTCCTGTGCGCCATCAGCCCCCACCCCCCCGCTCACGCCCACCCGTCTCGCTGGATGAACTCACTCGATGAGCATGTGGTACCCCCCGTCCGGGTCGACGTCGACGAGTTCACTCCCGATGCCGAGGCGCTCGTCCGGCGGCCGGTCGAGCCACGGCTGCTGCTGTATCATCCCGCACCGCTTGTTCTTGTCGCAGTACCAGACCTCGGGGAATCCGCTCGTGTCGACCTGTCCGCTGCCGCCCTGCGCCAGCGGCAGCGGCAGGACGAGCAGCAGCGTCTGGAGGAGGAGCGGTAATAGCGATAACAGTTGGCGGTTCATCGTGATTCGAAGGCGTGAATGAGAATGAGAATGGAGGGAGTTGGGCAAGGCTGGGGGTAAATAGAATGAGCCAGGCATGGGAGCGAGTAACAGCTCCACCCGGCCATCACGAGGCGTCAGAGAATTGATTGACAGAAAATGGGACAGATCGTCGAAGGCCTGTGCACGTGAGATCGCTCACACGCTGTGTGTGTGTATAGATATGTATCTTTTCCAGTTTCTGCCCTCCCCTGCCGTGGACCGTGCAGCTTTCGACAGACCCGGTCCTATGATATGGCTCTCGAGATAAGGAGAGGGACTACATTCCTCGGGACAGTCGCCTCGGGAGCAGCTGCTACACACGGTCCAGCGTAGGGGACGCGGGGTAAACATTCCTGACGTTTCTGTTGTTCCTTGCGTCGTTTCTGTCGGCGAGTTCGACGGCGGGGTGGAGACCTGAATATCTATGTAGCTGTCAGCCGCGAGACTGGCGGACGGAGTGACGAAGTGTTGCCCCCAGATGGCGACAGGAGAACTGAGAAAATGGAGACAGCTGGAACCAAAGCCACCCATGATCGAATTGGCGAAGCCGAGAGCGAATCGATGAAAGGGAAGCCGTCCGCTGCCCTCTGCTACGAAGAAAGCCGAAGACGGCCCTCAATGACGCGGCCCGACGGAGGAGGCGAGCGAGCCTCGAGGAGTGGGAGTACAGTCTCTAGTTCCGCCACCACGCACGACGATATCCTACGCTCCTCCCTCCCTACCTATACCATACCATTAGCTGTTCCGAGGCAGGCGTAGATAAGAAGTTCAGAGCAGCCATCTGTGTACCAACGCGGTGGGCACGGAAGCCACGGAACAGCGCGCCACAATTTCCGTCCCCTCGGTTTCGAGCGATGGAAATAGCCAATACCCGATTCCTGACGATTAGATATCTATTCGTACTTAGAAACTCCGCTCCAAAAATAGGCACCGTAGTGTACGATGGTAGCAGAAGGGGCAGAGATACACAAAAAGACCCGAGCAAAGATCTACAATTGCTAGATGATATATGAACTAACCCCCAATTTCCAGAGGGCCAGTTTTTGGCGGCTGCATCCATACGTGTAGGCTGGAGTATCAACCAGCGAAGGGATACAATAAAATCCGACGGTAGCCGAAAAGGGCACCGTAACCCTATTCTCGTTTCCCCCCTGCTTTACTTGGTATCAAAGTGCATAAGTACTTACCTACTAACACAGGCTTGAGATTTGGAAGTCCCGAGTGATTTCGCATGTGCTTCCGTGGCAGAAGTGTAAAGGTTCGATTCCTCATTCCTATGTAGATATCACCATGGTTGCAATAAATAGCAGCTCATGGCCACAGCCCATGAACCCCCCCTGCACTCGGTCTACTCCATGCCAATTTGCGTGTGAAACTCCGTTCGAAAGGAGTCATGGCGAATCGCGGCCTACATGACGTCTGACGTCTTGCGGACTAGCACTTGGACGGACCCGTACTGGAACGGATGGGTCTGATCGAGGTGGAATCGAGGATAACTTCAAGGTCGCCGCCATTCAGTTACACTGGGCATGCACGGCTGGCTGGGCCAAGCACACACCACCTCTCACTCTACGGGCCGCATGCGGAGTGTTTTTAATTATCATTGCAAAAAACATCACCGAAGAAAGAAAAAAGCCGACAGAAGTAAACCGCGAACATCCACTTTTTTAGTTTATTTCTTCTTGGCGGCAGCCTCCTCCTCCTTGGCCTTCGCCCTCTTCTCCCTCTTGCCCTGGTTCCTCTGGTCGGCACGAGCGATGCGCAGGGTGCGGAACGCGTTCTTCTCCTTCTCGGCGGGGTCGATAGTGCGCTCGGTGACAGCCTGAGGAGGGATACCGTCGATCTTGAAGAGGTTGCTGACGCGGACCTGAGTGGCCTCCTTGAGCTCCTCGGCCGACGAGTCACCCTTCTTCGGAGTCTTGGCGTGGCGGGGGAAGAGAATGAGCTTGCTCCTGTACTCGTTCAGACGGGCCACATTGATCTGCAGTGACTCGACGGAGGTGTTCTGGCGGCGGTGGTCGACGGGGATACCGATGGTCAGAGCGAGCTTGCGGGGGACACCAGCCTCCTGCGTAATGTTGCATCAGCGGACGGGCTCTCGAGCAGAAGGTAGAGAGTCGACAAACCTTGAGCTCCTCGAGGGAGAAACCACGACCTGCCCGGACGCGGCGGTTGTACTTGATACCGGGGCATCGAACAACCGGGCGGAGGAGGTCGACGGGACGGGGAGCAACAGCACCCGCCTTGGTGATGCGTGCCTGGCGACGACGGAGCTTACGGCCGGGCTGGTCGAAGTGGGTCCTCACGCGACGCTGCCACTGCTTGCGGAAGTGGTTGCTGGGGAGTTGCTGTGGGAGGAATCGGCCGTCAGCTCACGACACCAGTGACGCAAATCCCCAACCAGCAATTCAATCCTTCGTTCCAATAGCATCCAACATCCTCCTCTTCCACTCCTTTTTTGGTGACCGCGGGCCTAGGGGAGGTGCAGTACCTGATTGTGCTTGATCGCCATTGTGTCCTTCGCTGTTTAGATGTACGTCTCTGTTGCCGACCATGTTAGCAGTCGATTCCCTTCTTTTATGCACCCCCCTCCCAATTTTCATCCATCCTCCTAGCTTCCGCTCCTTGACTTTCCGCGAAACCGTGTCGAAAATTTCAGAGAGCGCAAAGGGACTGGACGTACCTGGGCGAAGGTTGGAGTTGGGGTCGGCGGGCGGAGCGTCGTCGGTTGTCGTCGTTCGTAAATTCCGCTTCGTCGCTCGTTTGTGGGTACGGGGATTTCACAATTCGTGAGTATCTGTGACGGTCCGTGCGCCATGGGACAGTTGTGTGCGCGACTGCGTTTAAGTGCAAGGGTCTTGCCCTTATTGCGATCACCACCATCGGCGCCGCACAGAAAACTTTGAGCTTTAGCCCTAACCTCCATTCAACATCAGCCTCGGGCTTGGTTCAGCCGCGGCCGCAGCCCCGCCAACAGCCTCGTGCCTGTCAAGCGACGCGTTCGCGTATGTATCCCAATACCGTCCGATTCGGACAGATCTTTTGATCGCGATAATCTCCGACAAACGCGTGAGGTTCAGCTTCTGCCGCTCCCATGTACCTAGGCTTAACCCCATCAGAGTGCAGAGAAGACCTCGAATCCACGGCGCCGGCCAGTGCGAGGAAACTGCAGCCTTGATCTCCGCCTGTCCGGACAGTTCGAGAGGGACGTGCCTCGAACCTTGACCCTCTCTTGCGAGCTCATCACTTCGATATTGTTCGCACATCACATCTTCCCATTGTTTCACCTAACTAAGCTACTATTGAATGCAGTTTGCCTCAACGCGCTACCGATCCGATCAGCGACCCTCGAACGCGCAGGTTCGACATGCATGAGGCTACTGTCTGAATCGCCCCTTCCTCCTGTTGTTCGTGTCCACAGCCAACCATCGTGACCACCACCACTCCGCGGGATATCATCAGTTTTGCAGGTACACCGCCGACACAACTCCCATGTCGCAGCGCTTTCTATGTTGCCAGCCGGCGACCCTGTCGCGCCCACAGAAGCGGCCGTGTCCTGCGAACGGCCACAGCGGTGTCTGCGGCGACGCGGTCTCGCTCCAGGTCCGGAAGAAGGTATTTTCTCCCGCTCGTTCATTCCTCCTCTCAACATATGACCACCTCCAGCATGTCCCCGTCTACAGAGCCAGCCCAGCTGACGCAGCGCAGAAGAAACCACACTCCCTTGCGCCTCCGTCGATAGGTCGACCTGAGGACTTCCTGCCGACCCCAACACCCACGCTGACCACGATGCGTCACGCCCCCATGTCCATGCAGCTCAGCCCGATCTTGACGCCCCCCGCCGAGCAGGCGCTCGAACCGCTCACCTCCGAGGACGTCGAGATGGAATACGTGTGGGCGGGCTCATCCTCCCCCTCACCCGACGAGGGCGCCGAGAAGCGGACGACAAATCCACCCACCCCGCCCACCGTCGAGCGCATACGTGCACCCTCGTCCGAGCCCGCGCCAGCCGCCATCAAGGCTCTCAAGTTCAGGATGGGCTTCGTTCCTGACTGCCCCAAGTGTCGTGATAGGATTCCAGGACATTATTCGCATTTCTAACGTGGGAGCAGTTGTCTCGTCTACCATACTCGAAGGACGTTTCACTTTTTGTCTCTGCTGGTTTGCTTAAATTACATGTGTGTTTGGAGTTTGGTCTGTGTTGGAATCGGTGTATGTACGACTTCTAGGATCCTACTTGCTTTGCTTTCTGGCTTTTTGCTTGCGTGCGTGGGAATTGATTGTAAAAGCCTGGCTTCTGGCCTAATTGATTTAGTTACTGTGATTTTTTTTTTTCGTATTTTATCTTCAGCGCTGTTATATTGAGTGCCTATCTAATGTCCGTTTTTTCTTATACCATCGTTTTGTCAATGCGCTCAGCTCTGGCTTGACGGGATGGATAAAGTCTGTAGGTAGATATATATATCGCATGCATTATACAGCACTGAAGTTTTGGGGGGGAGTCAGTGGGGTAAAGGGAAATCATCACTGATGCACTGATACAGATGACGATGCGTTATTTTCTCCCCATCTCATCTCATCTACATAGATAGTCCATCATTCTTTTCATCCCATCCAATCCAAAAAATCCCGGGATCATCCCCACCCTAAAAGAAGAGAAAGGGAAACCGTACGGAAGAAGAAAAAAATGATACCACTTCCTTGTTTTTTTTACGCACTCTTTGCCTCCCGTCTCGCCCTGACCGCCAAGGCAAGATCCTTGAGTACGGTAACCGTATCCTCCCAGTTGATGCAAGCATCGGTGATCGACACGCCCTTCTTGAGTCCCGCCACGCCCTCGGCGGGAACGTCCTGGCGGCCCTCGTTGATATTGCTCTCGATCATGACACCGATGATGCCCTCCTCGCCGGCGCGGAGCTGTTCGGCGATCGAAGCGGCGACCAGTGGTTGGTTCTGTATGATGTTAGTGGCTTGAAGCAACGGAGAGGAGGAGGGAGGGAGGGGTGGAACCGCACCTTGTGGTTCTTGCTGGAGTTGCCGTGCGAGCAATCGATCATCATAACCTCTTTCTGGCCCTTCTTCTTGAGAGCCGCCTTGGTCGCCGCCACGTCGGCCGGAGAGTAGTTCGGTCCCTTGGAACCACCGCGGAGGATGACGAATCCATGCTCGTTACCGGTGGTCCTGGTGATGGCGGCAAGGCCCTGCTTCGTGACACCCATGAAGTGGTGGCGGTGGGAGGCGCTCTGCACGGCGTCGATGGCGACGGCAAGGGATCCATCCGTGCCGTTCTTGAAGCCAACGGGGAACGACACGCCCGAGGCGAGCTCTCTGTGTAGCTGCGACTCGGTCGTGCGCGCGCCGATCGCCGCGATCGAGAGACAGTCCGCCAGGAACTGCGGCGAGATGGTGTCGAGCATCTCTGACGCGATCGGGATCCCCATGCGCGTCAGATCAAGGAACAAGCCACGAGATACGCGGAGTCCCTTGTTGATCCTGAAGGACTCGTCGATGTCGGGGTCATTGATCAGACCCTTCCAGCCCACCGTAGTGCGGGGCTTCTCGAGGTACGCGCGCATGATGAGTACGAGGTCGTCGCTGACCTCCTCCCGGAGCGCGATCAGACGGGATGCATACTCCTTGGCCATCTCCGGGTCGTGGATGGAACAAGGTCCAACGATCACCAGCAGCTTGTCGCTGGCTCCGGTCAGGATGTCGATCGAGTCCTTGCGCCCCTTGAGCACAGTGGTCTTGGACTCGGTTGTCTGTGCCGCGTCAGTGGGACTCCGTAGCCCGTGGGTAGCCAAGTGGCGGACTTACAGCTGGCAACTCATGCTGGAGAAGTCCTGGAGTGATCAGAGGGTCCTGCCCGACGACTATTTAGTGGCAATTAGTTTCTAGTCTAGGGTGTGTCGCAATTGAACATACCACGCAGATCTTCACTCTCATCGATTACAGGTGTCATCTTGATATTTGAGAGGTGATGGTAGGTGTGGAATTGAAGCTGAATTGGGGGTGAGTCAGCAAGATCACTTCGGATGCCGCGCACAAAATGTTCTGACGGAGGTTGCCGCTGCTGTGTGCATGCGTTGGCGGGAAACAAATAAGGATGAAGACAGGAACAGGGTCTTGCAGGCAGCAGTAGGACCGGACTCACATCGGCGCAAGAGACGACAGAGAATTTCGGATTGTGGGGGGAAGATTGAGGAGGCGAACAGTCAAGTACACCAGACGAGGATGGATAGGAAAGAGAAGAAGAGGTGGAGAGGGGAGGAGGGGGGGAAGAGAAGCAATGACTCCACTTATTATATAATAGTCTGTACCTCGATAATAGACGCCAAGTGGGACTTCGCCCTTCACGCTTCCAGCACTACTATGTAGGCAGTAGGTATTCCATGCGGGTGCTTCGTAAATAACATGTGGACATTGGTTGGTTGGTATCTTCCCGTCCCTGGGCCTCGCTCCTAGCCAATTGGACAGCTGGGCCAGGGGAAAATAATACTTGGGCTGTTGTGGAAGTGCAGCTGTGCGGGCCGCAGGAAGTAAGAATCGCACACCGGAAGAGAACGAGGACGGGAGAGAGACATGTTGAGCAAACGGATGATGTGAGCCACCCATTCGCAACCGCATTCGGTCGACTGTTGTCTCCGCATCTTTGGCCGATACGTAACCACGGTGGGCTGTTGAGGGGCGGCCTAAGTACGAGAGGCCTTCCTGGCGCGCAGTTGCTTTTGTGGGGCATGTGGATGCAGGGTGGCTTGGCGTTGCAGCTGTGGCTGGCAACCAGCCAGTTGTTAGCGGGGTGGCTGGTGCTGTGGCTAGTGACCCGGTCCGAACATGTCTCACCGTCGGCGGGCAAGCCGGCCGACAAACCCCTCACAACAGCCGGTCCGCATGTCGGTCTGCAATGCTCCGCCATTCGAGGATGTCAAGCCTCCTTCGATGTCGGTATAAGCTCGTCTTGCTCAGGCGGCGGGCAACATACCTAGCGCGCGCTGGCGATCCTTCTCAAGCACGTTCCTCCGTAGGTACGTACCCCACACACAGTGAGCGACGGGGAGCCCTACATACCGCGTTCTCGGACTCAGCAGCATGAGAAAGGCGTGGATGTGGGGGCCCGACGGCACTTTATCTTTCCGTCCGGCATTGGCGTCGGCTAGGCCCGCGAAGAGAAATCGTTTATGTAATCTATCTATCTTCCGCAGGCAGAACAACGTCCCGCGCCAAAGTCGTTTGCTTCTTGTGGGACAGAGGGGATTACCTTTCGGAGTTGGAGATGGAATATCGAACGCTCCGTTCGATGAGAGCACGGTCTGCCATCTGGAGGTCGTCGTTTGTGGGATTGGTTCGTAGTCCCCCAGCACCAGGGAGACACCATTGAACTCCACCTGTCAACTCCGTCCCTCCGTCAGCCGCAACACTGCACAGCAGTTGAGGAGCGATGCAGACCAGGGCCATGTCAATCCAACTGCAGGGGCGTGTAATAATACTCGCCCGCCAGATTAATCCTCTTGCGTTTGAAAGTTACATAAAAGCTGAAGAGATGGGAGCCTGACCCTCGGTGTTTCACCCGCACACCTTTGACTGCATTCACTGACTTGATCTCGCGCGGCCAGGCAGATCATAAGCCTTACTGCACTGCACTGCATGACCGTGAGACGGGCTGTAACTGCCTTCCGTGGAGACCCCCGCGGGCCTGGGATGTCGATAAGCATATGTACATATACTCTGTACGTTGCTTTGGCAGCGGGTGTACCGGCGGAGGGGGATTCAGGGCTTTCCCTCGACCGCACATACATAACTCGGCCGGTACTGTACATCCTGCCTAAGCCCAATATCGGCTTGTAGTAGCTGCAGGAACTGCAGAACCGCCCCCCATGACGGTACCGAAATCGCAATCGTTTCCACGCATCGGAGTACAACGTCCGCATTTAGATGACCTACCCGGACATCTCGGTGTACGGAGTAGACCGGCGGGAAGAATACCGGGCTAGCAGTCATAGCCAGTGCGAACGTATCCGACTCCGCTCAGCTTTAACCCCTCAATCGCAAGATGTGGGTTAGACCAGGACTGGTGTACTCGTGTCCATATCGCCCAACTGCTACGGGCGACGGGTTTCACAAAGATCAAGTCCGTCCACGAACCTGCTTTCAATATCAATGATTCCCACTGACCACAGGGAAACCATCCGACATCCCAATGCCATCCACGAGGAAGCTCGAACTCGACGGCACGTACGTTCTGGCGACGGCACGTACGTTCTCGCCGCCAGACTGTCCCATCTCCCTAGCCAGTGGAGCCGATGCTCTGGCGATCGTAAGAATGCTCGACTGGTTTGGAGGTCCTTAGCACATCTAGCGGGCGATGACACATGGACCACGTTCTACTTCAACTGCTCCATCACGTGAATTCGCGGTCCCGTGGCATCTCCAACAAGCTACACCAGATCTCCCCATCATTTCGATATATTCACATCTTCACATCCCGCAGCCTGAAGAAAGCCTTGACAAGCTCGTCGATGGTCTCACTCTTCTCGCCCGAGTTCCTCTTGACCTCGACGATTATCGCGCCCACGTTGTCACTGTCCTCCTTCTTCTCGCCCTCCAAGGTAGTCTTGACCAGCTCCCTCTCCGCTTCCAGGTGAGGAAGCATCCGTTTCGCTCCCTGTGGCTCTCGTCCGAACAGCGCGAGTGCAAACCAGCCCTCGCTGCGCACCACAGGGTACTTGTCTTGCCGAACCATGTCCCAGAGGGCCTCTTCCACGACGGGGGAGTGCGAAAGGAGCGCGGTGAGCAGGGGCTGGTTCGCTCCGTCTTTTTCCCCAGCGTAGATATTGCGGAGGATAGCGGCGACCGTGCGCGAGATCTCGACTTTCACAGGAAGCTCTTCGGCTTCGCTGTATCGCTTGAGGAAGAGCGAGAGGAGAGATTCTTGATCAGGGCTGGAAGCTAGCAGCTTCTCGGTATTTTCAACTGGGGGATATCAGTTTATGCGATAGCAACAAGAGGGGGGTCAAAGGCTCACAAGTATTAATGATGGTCAGTCGCCCTAGACTCACCGCGGAGTACCAAAGTTGTGCAACACCCACGCCTTCCATAGTTAACATGCGTCTGATCGCCCTGAATGAACCGCCATCGACAAGCGCCTTCTTGTTCTGAGACGAGATCGCCAAGTTCTTCAGCACTCCAGCAGCGGCATAAATCACGGCAACCGACACAGCACCGGGAGACTGATTTTTCATCTCGGACTCGGTCTCTGCCTTTGGCTCCCTGGCCCTCTTCACTGACTCCTCGAATCTGGCAACGGTTTCCTCGACCACCTTGAACAATAGCAGGTGCAACCCCGTCTGCACCAGTTTTGCGCACGCCTCATCACTCCTGCCCACATTTCCAAACACCATACAGGCCGCCACTGCCAATTCCTCCCGTCCGGGCTTGATCTCAAGCCATCCGTGGACACGCTTCATCGCCTCACCGCCAAGCGGATGACTGTCTAGGAAATCTGGTTCCGTCGCGATGTCTCCCACCATCTCTGTGAGTTGGTTACGGGCGTATGCAGCTAGGCTCTTATCCTTGGCCTCATTCTCGGGGTCAACCGGCAATTCGTACGTCTTCTCGATGGCGTCCAGAATTCGCGAAAACAATCCATCGCCTTTCAATACGAACGCCTGGAAGCGGTGTGTGGTGAGTAGAGAAATGATAATCGATATGAGGGATAGCGCAGTATCAAGACTCTCCTGGCCTGTCTCGAGGTGGCCAAGCAGAGTCTCAAGGGCCGAATCTGGGGCCACCGCTTTGCCGGCGTCGTGAGTCAAGAGCATTTCGAGGACTCGGAGGAAGTAGTCGAGATCGCCGCTGAAGTCCGCGGTGTCGATGAAGGAAAAGAGTGTCTGGCAAGCGCCTTTCTCAATGGCAGCTAACTGTGAGGGCTCTCTAAACGAGTCAGCTATGATTGATAATCTGCGGTAATCCGACAAGTAGACGAACCACAATCAGTGCAGATGTTCAACAGTACCACCGATGCGATCAGTTGACTCTCGGGGTCACTGAGTGCATTGACAAAGGGTTCGATGCCAAGAGGGTGCTGAATTACGCGATATCTGTTTGCATCTAACCGCTTGTTAGCTATCTCCCATCGCTGTGATCCGAGTATGGACTGACCTCTCTCCGCACAAGCATTTCCCACAATTTTGAGCGCGTTAAGCCTGAGGTTTGACTCCTTTGCGACAGGTACCAAGCTCTGGAAGAAGGCAAGTACTCCAGACTCGCCAATTGGTATCCGCCATCTCTCTATGACCTTCTGTCAGCTAGGGGAGCTTTCCTGAAACGGACTGGATGTGATACCATCACGACTAGCCACCCAGAGCTGTGTTGAGACAGTACCCAAGGTCTCTTCGGGCAGGCTATTAAAGGTCTCGAGGAGTTGTTCGAGGGCATCGCTAGACTCCTGCTCCGCCTGCAGGATATTGTTGAGCGCTGTGAGCGTATCGGTAGACATTGTTGATGTGTATGGTGATGGGTTGAAGTGGGGTGAGTGGGTTAGAGTGCTCGAATCAGGTTGGTGCTCAATTGCCGAGAGTAGCACTAGCGCCATCTTGGCGCCCCGAAAAAAGAATATGGTTCGACTTACTGGCAGATACAATGTAATCTACTTATCTGACGTACTCTCTAAAGCAGTTAGTTTATGCTTGGCGTTCTTGGCGAGCAAGTGTCGCCAGTGTGGGGCTCCACCTCCTCTGAATACATACAAAATCCAACTGTTCTCAGCGTGCCGATGAGGCTGGATACTTCTTTGGAGTCCGGCTGCTACATATGTAGAGTGCTTACATACATCTGCCGCCCATCTTTGCTCGCCTGAAAAAAAGAAATTCTCGAAAATGAAAATTCAATACCGACACCAAATCCACTTAGCGTCTCGGCGATCGAATACGCTCCGCATTCGAGTCGCACAGCATCTCTCCTTTAAGCCTCACTTCAACAACTGTCCTCTATTCCCATCAACTCCAGTACCGCTGCAACGACCACCACGCTCCTTCATCGTCACCACTGCCACGAGCCTCGAAACAATCTCAAGCGCAGAAGCAGATACCCCACCTTCACCATGACTCGTGCAACGCAGCATATCTCGTTCCTATTTATCCTCTCCTCGGTACATTAAATCCCCGTCCAACCATCTATATACTACAGCTCCCTCTTCTGACGCATGGCTAACACTTTCCTGCAGGTTTACCTCGCCGCGTTCCTCGGGTTGATCCCTTTCTCCACCAAAATCCAAACCGAAATCATTCCCGTCCTCCCGTTCTGGGTCGTAGTCAGCTTCGGCGCTTACCTATTGTTCTCTCTCGGAATGGGCGTGCTCACGTTCAAGGATACCGAGAGCGCATATGACGAGCTTGTCACGGTTTGTTCCCCGGTAGGAAGGGGTACGCATGGACTGACGTGTGTGTTCCGCGTGTAGGAGATCGATCTGGCTAAGAGGGACCTCCGGGCCAGAGGCGTGACGGTGGATTGAAGTATTTGGGGAACGTCATACAGAGGGCGATGCTTGCGTGTAGTTGTAATGGAGTGAGAGAGAGGGAGGAGAGGCATTGTAGAGTGTGCAGCATAGCGTGGTATCATGGTTCAATCTTGTCGCCGAGTCTGTATCCAAAACTATCGTGGCCGACGCGTCCGGCCCGTGTAAACTACGCCTTCCCTTTGAGTCTCTTCTCCGTCTCCATAAACACCCTCAGCCCCACCGGAATATCCTCAAATCCGTCCCATAGCCCCTCGACCTCCGTCCCTCCCGCCGCATCCTCTCCACCCCTCTGCGCCAACCTGAGTCGCTCCGCCGCCCGCCTCTTTGCCAGCTTCCACTCCTCCAGGTCCTCCACAAATGCACTAAGCACGCAGTTGACGCACCCACTCATGCAGCAATTATCCGGCTCCACCGGCTTCGGCGGCACCCACACGCCAGCGATCATCTGGCCACGCGCCTGCTTATCCTTGAGCCTCGCCTCGTCATCTCCGGGCCCCGCCAATCTCGACCCAAACACGATGCGTGCGCGCGCCTCGCGCTCCTCTTGCTCCGCAGTCGTAGTGGGTTTGTTGGGCGAGAAGGGCTCGGTCGGCGGGAGCGTTGGGTCTGAGGACGACGCGGGAGTGATCGGTCGTGCGCCCGGCGGGAGCGCGTTCGCAGGAGTGAGCGGGTGGAGCAGTAGGTCGGCGTAGAAACCCGTTAGAGGAAAGGCTTGCGTCGGTGGCGAAGGCGCTGGGGTAGGTGGTCTGCGTGCACGACTGCTATATCGCCGCAAGAGAGGACAGAGGCGGGGGAGAAGATGCAACATTGCGGTGGGTCGTGTGCACCGAGATTTGGGAGTTCGGCTTGGCTGTGCCCTCGGGAGGAGGGGTGCAGAGGCGACGGGCCGAGGAAATTGTCAGGACCACGAGAGCGGGTGGACAATGTCATGCCGATCTGGGGGGAATCCAATGCCGGCTGGAGAGGGTGTTGGTATATGGGTTAGGTCGAGCATGTCGGTGGGTCGGTAAGTCGAGCAGCGCCACTTTTGGGGCGCAGTAGTCCACTGGTTTCTCTAGGTTTGAGGAATCAGCTCTGCTTGAAAGTCCGTGTTGCGCCGCCGCTCCAGACAAAATCCATCGTTGCTCGGCCTGTCTTCATCCAAGTGAAAGTCTAAAAGCTCCCCAGATGCAGTGCTGTAAATCTATGGAAGAATCAATTCAAGCACCTCCTGGTCGTCCTCCTCAGCACAACCTCCGCCCTCGCCATCAGAATCATTCGCTCCAAGTTCGGCGCATTCTTCCTCTAGTGATTCTGTATGATTCCTTCTCGAGTGCTCCTTGAAACCGAACGTATTCTGGAAGGCTCTCGTCGTTTTTGGTGCGTGCGTACCCGTGATGAAGGATTCTACACGGCCTCAGGATCCTGAGTTCCTTGGATCTATTGGATGACAGCTGGCTGGGCAACGATGGCTTTTTGTCAGGCAGTATGCACGGCGATGATGTCTGGCGGGCCAACGATTGCATCCGTCTCTGAGTGCACTAGTGGACTACAGTGCAAAAAAAAAAGTGGCGTTGCTCGACTTAACTACTCACCGACACCATCAGTCGCCACGGGGGTATCACGATGCTTCGGCCTTCTGAGATACACAGCAGAATGCGATCCTTTTCCCCTGGCATGTATTCATGCCGACTTCTTTTTAGAGTTTTTAGAGCCCACAGCACAGGCTCCACATGCCCCTCCCTCCACCAGTCTGCCCAGCAGATCTTTCTCCTCCTGCCCGTCTTTATTCCGACGTTCTACAGCCATCCCAGCAGCACCCGCTTTCTCTGCCTCCCGATCACAGAAACCAGCCATGGCAACATCCTTACCGCCCAATCCTGGGGGAGCATGCGTTGTCCAGCAAATCGTTACAAGATCATAGACCTGCCTTGTCGTCAGCCATGTGCACCGCACCCTCGCACGTCCAATTGTCCGCAATATTTACATACATTAGCCCATTCGGGATGGTGTTTCTTCTTCTCGCTCTCCTCGGCGACGGATGTGACGAATTCCATCACCTTGGCGAACGACGGAAACTTGTAGGTCTTCTCGAGACCCGTGCCGGCGCGGGAGAGGATCCAAGGCGAAGGAGACGTGAGCAGCGCACGCGCTGTCTCGCGCGTCGCAGGCGTCGCCTTTGGCGTGAACTTGATAGCTGCCGTGCACATGGCGCGGCGTTGCAGGCGGTAGAGGCGGAGCGGAGAGTGCATCGTGCGTGGTGCTGCTACATATATAAAAAAAATTTCTCTGCGGTTTATTCAGTAATGCTGTAGGGAAGTCAATATTTTCGCATGTAGCCTGGCACACTCCATTTCTGAGGAGGCTGCCAGTTCTGTGCGGCGTCACTGCCCGCCAAAACACTGTGCCCTTGAAAGTTAGACACAAATGTACGACGGTGCTATATGCGGAGAGCGAGAGCATCAATTTATTCTCGCATGCAGTCTACTTAGACTATGGCGAAATGCTGCAACGCACATATCTACATGGACCGGTGAGCAAGTGATATATTATGTAGCAATTGATCAAAGTGCTCGGGAAGGCGTGCGACAGCGCGCAACTGTACTCGTGACAAGACCGCATAGTCATGCCATGAAGCCGAAGAACTATGTACATACTCCGGGAAAAACGCTCTGACGTCATCGCTCTCTTTGCTTAAAAGGATAATTATGCACTGCGTATGATATATGTCTTCATTGATAAGCTTATGAATGCCATTGGTTGTACATATATAGATTATAAGGCGCAACTCGAGGCTCGATATTGACCGTCGTTGCGGAACCACCGAAAGCGGACTGCGGTGAGCACTCGCATACGAGTTTCGTAAAGAGCATAGGAGCTGGCTCCATACGCAAATGGCCTGTCGTGAGATTTGGCTCCTTCAGACTTTCTGTGGCCAGTGACATTAGCGTGAAGCTGTGGGAGCAGTAGAGAGATAGATGCCTCATATATCTACTAACTGCTCTTGGATTGATGCTCTTGGCATGTAAATCTCGTGTAACCGTCCATCACCTTGAGTCATGCATCCCCGCCTTTTATGCAGTACATTCCCCTCCCGCCCCGAACTCCAGTCAACACAACCCCCATAGATATCAATTAACGCGATTCAATCGATATCTCCTTCGCCGCCATGGAGGAATCCTCAGATCACGCGGATGCTCCCCCCGTCCATGATCCGAACTGTGGTACCTGCACGGCCTTGTCCCTCCAGTCCACCCAGAAGTGCGAGTCTCCCGCCGTCGTACCGCAACCACCGTTCTGCGACTTCCACAAGCAACAATGCAGAGCCCTCTACTTGGGCTACAAATCTCGAAGCGCCGAGCTGACGGCCCTCGAATCCAGGCCCCCAGCGGTCCTGCCCCGTAACGTGGGCAACAATGACTTCTCGTCTATCAGCGACGTCGGGGTCCTGACGGCGATCCATGAGTACCTCCGCAAGAAGTACAATCTGGTCAGCAGATGTGTTCTCGCCCGCGAGGTGCACCACCAGCACTTCTACAAGGACACAAGCGACTTCGGTCATCAGGCGTACCTAGACAAACTCAAGACCGCGCGTGCGCTGCTGACCGGCGTGCTGGGACGACTAGAGAGACGCATGCTGCAGGCGAAGTACGCCCAGGAGGAGTGGTATACCTGGGTCCGGAAGCTGCAGGAGGAAGAGGAGGAGCGTGCGGTCGTCGAAAAGAAAAGGATCAAGGCGGCTGCCGATTTGGAGAGGAAGCATCAGGCGAGAATCTCGATGCTGAAGGCCCAGGAGGAGGCGGAACACCGCGAAAAGCTGGAGAACGAGGAAGTCTGGGACCCCATAGAGTCCACGGTCAGCGGGGCCCGAGTAGGATATATCGCGCTGATTAGGGCGATATTGAGCGATACGGACCTGGCGGACAGCGACAAGGCGGCGGCGAAGGAGCGTGCGAGTGAGATTGGAGCCTCGCTGCCGAAGGGTGGAGGATTGGGTAAGGTGACGGGCAGCAGAGAAGAGCTATTGGAGATGGTCCGGGCCAGGCGGAAACGCACCAAGAACGATTTCGTGACCTTCGGTGAGGGCGAAGACCATGGCCTCACCGACGACTTGGATTCCCAGCTGCCATTCGGAAAGACGTTGCCCCACACTCAGCTAAACGAGCCGACCCGGAAAGTCCTCGATGAGAAGCTTGCCGCCCTGCGTGCGAATAAGCAGAAGGCATCTAGTGTGGTGAAAGCCAAGAAGAGTAGCAAGAAGGGGCGGAAGACTGGGAAAAATAAGGGCAAGAAGGCCACACAGAGCACAGATGCAGATGTGGAAGAAGAGGAGAACGACGTAGAGGAAATCACTAGAGACGGCGGCGGGGCTGAGGGGGAGGAGGAAGAGACTGAGGAGGCTCTGGTCAATATGCTTCAGATGCTTAAGACTGGAAGGCCAGAGAACGTGGATCTCGAAAAACTGGTTATCCCTCCTGATTTCTCATTGATGACCATGAAGGACGGTAAGCCCATCAGGAAGGGCCCCGACACTGATGAAACTCCCGAGCAAGCGGCTAGCCCATACAGGGAGATCACCACAGCGGTGCGACACTTGTGGCACTTCGTTGATGAGATCAAACCGCGGTTCTACGATGTCGATTATCCAGTGGAGGAGGACCTGAAGAAGGCGCCCCAAAAACTGCTCGAGCAAACACGCGCTATCCGCCAGTACCAGATCCTTCGCCTCGTCCTCAACAATCCGTCCCTTCTCTGCGTGGCATTAGAGTGCGAATCGATAGAACAATTCCTCAAGGACACCGACCGAGTGCGCAATACCGATCTCCGTGACCTGGCTCTCGGCATGGCGAAGACAACGATGCAGGACGTGCGCAACGCATGCTCGGATTACTGGCTGAACAAAGCGCTGAAGGGACACCGAAACGGAGACGACTCAGCAACTGCCAAAGACATGGGCAAGGCGAAGGAAAATGCCTCCAAGGAAGAGAAGCTGAAGCGTGTCCGCGTATGCGGTCAATGGCTTCACCACTACCCCGAGGAGTCCCGTTTACCACGCCGAGGATGGTTCCAGTTCGGTCTGTTGACGTTCGCGTCTTATTCGACCGCACTTTCGCTCTGTAGATCTTGGGATGAAGCGATCGAATTGTCAATTCTCAGCATGCATGGGTACTTTAGTGCTTTACCTCAGAGCTGGGCCGGGATGAATGAGCCAGACATCATCCGGGATGCGAGACGTATCGGCTTCCTGACGTATGCACGGTCAGGCCGCGCCGACAAAGCAACCTCCGTTCTCCCTATTCCGGGAGGGGCACAAATGGTGAACGAGGCGCGAAACTACATCTGCGGCAACATGTCGAGGCAAGACCCGCGAGCTCGTCGATTCGTCAAAATGTTGGAAGCCACTTCGTCCGAGCTCCGCATCTGGGTCAAGGACTGCAGGACGGGCAGTGTCATCTATAAGCCGCCGTCAGAGGAGAGGTGGATCGTTCGCACCAAAACGGTTGGTGGGAAATCGCAGTCAACCAACAAGGAATGGAAGGTACTGCAGTCCATGGATTCTAAGTTCCGCGAACAGATCGGAGCTACGAGGCCGTGGAAGTTGGCCTTTCCCGATTACCTGGAAGTGCACATATGGGACGCGCATGCGGGACGTCACTTCATGGACATGATGAGCGTCATCATGAGGCTGCTCAACAAGGCATACTTCCTGATCGATCAGATTTCTAGTTTGTGTTCCACTCTCGATGTGTTCCAGCGCATTGCGATCGAGGAAGGCGGTTCGGACGGAGAGCATGCACTGCGCGCCAAGGAGATTAGGAGGAACCTGAAAAAACTGAGAAAGCGGGAGGAGTTCAAGGCGCAGCTGCTTTCGCCGGATCCAAATATGTGGTACGGTGAACTCGACGAGTATCTTGACAAGAAATGCAAGCCGTGGCACGAGCGGTATTGGAGCACGGCCGACGAGGATGAACGATCGCCGGCGCTCCAAGCGGGTCTGGCCGAGATCAAAGGGAAGATAGGTGAGATAAATGACTCCGAGCAGCTGGCTTGGATGATGAAAGATGTCATGCAGAAGATCTTCGTCGAAGATGCCTTGCAAGGAAAAAAGATGTTGCAGCAATTTGACGACTCGGACTCTGATGATGACGAAGTTGGGGAAGCCGACAATTCGTCCGACTGGGAGGACGAAGACACAGCATCACGGCACGAAGAGATCTGGGAGGAAGCGGAGGGGAAGGCTGAGGTGCTTGAGGAGACTGCAGATGGTAAGATCATCGTTCTTCAGCTATTACGTAGAATTAGATCGCTAATCTCTCGTAGCCCTTAGCGAGGATCTGTACGAAATGTCCTTGATGATGACCCCTGGCTTCGACAAGAAAAAATACGAGGCAAGCCGGCGCGAAATCGGGCGCAGCATCACTACCGACCTGAACAAGACTCTCTCACCCAGAGACCGCATGAGGGAAGCCCGGAGACTCAAGCAGGGTATGAAGCATTTGTGTGCGTTGTTTCGTCGCTGACAGTTGCCCAAGTTACTCAGGTGCCCGCTGTTATTCCGGCGAATTACTGGTTCTGCCACAATATGGTGCAAATGATCATGAGCAGCAGTCTCAAGGACATCGAAATGTACGAGATGTGGAAACGAAATGCAGCGGACGTTGAATGGAGCCGATTCGCATTGCTGCGAAATAACGATCTACGGGCGAAGAACCTTCCCCCGAGACGTTCCAACGCTATACCGAAGAGCGTGATCGATGACTGGGAGAAGCATATGAGGCACTGGGAGCTTGGGAAACCATCGAACGAGCGACTCGCAGATCCCAAATCGCACCTGCCGAAGGAGTGGATCGAGGCCATTATGGAGCGTATCGTGCTGCTCTGGAAACGGGGTTTCATCGTGCCCTCGTACAACACCGCGTGCATGCCCGTTTTCGCCGGCAGGGAGGAGCCCAACGGCCCGCTGCACTTCTACTGCGATTTCCGCGCCTACTTGCAATCTGGAATAGTCAAAGCCGCCAGCCATACCCCCGAAGGCCTCAGAGTGAGGCCCCCCAAGGGTCCCGACCAGCTGAAACGCGAGATGGAGAAATGGGAAGCGCGAAATCCGGACAGCACCTATTCGCTGCTCAAGATGAAAAGTGAGCTTGAGTGTTGGCCCTTCGATATGCCCGACGAAACCCGTAGCCTGGGCACGGTCCTCGACCCTACTGGGAGAATCTGGGAGTTCGAAAAGATGCCCAAGGACTTTCCCTTTGCCGACGTTGACATGCACATGCGAATGGCGCTGCTTATGCTCGAGGCGCCGGACTTTGAAGGCAGTAGGACCGAGGAGGATAAGATTAGGTTTGTTTCCGCTCCCACACCCTCTCCGGAATGCCAAGTCTGACATCGTATTACGCAGCTACTGGGTCAAGCATCGCGTCGACGTCTTTCTCGTCTGCGGGCGCACCCTGGAGGAATGCAAGAAATGGACTACTAAGGCGGCTGCGTACTTCCGCAAGAAGCCGAGTGGCTTCGATATTGATTGGGCACGCAGCTACTATGGCGTCAAGGCGGACTGGCTTAGAAATGTGCCAGAGAAGGTATGGCTCTAGCCGATTTGCGGGGATTTCGGTCACATTTTTTTTGTCGATTTTTATCCATGTTATAAGTCTACAGGTATATCCTTTTTATGTTTCCACACTTCATGTAAGCGTCGATTTTGTCTGTAGTAAGTGGTGATTGGTGGTGCTGGGAGATGAATGAGATCTAATGTGATCGGTTGCCAAACGCTAAACAAGGAAATTGTTTCACTGTCCGATACGGCTGCTGCTAGGTGGCATCGTGCGAGTCTACTACCTGCACGGGACTCTCGAGGCAACCTACGATATAACGTGGGAGGGGTACATCTTTCTGTGGACGGCCGTCGAGGTGGAGCTCGGAGTAACAACATCGTCGTTGCCACCGCTGCTCCAGCTCTGCTGTTACTGTCTCATCGCCCCGCTTCGACCGGCCCCCGCCGCGGCCGTTCGTGCGCCGACACTTTCCACAACCGATCGACACGGAGAATAGCTTCTCGACCGTGCTCGGCTTTCCGCACCCGGGCCGGGACAGCCTTGGCATACCTGGGCGGATCAAGCGCCGTCCTGGGCACGCCGCGCCGGACGGCTTTCGCGATTGAGCCGGCTGTTGGCGCGGGGGTTGGGAATGTCGAGATATGTAAGACGTGACCGCGCGAGACGGTGAAAGCCGTGAGCATCGCGGTAAGTTAGCGGCGCCGAGAGGGCGGGTGGTGATGGCGGGGGGGCGGAGCCCGGCAAGTCCATGTGCCGAATAGCGTCCGGTGGGCCGTGCACTGCAAGTTGTTTCCCGCAAGCGAAAGAGGAAGGGCCGGCCCCAACAGGGGATCCTGTGGACGGAGTGCGGAGGGAGACTGGGAGGGGAGACGGCCGGCCCGAGATCCGGGACCTCTTCGCTGACGAACGATGCAGCCAGGCGATCTTGGACTTGCTTGCCGCCACAGATGTGGGGAGGCTGGTCTCGAATCCGGCTGAAGAAGACGTCTAGAGCGAGACATTAGAGTGGGAATGAAAGGGAAGAGGAGAGGAGGCAGGAGGCCGCGAAGCGGGGCGCTGAGGGTGAGGAACGATCGTTGTTCCTCCCCGCCTTCCGTCATGGCCTCTGCGGAAAAAGAGCAGGACGTCGCACTTTGTTGGTCTTTCCTTTTGTCTTCCCTTGTAATCCTTTGGTGCGCTCTATCTTTCTCAAGACAGGCCAGGGCGGAGGGCAAAGAGCGAGCCACAACGAGCCGGAAGGACAGTGGACGGCGACGGACTGTGTGTATCGCCATGACGTAGATGGGTCGCACGCGATTAATGACAAAACAAACAAACGAAGGACCGGTCATTCATATAGGTACATGATCTCTTCACGCCGCCGCGTACCCCAGATCTCCCGTGCTCGTCCCAACTCAGATCTCACTCCGGCACCGATCGATGAAACCAGGAAATTGTCCCCGCTGGAGGATATGTGTCTGCGGATATTGCTATGGTACTACTAACTAATGTGCGAGCAAGATTTACGCGTCTACCTATGTATGTACATGCAACGCGGCGGATTTCATTCTCTCCGTTTGCGTCCAATTTTTCGTCGAAATAGCGCCGATGGGGGTTTCCGTTCCTAATAAACCGTGTGAGCTCGATGGAAACACGGTCTTTGCGGGTGTTGAGACGTGTTGGCGCGGCTCTCCGTGGCGACGGTCGAGGCTTAAGCCGCATGGATTTGTGTTTACTCTGCCCGCGTTTGCTGGCAAGGCATCCGTTGGTGACGCACAGAGACGTCGGCGAAAGAGTCGCACGACACGGAACAGCGATGGATATCCTCATCTGTGTATATATATACCTGCTCCGTCGCAATTCCCTCACAGATTGCCGCCAGGATCGAGTCAGTCCGATACGCGCAATGCATCCATGCAACAGCCCGCCACCTAGCAAGGTACGTAGTTAGGAAATAGATAGAAGATAGATTCCGAGTACCAGTCTTTGACACTCTATCTATAGAGGGATATCTATGTAGCGACGTTGTGCGTATTAGTTAGTAGGTGCCGATCTGCGGGGGAAGATCTTTTTCGGGACGAAAAGGGTGGAGTATGTAACACTGCATGTTCTGCAGAAGTCTGGTTTGGTCCGTCCCGTGCCCTCATGTCCTTCTTGGATCCGTAGCAGGTTTGGGGAGCTGTCGTGTGTTTTTGGGGTCTGGAGGATCCCTTCGCGATTCGTGATGACACAGCCGTCCAGTTGCTCCGGGGCCTCCGTAGATCAATTCCCGACCGGTCCAAGTACCGACCTGTGAAAAAACTGTGCAGCGCCGAAGCGTAGGGACCGGGCGGGCAGTGCCAAGCGTCCCGCCACCCAGACTCGGAGCAGCGATTGGATGATGGACGCCGAACGCACGGAGAGCGTCATGTCCTACAGCGTGCTCACGACCAATGCCCTAAACATGCCACCCCAGCTGTGCGCCATCGCACACGACGGGCGCATTTCCGCTTTTTCGTCGATATTTCCTTTCCCTTTTTTTTTTCTTCCGCTGTCTCTCAGCCAGTAACGACACGGTGCGGGCAGGGCAATTGGGGCCTCACATGCGCAACAAATCGCGTTCGTCGTTTGAGCCCGGAAGTCCCCAACGTCCGCCGTTTCACCATTTGCAGCCCCGGCCAGGGGGACAGCTATCGCCCGCCCGTGTCTCGGACTGCGCCGACACGTGCTGGGAATATCTACATGTGTCACTATCTACATCCGTGCGGGCCTCCGCCGCGACGGCGTGGCGGAATAGTAGCGCACGATGATAGGCGCCCGCATGGGTGCCGGCTAAATTGGCGGGGCGTGACGGATCAATCGGGCGTTTTGATGTTCCCGTTCCGGCCGACCGCTGTTCGTGCTCGCCGGTGGATTGCGAGGGAGGCGCTTTGTCATAGGAGCGCGGCCCATCGCGGAAGAATCGTCACCGACATCGCCACCTGCATGCAACTGCGGCTATCGACGCTAACTACCGGATCGACCGGATCGAGACAGCAGTGGCACCGAACAACTAGCTCCGGAGTGTCTAGCGCGGCCGCTAGCGGATTCCCCAGCGCTTCGGGCGAGTTCTCCGCCAGTCCAGGCGCCGCTCGCCGTCGTCTCTCCGGAACCGCTTTCGCCTGCGATAGGGCACTCCGGGTGTGCTGCCTGCCCGGTGGGCTCGCCTCGGGTGCGCGGCGGACGGGCCGTGGAGCTCGAGGGGGCAGCGCTGGGCAGTGGCAACGAGGGGGCGCGACGTCGGAAGACCGTCCGATCGACCGTGTCGCGAGCGAGGCCAGAAGTCCAGCCGTCGTCGCGTCGGCGGCCGTTGCAGGAAACCAGCCCTTGCAGAGCCCACGCGCGCATCTCGTTCAAGCGTTTCCGAGTGCCACATTCCGCGGGACACCGAGGGGGCTGGCCGCGTGCACAGACAGATACCTAATTTTGAAGATACTGCGACTGCGCCTGGCTGCTTTTCTGCTCTGTGTGGGGCGATCGACTCCGAGATCCACATGTCGCTGGGCCGGCCGCGCGCGAGAAGCAGAGTATGTATCTCGGTGCTGGCGGGAGGGACGGGTATTCACGAACGACCTTGTGCTCACCTATTTTTAGTCGCCAGCCAATCGATATGTCGCTCGTCCAGCAGCCGGCCGACGGCAGCGGTTACTGGTGCTTGGCAAATCCCTTCGATTTCGACGTCCGACAAGCCGTCGCGCGAGGACTAGGACATTGCGGGCAAGAGAGTGCGAACGCAGGTGCGGTGCCGTGTCGATCGCGGCGGAGGCTGAAACGCCTCCTGAACCAGCCAGAGCGGCCAGAATGCACGGCCCGGACAATGCAGAGGCGGCGCATTGCTGCCAGGGGAGGCCGGGCGAGCGAGGACTCGCCATGATGTCACGTGCATCGACCTGCCACTCCGTTCGATCCCAATTCATATAAGGCGACGCTCCCTCCGCTGTTTGCAATCTCCATCTTCTTTCTCCAGCTTCAGTTCTTTTCCTGCAGTTCACCCTTTCCCCCCCGTTTCCTTCCTCTTTTTTCTTTTTCTTTTTTACTTTCGTTCTTCAAGGAAGACTCTCGTTCTCAGTGCATATCATCAAAACAACTCCGGCAGGTTTGGAGTAGTTACCTTTTGTTTCCTTGTTCACTGCTTTCCCTTAGCACGATCTTTACGAACGCCCCCTCGCCCATTCGCTCAGTGCCTTTCCCTTTCCCCTACGTGTCTAGCAATCCAAGTGCTCGTCCTGGAAGCACCTTGAGATGCGTCACTCCATCTTCGCCCTTGTGGCGTTGTCCACGGCCACTTTCGCTCTTCCCAGTCGCAACAGAGGCCGTCCGCAGAGTGAGTCGTTCTCTATTCCCTCTTCGTCGCGGAGCAGAGTACTGACGGGTGTGCACCCCAGACGATGACTTCTACGGCAGCCCCAATGGCGGCGGCGGTGGTCGCGGCGGTCGTGGCGGCAGAGCCCACGCCTCTCCGGTCACCACCCAATACGCTGTCGAGTGTCCGACCGGCCTCTCGACCATCCGGACGGTCGTGACCGACATCCCCGCCGAGAGCGCCGACTACACCGACATCATCCCCGGCTGGACCACCACCGTCGGCGTCTGCTCCGCCTGCGAGGGCCAGCCCGAGGTCACCTACACCCTGCCCCCGGGTGTCTCCCCCACCGCGCCTGCGGGAGAGACGCCGGCTCCCAACGAGACTCCTGAGGAGCAGACTCCCGCCCCTACCGATGGGACTCCGGCTCCCACTGGTTACGAGCCTGCTCTGCCTGGAGAGGAGACCCCCGCCCCTACTGGCGAGACCCCCGCTCCTACTGACGGAGAGACTCCTGCTCCCTCTGAGACCGTGCCTGCTGAGGAGACTCCCGCTCCTACCGACGGAGAGACTCCTGCTCCCTCTGAGACAGCGCCTGCCGAGGAGACTCCCGCTCCTACCGACGGGGAGACTCCTGCTCCCTCTGAGACAGCGCCTGCCGAGGAGACTCCCGCCCCCACTGACGAGACCCCCGTCCCTACTGGTTACGAGCCTGTTCCGCCTGGAGAGGAGACCCCCGCCCCTACTGGCGAGACCCCCGCTCCTACCGATGGCGAGACTCCTGGTCCCTCTGAGACCGCGCCTGCCGAGGAGACTCCCGCCCCCACTGGCGAGACTCCCGCTCCCTCTGAGACCGTGCCTGCTGAGGAGACTCCCGCCCCCACTGACGAGACCCCCATCCCTACTGGTTACGAGCCTGTTCCGCCTGGAGAGGAGACCCCCGCCCCTACTGGCGAGACACCTGCTCCTACCGATGGCGAGACTCCTGGCCCCTCTGAGACCGCGCCTGCCGAGGAGACTCCCGCTCCGACAGGCGAGACTCCCGCGCCTACTGCCGGTACCCCTACCGGATACGTTCCGATCGTTTCTGCCCCTGTTCCCACGGCCGGCGAAGAAGTCGTTACCACTGTCGTCTCGTGCACGTTCACTGATATCGGCGACGGTGGATTCACCACCAAGACCGTCGAGGTGACAAAGGAGATCCCGGCCACCGCCTCGGAGACCTCCCTCACCGTGAGTATGACGGAGAGCGTCACGCTGTGCACCGTCTGCGGAGCCGAGCCGACCACCGTCACTCTCACCGTCCCCGCGAGCGGACCCGAGACTGCTGCCCCGCCTGCGGACGACACGACCACCACCGAAGATGTGCCCGAGGCGACTCCCACCGATGCGGTTCCCACCGACGCGACCCCCACCGACGCGACTCCCACCGACGGAGTGCCCGGCACCCCTCAGACCACGGACTATGTACCCGTCGTCTCGGCCCCCGTCCCGACCCAGGGCGAGGAGGTTGTTACCACCGTTGTCTCCTGCACCTTCACCGACGTTGGCGACGAGGGCTTTACCACAAAGACCGTCGAAGTGACCAAGGAAATCCCCGCTACCGCGTCGGAGACGTCGTTGTCCGTCAGCATGACCGAGACCGTCATCCTCTGCACCAAGGGTTGCGGCCCCGAACCCACCACCGTGACTCTGACCGTCCCTGCTCAAGAGACCCCTGCCGAGACCACCCCCGGACCTGAAGCCCCGGTGACCTCCGGCGCTCCCGAGGCTACTCCCACCGACGCGACTCCTACTGATGGACAGTCTGACGCTCCCGCCACTACTGACTATGCGCCTGTCGTCTCGGCGCCGGTGCCTACTGAGGGCGAGGAAGTCATCACGACTGTCGTCTCCTGCACCTTCACCGACATCGGCGACGACGGATTCACCACTAAGACAGTCGAGGTCACTAAGGAGATCCCCGCTACTGCGTCTGAGAATACCCTCACCGTCAGCATGACCGAGAGCGTCACCGTCTGCACCAACTGCGGAGCCGAGCCCACCACCGTGACTCTGACTGTCCCTGCTCAAGAAACTCCTGTAGAAGACGCCACCACCACCACCGCAGATGCGCCCGGGGCGACTCCCACCGACGGAACCCCCACCGATGGGGTGCCTGACACTCCCGCCACTACTGACTATGCGCCTGTCGTCTCAGCGCCGGTGCCTACTGAGGGTGAGGAAGTCATCACGACTGTCGTCTCCTGCACCTTCACCGACATCGGCGACGACGGATTCACCACTAAGACAGTCGAGGTCACCAAGGAGATCCCCGCTACTGCGTCTGAGAATTCCCTTACTGTCAGCATGACCGAGAGCGTTACTGTCTGCACCAATTGCGGCGCCGAGCCCACCACCGTCACTTTGACCGTCCCTGCCCTGGAGACTCCCGCGGAGGATGCCACTACAACTGTCGAGGGTGTTCCGGAGACTACCGCCGTCGATGTGGTTACTAGTGTCCCTGCTGTTGAGGTCCCTGCCCCTACCGGTGGAGAGGAAGTCTACACCACTGTGATTCAGACTTCCTACGTGGACATCTGCCCCACTGGTTTCACCACCAAGACTGTCGACATCACCAAGGAGGTTCCTGCGACTATTACCTCGACCACTCTGACCGTCATCATGACCGAAAGCTGTAAGTTTCCGAGGTAATTCGTGAATATATCTTCAGGACGCTGACCTGCCTTTAAGCTGTTTACTGCGAGACTGGCTGCGGTGCCGGACCCACTACTGTTGTGGTGACAGTCCCTGTCGAGGAGACTACAACCATCAAGGCCACCCCTAAGCCTACTGACTCCGCTGATCCCGCCCCGACTGAGGGTTCCCCACAGCCGACCGAGAGTTCGCCCGCGCCCACTGAAGGCTCTCCTCAGCCCACCCAGCCCGCTCCCGAACCCACAACAGTTTACGAGACCATCACCAAGGAAGTTCCCGCCGTGTCCTACCCCACCGTCACCCCCGGCGAGGAGGTGATCACCACCGTTATCACCAAGGAGTACGTCACCCTCTGTCCCACCGGATTGTCGACCGCCACCACCCGGGTCACCGCGGAGGTGCCTGCGTCCTACACCGACCCCGTCGAGGTCATCATGACCACCACCGAGGAAGTTTGCACCAACTGTGGCGCCGAGAGCCAGCCTACTACTGTGGTCCTCACGGTCCCCGTCTATGAGACCCAGACCCTCACTTCCGCGGCTCCTTTCGTCCCGAGGCCGACGACTGTCCACCAGACCATCATTCGCACCATCACCAACGGCGCTGGCCAGGAGGCCCCCGAGACCGTCACCGAGGAGATCGTCACCGTTACTACTTACCAGCCCGTAACCGAGGTCACAACCATCGTCCAGACCGTCACCAACTCCGCCGGCGAGGAAGCCCAAGAGACCGTTGTTTCCATCCCCGGCTACGCCCCCATCACCGAAGCCTCGCAGCCCGTCTACGGTGTCGTGACCGAGACTGTATACCAGACCGCGCCCAACGCCGTTCCGACCGAGGCTGTCGTTACTGAGACCATCACTACCCAGTATGAGACGGTCGGCTCGACCGGCATCGAGGTCGTCACGATCACCATCACCGCCGAGAAGCCGGCCTCCGAGACCAACCCGGTGGAAATCGGGTACGAGACAGTGACGACGACCTGCACCGTTTGCGGCGAGGCGCCACAGGAGATTACCATGACGATCCCGTACGTGACCAGCACCGTCACCTTTGTGCCCACGTTCTCGACCGTGTTCCCCTCGAACTCTGGGTTCGGCCCCGCGCCTAGCAACTCTACCGGCGAATACGCCACTCCGTCGTCGTACGTGCCCGCCGAGCTGGCCAAGCAGGAGTTCGCCACGCAGGAGTACGTTGGCGCCGCGTCGAGACGAGGAGCCAGTATGGGACTGGCCGCCGTGGTCGCCTGCGCGATGGCGCTGCTGGTGCTGTAGATTGGCGGGGAGGATTCTGTAGATCGATTGACAGAGAGGGAAGAAAAAGCAGAGGATATACTATTATAAATATCGCGAGTAAAGCATATTTTGGGATCTCGGGTTTTTGGTTTTGGCAGTTTGCGAGGTTGCATTTTTTCGGATCGGTAGCATAAGTGTGTAATGTTTTGTAACGGCAAATCAAACAATCAAAGGAGGCAGGTGTTTCGAGGTTTTCCGCGTGTCCACAGCTAAAATGTGTCCTCCGCGTGAGAGCTCGTGTACGCTCCCACGGATCATGAAGGAATACCATACCTGCAGTTTTGAACAGCGGAATGTATTTACACTATGACCGAGTGAATTCCGCACCACATCACCCGCCCTACAACATCGATTAGCGATCTGATCCAATAATCGCTCAGACGAGCTCCCGAGGCTGGAGAATATGATAGGCTGCGATAATGCCCTTTGGCACCACGAATCTTGGAGTCGCCTTCGCAGTCGGCCCGGGGGTCTGGCAGAGGGTTGCGTGTGGAGATCGTGGTGCCCGCGCCGCGGAGTGGGTTTGGCAAGATGTCATAGAGTACTCAGCAACCGGGCGGGCGTCATGGCCTGGAGAGCAGAGATTGCAAAGCGCAGGTCGATAGGGCGTGTGGAGAATTAGTTACACCAGTGCGAACTGCTGCTTGAGAATGCTATCCTAATGCCTTACCGGCGCACGTGCTGGGGCAATTGCGAGGAGGTACGAGCGCTGCTGTCGAAGACTGATACTCATTCGGAGGGCGGGTTGGCGAATATAGGTTCCGAACGGGTAGCGATGAGTGGTTCCGACTTGCTGGGGATTGTGGGTGCCGTACTGCTGGCGATTCAGGATTCGGTACTGTTCGCATTACTATCGCCGCATCACCGGCAACTCGACATAGCGCTACGCAAGGTGGGGTGGAAAGGAGGGGCCAGGAGGCAGCGTGTCTCCATTTGTCTATCCCTTGGTTGGTTGAACCTTATGGCGAAATCTCATGACACGCAGTATTTTAGTTACCCAACGTCAAAGTCGAGTGTGAGAGACTGAGAGTAGGTAGTAAGTTCCGCGACGGCACAGCGTCACGGATCTGCGTGGAGGAGAGGTTCGGCCGAAGTAGGTAGAGGAGAGCAGAGCAAACAGGGAACCCAAGCGCCATCAATCCTTCTACTCCTCGATATCGAGTTCTTCCCCGGCGGGCGGCGAATCGATTTCAACCAAGCATCCGACGATGTCAGCCAAACGGGCTCGGAAGCCAACCGGAACTGATGCCCCAGGCAAAACGACAGAAGATGTCGGATGGCACCACTTTCGGTGGCTTTCCCGACCCCGTTTTCGCCCCATTCTCCCATCATAATCCAGAGCATATGGCTGAGACAAGGTTTCCTGAAGGCGCTCCAATGTCACCCGTTTGTATATTCTTTCTATACTGTGATGGCGAAGCCGTCAAGAGAGTGGTCGAGTCCGTCAATCAGTACGCGCGAACCAAGCGGAAGTTTTTACCAGCCTACCTTGCAGGCTTGTACGGTACCACAAATGGAAGCCTGTATCGATTGGCGAGTTTCGGCGTTTCCTTAGTGCTTATGGGATACAACCGAAGGCCGGCACGGAGCGCTTACTTGAAGCCGGCTTACGCTTGAAATAGGAGCTCGTTGCCCAAGGTCTCGCTGTCTGAGGATCGATACCAGCAGATCAAGCATATATTCTTACCGTTAACGATCCCACTGGCGAAGAAGGACTGGTGGAAGAAACTTGAGTCACCGTCCTCACATCTGCAACAGCGTTGCCAAGAGCTGTATCTGCCAGGAACCTATGTATCGATCGACGAAAAGATGGTGAAGTTCTAGGGCCGTTGCGGGACGTACCGTTCGTACTTCCAGCCAGCCGATCACCGTTGGATTCAATGACCGTGCGCTGTACGATACTGGCGATACATTCAGCTGGCTGTACGCCTTGTGGTTGACATTTACTGACGTGGTGAAGGAGACAGAACTCCTGATGACTGGATCCACTATGCTGCTGCTGTGCGGAAGTCTCGACTCCATCGATTACTGATGCATCGTCTGATGCATCGTCTACATGGACAACGCCTTTGCGACAGTTCCGCTGCTTCGGATGCTGCGTGGTAGGTCGATTGGTGGTTGCGGGGGAGGGCCGTGTGTTGGGGACGCTTGCTGCTTGTTTGTGGGGGAGTATGTACGGTGGGCGGCTAGAGTTGTGAGAGCGCCCAATTGGGAATAGCGGCGTGCAGCAGCGGAGAGATGTTTTTTTTGTTTGATCACTTTTTGCGCGTACATACGACCTATCTAGATCATGGCGAGGATATGTGCAGTCCGTTTCCTGTCCGCAATCCGCGCGTGGCGGCTCGTCGCAGCCTCCCCTTTGGCCTCCGCCCAGGCCTGTCCCACGAGGGTGGATGCGCACCAAAGGAACTACAAAGGAGAAGAATCCGTACAAGAAAGAACAAAGGAAAAAGGAAGCCCGTCCCCCTAGCCCTCTTCCGTCGATGCCATGAAAGAGGGTGAGGGGAGGAAAGGCGGTTGCCCTTCCTCGACCGCTAGCTCCTCCGTCTCCGCTTTCCTCTCCTCCTCCTGCTCCCTACGCTCCCTACGCTCCCATTCCAGCACCTCGCTCTGCGCATCTTCCTCAGCCGGCACCGGAACCAGGCTCTACATATGTAGCGGAGAGGAAGGCTAGCACTGCCTGGCTGCGCCTCCCATCGGCAAGGAGGTCGCGGATTTTCCGCCGGCTCTTCTCCCTCCCAGTCTCCTTCAACACCTCTGCCCACAGGGGCTTCTGCTGGGGCTTCTGCTCGGGACACACCTTGAGTAGGTGATCCCGGGTTTGCGTCTGCTACCGGCACCACCAGCACCGGTGGGCCGGTTCTTTGTCCAATGCAGGTGCTGTTCGGTGGGGCAATGGCCTGATTTCAACCGGTGGAACCTTGAGGTGAGCCTCTTGGTGCTCCCAGCAGCCGTGCCGTCCGGCCTCTGGCTTTTCGGCATCCCGTATTTCTTCTTGGGGGCCCGGCCTCCCGTCCATTGCTGTGTCTCCGCCCACTTCTTTCCAGAGATCTCTCGTTTGAGGTGAGCGAGAGACTTTGCGAGCGGCATCGCGCGTGCTTCCACTCGATCCGAGTATGCCAGCCACTCCACCCCGCGGGCATCTGGCTCTGCCACGAGCTTGGCCCACTCGTACGCCTTCTCGTTCCCTATGACCCCCTTGTGCGCGGGGCACCACCTGATCTCGATGGTGATGTCCGGCCTGGCTCTCGTCAACGCGGCGATGTGCGTTCACGCCTGAAGCGCACACGTCTGGCCAGGCTGGGCTCCTCCAAGCGGAGAGATGTTGTGTCGTCCTGTTCTTACTTAGTTTTCTTCTTCTTTCTCTTCTTTTATACACCTACTTACTTTCATAAGTAAGGATTAGACAGAAATCGAGAACCTTTTTCTCGATTTGAATTTTGTCGTCATCGTTCTACTCAAAAGACCGCTAAGCGCTGATATATCCTCATCCCGCAGAGAGCCCGTTCTCTCTCTGATTCGGTACTGATCCGGCGATTTCTCAACATAAGGCGACAGGAGGGAGCCGGACGCGCAAGGTGCTGTTTGCTTCGAGACTGCCCGCTGAACCGGCATTCCACAGGGAACTGGAGTTGCGACGGTGGGGTGTTTGTCAAACCCAAAAGCTGAAGACGGCGACATGGTAAAAATAGAATCAAACGCGAAACCCTACGTGCGACATCCCTACACTGACTGGGAACGATGTCCACTGCCGCCGTCTCGGATTGTGCGCTACATATTACCACCCTCGTTGGATCGTTGCCGGCCAAGTCGGAACTGGCGAAGTGAAGTGCGGCGGTAATGCACGCGGACTAGCCTCATCTCCATCCCAAAATACCCTCGGTGGAACAGTACCTGCATCCCGCCCAACCACTTTTTCCACCGTGTTTTCCACCACTTTTTCCACCACGTACCTTATACATGAGCCCCCGCGTCCGCCATGCGGATTCGCACATGCAATCAGCAATCGTAGTCGCCGAATCTCCCGCTTCATGTATCGGCCAGTGCAGAAAACGCCGTCACCGCTGCTGCCGGCGCACGACGAACACGTCCCCCACGCTCCCGCCGACATGGTGCGGTCGCCGCTGCTCAAAATTCCCAGCACCAGCGAGCTACCGCAGATTTCGAGCCCCGTCACGGCCGAGCCCGAGGGCAGGCTGGAAGCGTTGTCCAGGTTCTTTGCCTCGCGCGGCGTCGGCTGGCGCCCGCTGACCGTCACCTCACCGTTCATCCTGCTCTTCGCCCTCGTCGCAGTCGCCATCGCCATCGCCCTCGAGTACATGCTCCAGCGGTCCAAGAGCCAGGGCGCTCTCGTCTACACGTCGTCGTCCTACCTCCTCGACTACGGCCCCATGGTCGTTGCTGTCACGCTCGGTCTGCTCTGGGCCACCATCGACCACGACATTAAAAGGTATATATGTTCCCAGTTTTGGCCACTCGGTCACTTCCACCGACTCCGAGCCGTGGCTTCGTAGAAGCGTTAGGCTAGCTACTGCCTTGCGCGGTGTAGTTGAGAGCATGATATGGGAGGCGCGGGCTCATCGCTGGCGTTGTAGACTCGAACCGTACTTCCAGCTGTCGAAGCCGGGGGGTGTCACGGCCGATCACTCGCTGTTCCTGCATTATCCTTACTGCTTCGCCGCCTTCACTCCGTTCATATCTCTGTGGAAACGGTAAGGGCTGATCCCTAGAAGAGGCACGGGTGTGTGGGCTGACAGGAAGGGCGCCAGACACTGGGTCGTGCTGTGCTCGTCGCTGATCCTCGTCATCATCTTCTATGGCGTGACGCCGATCATGAGTGCCCTTGTCTCGAAGAAGATTGTCACGCGCACCCTCGCCTTCCCGGTCGAGCGTGCGGGGATTTACACGCCTGAAGCGCAGGCTGCAGCCCTGACGACGACATTCTCCTATATCGCGTTCTCCAACTTCTACCTTAACGGCTCGCTGCCGCCGTTCACGACGAAGGACTTCGCCGTCCTACCGTTCGCGCCAATGAAGAACCGCAGCGCTAGCGCGACTGCCGGCGCCGGCCAGGATGAGGTCTGGTGCGGCAACACCACCCTCTACGAGGCGCGGCTGGACTGCCGTCTGGGCTCCTACCGCCGCGAGCGCGGCACGCTTGAGCTGCTGACTTTCCCAGAGCGCAATTGCCGCCTCATGTTCAAGTTCGGTTCCGGGGGCGAATACAGTCCGTACTACAGCTCCGTGGTTAGCAACATCAGCGTCAGTGGTGTGGACTTCAACTACGCCGAGACCGACTGCGCTGGCCCCGGGAATGTCGACATGCTTGTGGCCCTCTTCGTGCGCAACGCCTATCCGGACGCCCGCGACAGCGACGACCAGCCGCTACTGCGGAACTCTACCGCGATCCACTGTCGGCCCGTCCACGAGCAGCAGCAAGTCGAGGTCGTCGTCAACGCGCACGACCTCAGCATCAAAAACTGGACGCGCAAGGGCGACAAGCGCGCGTTCACGGGGCTCAACCTGAGGCACTGGATGCCGCTGGTTAGTGGCTACAGAGACACCCCGACTCCGTTCGCGTTCAACTTGCCGGAGACGGGGCCCGTCATCTCTAGATGGGACATGCCCGACCACATTTCCCAGTTGATCCGCAAGCCGCAGTTTCAGACGCTCATCGACCTGTACCCCGTGCCCAATATCCAGACGCTTCCGGGGATCGGTTTCACTGGCAACCGCACGCAGCCCATCAACGTGTACTTCCAGCAGCGCAGTTCGCTAACGCCGTTCGGCCTCGCGAACGTGCAGGACCTCGAGGCCCTGTTCGACGCCGACGGCCGCGCGCTGATGGCCGTGTACAACGACGCCTACCGCTACCTTTTTGCGATGGCTATGGTGCCCGGCTACACGGGGTACGCGAGCGAGAGGGCTGGCACGCTTGGCGAGCTCGTGCCCGCCACCAACCTCGCGAACCAGACGTCTGTGCTGCGCGAGTTCAAGCAGGACGGCTACGTCGTCGATGAGCTATGGACGCGGGCCCTCCAGGGTACTCTCTGCACCGTACTCGTCCTCGCCGTCGCCCTCGCCTGCCTCGTGTGGAACCGCGGTTGCGAGCTCGTCCGGGAGCCGGGCACCATCGCCGACGCCATCGCCTCGCTCGACGCCGACGGCAGCGTCGCTGAGGAGTTCCAGGACTCCGAGTTCCTGCGGCCATCCCAGCTGGAGCAGGTGCTGTGTGCCCGCGGCCACCGGTACTCCCTTAGGGGCCAGAAACTCTCAGCCCGTCGGCTCGCCGACGCGACGTACCACCGCCACCACGACGCCGAGCCCGCCGTCAACCGCGACCAGATCTCGCTGTCCAAGTCCTGGGAGCTGAGTCTGGTCCTTGGCGGAGTGGCCGTCGTGCTGTTGGTCTGCTGGATGATCCTGCTAATCGTGCTGTTCATCCGTGCAAGGGAGGGCAACGGCTTCGCAGTCCCCGCCGGCGCCTTCGTCTACGATCTGTACGCCGCGTACGTGCCGACCGTGGCAGCGACCTTCTTCGAGTCGTTCCTGGTGCTGCTGACGTCGCAGTTCACTCTAATCTTCCCGTTCAAGCACCTCAAGCGCGGCAACGCGAGCGCGAAAATCTCTATCGACGTCAACTACGACCGGCGCCCGCCGCATCTGCAGGTCGCCAACGCGCTGCGTCTGAGGAACCCCCTCCTCGCTGTCCTCAGCGGCAGTATCCTGCTCGCCAACGCGTTCGCAGTCGCCCTCGGTGGTCTGTTCTTCAAGAGCACCGTCGGCTTCGAGGAGCCGATCAGCGGCATCGGGTTGGTCGGCTCACTGGAGGCGCTCGAGGCGTATAACGCCACCGCCGGCTCGCTGATCAGGGGCGAGTATGACATCCCGTACGACTCGTTCTACGTCGCCACGGGCGAGGCGATTGGGTTCCAGCGCCGGCCGTGGACTACCGACGAGCTGTTCTATATCCCTTTCTCCGTTCCGGCGGACCAGCGCGGTCACAGCGACGCCAACTACACCGTCGAGACATTCGGCCTCGGCATGGCAGTCAAGTGCGAGGAGATCCCATCGACGGCGATCCTGACGTGGAATGCGATCGACCCCGAGTACAACAAAACAGACTTCGCCGGCAAGCACCGCTGGTTCTCGTTCACGACGCTCCGCGGCGCTTCCGCCGTGGAGGAGCCGCTGGTCGCACGGCGGACGGCGGACGGCACCATTTCCGGGCCACTGGGGGAGGACCCGCGCAAGGACCACATCGGCTGGTTCTTCACGCCGGAGCTCACCGACGGGACCGAGAAGTACCGCTACTTCGAGCAGGCACCCGTGCCGTACCCGGTAAGCCTCGGCGGCAAGACCGACTGGGAGTTCTTCGCGTCGTGGCACCGCTACGCCTACGACCCGGACCGGAGCGTCACCATCAACCGCGCCTTCTTCCCGCAGAACGTCACACAGGGCTACGACTTCCTGGACAGCGACGTCCAGTACCTCAACCGCACGGTGTCGGGCCCGGCGATGTACATCGACTCGCGCGTGGGCATCCGCTGCAACACGGTGCCGCGGCTGGTGCGGTCGACAGTGGTCGCCAACCTCGCCGGCGACATCCTTAGCCACCGCGACATGGAGCTGCAGCTCGTGGCTCAGGCGATCGCGGCCGCAAACCGCACCAACATGGGCATCACGGCGATCGTCAACACGTTCACACGCAATGTGGTCCTGCGCGTCGCCCGCCTCCAGGGCGCCATGCAGGTGCTGACGATCGGCCCTTCCCGGTCCTACGTCGCCGAGCCCACCAACTGGCTCACGCAGCTGGTGTACAGCGAGGGCCGCAAGCGCAACGCTACCTTTGACTTGTACACATCGTCGCCGGCACAGTCGGCGCGCGTGCTCGAGTCTGTCTACCAGCGCACGTTCGCCATCTACCTACAGCTAAACGCGGACGAGATCTTCTCACAGGCACCTTCCTCCTCCTCCTCCTCCTCCGCGCAGTCCGCCGCCGCCGCGGGGCTGCAGGGCACGATCATTCACGGCCGCGAGCGCGTGCTCATGCACCCCGTCGCCTTCTACGTTGCCATCGCGATGCTGCTTGTCTTCATTCCCGCCGTCGCGTGGACGTACATTAGCCTCTACAACGGCTTCCTCGCACACCAACCAACCACGCTCGCGGGGATCTACGCCGCCGTGTACGCTACGGATGTCAGCCCTGCCACCTCGGCGGCGGCGAAAAGGGTGGCCGGAGTGAGATACGGCTATGGCTGGTTCGTCGGGAGGGACGGCAGGAGACATGTCGGCGTTGGAACAGAGCCGCTAATGGGCGGTCCGGGGGGCAGCGCGGACCTGCTCGGAAGCTGATATGTTATAAGATTTTGTTTTCCATAGTCACGGCGTTTGGGTTTGGATGTATGTATCATATATAGGAGTTACGCGTGTTGTACATGACGAAGTTTTTGAGATGACTACTATAGCTCATATTACGTTTGGTCGACGGATGGGCAACTGCGTAACCGGAAATGTCTCTGCGCCTCTGTCGCTGCTGGTCACCGATCGTGCGTACTCCTGTCTCGCCGTTCCACTGCTGACACTCTGGAGTAATGTGCGACCCACCAATGGAAGGTGGTCGTGCATGTGGTGATCGGATTTGATGCAGGTGGTCACTAGTCGCGCGCGACCCTTCGCCAATCCGATCATTATTCATCAATACGCTAGGAATATTTTCTGATACAAGGAGTATTTTCTGATACAAGGAATATTTTCTGATACAAGGAATATTTTCTGATACCGTATTAACTCACTTAAGAATTCCCCCTATAAACGCCGCTGCTAACGTAGCATACAGGGTAACCGGCTACTACCCCGTACCCGGACACTTTTGTTAGCGTGATTTAGTGTGGTGGCCCCACCTTACTACCCCGCTCAGCAGCGTCAACACCCATCACCACCTGTCGACAGCCCAAAGATGGCCCCTACCAAGCCTCGCGAATCCAAAAACACCCTTCAGGAAGTCAGAATACACCGTGCTCTCGAGGAACGGCGATTCGAAGGCACCTCCTTCCGTAAATTGGCTAACAAGTATAGGGTCTCCAGTTCTACCCTATCCGATCGGGAACGTGGCGGCCTTACACGTCAGCAAAGTCATGCACATGAGCAGAAACTCACCCCGGCCATGGAGAAAGCTCTCGAAGACTGGTGCAAGAAACTGGATGACTGGGGATTTCCTCCACGGATGGATCTTTTACGTGCTATGGCAGGTGCATTGGCACAGATCCACATCGAAGAAGAGGAGGATCCTGAGCTTGCCCACCTTGGCCAGCATTGGTTGTCCAACTTTCTCAACTGCCATCCGAGTCTCTCTGCAAAGTTTAGCACTCAACTTGACCACCAATGGGCCTACGGAGGCAACATCCCCGCCCTAAAAGACTACTTCGTTAAATTGTTACGTTTGATCCGAACACGCAAAATCCAACCTGAGGACATCTTCAACATGGACGAGAAAGGGTTCATTATTGGAATGTCTTCGAAGGCAAAGGTAATCTGTTGGACAGGGAGATGGCCACTACAGGTAACGCAGGACGGAACAAGGGAGATGCTTACGGTCATTGAATGCTGTTGTGCTGTACTCTATGTGATTCTCTCTGTGATTTTCAAAGGAGCAGCGCATTATATGGGGTGGCACACAGAAACCAGTAATCCCGAAGCAAAATTTACCTACTCTCCCAATGGTTGGACTGACGACAAACTTGGGTTGGAGTGGCTGCGCCACTTCGACAAGTACACCAGGGATCGGCAGGGTGGCAACGGTCGCCCCCACTTACTTATCCTGGACGGCCACCGTTCACACATCAACCTCGAATTTTGTCAGTATGCCATTGACAATAATATTGAATTCCTCTGTTTTCCCTCCCATACAACACATCTCCTGCAGCCTCTCGATGTCAGTCTCTTTGGGCCTTTGCAAAAATATTACGGCAAAGCGGCAGACGATCACATGCGAGACACATGCGCTACAGTTGTCAAGGGTACATTCTGGAAATTTTACAGTGCTGCCCGCTGGCAAGCTTAGACCAAAGAGAACCTCAAGTCGGCATGGAGGAAGACAGGAATACATTCCTTCAATCCTAATGCAGTGCTTACACAGCTTGTTGCTCCACGAAGTGGGCCCTGAGTCTCTGGCTAGCAAGAAAGTTGTACTGCAGACCCCCAGAAAAAGCACTGACGTCTGACAACTGTACCTCATCGTTGACGCTGAGCTGGACAAGGCTGGAGTGCGACAGGAAGTCAGAGATATGGCGAAAAAATTAGCTCATACTGTATCGACTTCGCTTCATATCGCCGAAATCAAAAGCATCGAAATGGCAGATTTTCAGCGACGGTACTGTTACACCTTAGTAATTAGCTAGAGTACATAGCAAGGGAGACTCATCACGGGCCTTCAGAAAGGCCCTAGTTGCCCTCTGAAGCACGGGTAATGATGTCAGAGAGTCTAGGTAGGAGATCGAGGAGACGGAGATTAGCTGTCGGCCGAGAAAACCG
>Ga0307516_10000780_pt1 | contig 43450 bp, 47 predicted proteins | sample 19_EM_MG_FD_203310 | JGI IMG/M metagenome (GOLD analysis project Ga0307516, IMG submission 203310) | Populus trichocarpa ectomycorrhiza microbial communities from riparian zone in the Pacific Northwest, United States - 19_EM | ecosystem: Host-associated > Plants > Roots > Unclassified | place... | reverse complement strand
GCCTGGCGCCCGCCTGACCACGCCCGGACTCTGTCCCGCAGCCGGCCAAACGCCTCCCCACGCTCCGAAAACCGCCTCAGCGGAGAACCAAACACACCCCCAAGGCCCTCCACCCCGCCTCAGCCCCCCAACGGCGCATAACGCAACAGGCCCCTTGCGGGAGAAGGAAAGGGAATTACCCCTTGGCGGCGGGCTTGGCCGGGGGCGCGGGCTTGGCCGCGGCGGCCTGCTTCACTGGGGGCGCGGGCTTGGCCGCGCTTGCCGGCGGCTGCTTGAACCGCTGCTTCATCTTGGAGACCCAGCCGGCGAAGGCTTCGTTGTCCGCCGTCACCCGGCCGAAGTCCGCGACGCTCAGGCGGCCCGACTCGCCCGTCAGGGCGACGCGCAGGGCCTCGGGGTTGCGGGCCTGGTCGAAGAAGCCCTCGTAGCGCTGCTGCAGCCGCGCGAGCGCGGCGTTATCGCCGGCGAGGCTGAAGGCGACCCCCGCCCGTAGCAGACGGCCCTCGTCTTCCACCGAAAGCGGGCCGGCGACCTTGTAGCGGTCGCCCAGGGCCTTCTCGTAGATCGCGCCCGCGGCGGGCCAGTCCTTCTGTTTCCAGGTGAGGTCGGCCCGAACGTCCTGGGCCTCGGGCGAAGCGTCCTTGCCCAGAACCTCCAGGGCGTTCTCGTAGCGGCCGAGGCCCGCCCAGGCCCGCGCCTCTATCCGCCGGCGCTCGGCGTTCATCGCGGTCGGCAGCACGGTGGTGCGCGAGTTGTTGATCGCCTGCAGCGCCTTTTCCGGCTGGTGGTCCATCAGGTAGATCACCGCCAGGTCGGTGGCGACCTGCGCCCGCGGCACGCCGTCCAGCCGGTTCTCCGCCTGGTAGCTCAGGAGCTCGGCGGCCTGGTCGAGGAGATCGACGTCCACCAGCCGGCGCACCAGCTTGCGCACCATGAGGTCGCCGTCCCCGCCGATGGGGGTGAGCTCCTTGAAGTCGTAGAAAAGCGCCAGGGCCTGGATCGGCTGAAGGCCGTCCGCCAGGCCGTCGAGAAACAGTCCGCGGAAGGCCGTCGAAAGGTCCGTCTGGAGCTCCACCGCCTCCGGCAGGTCGGGCTGGCGCAGGCCCGCCGACCGCAGCGCCTCGAGCGCCTCGCGGTAGCGGCCCTGGGACAGATAGAGTTTGCCAAGCGTGCGGATGGTCTCCAGCTCGGTGGAATCGCCGCGCCAGCGGTAGCGTAGGCCGTCGAAGACCTTCGCGGCCTGGACCGGCGTCATCGAGCCCGTCTCCAGGCGGATCTGGGTCGCCCTCAGGAGCGCGGGGGCTGCAATGCCGTCCAGGGGCGCGTGGCTCAGGGCGAGGTAGAGGCCGAGCGCGCGGGTCTTCTGGCCGGCGGCCTCGGCGATCCGGGCCTGGACGAGGCGGGTGGCGAGCTCCTCGACGGCGTCGGTCTTCTCAGCCAGGGCGAGCGCGATGCGCGCGGTCGCCCCGTCGAGGTCGCCCAGGCCCAGGGCCGCCTGGGCGTCGGAGCGGGCGAAGCGGGCGCGCCAGACCGGCGAGAAATAGGTGAACGCCTCGGCGCCCACCGCGAACTGCGCGCGCGAGTCGGTCCATTCGGAGAGCTGGGTGTCGATATAGGCGCGCCACAGCGCACTCGACGGATCGTCGGCGAGCACCGGCGAGGAGAAGTCGGCCTGGGCCTCCTTGTAGCGCCGGGCCATGACCCGGGCGACGCCGCGCAGGCCGCGGAACTCGGGCTGCTCCATGACGGCGGGCTTGGCGCGGGCCAGATCGTTGAGGACGCCGATCGCCTCGAAGGACAGCTCATTGCCCACGAGATAGCGCGCCAGCGCCATGCGGGCGGCGGTCGGGGCGTCGCGCCCGTGGCCGCTCTCGTCCGTGGCCGCGGACAGGAGGGCGTCGTAGCGGGCCAGGAATCCGCCCGAGCCGGTCTTGCTCCAGGCCGCCTCGTTGATGATCGCCGGCATGGCGGCGGGCTGCGGGGCGCCCAGTTCGGCCGCAGCGCGGGCCTGAGCCCAGGCGGGGGACAGGGCCAGACCCGAGGGACGGCCGACCTGCACGATGTCGCCGTCCTGGCTGACATCGAGGTCGTCCACATAGGATTCCATGGCCAGCCCCTGCACGGACGGCAGGAAGGCCACCTGGACGAACTCCCGCCGCGTCGGCAGGCCCTTGGCGGGACCGAGCGCGGTGACGACCGGCATGACGTCGCCCACCACCGGGTCGGCCACACGGACGATGCGGGTCACCCCGGCGACAGCGGCCTTGAGCGCGGCCGGTCCGCCGTCATCGTCGCGGGTGACGGTGACGATGTCGCGATGGTCGACCGGCGCCGGGCCGAAGGTCACCGTCCAGACCGCGCCCTGGGAGGCAGCCTGGACGGGCGTGTCGGCCCGCGCGGCGATGCGAACGGCCGAATAGTCCGCCCCGCGCACGACCTGCATGGCGCCGAACTGGGAGACCCCCCGCGGCGCCTTGGAGACGTCGAGCTGCGCCGGGGCGTCGAAAACGATCCAGACCGCCCCGCCGCGACGGAACACGGCCGCGCCATTCGGATTGGCCCAGGGGAAGGTGAGCGACACGTGCCCGTTGGCGATGGCGGTCTGCATATGCACGACGCCGCCGGCGGGGATGGGGTTAGGACGCTGCGGCGCCGGCGTCGGCTCCACGCCGGCGGCGGCTTCCGCCGAGGTGTGGGGCGCTGCGGCCGCCTCGGCGGCCTCGAGCTGGGCCTTCGGATAGACGTTGAGGAAGGTCCCGCCGTCCGCGTCGCCGAACCGCACGTCGGCGTCGTCGGCCACGGTGACCACGATCTGCAGGCGCCCGCCCGCATGACGCGCCTCGGCGGTCTTGATCCAGGGCGGCGGCGAGGTGCGCAGCCGCGCCAGGTCCGGGTCGGCGTCGCGGGCGAAGGTGAAGACCACCGACTGGCCTTCCCGCGTGATCTTCGGACGGCCGGCCCCGCGGAACTCCACCCGTGAGAAGTCGCGCGTGCGGGCCACCCGCACGTCCATACCGGCCGCGGCTTGCGCGGCGGGGGCGACGGCCACCGTGGGGGCGGCGACCCCGACGATGCACATCGCCGCGACGCCGCCGCGAAGGGCGCGGCTGAGGCGCAAGGCTAGCCCGCCTTGGCCGCCGGGGCCTCGCCGTCGCCGAGGGCGTCCTGGGCGGGCGCGGGCGGCTTGGCGGCCTGGGCGGTCTTCTTGGGCGCGGCCTTGGCGGGGGCCCTTGACGCGGTCTTGGCCGGCGCAGCCTTCGGGGCGGCGGGCGGCGCCGCTGCGGCCGCCTGGGCCTTGGCCTGGGCCTCGGCGGCCAGGGTGCGGGCGGCGCTGAACCGGCGCGCCAGGGACTCGGTGAGCCGCTTGGCCTCGGTGGGCGGCATGTTGGCGAGGATCGCCGAGAGCACCCGCTCCTTCATCTTGGCGGCGATCGGCAGGCGCACGGAATCGTCCAGCAGCACTATGCGGGGCGCGGCGTCCTTGGGCTTCATGGACTCGAACACCTTCACCAGGCGGTCGAGCTCGGAGGCTTCCTTGCCGTCGGCCTGGGTCAGGAGGCCGTTCACATCGGCTTTGAGGGCGTTCAGCGCCTTGATCTTGGCGTCGAGCTTGGCCTCGGCGGCGGCCATGAGAGCGAGCTGGACGTTCAGCTGGTCCTCGCGCTGGTCGAGCTGGCCGCGTCGGGCGCCCAGGCTCTGCAGGACCTGGAGCTCGGCCGGCGACAGGCCCGCCTCCTTGGCGAGCTCGGCGGCCGTGGGCGCACAGACCGGGGCGGCCTTAGGGGTCAGGCCGGGCATGGGTTTGACCGCCGAAGCGTCAGCCGCGTCACCCGTGGCGGCGCCCTCGCCGTGCTTGGCCGCGTCGCCGTCCTTGCCGTGTTCACCCTTGGCGCCCTTGCCGGCCTTGTCGGTCTTCTCAGCCTTCTCGTGCTTGCCGGCGTCCTCCGCGAAGGCGCGGGCGCCGGACAGCAGGTCCGGCAAGGCCTGGGCGCCGGACAGGGCGTTGATCGCCAGGACGCCCCCGACCGCGACGCCGACCAGCGGCAGGATGCGCGGAACGTTCCTCACCGACGCCCTCCGATCATGGCGCTGATCGGCCGGCGAACCTGCGGCTCGTCGACGAAGAGATCGTCATCGGGCGCCCGGTGGCGGACCGGCGGCGGCCCAGCGCGCAACATCGCCGAGACCCGCGTCGGGGCCGGAGTCGGGGCCGGGGCCGGGGCTGGACGCGGACGGGTCGCGCGGGCGGCGCCGAGCAGCGCGCCCAGGCGGCTGGCGTCCAGGGGCTGGCGAAGTTCCAGCTCGGACTCAGGCTCGGCGGCGCGGGCCGAGGCGGCGGGAGCTGGGGCGGCCGGGGCGCTCGTTCCCTGGTGGGTGAGGCGCTCCAGCTTCTGGGTCAGGGCTCGGGCCTTTTCGATGCGGTCGGCCAGCAGGTCGGTGGCCTCGTCGGTGGCGGCGCGCAGATCGGCGAGGCCCTGCTCGGCGCGCTGGGCGGCGAGGTCCAGGTCGTGCACGGCCTTGGCGAAGCCCTCGTGGCTTTCCCGCAGGATGATCAGCCGCCGGTTCAGGCGCCACCCCATGGCCAGGGCCGCGGCCAGAAGGCCCGCGAGGAGCAGGTTCAAGGCGATGGCGATGACGCTCATTTCAACCTCTGCAGGGCTTGGCGGGCGCCGTTGGAGAGCGGCGCGTCCACGCGGACGGCGATGTTGTGGTTGCGCCGGCCCATGCGGCCGCGCGCCAGGGGAATCGTGCCGGCCCGGATCTCCACCGCGCTGTCAGGCGTGGCGTTGAGCATCAGGGTCTCGCCGACCTGGAAATTCAGCACTTCCTTCAGACTGATCGGCCGCTCGTCGAGGACGGCGCGCACTTCGAGCTGGGTGGTCCAAAGCTCGGTCGCCAAGTGACCTTCCCAGATGTTGTCGCGCCCGAACTTCTCGCCCATGAACTGCTGCAGCAGCATCTTCCGGATGGGCTCGAGGGTGGCGTAGGGCAGCAGAAGCTCGATTCGGCCGCCGCGGTCCTCCATGTCGATTCGAAGCTTCACCAGGATGGCGGCGTTGGCCGGCCGGGCGATGGCGGCGAAGCGCGGATTGGTCTCCAGCCGGTCGAGCACGAAGGTGACCGGCGTCAACGGCTCGAAGGCCGCGCGGGCGTCGTTCAGCACGACCTCGACCATGCGCTGGACCAGGACGCGTTCGATGGTGGTGTAGGGCCGGCCCTCGATGCGCATGGCCGCGGTGCCGCGCCGCCCGCCCAGCAGCACATCGACGATCGAATAGATCAGGTTCGAATCGACCGTCAGCAGGCCGTAGTTGTCGAGTTCCTCGGCGCGGAACACCGAGAGGATCGCCGGCAAAGGGATGGAGTTCAGATAGTCGCCGAAGCGGATAGACGAGATGTTGTCGAGGCTGACCTCGACATTGTCCGAGGTGAAGTTGCGCAAGGAAGTGGTCATCAACCGCACCAGGCGGTCGAAGACGATCTCCAGCATCGGCAGGCGCTCATAGGAGACCAGGGCCGAATTGATGATGGCGCGGATGCCGGTGCGCTCGGCCATCTCGTCGTCGGAAAGGTCGAAGCCGAGCAGGCTGTCGATCTCATCCTGGTTGAGGATGCGCTCCGAGCCGCCCCCGGCGTCGCCGCCGGGCTCGTTCCACGAGATCGCCTCTTCGCCTTCTTGGGCGGCGGCGTCGAGGTCCTGGGTTTCGTCTTCTGCTTCGGCCATGGTCGTTGCGTCCCAGCGCCCGTGAGGGCGCTAGTTGATCAGCATCTCCTCGATGAGCACGGCGTTCACCCGGGCGGGAGAGATCACCAGATTGACCCGCCGCAGGATCTCCATGCGCAGCTGATAGCTGCCCTGGCTGCCGGACAGGTCCTCCGGGCGCAGCTCGCGCAGGAAGGTCTGGAACATGTCCTGGAGCCTGGGCATGTTGGGGTCGAGCGTCTCGACCGCCTCCTCGTCTGGCAGTTCCAGGGTGAGCTTGAGCTTCAGGAAGGTCGGCCGGCCGTCGGCGGTCTGCATGTTCACCACCACCGGAGGCAGGGTGTAGAAGATCACCCCGTTGGGGCCTTCCTTGATGTTGTTGGCTTCCTCGCCGCCCTTCTTCTCGTGGCCGCCCTTTTCCTTCTTCTTTTCCTTTTTCTTCTCGTGGCCCTTCTCGGCATGGGCCTCGTCGGGCTTGGGCTTGAGGAACATAAAGGCGGCCCCGCCGCCGCCGCCCAGAACGACCAGCGCGGCCACGCCGGCGATGATCATCATCTTCATGGGCAGCTTTTTCTTGCCGCCTTCGGCCTCGCCTTCTGCGCCCTCAGCGGCTTCCGCCGGAGCTTCCTTGGCCTTGTCCTTCGACACGCGCGCGATTCCTTAGAGTCCGAGCTACCCCTACCCATCGCGCACGCTTGGTTAAGGATCAGTTTTTAACGGGTGTTAACGAGGGCGGAACCTGCCCGGCAAAATCCGCCCCGCGGCGCCCGTTAACCTTCTTGTTCGCTGATTTTATTGGCGTTTCAGACTGGCCCGAACGTTGCATGGCTTGAGCCGCAAAAGTGTCGCAGCAGGGCCCGACGGCTTAATCGATGGACAACGCTCTTTTTGTGGGCCTCTCGCGGCAGATCAACCTGCGGCGCGAACTCGACATCACCGCCAATAACCTCGCCAACGTGGACACCGCGGGGTTCAAGCTCGAATCACTGATGGAGAAGACCAACCCCGGCCCGCCGGCCCGCACGCAGGGCGCGCCGAACCCGGTGAAGTTCGTCCTGGGCGACGGCGTCGCCCGCGACTTCAGCCAGGGCGGGCTGCGCCGCACCGACGCGCCGCTGGACCTCGCCATCGAGGGCGACGCCTTCTTCGCCGTCACCACGCCGGAGGGCGAGCGCTACACCCGCGACGGCCGCTTCCAGCTCAACGATCAGGGCAAGCTGATCACCCAGAGGGGCGAGGCGGTCCAGGGCGACGGCGGCGGCGAAATCGTCATCGACGCCGAAAAGGGCCCGGTGCTGATCGCAGCCGACGGCACCGTCAGCCAGGGGACCGAGCGGATCGGCAAGATCGGCGTGATGCGGTTCGACAACCGCTCCGTCCTCGAAAAGACCGGCGACAACCTGTTCCGCAACACCGCCAACGCCGCCCCGACGGCCGCGCCTGACGCCCGGGTGCGCCAGGGCATGCTGGAAAGCTCCAACGTCAAACCCATCGTCGAGGTCACCAAGCTGATCGAGGTCAGCCGCGCCTATGAGCGCATGGCCAAGATGATGGATTCAGAAGCCGACCTGTCCCGCCGCTCGATCGAGCGGCTGGGCCGCGTACAATAGGGAAAGTCTAGTCGATGCAGGCACTTCGCACCGCCGCGACGGGCATGGCCGCCCAGCAGCTGAACGTCGAGGTCATCTCGAACAACATCGCCAACATGAACACGGTGGGCTTCAAGCGCCAGCGCGCCGAGTTCCAGGACCTGCTGTACCAGACCCTGGTCATGCCGGGCGCCCAGTCATCCGACCAGGGCACCATCGTGCCGACAGGCGTGCAGATCGGCGCCGGCGTGAAGGCCGGCTCCACCTACCGGATCACCACCCAGGGCTCGCTGACCCGCACGGACAACAAGCTGGACCTGGCGATCGACGGGCGCGGCTTCTTCCAGGTGACCATGCCCTCGGGCGAGATCGCCTACACCCGCGCCGGCAACCTCTCCACCAACGATCAGGGCCAGCTCGTCACCGAGGACGGCTACCTGATCGAACCCTCGGTCACCATTCCCCAGGGAACGACCAGCATCTCCATTTCGCCCAGCGGGCAGGTCTCGGTCAGCCAGGACGGCCAGACCGCCCCGCAGGTGGTCGGCCAGCTCGAACTCGCCACCTTCCTGAACGAGGCGGGCCTGGAAGCCGTCGGCGGCAACCTCCTGAAGGAAAGCGGCGCGTCCGGCGCGGCGACCACGGGCGTTCCCGGCTCGGTGGGGATCGGCAAGCTGGTCCAGGGCTATACCGAGGCCTCGAACGTCGACCCGGTGAGCGAGATCACCGCCCTGATCGTCGCCCAGCGGGCCTATGAGATGAACTCCAAGGTGATCTCCACCGCCGACGAGATGCTCAACGTCGCGAACCAGGTGAAGTCATGACCCTGATCCGCCGCTTCGCCCCCCGCCTCGCTATTGCCGCGGCCCTGGTTTTCGCCTCGCCGGCCTTCGCCGGCCAGGCCGTGACCCTGAAGCCCGAGACGCTCGACGCCGACGGGATCGTCACGCTCGGCGACCTGTTCGATGGCGCGGGCTCGGCGGCCGCCACACCGGTGGCGTCCCGGACCGGCGCCACGGTGGTGCTGGACGCCGGCGCCGTGCAGTCGGCCGCCCGGCGCGCCGGCCTCGACTGGCCCAACGCCGAGGGCTACCGCCGCATCATCGTCCGCTCGGGCGCCGCCACGGTCTCCGGCGCCGCCAAAGGCGTCGAGGTCCTGACCTATGCGCGCAACATCAACGCCGGCGAGGTCATCCAGCCGCAGGACCTCGTCTGGGCCAAGGCCGTGGGCGCAGGCCCCGACGCCCTCGCCGACGCGGGCGCGGCCATCGGCATGGCCGCCCGCCGCCCGCTGCGCGCCGGCATGGCCGCACAGAGCCGCGACCTTTCCGCCCCCATGGTGATCAAGGCCGGCGACACCGTCACGGTCACCTACGAAGGCGGGGGCGTGTCGCTGGCCCTGCAGGGCAAGGCCGCCGCGGCCGCCGCGGCCGGCGACGGCGTACCGGTGCTGAACCTCACCTCCAAGAAGACCATCCAGGCCGTGGCGGTCGCGCCCGGCCAGGCCCTGGTGGGCCCGGGCGCCGACCGCTATCTCGCCGCCCGCAATCCTCGCTACGCGCTCCGTTGAAGAAAGCCCGCCCCATGCGCCTTTCCCCCTTCGCCCTCGTCGCCCTGATCCCGCTGGCCGCCTGCAGCACCGCCATGGAAGCCGTCCGCGGGCCGAACATGACGCCCGTCGGCTACCCCGCAGCCCTGGTGCCGCAGAACCAGGCCATGCTGCCCCTGGCCGCCTCCGCCCGCGAACCCCTGCCCAGCCCCGCGGGAGCCAACTCCCTGTGGCGGAGCGGCGCGCGCGCCTTCTTCGTGGACCAGCGCGCCTCGCGGGTCGGCGACATCCTCACCGTCAACATCGATATCGACGACAGCGCCAAGACGTCGAATTCCAGCAACAGCTCGCGCAAGTCGGATTCCACCGCAGGCGTCCCGCACTTCCTCGGCCTGGAATCCAGCATCGGCAAGATCCTGCCCGGCGGTTTCGACCCGTCGAACGCCATCGAGACCACCTCGAGCCACAGCAACGCCGGTTCCGGCGCCGTGACCCGCTCCGAGAAGATCAGCCTGACCATCGCCGCGGTGGTCACGACCGTGCTGCCGAACGGCAACATGGTGATCCAGGGCACCCAGGAGGTGCGCACCAACAACGAGCTGCGCCAGCTCACCGTCGCCGGCATCGTGCGGCCCGAGGACATCTCCTCGGCCAACACCATCCGCCACACCCAGATCGCCGAAGCGCGGATCAGCTACGGCGGCCGCGGCGACATCAGCCGGGTGCAGAAGACGCCGGCCGGGCAGTCGCTTGTCGAGAAGTTCAGCCCCTTCTAATTGCCGCCGCCCGGGGGGAATGTGCGGGAATCGTTCATCGAGGGAGGGCTAAAGGTCCATCCATGAGAACCCTTCGGCTCCTCGTTCCAGTCCTCGCCGCCCTTGCCGGGCCAGCGGCCGCCCAGGACTATCGCGTGTGGGCCATCGCCCTGCCCAAGGAGGGCGACGCGGTCCTGCGCTACGCCTTCCCGAACACCGACGACCTGATCGTGGGCCTGACCTGCACGAAGAAGACCGGCCAGGTGAAGGTGATCGGCGCCAGCCCCGTGCGCATGTCGGAAATGCGGGATCCAGACTCGCCCCCGGCCCAGCCGGTCGTGCTCAACCGGGCAGCGACCGTCGTGGTCAGCTCAGGCGAGGCCGTGGCGCGCATTCCGGGCCAGGTGGGGCCGGACAAGGATCACGGCGGCTCCTACATGCTGACCGAGCTTTCGACCGCTTCGCCGGTGATCGCGGCCTTCCGCAAGACCGGTCAGCTCAGGATCACCGTCCAGCGGGAGGTCGTGGAAGCGCCGCCCGCGCCGACGGGCATGGTCCGCTCGTTCTTGAGCTTCTGCCGCTAGGCGGCGGGGCGCCCGTCAGATTCGGTGAAGGGCGCTGGCGGCGACGCCGCCCTGTTCGACCCGCACGCCCAGGAAGCGCATCTCGCCGCCCGCGAAGCTGATGTCGCTGACCGCAAGGTCGGCGTCGCACTTCAGGCGCCGCACGTCGCTGAGCGTCAGGCGCAGCGTCATGTCATCGCTGCCGAGACCCTCGGCCTGCGCCGCTTCGATGTCGGCGCGCAGCTTCTGGGCCGGGGAGTTGAGGGCGTACTTCGCCGTGGAAGGAGGCTTTTTCATTGGACGCCGCCCTCGCGCTCGACGACCCACGATCCGTCCAGCCGAGCGATGATCCGGACTGATCTTTGTAAGATTACGTGCATGGAATTGTTTAGCACGTCGGCCGGCGCGGGCGCGCGACAAAAATAAATCCGTCACGCGCCCGGATATTCGATCTCCACCTGAGGCGCCGGGAAGCGCCGGATGCGAGGTGGGTCTAGTTGGTTCCGGCCGACGGGGCGGCCGCCGCATTGGCCTTCGCGACCGAGCTGTCGTCGGTCGCCTTGCGCGTGGAGAGCTTCAGCGATTTGGCGCCGAACGCGCCCGACGTGGACGGCGTCAGGCGCGGTCGGCCCATCATGATCCCCATGCCGATGGTCTGCTGGACATAGTAGGTCTCGCCCGGATCCACCTCGAGGATGAGGGTGTCGGTGACTTCCGACTCGATCGTGAAGGTGTGCGTGCCCGGCGCGGCGGCCAGGACGAAATAGGAGCCGTTGCCCAACTTGCCGACGCCCTTGCCCCCTTCGCGGACGCTGAAGCTGAGGGCCATGCCGGTGATGCGGGAGGGCCGGTAGAACACCACCTGCCCCATGCCTTCTGCGAGGGCCGGGAGCGTGTTCGAACCGACCTTCACCGTCGCCTCCGCCGCTGCGGGAGCCGAAGCCGGCGCCTCCGGCGTCGTCGGAGGCGTTGAAGATTGGGGCTGGGCCGCCGCTTCGCTCGGTCCGGGTTGCGGCGCTGAGGCAGGTGACGCCGCTGGAGCGGGCGACGCCTCGGCCGGAGCAGACGCCTCAGGCGCGGCCGCTACGGGAGCAGGCTGAGCTTCCACAGCCGGGGCTTGCGCCTGCGCCGCTGAGAAAACGCCGCCCGCGCAGGCGGCGGCGAGAAAAAACGCACGGAACGAGACGACAGTCATTCGGCCCTCATTGAGCGGTTGAATTGGGAACGGTTGAATTGGGAGCGGTTGGACTGGGAGCGGTTGGACTGGGAGCAGTTGAATTGGCGGATGGCGCGGCGACCTGCGCCGACGGCGTGAAATCCTGGCTGAGCTTGGCGCGGGCCAGGGTCCCTTTCGGGATGATCACCTCGCCGCCGGAGACCAGGAAACCGGCGATGCCCACAGCGAGGGTCGCAAACATCACGGTGTCCGTATTGTCCTTGCCGGCTCCCCCGACAAAGAAGCTTCGGAGCGGGATCTTCTGGCCCGAGAGGTTCAGCCACCGCGCCGCCAACACCAGCTTGGCGGGTTTTCCACCCAGGCCGGCCCGGCCCACATCGACCACCTGACCTACGCCGGCGACGCCCGCCGGAATCACCTCGAAGCCCCCGGACGCCACGGGCGCGGCCAGTTTCAGGGCGAAGGTGTCGCCCCGTTTGATGGTGCGTGTCGAAACTGTCTCGTCGAGTTCAAGGACGATGGGCGTGCCGGCCTTCACGGTCGGCGCTGGAGCGCTGGCGACGGGAGACTGAACGACAACCGCCGCTTCAGCGGTGGCCGCCACCAAAGCCAGGGCGGCCAAAAGCCCCTGAGCGAACACGCGCAACTTCCCCCCAAACCCCGGGGGCACAGCGCCAGCTTGGCCTTAGACTGTCAATCGGAAAGATTGCACCAAGGGCGCAGGGCGCAACCGACGGGTGTCAGGCCCGCCGGCCGAGCGTCGCGGCGGCGATGTTGTCGGCGCCGAGGGCTGCGAGGGCTCCGCGCAGGATACCCTCCGCGTCCAGACCGGCCTGGGCGTACATGACCTCGGGCTTGTCGTGGTCCTGGAAGATGTCCGGCAGGGTGAGCGTGCGCACGCGAAGGCCGCGGTCGAGGGCGCCGTGCTCGGCCAGGGCTTGCAGGACGAAGGCGCCGAAGCCGCCCATGGCCCCCTCCTCCACCGTGACCAGGGCCTCATGCTCGCGGGCCAGGCGCAGGACGAGGTCGACGTCCAGCGGCTTGGCGAAGCGCGCGTCGGCCACGGTGGCCGAGAGGCCGCGCGCCGCCAGGAGGTCGGCGGCGGCGAGGCATTCCGCCAGCCGGGCGCCGAACGACAGGATCGCCACGGTGGTCCCCTCGCGGACGACGCGGCCACGGCCGATCTCCAGCGGTTGGGCGTCCAGGGGCAGTTCGACGCCCATCCCCTCGCCGCGCGGATAGCGGAAGGCGCTGGGGCGGTCGTCGATGGCTGCGGCGGTGGCGACCATGCGGGCGAGCTCGGCCTCGTCGCCGGCGGCCATCAGGACCATGCCGGGCAGCGCGCCCATGAAGCCGATGTCGAAGGAGCCAGCGTGGGTCGCCCCGTCCGCGCCGACCAGGCCGGCGCGGTCCATGGCGAAGCGCACCGGCAGGCCCTGGATGGCCACGTCGTGCACCACCTGGTCGTAGCCGCGCTGCAGGAAGGTGGAATAGATCGCCGCGAACGGCTTCATGCCATCGGCGGCCAGGCCCGCGGCGAAGGTCACCGCATGCTGCTCGGCGATGCCCACGTCGTAGCAGCGTTCGGGGAAGCGCTCGGCGAAGAGGTCCAGGCCCGTGCCCGAGGGCATGGCCGCGGTGATCGCGACGATCTTGTCGTTGCGCTCGGCCTGGCGGATCAGCTCGGTGGCGAAGACCTTGGTGTAGCTCGGCGCGACGGCCTTCGCCTTGGCCTGCTGGCCGGTGACCACGTCGAAGCGGGCCACGGCGTGATGCTTGTCGGCGGCGTTCTCGGCGGGGGCGTAGCCCTTGCCCTTGTGGGTGACCACGTGGACCAGAACCGGCCGGTCGCGGATCTCGCGGGCGTTCTTCAGGACGCCGACCAGGGCGTCCATGTCGTGGCCGTCGATCGGGCCGACATAGTAGAAGCCCAGCTCCTCGAAGAAGGTGCCGCCGGTGACCATGCCGCGGGCGTATTCCTCGGCCTTGCGGGCGGCCTCCTTCAGGGGGCGCGGCAGGGCTCCGGCCATCGACTTGCCCAGGCGCCGGATCGAGCGATAGCCGCCGCCGGAGACCAGGCGGGCCATATAGGCGCTCATCCCGCCCACCGGCGGGGCGATCGACATGTCGTTGTCGTTGAGGATGACGGTGAGCTGCTTGGTGGTGTGGCAGGCGTTGTTCATCGCCTCATAGGCCATGCCCGCGCTCATCGAGCCGTCGCCGATCACCGCCACCACGGCGTTGTCGCGGCCAGCCCGGTCGCGGGCGGCGCAAAAGCCCAGGGCCGCCGAGATCGAGGTGGCCGCATGGGCCGCGCCGAACGGGTCGTATTCGCTCTCGGCCCGGCGGGTGAAGCCGGAAAGCCCGCCGCCCTGGCGCAGGGTGCGGATGCGGTCGCGCCGGCCGGTGAGGATCTTGTGGGGATAGGCCTGGTGGCCGACGTCCCAGATCAGGATGTCCTTCGGCGTCTCATAGACGTGGTGCAGGGCCACGGTGAGCTCGACCACCCCCAGCCCCGCGCCCAGGTGGCCGCCGGTCTGGGAGACCGCGTCGATGGTCTCGGCCCGAAGCTCGTCGGCGAGTTGGCGAAGCTCGGGGGTCGTGAGGCCCCGCATGTCCGCGGGGCTGGCGACGGTGTCGAGCAAAGGGGTCACTGGCATGAGCGGAAAGACACCGAAAATGCGAACCTAACTGCGGCGCTCTAACACGAAATCGACGCTGTCCCGCAGGAATTCGGCGCGCGATCCGAAGGGTTCAAGGTGGGCCTTGGTCTGCTCGGTGAGAAGGGACAGACGCTCGCGCGCGGCCGCCGCGCCGAGGAGGGTCACATAGTTCGCCTTGCCGCGGGCGGCGTCCTTGCCGGCCCGTTTGCCCAGGGACTGTTCCTCGCCCTCGGCGTCGAGAAGGTCGTCGACGATCTGATAGGCCAGCCCAAGATCCTGGGCGAATCCCATCAGCGCGTGCCGCTCGCCCTCCTTGGCGCGGGCCATGACCAGCGGCAGCTCGAAGGCGCAGGCGATCAGCGCCCCGGTCTTCAGGCGCTGCATGCGCGCGACGGCGCCGAGGTCGTCGCGCACGCCCAGAAGATCAATCATCTGGCCGCCGCACATGCCCCGCGCTCCGCTGGCCATGGCCAGGCGCTGCACCATCTCGGCGCGCACGGCGCCTTCCTTGTGGGTGTCCGGATGGGCGAGGATCTCGAAGGCGGCCGCCTGCAGGGCGTCGCCGGCCAGGATGGCGGTCGCCTCGTCGTAGGCCTTGTGGACCGTGGCGCGGCCGCGGCGCAGGTCGTCGTCGTCCATCGCCGGCAGGTCGTCGTGGATCAGGCTGTAGGCGTGGACGCATTCCAGCGCGCAGGCGGCGCGGAGCACCGGCCGTTCCTCCAGGTCGAACATCCGCCCGGTCTCCAGGGCGAAGAACGGCCGCAGCCGCTTGCCGGGGCCCAGGGCCGCGTAGCGCATGGCTTCGGTGAGGCGCGACTCCGGGCCGTCGGCGCGCGGCAACAGCTCGTCGAGCGCGACCGTGACCAGGTCGGCGGCCTCCGAGGCGCGGCGCGCGACTCCATCCATCAGTTGAACTCGGCCGGCTCGGACCCTTGCGCCCCCTGCGCGCCCACGATGATCTTCTCCACCCGCAGGCGGGCGGCGTCGAGGCGGCGCTCGCAGTGGGCCTTCAGGGCCGCGCCGCGCTCGTACATCTCGATGGAGCGCTCCAGGGGCGCCTGGCCGGACTCCAGCTCGGCGACGATCCGCTCAAGCTCGGCCAGCGCCTGCTCGAAGCTCAGGCCAGCAATGTCGGGGGCGTCGGCCATGGGGATCCTCTGAACGGGGCCAACCTAAAGAGAGCGTTCCGGGGCCGCAATGTCGCAGTGACGATCCGCAGAGGGCCTCAGGGACGCTCGAAGCGCCGGGTGGACCAGTATTTGAAGCCCTGGCTCGCGGTCATCCGCCAGCCCATGCGGCGCAGGGCCCGGCCGATCATGAAGTTGAAGAAGCCGTGGGCCAGGACGACGACGTCGTGGCCAGCCTCGGCCTCGCGCGCCAGCATGACGGCGGCCTGGTGGGCCCGCGCCTCGGCCTGACGGCGGGTCTCCGCCCCCTCGTGGTGATTGAAATACCACCACCAGATCCGCGCCAGGAATCCCCACGAGCGCGGCGACAGGCGGACCCAGGACGGGAGATTCGGCGGCGGCAGCGGCGCCTCGATCAACATGGCCTCGTGGGTGAAGGCCCGCTCGCGAACCAGGGCCTGGGCGCTTTCGATGGACCGCAGCCGGGTCGAGGCGATCACCACCCCGGCAGCGTCGACGAACTGTTGCAGCAGGGGCGGCGGCGACTGGCCGGGCCGTATGCCCCCCACCTCGTACTGGGCCCAGAATTCGCGGTACTGCTTGGCGCTGAGGCGCACCTTGCGTGAGATCGCCGGCTCGCCGTGGCGGGCGAGAATCACCGCACCCGGGCGCACCGCGGACGCGACAGGCAGCTCAACACTTGGGACGCCGGCCATGTGATCCGCAGGACGCCGGCCCGCGCGCAGTGGCGAGCCGTCCCGATTCACTCCCCCGAAAGAGCCCGCACGTGCGCCACCGCGGAGGCGCCTAGAGCTTCAAGGTCGTAACCCCCCTCGAGCGAGGACACAACCCGCCCGCCGGAATGGGCGCGCGCCACAGCGAGAATGGCCCTGGTGGCCCAGGCGAAGTCCTCCGCCTCCAGGGATTGCTCGGCCGCGATCGGGTCGCGGACGTGGGCGTCAAACCCGGCGGAGACGAGAATCAGGTCCGGCGCGAAGGCGTCGAGCCGCGGCATCAGGCTTTCGAACGCCGCTCGCCACACGGCGCGAGCGGCGCCCGGCGCCACGACCGCGTTGGCGATGTTGGCCGGATCGTCCGGCGAGGGGCGGCCCGAGCCCGGCCAAAGCGGCCACTGCTGCACCGAAGCGAAGAACAGCCCGGGCTCGCCGGCGAAGACCGCCTGGGTGCCGTTGCCGTGGTGGACGTCGAAATCCACGACGGCGACCTTCTGGAAGCCCTCGGCCTGGGCGACCCGCGCGGCCACCGCGATGTTGGAGAAGATGCAGAACCCCATCGGCCGATCGGGCTCGGCGTGGTGGCCGGGCGGGCGCACGGCGCAGAAGGCGCGTTCCGTCTCGCCATGGGCCACGGCGCGCACGGCCGAGATGACGGCCCCCGCGGCCCTGCGCGCCGCGCGCAGGCTGCCGGGCGACATGAAGGTGTCGGGATCGAGCATCAGCCGGCCCGTCGCAGGCGCGGCGTTGCAGATCGCCTCCACATAGGCGGCCGGATGGACGCGCTGCAGGTCGGCCAGCTCCGCCAAGGGCGCGTCGTGCGCCTCCAGGTCCAGGTCGCTGGCCTCGCTGAGCGCGCCGGTCACCGCGCCGAGCCGTTCGGACCGCTCGGGGTGGCCAGCGCCTGGCCGGTGGTCAAGCATGTCGGCGTGGGTGTAGAGCGCGACGGCCATGACGCCATTCTAACGCGAAACGGCCGACTGGCCATCGCGCCCTACTCCCGAAGCGGTTTGGGCCTCAGACCGTGATCTTCTTCAGCGACCAGCCCGGCAGCAGCTTCAGCTCGTCGCACTTCTCCTGCCCCTGGACGCACTGGCCGTTGAGGGCGTCGGCGTCCCGCGAGGTCGCGAGCCAGTTGACCACTTCCCCGATCACCTCGGGCGGCGTCCAGTCCTCGGCGTTGAAGCCGAAGCCCTTCATGTCCTGCAACAGCCGCTCGGTCTTGATCGGGCCCGGCTGCAGGTTGAACGAGCGGATGCCCTGGTCGCCGTATTCCAGCGCCAGGAAGCCGGCGATGGAGTGGCCGGCCGCCTTCGACATCCCGTAACAGAGGCCATAGCCCCCCGTCCCAGCCTTGCGGCTCGGCAGGTCGTAGGCCGAGCTGGAGGTGATGTAGACCACAGTGCCGCCGCCCTGCTTGAGCATCTGCGGCACGAAGTAGGTGTTCAGCAGGTGGGGCGCCAAGGCGTTGCCGTTGACGTGCTTCTCGAGAATCTCGACCGGCGTGTCCATCTCCAGGTCCATGTGGCCCGGGCCGATGAAGCGGGCGTTGTGCACCAGGAGGTCGATCCCGCCCCAGCGCTCCAGCACCGTCGTCGCCGCCGCGCCCAGCGAGGCCCGATCCAACAGGTCGGCCGGCAGCACCAGCACCTCGGCGCCCTCGGCCCGCATCAGGTCGGCGGTGGAGTTCAGGCTGCCAGGCAGGGCCGAAGTATCCGACTTCTTGACCGTGCTGGAGTGCTCGCGCTGCTCGCCTTCCGTCACCGTCCGTGCGGTGATCGCCACGTCGAAGCCGTGCTTGGCCAGCGTGACGGCGATTCCCTTGCCCACGCCCCGGCTCGCGCCCGTGACGAAAGCCCGTTTCCTCGTTCTCGACATTTGGTGTCCTTTCTCTCTCATCGCGGCCGGCCGCGATGTGCTGACCGCTCCAGGCTCGCCTGACGGTCTTTGTGGCTTCATCAAATCAGGCCAGCGGCTAGTCGCCTAGTTCCGTCCAACGCCTATACCTCGCTGCAAGCGCCAATTCGTTTGTCAAAAAACGCAAGATAGTCCTGGGAAAATGTGGATAGTTACGCCCTGTGATCCATGAGCGCGCCTTGGACGCTCTTGCCTCGGGGGGAGCTGGCGATTCCGGCCCCAGGCTGGACACCGGGCGGCGGCGGCCCCATCCTTTGCAGTCAAACAACCGTTCGTCCGCCAGGCCCCGCCCCGATGTTCATGCGTTTCTTCACCGAGCTGCGTCAGCACAAGGTGCCCGTCACCCTCAAGGAATACCTGGCGCTCATGGAGGCGCTGGATAAGCAGGTCATCGACCGCACGGTGGAGGATTTCTACCACCTGTCGCGCGCCGTCCTGGTGAAGGACGAACGCAACCTCGACCGTTTCGACCAGGTGTTTTCCCACGTCTTCAAGGGCCTCGAAGGGTTGGACCCCGAGGGCAATCCCGACATCCCGGCCGAGTGGCTGCGGATCATGAGCGAGAAGTTCCTCACCGACGAGGAAAAGGCCCAGATCGAGGCCATGGGCGGCTTCGACGCCCTGATGGAGGCCCTGGCCGAGCGCCTGCGCGAACAGAAGGAGCGCCACGAGGGCGGCTCCAAGGCGATCGGCACCGGCGGCACCTCGCCCTTCGGCGCCGGCGGCTACAATCCCGAAGGCGTGCGCATCGGCCAGGAGAAGGGCCGCCACGGCCGGGCGGTGAAGGTCTGGGACAAGCGCGAGTACAAGAACCTGGACGACCAGGTCGAGCTGGGCACCCGCAACATCAAGGTGGCCCTGCGCCGCCTGCGCAAGTGGGTGCGCGAGGGCGCCGAAGACGAGCTCGATATGAACGGCACCATCCAGGGGACCGCCGAGAAGGGCTATCTCGACATCCACATGCGCCCGGAGCGGCGCAACAAGATCAGCGTCCTTCTCATGCTCGACGTCGGCGGGTCGATGGACGCGCACATCAAGATCTGTGAGGAGCTGTTCTCGGCCGCCCGGACCGAGTTCAAGAACATGGAGTTCTACTACTTCCACAACTGCCTCTACGAAGGGGTATGGAAGGACAACCGCCGCCGGCACACGGAGAAGATCCCCACCTGGGACGTGCTCCACAAGTTCCCCACGGACTACAAGATCATCTTCGTGGGCGACGCCACGATGAGCCCCTACGAGATCACCTATCCGGGCGGCTCGGTGGAGCACTGGAACGAAGAGGCCGGCGCCGTCTGGCTGGAGCGGGTCACGCGCATCTACGAACACGCCGTGTGGCTGAACCCCACCGCCGAGCGGCACTGGGGCCACACGCCCTCGGTCGAGTTGATCCGGCAGGTGATGGGCGATCGGATGTACCCGCTCACCATCGAAGGCCTGGACAAGGCCATGCGCGAGTTGTCGCGCTGAGCACGCTGGAGCCCAACGACGTCATCGACGACGGCCATGGCGAAGCCGCCACCAAGGCCATCGTGGTGGCGACGGCCGAGCGGCTCTTCGCCCTCAATGGCTTCCAGTCGGTCTCGGTGCGCGACATCACCGCCGCCGCCGGCGTGAACCTCGCCTCGGTGAACTATCATTTCGGCGGCAAGGACGCCCTGCTGTTCGAGATCTTCCGGCGGCGCGCGGCGGAATTGAACCGCGAGCGGGCCCGGATGCTGCACATGGCCGTGGCGCGCTACGACGGCGCGCCGCCCGTGCGGGCGATCCTGGAGGCCCTGTTCGCCCCGCCCCTGCGCTGGGCCGCGCCCGACCATGAGCGCCGGATCTCGCTGCAGTTCATCATCCGCGCCCGGGGCGAAGGCACGCCGCAGATGCGCGAGGCGCTGCAGCGGGACGTCTCGCACCTGTCGCGGTTCGCCGACGCGCTTTTGCGGGCGCGGCCGGACCTGGCGCCGGAGGACGTCTACTGGCGGCTGCACTTCAGCCTGGGCATCCTGCATAACAACCGACTGGTCGAGTTCGAGCGGCTGCGGATCCTCTCCGGGGACCTGACCCGGGAAGACGACGTCGACACCCTCCTGCAGCGGATGCTGGACTTCGCCGAAGCCGGCTTCGAGGCCTAGCCCAGACGCTCAGGCCGCCAGGGACCAGGCGAACTTCAGGTCCTCGACGAACATCTCATAGGCCCTGGCCTTGGCCGCCGGATCGGGCAGTCGCAGCAGGTAGGATGGGTGGTAGGTCACCACGCCCTGGGCCTGGTCGGAGAGCTGCAGGGCCTGGCCCCGCGACCTGGCGATGGGGACCGGCCGGCCGAACACCGCCTGGGCGGCTGTGGCGCCCAGGGCGACGATCACCCGCGGGCGGACGATGGCGCGCTCATGGTCCAGCCACCAGCGACAGGCCTCCACCTCGCCCACGTCCGGCGTCTTGTGCAGCCGCCGCTTGCCGCGAAGTTCATGCTTGAAGTGCTTGACCGCATTGGTGACGTAGGCCTCGCGCCGATCCGCGCCGGCGGCGGCCAGCGCCCTGTCGAGCACCTGGCCCGCCGGCCCCACGAACGGCCGTCCGGCGATGTCCTCCTGGTCCCCCGGCTGTTCGCCCACCAGCATCAGGCGCGCCTTTGCGGGCCCTTCACCGGCCACCCCTTGGGTCGCGTCGCGCCACAGCGCGCAGCGCCGGCAGGCCTGCACCCCGGCTGTGACCTCCTCCAGGGTGACGGGGCCGCCGCCCTCGAAGGGGGCGTCGCGGCTGTGGCGCAGGGCGGCGCGGACCACTCTGCGGGCGGGTTGGGCGGCGTGCGGGCTGACCATGGCGCGGGTGCGGCTTTCGGCGCTTTCGACCAGTTCGGGAATGAGCCGCGGCTGCGGCCGGTTCCGCCGCGCCGGCTCGAAGATCGCCGCGTAATGGGCGCGCCAATAGGCCTCCAGCCCATTCCCGGCGGGCGCGTCGACGGGATCGGCGCCGGGCGTGAAGGTCAGCGCCTCGCCGTCCCAGTGGGCGCAAAGGTCCGGCGTCAGGATCGAGAACCGCATGCCGACGAAGCGGCGCACGAAGAAAGGCGCCGCGCGCTCGGTCACCCGGTGGGCCGGCTCGAACCAGGCGGCAAGGGTCGGCGGCCCATCGCTCGCCACCGGCCGGAAATCGACGAAGGCCTTCATCTTGTGGGCCGCGCGGTCCACCGCCCTGGCGTAGCCGCTGGCGCGGGCCACGTCGGGATCGGCGGCGCCGTGCAGAAGGTCCGGCTCGCGCTCCAGGCGCCGGAGCAGCCGGTAGAGCAAGGCGAACCGATCCCCCGAGCGATGCAGGACCACCGGCGCGGCCAGCTCCAGGAAGGCGCGGGGCACGGTGAAGGCCGGGGCGCTGGACGCCTCCGGCGGCACAGGCGCGGCGAAAAGCTCCCCTGCGCCGTCGACGGTCCACAGAACCTCCTCAGGCTCCGCGCCCTCGGCGCGCAGGGCCCGGGCTGCGGCGCGCCAGCCGGGAAAGTCGGTCTCCGAGACGAGCCGGACCACCCGCATCAGACCTGGCTCGGCGGCGTCGCTGAAAGGTGCTTGGGATCGAGGACAGTCATCAGGACAGTGATAGTGTTCTTGTTTTGTTCTGTCCAGCGCGAGGTAAGCATGGCGCGGGATTGTCGGCGGCCGTATGATGCCGGACATGACCATTGAAGAGTTTCCCGCCCAACCGCTGCGTCGCATCCCGGCCGCCCCGTTGTGTGACGCGTGCGGCCAGCCTTTCCGGTCTGGTGCGATCAAGCTGGATGACCTGAACGTCGTCGCAGCCGTTTGCCACCCCTGCAACGCAAGCCGGGCCGCCGAAACCGCCTGAGCAACCCCTGGGTCAACAGCGCCCGCCGACGTCATTGCGCGGCCTGGATGAACGCGATTTCGAACTGACCCGCCGCCCGCTGCGGCGCAGTCTGACGCTCTTTGCGTGGCGTCAGCGCCCGGGGCGCCTATATGTCCTCAGATGAACTCACGCCCTACGACGCTTGAACGCGCCTTCGACCTCGCCCGCACGGGCGACTATCTCAGCGTTGCGGACATCCGTGCGCAGCTGAAGACGGAAGGTTATCTGCTCAGTCAGCTTGAAGGGCCGGCGTTGATCCGTCAGCTTCGTCTCCTGTGCCAGGAGGCCTCGCAGAAAACGGATGGCTCCTGACGGCGACGCGCGGCCGCCGGGCTTCGATTCCGCCGGCATCTGGACGATCGGCGGAACCGGCCGCCTGCATGGGGGTTCCGCCGTCAAATGGCCCGGCTGACCATCCGTCACGAGACCCGATACACCTATGAGCGCCCCGTGCGCATCGGACCGCACAGGCTGTTGATCCGGCCCCGCGACAGCCATGCGATCCGGGTGACGCAGGCCCATCTCGCCTTCTCGCCCACCGGCGACACCCGGTGGACCTATGACGCGCTCGGCAACAGCGTCTGCTGGCTGACTTTCGAGGGCGAGGCCGACCATCTCTTCATCGTCAGCGACCTGGTCATCGAGCGATTTCCCGCCCCCCTGTGGCCGCTGCTGGTCGCCGATCCGCAGACCGTCACCCCGATCGTCTATGAATCCTCGGACCGGCCGGTCCTGGCGCCCTTCACCGACCCCGTGAGCGAGGATCCGGACGGGATGCTGCTGAAGTGGATCCGCGGCCAGATGGGCCGGCCGGACGAGCCGGCGCTGGACTTCCTCCTGCGGCTCAACCGCACCATCCACGCTGAATTCGCCTACAATGTCCGCTACGAGGAGGGCTGCCAGGATCCCGCCTTCACGGTGGCCATGCAGTCGGGCTCGTGCCGTGATTTCGCCTGGTTGATGGTGGAGTCTCTGCGCCGACTGGGCTTCGCGGCGCGTTTCGTCACCGGCTACCTCAATTGCCCGGCGGCGAGCCAGATCCGCGGCGCCGGGGCGACCCACGCCTGGTGCGAGGTGTTCCTCCCCGACCTGGGCTGGATCGAGTTCGATCCCACCAACGGGCTGGCCGAGTCGGCCGACCTGATCCCGGTGGCGGTCTCACGGACGCCGGCGGACGCCGCGCCGGTCCGGGGCATGATCTACGGCGATGCTGGCTACACCCAGCTCAGCGTGCATGTGGAGGTCCGGCCTGCCGACGAGTTCCCGGCAGCGGCCTAAAAAAGGGAGGAAGACATGGTGGGGCGCCCCTTCCAGCAGCAGCAACAGCCTGCGGGCCAGGTAGTCCTGCGCACCGCGCCCAAGCCCCAGCACGGCGGCAAGACCGATCCCGACGCGCGCCGTCTGAGCGAGACCCAGTCCTTCGCGCCGCGCCCGGCGCACTGACGCCAACTCGTCACGCGCCAGGCATTCCCCCGCCGGGTCGAACTCTGATACGCACGCCCATAAGCAGGATGCGGATGGGAGGAAGCGCCTGCGCGCCAAGCGCGCGCCGGCGTCGTGAGGCGATTGGACGACAGGACCGACCCCGAGACGATCACCGACGGCGAGAGCCTGGAGGCGCGTGAGCGCGCCTATGAGACGTTCGTCTGGGACAATCTGAGGCGGAACTATCTCGGCCATTTCATGCTCGGCATGCTGGGCACGACCGGATGGCGCCTGGTCAGCGCGCCGACCTTCCTGCCGGCCTATCTGCACCTGGTCTCGGGCTCCGCCGTCGTAGTGGGGCTGGGCCTGGCCCTGCAGCAGCTGGGCGCAGTGCTCATCCCGATGGTCAGCGCCGCCAAGGTGCAGCACCGCAAGCGCGTGCAACCGGCCGCCATGTGGGCCGGCGGGTTCGCCCGGCTAAGCATCCTGGCCATGGCGGCGGTCGGCTGGCTCCTGCACGGCCAGGCCCTGACGATCGCCCTGCTGGTGATCATGTTCTTCTTTGGCGTTTTCATGGGCGTGCAGCGCGTGGTGTTCAACGTGCTGCTGGCCAAGATGATACCCATCACGCGGCGCGGCCGGCTGCAGGCCTGGCGCAACGCCTGCGGCGGGCTGATCGCCGCGGGCCTGGCCTATGCGGCGGGCAAGTACCTGATCGAGCCGAACCTCCTCGGCCACGGCTATTCCCTGACCTTCCTGGCGGCCTTCGTCCTCACGAGCCTGGGGATGAGCCTCTTCGCCATGGTGATCCGCGAGCCGATTCCGCCCACCATCGCGCCGCGGGCGAAGCTGCATGAACGGCTGGCGGACTTCCCGCGCATGCTCGCCGCGGACCGGCCCTTCGCCATGTACCTGGCGGTGCTGATGCTGGCGGCGACCGCGCGCATCGCCATGCCGTTCTACATCATCTATGTGGGTCAGACCCTGCACCTGACCGGGGCGGTGCTGGGCCTCTTGACCCTGGCCTATCTGGGCGCGGACACGCTTTCCAACCTGTTCTGGGGCTACACCGGCGACAAGACGGGCTTTCGGCGCGTGATGGTCCTGTCCCTGGTGATCTGGATCGCCGCGACTCTCCTGCTGGTCTTCGTCCATCAGACCCCCGCGGCGATCGTCGCCTTCTTCGGCCTCGGCGCGGCGCAGTCCGGCTACCAGATGGCCTCACAGACCATGGTCCTGGAGTACGGAGACCGCGATGACCTGCCGATGCGCCTTGGCATGTCGACCTCCGCCGAGGCCCTGATGGCGACCATCGGCCCCCTGGCCGGCGGGCTGATCGCCGATCTTCTGGGTTTCCCCATCGTGTTCGGGATCTCGATCGCCTTCCTGGTGGTCGCGATCCTTCTCTCCCCCGCCATGGGCGAGCCGCGCCAGGCGCGCCTGGCTTAGGCGATAGCCGCCGAGGCGATCCGGGCGCGGGCCATCTCCACCGCCACCTCGTTGGTCGGCCGGGCCTCGGCGAGCGAGCGGTCCAGCACCGCCCCCAGCGTGACCATGAGGGCGGAAAGCTTGTCCTCCACCCAGGTCGGATCGAAGGGGACATCCGCCGCCAGGGCGCGGATCTCGCCCGCGACATTGATGATGCCGCCGCCGTTGATCACGAAGTCGGGGGCGTAGACGATCCCATGCGCGAACAGGGCCTTGCCCACTTCCACATCGGCGAGCTGGTTGTTGGCGCCGCCGGCGATGACCCGCGCCCGCAAGCGCGGCAGGGTCACAGCGTTCACCGCCCCGCCCAGGGCGCAGGGGGCGAAGACCTCCGCGTCCACGTCGAAGATCGCGCCGGGAGCCACGGTCCGCGCGCCGGTGCGCGCCGCGACCGCCTGCAGGAGTTCCTCGTTCACATCGGTCAGCACCAGCTTCGCGCCCGCGGCGGCCAGCCGGTCGGCCAGGAAGCCGCCCACATGGCCGACGCCCTGCACCGCCACCGTCACGCCGTCCAGGCCGCGGCCCAGCGCCCGGCGCACGCAAAGCTCGATGCCCCGGAAGACGCCGTCGGCGGTGACCGGGCTGGGGTCGCCCGAGGCCGCCGGATGCCCGTCCAGCCCAGCGACGTAGGCGCTGCGCCGGCGCGCGTGGGCGAGGTCGGCCGGCGAGACGCCGACGTCCTCGGCCGCCCAATAGCGCCCGCCCAGGGTCTCCACGGCCGAGCCGAAGGCTTCGAACAGGGCCGGAGTCTTGTCGCGCCCGGACTCGCCGATGATCACCGCCTTGCCGCCACCCAGGTCGATGCCGGCGATGGCGTTCTTGTAGGACATGGCCCGCGAGAGCCGCAGGGCGTCCTCCAGGGCGGCCTCGGCGTCGGGATAGGGCCACATGCGGCAGCCGCCGGCCGCCGGGCCGAGCGCCGTGGAGTGGACCGCGATCACGCACTTCAGGCCGCTGATCGCGTCATAGAAGGCGTGGACGCCCTCATGGCCTTCAAATGCGGGGGAATCGAACAGGGTCATGCGGGCCGGCCGATCTCTTGGGAAAGTCGCCCGGCTTACGCATCGCCGGGCGCCTTCACAACCCCGCCGCCACCGCCGCCGTCGGCGCGTTGGGCCCCGTCGGCGCACCGGGGATGGTCGGGACGCCGGACGGCAGGGGCGCCTTGGGGTCGCGCAGGAAGGCCAGGATGTCGGCGATCACCACCTCGCGCTGATGGTCGCGGGTCAGGAGATGCCAGCCCGCGCCATAATAGGCCGAGCGGTCGGTCGGCTTGAGCCGGCGCGCGGCGCGCAGGGCCGCCTTCTTCGGGATGATCTCGTCGTGCGCGCCATAGAGATAGAGGGTCGGGACCTGCGTCTCCCCCGCCGCCTGCGCCGCCCGGTTCATCATCGAGACGACGCCCCAGATGGCGTCCGACCGCGCCCCCCAGATCATCAGCGGATCGCGCCCCATGGCGCGAAGTTCCTCAATATTGTCCGTGGGTTTTATGCGTTTCGTGAGCCAGTCTGGCGGGTTGTAGACCTTGGGCCCGGTCAAATGGGCGGCGAGCCACAGCAGGGTCTTGTTCGGCAGGGGCTGGGTCTTCCATCCCCAGACCCCGGGCGAGAGCAGCACCAGCCGGTCCGCGGCGGGCGGACGGTCCGAAGCGAAGGCGTCCATGGCCACCGAGCCGCCCAGGCTCTCGCCCACCACCGCCAGCATGGCCTTGGGATATTGCGCGTGGACCAGCCCGGTCACCGTCCGCAGGTCCTCGGCCATCAGCTCGTGACCGCCCCAGACGCCGCGCAGGGGCGATCGCCCATAGCCGCGCTGGTCGTAGGCGTAGGTGGTCACCCCCGCCTTGGCCCATTCCGGCGCGGCGAAGTGGAAGGCGTTGGCGTAGTCGTTCATGCCATGCACGGCGACGACGACCGCCCAGGGCTCGCCGTCGGCCTTCCAGCTGGTCAGGCCCAGCCGCGCGCCGTCGAAGCTGACCACCGAATCCGCCTCCAGGTGCGGGCCCTGGAAACCCAGCGGCGGCGATCCCGCCTGCTGCACCACCAGCGGGGTGCAGGCGGTCAGCATCAGGGCGGCGAGGACGACGATCAGGCGCTTCATGCGGGGCGGTCTTCAGCCAGGAGACGGGCGACGGTCGCGCGAAGATAGGGCGCCACGTCCGCGTCAAACCACGGGTTTTTCCGAAGCCAGGCGGTGTTGCGCCAGGACGGGTGCGGCAGGGGCAGGACCGCCGGCAGATAATCGCGCCAGGCGCGCACGGTCTCGGTCATCGACCCGCGCATACGCGGCCCCAGCGCCCAGGCCTGGGCGTGGGCGCCGACCAGCAGGGTGAGCTCGACGCGCGGCAACTCGGCCAGGAGGCGCGCGCGCCAGAGGGCCGCGCAGCGCTTGGGCGGCGGATAGTCGCCCCCGGCCGGGTTCGTGCCCGGAAAGCAGAAGGCCATGGCCGCCACCCCGATGGCGGGATGGCCATAGAAGGTCTGGCGGTCGATCCCCATCCAGTCCCGCAGCCGCACGCCGGAGGGGTCGTCGAACGGCAGGCCGCTCTCGTGCACGCGCCGGCCGGGCGCCTGGCCGCAGATCAGTATCCGCGTGGCGGCGCAGACGCGCACCACCGGCCGCGGCTCGTGCGGCAGCTCGCCGGCGCAGGCGCGGCAGGCGCGGATCTCGGAGAGGACGGCGTCGAGGGCCATGGCCGCCATATAGGCGCAGCGCTCAGGTTCCGAAGGCCGCGCGCTCCTGGGCGATCCAGGTCGCCAGGGACGGCCGCGCCAGCACCGTGTCCACATAGGCCGCGGTCTTCGGGTAGAGCGAGGGGTCCACGCGCCAGCCCAGGTGCATGAGGGTCGCGATCGGGTTGACGACCGACAGGTCGGCGAGGGTCAGCCGGTCCTCCACCAGCCAGCCGGACGGCGGGATCACCCCTTCGATATAGGCGAGCACAGGGGGCAGTTCGTCCTTCTCCGCGGCGGCGGCGACGGCCTCGTCGCCGGGCTTGCCGAGCAGGCGCGGCGAGACGAAGCGGTTGAAGAAGATCTTGCCGCCGCAGCCCATCAGGATCGTGTCGGCGAACTCCTCGTACCAGATCGTCCTGGCCCGCGCCTTGGGCTCCAGGGGGATCAGGTTGGGCTCGGGCTTGATCGCGTCGAGATAGGTGATGATGGCGGTGGAGTCGGAGATCAGGAAATCGCCGTCCTGGAACGCCGGCATCTTCCTGAAGGGGCTCGCCTTGGCGAATTCCGCCGAACCGTCCAGGGGGTTGGCGAAGACGAGCTCCAGCTCCATCCCCTTCTCGGCGGCGAAGGCCAGGACCTTGCGGACATAGGGGGATGCTGAGGCGCCGAAGAGTTTCATGGGGTTGCTTCCTTGTCCTCAGGCGTCCGCAGCCGCAGCCGGTAGACCCCGCGAAACTTGTTCGGGTCGGCTGGCTTGTTGTGGCGCAGGATCACCAGCCGGCCCTCACGCGCAAGCCCCACCGCGACGCCGCGCACCCGCGGCAGCAGCCGACGCCACGCCTCAGGGTCGGCCGCCCGGGCGATCTCCTCGGGCGAGGCCGACTTGCCGGGCGCAAGCTGACCAAGGATGTCGAGGAGAATAGCCTCAAGGTTCACGCTCATGAGCTGGCCCTCAAGCGGCCCGCCTCACCCACCCTGCTTCATGGTCTCGCGGGCGACGATCACCTGCTGGATCTGGCTGGTGCCTTCGTAGATGCGGAAGATCCGCACGTCGCGATAGCACCGCTCGATCCCATGGTCGGCGACATAACCGGCGCCGCCGAAGATCTGCACGGCGCGGTCGGCCACCCGACCCACCATCTCGGTGCAGTAGTACTTGGAGGCGGCCGCCTCCAGGACCACCGGCTCGCCGAGGTCGCGCTTGCGGGCGCCGTCCAGCAGCAGCGCGCGGGCGGCCATCGCCTCGGTCTTGGAGTCGGCGATCATCCCCTGGATCAGCTGGAAGCTGGAGATCGGCTGGCCGAACTGCTTGCGCTCCTGGGCGTAGGCCACGCTGTCGGCGATCAGCCGCTCGGCCATGCCGACCGCGAGGGCGGCCACGTGGAAACGGCCGCGATCCAGCACCTGCATGGCGACCTTGAAGCCCTCGCCCTCGCCGCCCAGCCGGTTCGCCACCGGCACCCGGACATTGTCGAAGATCACGTCGTGGATGTGGGCGCCCTTCTGGCCCATCTTGTTCTCGGACTTGCCGACGGTGATCCCCGGCGTGCCGCGCTCGACCAGGATCGAGCTGACGCCCGAGCCGCCCTTCTTTTCGGGGTCGGTCCGCGCCATGACGGTGTAGAGGCCCGCGCGGGCGGCGTTGGTGATGTAGCGCTTCGTGCCGTTGAGGACGTAGTGGTCGCCGTCCCGGGTCGCCCGGGTCTGGACGGACCCGGAATCCGAGCCGGCCTCAGGCTCGGTGAGGCAGAAGGACGTGACGATCTCGCCCGAGGCGATGCCCGGCAGGTACTTCGCCTTCTGCTCGTCGGTGCCGAACATGACGAGCCCCTGGCTGCCGATGCCGACATTGGTGCCGAACGCCGAGCGGAAGGCGGGGCTGACCCGGCCCATTTCGAGGATCGCCAGGCACTCCTCCTCGGTGTTCAGGTTGAGGCCGCCGTACTCTTCCGGGATCGTCAGGCCGAAGAGGCCGAGCGCCTTCATCTCCTCCAGGATGTCGTCGGGGATCTTGTCGTCCTCCGCCACCTGGGCCTCGATCGGCCGCAGGCGCTCAGTGGCGAAGCGGCGGATGGTGTCGAGAAGCTGAGTACGGGTTTCGGCGTCGAGGGCCATTAGGGGAGCATCTCCGATTGGTGTTCGGGTCCGGAGCAGACGACCTCGTTGGTCGGCTTGGCGGCGAACCCGGAAAGGGTCAGTTGGCTGACGGCATAGGACCATTGCTCCCAGCCCGCCAGCAACGGCAGAACGGTGCAGACGCGGGCGGGCTCGTCCGCCGCCTTGCCGTCGCGGCGCAGGGTCGCGCGGTAGTCGACGGCCTGATCCAGGCCGCTGTCGATCTTCAGTGTGCTCTTGCCGCCTTCGACGCCGAGCAGGAAGGCGAGCGCGCCAGGCGCCGAAGGCTCCAGGCTCCCCTGCCCCGGCTTGGGCGGCAGGGCGGCGCTGGCCGGCGCGGGCCTGGCCGAGACCAGGGCGAGACGCCCGCCAGCGTCCAGGCGCGCCACCACCAGCTCTCCGGGCGCCAGCGTCAGCGTCCGGCCGTCGGCGGAGACGGCCGATTTCGTCGGCGCGGCGGCGGCCGGGCCGGCGGCGAGCAGCGCGAGCGCCAGGAGGCCGCCGAAGCGCGCCGCCGGCCCGCATGCCGAAGTCCTCCCTTGCAACATCCCGTCTCCGCGCATAGGCCCGTGGGCCCGCCCCGCCGAATTCGCCGGCAACCTAGTGGCCGCGCGGGCGTCGGGCAAACCCTTCACCTTGGGAACGAATTCACGGATGCAGGTCGCTCTTCCCAAAGCCGCCGTCGGCAGACTGGAGCGGATCGACCAGGGCCCGTGGGCGGGTTGGGCGACATGGGCCAACGACCCCTTTGAGATCCACGCCGGCCCCTTCTACGTCCGCTGGGGCGAGGACGGCGAGCCGGTCTGCGCCTTCCGCGTCGAGCCGCGGCACGTGAACGCCTCCGGCGGCCTGCACGGGGGCTGCATGATGGCCTTCGCCGACTTCGCCCTCTTCATCATCGCCTGGAAGGGCCTGGGCGAAGACCGCGCGGTGACAGCCTCGTTCAGCGGCGACTTCCTGGGTTCGGTGGGCGTGGGCGCGCTGGTGGAATGCCGGGGGGAGATCGTGAAGGCCGGGCGCTCCATGGTGTTCGTGCGCGGCCTGATCACCAGCGGGCCTGAGCCGATCATGAGCTTCCAGGCCGTCATGAAGAAAACCAAGCTCGCCGGAACCAGCACATGATCCTTTCCGTCCTCGACCTTTCCATCGTCTCCGGCGGCCAGACCCAGGCCGAAGCCCTGCGCGACACCCTGACGACGGCCAAGGCGGCCGAGCGGCTGGGCTATCACCGCTTCTGGGTCTCCGAGCACCACAACATCGCCGGCGTCGCCTCGCCGGGGCCGGAGATCGTGCTCGCCGCCCTCACCCAGGTCACCAGCACCATCCGGCTAGGCTCGGGCGGGGTGATGCTGGTCAACCACTCGCCGCTGAAGGTGGCCGAGGTGTTCATGGCGCTGGAGGCCCTGGCGCCGGGCCGGATCGACCTGGGCCTGGGGCGGGCCCTGGGTACGGACATGCGCACGGGCGCGGCCCTGCGCTCGGCCGGCTCGGAAGCTTTCCCCCACTACTTCGCCCTGCTCTGCGCCTGGATCCTGGACGCCGCCGGCAAGGAGATCATCGGCGCCGACCATCCGCTGCACAGCGTGCGCGCCCAGCCCACCGGGCCGTCGCATCCGGCGGTCTTCGTGCTCTGCTCCTCGGCCGACAGCGCCAGGCTGGCCGGCGAGGCCGGCGTCGGCATGGTCTATTCGGAGTTCATCGCCCAGAGCGAGGGCGCGCCGGCTGTGGAGGCCTACCACGCGGCCTTCCGTGCCTCGCCGTTCCAGGAAGAGCCCTGGACGGGCGTGGCCGTCCACGCCCTCGCCGCCCCGACCGCCGAAGAAGCGCGCCGCCTGGACGGCCCTCGCCGGGCCGCCCAGCTGGTCATGGCGTCGGGCGGAGGCCGCCGGTTCACGGACGTGGACGAAGCCCAGGCGTTCCTGGCCGGCTTCGCGGGCGACCCGCGCCTTGCGGCCATCGAGGCCCGCAGCATCGCCGCGGACCCCGTGGGCGTCCGCGCCCAGTTGGCGAACAAGGCCAGGCGCGCCGGCGCGGACGAGGTCTTCATCCTGGCGACCGGCCCCACCCTCGCCGACCGCATTCGCTCGCTGGAGCTGATCAAGGCGGAATGAGGCGGCGCCCGCGTTAGGCCCGAACCGGCGCACCTGAAGCCTGGACTGGGCTCTTGAAGCCCTTAAAAACAAAAAGAGAACATTGGCTGTATGGAAGATGGTTTCGTGAGGGTCGCCGCAAGCGGGATTTAGCGCACTGTTACCGCAATCTATTTATCCCCTTCTCAAGTAGCCGGAGTGCGAGGAATATTGATCTCGATCCGCAATGCACTAAACAATTTCTTCTCGGATTCGCCCACCACCGGTAGCAGTCCGGCATCTTCGATGGCCTTGAAATCGAGTAGTACCGCCGATGGAAAGCCTTTCTTGCGGGAAGCGGCAAGCCGCTTGGCATGTCCCACCAACTCATGGGCCAAGGCGTAGCTGAAGAGAATGCTGTCATCGGTGTAGAGTGCGATAGCCTTCATACCGTCTGGATAACGGCTGTCGGTATGCCCGCGCTTGTCGGGGAGTCCGAAGTAGGTCTGAGCTAGTTCTTCTGACTCCCGAACTGGCCGCGCTCCGATTCCGAGAATGATTGCATTTCGCCGATCAAGTGCACTTTGCAGATTCACGAGGGACTGACCAAGCAGCGTGAACAGGCCCATTGCACCAGCCGGCGCACTAATCCGGTCGTAGAGCAGTTTCTCAAGCATCGGGAGCGCAGTAGGGAATGGGAGAAGCGTTTTCAGGTCGGCCTGGAATTCGAATGGCTGCTTGGCCCTACCAGCGCGTGCCTTTTCAATATCGGCAAGAAGCTTGTTGTATGTTGTGACGAGAGGTTGAACGTGCTGGCGTTTCAATGAGGCGCAGACATTGGCGATTGAACTCGCGGCCGTCACAGCCGCATTCGTCGCGCGCAATTCCTCAAGGCGGCGCTGAGTATCGGCATTTCGCTTTGCGATCCCTTGAGCCGCCCATGCACCGGCAAAGGCACCGGACAACGGTCCGATCAAGATTTTCAGGGTATCGACAGCAAGGGGCGCCACCCATGGCGCGAGTACGTAGCCCATCGCTCTTCTCCCCGACTGCATCGCTACCATACGCCAACATCGGGAGATGTGGCCCTGCTCCTCCGATGCCTCAACCCAACTCGCCTCCCCACCTTCGGCGGGTGAAATTACAGTGAGGAATTACGGTGCATTCAATTGGTCCGTAAGCGGCTTGCGCAAGGCGGCCGAGAAACGGGAAAGACGCCGCTTCAAGTTCGCCCTATATGTATACAATGATGCCCTGACTCAAACCGCGACGCCGCGCAAATCAGGGGAATCCGCCATGCGCTTTGGCCTTGGGACACCGATCGTCGTGACCCCCGGGAGCGGAACCGTACCCTGGGAGCGATCCGCCGGGATCGAGGAGCTGACCCAGATCGCGGTCGCAGCCGACCGGCTGGGCTACCTGCACATGAGCTGCAGCGAGCATGTCGCCGTGCCGACCGAGGAGGAGGCTGGCCGCGGGCTGACCTTCTGGGACCCGCTGGCGCTGTTCGGCTTCCTCGCCGCGCGCACCACGCGTATCCGGTTCGCCACCTACATCCTGGTGCTCGGCTACCACCACCCGCTGGCCATCGCGAAGCGCTACGGCACGCTGGACGCGGTGAGCGGCGGGCGCCTCACCCTGGGGCTCGGCGTCGGCAACCTCGAGAAGGAGTTCGACCTCCTTGACGCCCCGTTCTCGGACCGGGGCGAGCGCGCCGACGACGCCATCCGCGCGCTACGGGCTGCGTGGGCGCAACCGGTCCCCCGCTACGAGGGCAAGTACTACAGCTTCTCCGACCTCGCGGTCATTCCCCATGCGGTCCAGCCCAGGGCGCCGATCTGGATCGGGGGCAAGTCCCGACGGTCCCTGCGAAGGGCGGTGGAACTGGGCGACGCATGGGCCCCGGTGTTCGTGCCGCTTCCTGAGATCCGGGCGATGCTGGACGCGTTCGATCTGCCGCCAGGGTTCGAGGTGGTGCTGCAGACGCGGGCGGTGGATCCGCTCGGTGATCGCGACGGCGCCCTGGCGGAGATCGAAGCGCTGGCCGCGGCCGGCGCCACCCTCGGGCACCTGAAGGTCGCCCACACCTCGCTGTCCCACTACCTCGAGCAGATCGAAGCCTTTGCCGAGTTGGCCAGCCTTGCTGCCGCGCCGAGCGGCTGAAACGCGATAGCCCTAGTGGTCGCCATGTCCCTCGTGCGCGGCCGGCGCGGCGGCCGGCGCGCCCAGCGGCCGCACCTCAATCTTGCTCACCGCATAGACCGCCCGCCAACCTTTGCGGTCGCCTGACGAGACGATGCGCCAGGGCGCGCGCTTGGCCGGCAAGGGCGCGCCGTCCACCCGGTCGGCGAGGATGACGACGTCGTCGTGGAAATCGGCGTCGACCTCGGCCAGCGAATAGACGGCCTGGAAGCCGTCGGCGCCGGTGACCACCAGGGCCGCCTTCAGCGGATCGCCGTGCAGGCGCGCGCCCATGGGAAGGCCGGCCTGCCGCAGCACGTAGGCGAGGAGGGGCCCCTCGTAGCGATGCGGACCGCCGTCTTCGGTCAGGACCACCTCGCGGCGGGGCAGAGCGCCAAGCTCCGCCACGGCCAGGGCGCGGGGTGGTCCGGCGAACCCCTCGACGGTCAGGGTCTGCGCGGCGGCCGGTGCGGCCAACGCCAGCACGACCGCGGCCAGCGCCGCCCTCATAGCGCCGCCGCCGGCCGGGCGCGCATGGCCTCGTTCCAGCGCCCCAGGTTCGCCAGCCCCTGGGGGATCCGAAGCTTGATCATGCGGGTGAAGTCGATCCCGACGAAGGCGACGATGTCGGCGATGGTGATCCGGTCGGCGGCCAGCCATTCGCTGGTCCCCAGGCGGCGATCGAGGGCCTCAAGCCCCGTAAGGCCATACGCGCGATTGTAATCGGCCACGGCCGGAACCTGCGCTTCGAGCACGGCCAGCGCCGGGTGGGAATGGCGCACGCCCAGCATCAGCGGCACGGCCACGAGCATCTCCGCGCGGCGGGTCCACATCTCGATCACCGCGATCTCTTCGGGCCCGCGCCCGAACAGGTTCGGCTCGGGATAGCGGCTCTCCAGATAGCGGCAGATGGCGACGGATTCGGTGATGACGGTCCCATCATCCATCTCCAGCGCCGGCACCTGCGGCAGGCCGGCCTTGCCCAGATATTCCGGCGTCTTGTGGGCGCCGCGCATGATGTCGAGGGTGACGATCTCGATGTCGTCGATCCCCTTCTCGGCCATGAACCAGCGCACCCGGCGAGGGTTGGGCGCCCGGGGCGTGTCATAGAGCTTCATCGACGTTCCTTCCTTCAGAGTCCGGGCCTTCCCTCAAAGGCCGAGCAGTCCGCCGGGCATGGCCCCGATCACCGAAGCCGTCAGGCAGCTCGCCAGGAACCCGCCCATCATCGCCTTCCACACCATGCCTATGATCTCGGATCGCCGCTCGGGCGCCAGCACGGAATAGCCAGCCACGTTTATGCCGACCGACGCCACATTGGCGAAGCCGCAAAGCGCGTAGGTCATGATCACCCGGGTGCGCGGCTCCATCGCGGCCGGCCCGGCTTCGGCCATCCGGATGAAGGCGGTGAACTCGGTCAGGGCCAGCTTGACGCCCAGAAGGCCGCCGGCTGTGCCCGCGTCGCGCCAGGGAGCCCCCATCGCCCAGGCCAGCGGGGTCATGGCCGCGCCCAGGATCCGCTCCACCGAAAGCGGCGCGCCGCCGACCGGGGGCGCCAGGCCGATGAGGCGGTTGGCCAGGGCGACCAGGGCCACGAACACGATCAGGGTCGCGGCCACGTTCAAGACGATCTGCAGCCCGTCGGAGGCGCCGCGGATCAGGGCGTCCACCGAACTGTCATAGGTCTTGAGACTCGCCAGGTCGACGTCCTCGCGACCCTCGGCTTCCGGATCGCGGGGCACCAGCACCCGAGCGAGCAGCACGCCGGCGGGCGCCGAAATGAGCGATGCGGCCAGCACATGGGCGGCGGCGTTCGGCACCACGTCCTTCAGGATCGAGGCGTAGGCCACCATGGTCGAGCCCGAGACGCAGGCCATGCCCACGGTGATGAGCAGGAAGAGCTCCGAACGGGACAGCCGGTGCAGATAGTTGCGGATGAAGATCGGGCCCTCGACCTGGCCCATGAAGATCGTGGCCGCGGTGGCCAGCGCAGGCGCGCCGCGCAGGCCCATCGCCCGCTCGAACACGAACCCGAACGCCTGGGTCGCCCAGCGCAGCACCCGCCAGTGCCACAGCAGCGCGGAAAGCGCGCAGATCACCAGGATGACCGGCAGCACGCGGAAGGCGAAGATGAACAGCGCCGCGGGATTGGCCACCGGATAGGGCTGGGTCGGGGTCCCGGCCAGGAAGCCGAAGACGAAGGTGACGCCGGCCTGGGTGGAGGCGGCGAAGGCGTCGATCGCATGCCCTACGCCGCCGAGCGCGGCGCGCAGGGGCGGGGCGGCGAACAGCGCCGCCACCAGCAGGGCCTGGGCGCTCACCGCGCCGAGGGCCAGGCGCCAAGGGAAACTGCTTCGGCGTTCCGACAACAACCAGCAGAAGCCGATGATCAGCGCGACGCCCGCAAGGCTTTGCGCATTCTCAAGTCGAAACATCGATCAGCCCCCACGCCGCCGATGCACGGGGCGACCTGCGCAATTGAGGCGCCTGCCGCATCTCTAGACAAGAGCGGGGACGGTTCAGACCCCCGTTATGCAAAGTTAACTTAGGCTGAAGGCTTGCGCCCTAGGCTCCGTCGATCGGAGCTTCGAATGACCTTGGCCCTGGCCACCCTTGTGTTCGAATGGCGGCGCTATCTGGCGGCGATCATCGCGCTCGCCTTCTCCGGTCTGCTCGTCCTGGCGCAGGTGGGAATCTTCACCGGCATCCTCCAGTCCGTCACCGCCACACTGGACCGTTCGCGCGCCCAGATCGTCATCATGCCGCCCCGGCGCGACAGCCTGCTGGAAGCCGGCCCGACCGGCCTGCCGGAACGGGTCGCGCCGCAGATCTACCTAAACCCCCAGGTGGCCGAGGTGGCCAGCTTCGACGGCGCCAGGGCCGCCTGGAACAACCTGCCCGGCCCGACCGGACGCAAGGTGACCCAGTATGTGGCCATGCGTATGGTCGACCCCCGCCCGGGCGCAGTGTCGCTGCCGATCGACTATTCGGAGGCCGTGCGGGTCGCGCTCATGGAGCCGTTCGCCGTGGCCGTCGACCGCACCGCCCTGAACCGGCTGGGCGTGAAGCTCGGGGACCGGGCGACCCTGGCCGGCCGGACCGTGCACGTCGCCGCCCTGCTCGACGGATACGCCGACATCGACCGGGTGACGGTGGTCATGTCGCGCGACACCCTGCGCATGCTGGGGGTTGGCGCGCGCGATGGGCGGACCGGGCCGCTGCTGGTGGCCCTGAAGAACCCGGCCGCCGCTGAAAAGGTGCGCGACGAACTCAACGCCATCGCCAACGGAACCTATGTGGCCTGGACCCGGCAGGATCTGGCGCGCGCCAACGAGGGCGCCCTGGTCCGCCACCAGATCATCGGCGTCATGTTGGCCTTCTCGGCGGCGCTCAGTCTGCTGATCGGCGTCGGCGTCACCTCGCAGACGCTGCGGGGCGCGATCCTCGCCAATGTGAAGGAGTTCGCCAGCCTGCGGGCCCTGGGCGTGTCGATGGCCTCCCTTCGCTTCACCGTGCTGGAGCTCTCGTTCTGGGTGGGCGTCGCCGCCCTGGGCGCGACCGCCGTCTTCACCTGGCTGGTCGCTCACGTCGGCGGCATGGCCGGCGTGCCGATGGGCTTCCCGCTGGTCTGGGTGGGATCGGTCGCCGGGCTGATGCTGGTGGTCGCCCTGGTCTCCGGTCTCATGGCCATGGGCGGCCTGGCCAAGGCCCAGCCGGCGGACCTGCTGCGATGAGCGCCAGCGAGTCCGCCATCCTGGCCCGGGGCCTGGTCAAGCGCTTCAAGGCCGGGCGCGTCCAGACCGAGGTGCTGAAAGGCGTCGACTTCGAGGCGCACTATGGCGACGTGACCCTGGTCATGGGCCCCTCCGGATCGGGCAAGTCGACCCTGGTCGCCGCGCTGTCCGGCCTGCTGCGGCCGGACGCGGGCGAGGTCACCCTGCTGGGCGAGGACCTGTGGAGCCTGAAGCCCGACAAGCTCGACCGGTTCCGCCTGAAGCACTGCGGCTTCGTCTTCCAGGGGTTCAACCTGTTCCCCGCCCTCACCGCGCTCGATCAGGTGGCGGTGCTGCTGCGCCACACCGGTTTGTCGGGGCGCCAGGCGCGCCTCAAGGCCGAGGCGGCCCTGGAGGAAGTCGGGCTCACGCCTCGCGCCGACCAGAGGCCGCATGAGCTTTCCGGCGGCGAGAAGCAGCGCGTGGCCATCGCCCGCGCCCTCGCCAAGGACCCGCAGCTGATCTTCGCAGACGAGCCCACCAGCGCGCTCGACGCCGAGAACGGCCAGGCGGTGGTCCGCCTCCTCCAGCGCGCGGCCAAGACCCGTGGCGCGGCGGTGGTCTGCGTCACCCACGATTCCCGGCTGGAAGATTTTGGCGACCGGATCGTGCGCCTCGACGACGGTCGCGTCCTCGACGACCGCCGCACCGCGGCCGAACCTGCGCCGATCCTTCGCTTCCGCGCCGCGATCAACGGAGCCTGATCCCGATGCCGCCTCTCTTCCGACACACCGCCTTCTGGGCCACGCTCCTGTGCGTGCTCGGCCTGGGCGCGGGGGGCCTCGTGGTCGCGAGCCAAGCCAAGGCGCGCAAGGCCGCCGAGGCCGCGAGCGCGACCGTCGTCGACCGCGGCCCCTACGTCGCCATCGCCAACGGCCGGGCCGACGTCGAGGGCGGCGTGATCCATGTCGCCGCGCGCCGCGCCGGCATCGTGCGCGAAGTCCTGGTTCAGGAAGGCGACCACGTGGTGCGCGGCCAGATCCTCGCGCGGCAGGAAGACGAAGAGCCGCGGCTGGCGGCCGCCAGCGCCATGGCGGACCTGGAACAGGCCAAGGCGCAGATCGCGCTCTCGGAAGTCCGCCTCGTCGCCGCCCAGCGCGAGTACGATCGTATGAAGTCGCTTTCGACCTCCAACTTCATCGCCGCCCAGCGCCTCGACCAGGCGCAGGACGCCATCCAGGAGGCCCAGGCCGCCCTGCAGGCGCAGAACGCGGCGGTCAGCTCGGCCCAGGCGCGCCTCTCCGAAGCCCAGTACAACCTCGAACTCACCATCGTCCGCGCCCCGGCCGACGGCCGCGTCGCGCGTCGTTACGCCAATCCGGGCGCCGGCGCCTCGACGCTCAACGTCTCCAACATGTTCGACCTGGAGCCGGAAGGCCGGCGCATCGTGCGCGCCGAACTGTCGGAAAGCGCCCTGCCCTTTATCGGGCTCGGCCAGACCGTGCAGATCTCGCCGGAATCCGACCCCACGCGCGCCTTCCCCGGCCGGGTGCTGCGCCAGGCGGCCATGTTCGGCTCGCGCAAGCTGGAATCGGACGATCCGTCCGAACGGTCGGACGAGCGCGTGGTCGAGGTGGTGGTGAGCGCCGACGGCGCGCCGTTCCTGATCGGCCAACGGGTCCTGGTGAAGTTCCTCCGCCCGGCGACCCGACCTGGAGCTTGACGCCGGCCCGCCACCTGCCCAGTAGTTGCGCCAGTCTATAGGTTACTGATGCGTAGGGAGACTGGCATGGCGGACATCCGCTTCGACGATAAGGTGGCGATCGTCACCGGCGCGGGCGGCGGCCTAGGGCGCCAGCACGCCCTCGAACTCGCCCGGCGCGGGGCCAAGGTGGTGGTCAACGACCTGGGCGGGTCCGTGGACGGCTCCGGCGGCGGATCGGACGCGGCCAAGGCCGTCGTGGAGGAGATCAAGGCGCTCGGCGGCCAGGCGATCGCCAACGGCTCCTCGGTCACCGACGACGCGGGCGTGGCGCGCATGGTGCAGGACGCCATGGCGGCCTGGGGCCGCATCGACATCCTGATCGCGAACGCCGGAATCCTGCGCGACAAGTCCTTCACCAAGATGGAGCTCGCCGACTTCCAGCTCGTGGTCGACGTCCACCTGATGGGTACGGTCAAGCCGGCCAAGGCCGTCTGGGACATCATGCGCCAGCAGAACTACGGCCGCATCGTGGTGACCACCTCCGCCACTGGCCTCTACGGCAACTTCGGCCAGTCGAACTACGGCGCGGCCAAGGCCGGCGTGCTCGGCGTGATGCGGTCACTGTCGATCGAGGGCCAGAAGAACAACGTCCACGTCAACGCCATCTGCCCCGTCGCGGCGACGCGCATGACCGAGGGCGTCATCCCGCCCGAGTTGCTGTCCAAGCTGAACCCCGAATTCGTCACCCCCGGGGTCATCCATCTCGTTTCGGAAGGCGCCCCGACAGGGACGATCCTGGTCGCCGGCGCAGGCGTGTTCTCCCTCGCGACGGTCTACGAGACCGGGGGCGTCTATCTCGGTGAAGGTGGGCTCTCGGCCGAGGAAGTGCGGGACAACTGGGACAAGATCGCCGATCCCACCGCCCAACAGCCGATGAACCAGGCGCTCGACCAGATCGCCAAGATCATCGGCAAGCTCCAGGGCGGCTAGAGCACGTCAGGCGAGGCGCCGGGCCATGTCGAGGAAGACCTTGGCAGCCGGGCTGTCGGGCGAGGTCGCCGCGAGCGGGCGGCCCTCGTCGCAGCCTTGCCGCAGCGCCGGGTCCAGCGGGATTTCGCCCAGCAGCGGCACGCCCAACCGGCCCGCCTCGGCCTTTCCGCCGCCCTCGCCGAACAGATAGAGCGGCCGGCCCGTCGCGGGGTCGGGGAAGAAGGACATGTTCTCGATCACGCCGAGGATCGGGGTCGCCAGCTTGTGGAACATGGCCGCCGCCCGGCGCGCGTCCACCAGGGCGATCTCCTGCGGGGTGGTGACGATCACCACGCCGTCGAGCTTCAGCTTCTGGGACATGGTCAGCTGGATGTCCCCGGTGCCCGGGGGCATGTCGACGATCAGCACGTCGAGGGGCGCCTCGGCGGTCCCCCAGGCTACGTCGTGGGTCATCTGGCGGGCGGCGGACGACGCCATCGGCCCACGCCAGATCATCGGCGCGCCCGCATCGACCAGGAAGCCGATGGACATGATCTTCACGCCCCAGGCTTCCAGCGGCTCGAGCTTCTTGTCGGGGCCGAAGGTCGGGTCGCCGTCGATTCCCATCATGGTCGGGGCCGAGGGGCCATAGACGTCCACGTCGAGCAGGCCCACGCGCAGGCCCTGCGCCGCCATGGCCGCGGCGAGATTCGTCGCCACCGCCGACTTGCCGACCCCGCCCTTGCCGCTGGCGATGGCGATCACCCGGCGCACGTGGGCGGGCCGGTCGACGTCCGCCGGCGGGCCTGCCTGGGCCTGGGGATCCGGCGAGACCCGCGCACCCTTGCGCACCCGGGTGACCCCCGCCGCCGCCTCGGCGGTCAGCACCACCTGGGCCTGGCCCACCCCCGGCACGGCGGCCAGCGCACGCTCGGCGGCGGCGGACACCGGCTCGTAGAGCGGCACGTCGGCGGCCGGAACCTCGAGCATGAACCCCACACGATCGCCGCGCACGCTCAGCCCCTGCACCAGGCCGGCGGCGGACAGGCCCCGGCCGGATTTCGGATCAATCACTTGATCCAGGGCGGCCAGGATGGCGGCGCGATCGGGAGAGATGGGCTCGTTCATGGGGGGTCGGGCTCGTATGACTTGCTTTGGCCGCTCAGGGGTTTCATATCCGAGCCATAGCGCCGGTTTACAAGCCCACCTCGGGCTCACGATGCGGCCGCGCCGCAACCTTTACGGACGAGACGCGCCCAAAGCATGCCCTGGAACGACAACGCCAACCCTGGACCGTGGGGCTCGCCGACGCCGCCCGGCGACGACGGCGAGCGGCGCGAGCCGCCGCGCCGACCCGGCAACCGTGGCGGTGGCCCCCGTCGCCCCGAAGGACCGGATCTCGGTCCGACATTCGATGGCCTGGGCCAACGCCTGCGCCGCCTGTTCGGCGGACCGGGCGGCCAGGGCGTGCGCCCCGGCGCCGTTGCCCTGGCCGGCGGCGTCGCCGTGGGGGTATGGGCGCTCTCGGGCTTCTACAATGTGCAGCCGAACGAAACGGCGGTGGTCACCACCTTCGGCGCCTATTCGCGTCTGGAGACGCCCGGGCTGCGCTACCACCTGCCCGCTCCCATCGAACATGTGGAGAAGGTGGCCGTCACCTCCCTGCAGCGCACCGACATCGGCGGGACCAAGGGCGCCGACGTGCCGGAAGAGAGCCTGATGCTCACCGGCGACGAGAACATCGTCGACCTGGACTTTTCCATCACCTGGCGGATCGCCGATCCAGCCCGCTACCTGTTCAGCCTGAGCGATCCGGACACCGCCGTGAAAGCGGTCGCGGAAAGCGCCATGCGCGAGGTGGCCGGCAAGATGCCGTTGCAGGACATCCTCACCACCGGCCGCGGCAAGGTGCAGGCCGAGGCGGCCGAACTGATGCAGCGCACCCTGGACTCCTGGGGCGCCGGGGTGAACATCGTCGAGGTGCAGATCCGCACCGCCAATCCGCCGCAGCAGGTGGCCGCCGCCTTCCGTGACGTGCAGAGCGCCCAGCAGGACGCCGTCTCGGCTGTCAACGAGGCCAACACCTACCGCAACCGGGTGATCAACGAGGCCAAGGGCGACGCCGCGCGCACCACCCAGTCGGCGCTCGGCTATCGCGAACAGGCGGTGCGCGAGGCCCTGGGCGATGCGGCGCGGTTCAACCAGATCCACGCCGAATACCGGCGCGCGCCGGGCGTGACCCGTGACCGCCTCTACATCGAGACCATGCAGCGGGTCCTGGCCCGCTCGAACAAGGTGGTGGTGGACGCCAAGGGCGCCTCAGCCCCCATCATCCTGCCGCCCGACGTGTTCCGGCCCCGCGCCGCCGCCGTCCCGGATACGCGCGTCCTCGATCCCGCTGCGGCGGTGAGCGCGCCGCCCGCTCCTGCGCCCGATTCGACAGGAGCTGCCCGATGAGCCCCCGTTTCGCCGCCATCGGCACGCTCGTCATTCTGCTGCTGATCGTGCTCGGCAACACGCTGTTCATGGTCGAACAGCGCAAGCAGGCCATCGTCACCCGCTTCGGCGAGCCCGTGCGCGTACTGAACGCGCCCAGCGCCCCCGACGCCGGCCTCCACGCCAAGATCCCATTCCTGGAGCACGTGATCCTCCTGGACAAACGCAACCTGTCGCTGGAAGCCGACCAGGAAGAGATCACCGCCTCCGACCAGGAGCGGTTGGTGGTCGACGCCTTCATCCGCTACCGGATCGCCAATCCCCTCCAGTATTACCGCACCCTGCGGGACGACCGGACGGCGGCCGACCGGATCGAACGGCTGCTGAATTCGTCGCTCAGGCAGGTGCTTGGCTCGACGACCTCCAACGACATCATCTCAGGGCGCCGGGGCGCGCTGATGCTGGCCACCAAGGCCGACGTGGCCGCGCGCGCGGCCAATTCGAAGCTGGGCATCGAGGTGATCGACGTGCGGATCAAGCGCGCCGACCTGCCCGCGCAGAACCAGGCCGCCGTCTATGGCCGCATGCAGACCTCACGCCAGCAGGACGCCGCCCGGATCCGCGCCATCGGCGAGCAGCAGAAGCGCGAGATCATCGCCTCCGCCGACAAGGAGGTGGCTATCACCCTCGCCACCGCCACGGAGAGCGCCGAGGCCACCCGCGGCGAGGGCGACGCCCAGCGCACCCGCATCTTCGCCCAGAGCTACGGCCGCGATCCGGCCTTCGCCGCCTTCTACCGGTCCATGCAGGCCTATGACGCGGCCCTCGGCCAGGGCGACACCACCATGGTCCTTTCCCCCGACAGCGCCTTCTTCCGGTACTTCGAGCGCGGCCCGACGGGTCGGTGATATGAAGAACCCTTCTCCCTCGATGGGCCTGTTGCGAAATTGGCGTGGCGTGATTCCCTGGTGTTGAGCAGGGAGTGTGTCGATGGCGGTGAAGCGGACGGGGCAGCCGAGTTTTGTGGAAGCGCTGCTGTCGACC
>Ga0307516_10000779_pt1 | contig 43455 bp, 35 predicted proteins | sample 19_EM_MG_FD_203310 | JGI IMG/M metagenome (GOLD analysis project Ga0307516, IMG submission 203310) | Populus trichocarpa ectomycorrhiza microbial communities from riparian zone in the Pacific Northwest, United States - 19_EM | ecosystem: Host-associated > Plants > Roots > Unclassified | place... | reverse complement strand
CCGACGCGAGCATCACGCTCAAGCGCGACGGCATCACGCTGACGGGCAAGGACGAGATCATCACCTTCGTCAACCGCAACCTGGAGCCTTACCGGGGCTTCCACATCCTGATGCGGGCCTTGCCGGAAATCCTTCGGCAGCGGCCCAAGGCCCACATCGTCATCGTCGGGCGCGACCAGGTGAGCTACGGCACGCAGCCCCAAGGAGGCGGCACCTGGCGCCAGGTGATGCTGGACGAGGTGGGCGCGCAACTGCCCCTGGAGCGGGTGCATTTTGTCGGCGCGCTGGCCTACAAGGTCTACCTGCGGGTGCTGCAGATCTCGCGCTGCCACGTGTACCTGACCTACCCGTTCGTGCTGTCGTGGAGCTGCCTGGAGGCCATGAGCGCCGGGTGCGTGGTGGTGGCCAGCGACACCGGGCCGGTGCGGGAGGTCATCGAGCCGGGCGTCAATGGCTTGATGTTCGATTTCTTTGATGCGGCGGCGTTGGTGGGGCAGGTGGTGGAGGTGCTGGCGCACCCGGGGCGGTATGTGGCACTGGGCGTGCGGGCGCGGCAGACGGTGATGGAGCGGTATGACATGCGGCGGGTTTGTTTGCCGGCGCAGGTGGGGTTGGTGTTGGGGGGGTGATCGCTGGGTGGCCTGCCTTCTTTGGAGCGTGCGCCCCTGTGGGCAGGCCGAAAGGCGGCCCGACTGCGACGCCCTCCGCTTCGCTACGGGTTCCCTGCGGTGCTCGGTCCCGGAAGGCCAGCAATAACTCGCCCTCGAACACCACCGAGCGCCTTGCCATGGCCAAACTCGGTGCTCAGACAAGATTTGCTGGACGCCGCAAGCGGCGCAACCTTCCGTGCCCTGCGCTCCTCGGCGTCGCACACGGGCCGCCTTCCGGCCTGCCCACAGGGGCTTGAGTGGCGCCGTGGCGTGCGACGAAGGGACCGCTCAGACGCTGAGACTGAGCATGTGCAGTCGTGAAAATTCGCCCGCCAATACACATCAAATACAGTATTGAAAGACCTTGAAATGACTGGTGGTGGCCCTGCCGGATGGCCTCTCCAACGCTGAGCTTGGCCAAGGCCTTCGACTACTACGCGGAATGGCATGAAACCTGGTCGCTTTAAGTTGCTCGTGGGCGTTACAGGCATCGCGCTCGGCTTGGCTGCCGCCACCATGTTCCGATGCTCCACGCTCCCGCCGGACTGTGGTACCGCTGATAGTGTCGCCATCATCGATCAGGCCACGGTCGCCGGACGGCCGTTGTGGCTGGTCCACCGGATCACGGGGTTCCACGACAAGGTCGAATTCGTGGAGGTCTATGCAGCAGCGCCGGTCTTCGACTCGTGTGGGCATTCACCGCTGGCGCCCGTGTCGGTCGACACCTATGACCCGTTGCAGGGAGGCGTCCGGTCGCTTTCCATGCGGGAGGGCAGGGTCACCCTGGTCTATACCCGGACCCCGGCCGAGGCCGTGGAACTCTCCAAGCTCAGAATTCCTCATGACTGATCGTTAACTTGACAAAGTAGGCCGATGTTGTAAAGTCGGCTCATCTTGTTAAGCGCTCGCATCCCCATGAAGCCCTGGAGTCCTGACTGCGCTGCGGATCCGGTCGCCCTTGCGGCCAGCGCAGCCCGCCTGGGCGGCACCCTCCTGGCGGCACGCGCCGCCAACGCACCGGCGGGGGGCTGACATGTCCACCGACACACCCGATTCCAACGCCGCGCGCCGCGAATCCATCCTGCAGGCGGCCGCCGACGTGTTCCTGCGCTATGGCTACAAGAAGACGTCGATGGACGACCTGGCGCGTGCCGCGGGCCTGTCGCGCCAGGGCCTCTATCTGCATTTCGCCACCAAGGACGCGCTCTTCAAGGACGCTGTCACCCGCCTGATCCGTCAAGGCCTTGCGGCGGCGCGCGCAGCGCTGGACCGCGCGGACCTGGGTGTTGAGGAGCGCCTGCTGGGCGCCTTCGTGGCGCTCAAGGCGCACATCGACGGCGGCGCCATGTCGCCGGAGCACATGGCCGAGCTGTTCGCGACCGCCGCGCAACTGGTCGGCCCGGTCCTCGACGAACTGGAGCAGGCGCTGGCGGCCGACCTCGCGCGCGTGCTGCAGGCCGGCGGCGTGGTGGCCAGGTGGCAGGACACAGGGCTCTCGGCCCGGGAACTGGCCCAGCACCTGCAAGCCGCGTCGTATGGTGCCAAGCATCATGCCAAGACCCCGGCCGACTACAAGAAGCGCATGAGTGTGGCCGTGCGCGTGGTCTGCCGCACGCTGGCAGCGCCCTCCTGAAGACCGAATGAGCCGAATGAACCGCATGCAACGCCGCTTTCTTTTCTCGACTGGAGTGATCACCGCCATGGCTTCTGTCTGCCTGTATTCCTGCTCAACCCTGCCGGCCACCCATGCGGACTCACCGCAGCAGCACAACGGCAAGTTCCACAACGTGGTGCCACGCCAGGCCTTTGGGTTCATGAAGACGCTGTCGATCGGCTGGCGCTTCATGACCCAGAAGCCCGACACCACGGTGCCGCGCGCACCCATCCCGGTGCAGCGCCTCACCGCTGCGGCGCTGGCCGACGCGCCCGACGCGAGCCTGTTCCGCCTGGGGCACTCGACCCTGCTGCTCAAGCTGGGCGGCGAGTTCTGGCTCACCGACCCGGTGTTCTCGGAGCGTGCGTCGCCGGTGCAGTGGGCGGGGCCGAAGCGCTTTCATGCGCCGCCGATCAGCATCGACGAACTGCCGCCCATCAAGGGCGTGATCCTGTCGCACGACCACTACGACCACCTCGACCATGACGCCATCCTGCGGCTGGCGCCCAAGGTGGAGGTGTTCGTCACGCCGCTGGGCGTGGGCGACCGGCTCATCGCCTGGGGCGTGGCCCCGGCCAAGGTGCGCCAGCTCGACTGGTGGCAGCACACCACTGTGCAGGGCGTGCAACTGGTGGCGGCGCCGGCGCAGCACTTCTCCGGGCGCAGCCTCACCGATGAAGACCGCACCTTGTGGGCGTCGTGGGTCATCCTGGCCGGTGACCTGCGGATCTTCTTCAGCGGCGACACCGGCTACCACGCCGGCTTCAAGACCATCGGCGATCGCTACGGCCCTTTCGACGTGACCTTGCTGGAGACCGGTGCCTATGACGCGCAATGGCCCGATGTGCACATGCAGCCCGAACAGACGCTGCAGGCCCACGTGGACCTGCAAGGCCGCTGGCTGATGCCGGTGCACAACGGCACCTTCGACCTGGCGATGCACGCCTGGCACGAGCCCTTCGACCGCATCCTGGCGCTGGCCGAGGCGGGCGGCGTGAAGCTGGCCACGCCGGCGATGGGCGAGCGGCTGTCGCTGAAGGAGCCGCAGGCGGGGCAGCGCTGGTGGCTCGGCCTTGCGGCGTTACGCGCCAGCGACTGAACCAAGCTCTCACGCGTCGGTGTCGTCGCGAAAGAGCTGCTCCAACCGCCTGGGATAGTTGTTGAGAAAGTCGCGCGTGACCGCGAAATGCTCGGTGTCCTCAAAGGCAACCTCGCTAACGCCCGAGCTGTCGAACTGAATGATTTTTGCGTGCGGGTACGAGAGGAGTATGGGCGAGTGCGTCGCAATGATGAACTGCGAGTGGTCCTCCACAAGGTGATGGATGGCGCTTAGTGCCGCGAGCTGGCGATTGGGTGACAGCGCGGCTTCAGGTTCATCCAGAAGGTAGATGCCGTTGCCGCGCAGCTTGTTGAGCAGCACCGCCATGAAGGATTCGCCATGGGACTGGGTGTGCAGCGACTTGCCGCCGTACCCCTCCAGGTAGCCGGTCTCATCCATGTAGGTGGCCAAATTGAAGAAACTCTCTGCCCGGAGGAAGTAGCCGTCACGTGGCGCTGGCACGCCCCGGGCCAGGCGCAGGCTGTCGTGCAGCGGCGATATCGAGTCTGCAGTTCGGAACTGCACGTTCTTCGTGCCCCCTCGGCACCGAAGCCCAGGGCCACGGCGATTCCCTCCATGACCGTCGACTTTCCGGATCCGTTCTCGCCGACGAAGAAGGTGACGTTGGGGTGAAAGTCGATGTTGCCGAGTTCCTTCACGGCCGGGATGCTGAACGGGTAGGACTCGTAGTCGATGTCGGCGTCCGGCCGAAAGGACGCGTGAAGCAGATAGGATTTGGTGCGTCTGGGCATGGACGCCTCACAGGCTCGGCAGCATTGGATGCGGGGGCACGGTCGGCAGGCTTGGCCCCTTGGACACGCCGCGGTCAAAGATCGATTCGACCCGGCGGCCATCTGCAAAGGTGGCGACCCACACGCCTTCCATCAAGCCGTGAAGGTATGCGCCCGACAACACGACGTCGCCGTACTTGATCACGGCAGCCCCCTCCAGAATGCCTTGGGCGTAGCTGACGCGCATGGAGCCGCCTTCCGGAAAGCGCAGGTCGGCGGGGCCGTGCAGCACGCCGTTGCGGTAGGTGAGGCGGGACTGTTCGCCGGTCTTGAGCGTCATCAGCGTCGGGCCGTCGACGCGGTCGTTCATCCACTGTCCTTCCATGCGCATGCCTTGCGGATGCACATCGACCCCGGGGCCATGCCGCTCGCCCATCTGGAACTGTCCGGTGTGCACCCCGCCGTTGGCCATGTGCAGCTCGCCCTGGCCGTGGAAGCGGCCGGCCTTCCAACTGCCCTTGTACGACGTGCCGTTGCCGATGACCTCCTCGCCCTCGCCATCCAGCAGGTCGAACTGCCATTGGCCTTCGCGGCGCCATCCGGTGGCAGCCACCCAGCTGCCCTTGCCATGACGCAAGCCGATTTTGAACTCGCCGCGGTAGACGGATTGGTCGGCGTATCGGCGCTCGCCCATGCCGTCGAAGGCGCCGCCCTTGCAGTTGCCGTCATAGCGGCCGCCGTTGACCCACGCCTGGCTGCAGGGGCCGTGCTGCACGTCTGCCACCCAGGTGCCTTCGCGGCGCGTGCCGGTGGTATCCACCAGGCTGCCTTGTCCTTCGCGCAGGCCGAGGTGAAACTCGCCCTCGTAGCGCGCGCCGTCGGCGTGGGTCATGACGCCGAGACCGTGAGGGCGCCACGACTTGAGGGGGCCGGCATAGACGGTGCCGTTGCGCAACCGCACGTTCATGGCGCCGTCTGGTTCGTCGTTGCGCCATAGGCCTTCGTACAGTGCGCCGTCGGGTGTGCGCTGCTGCCCCTGGCCGTGGCGGCGTCCGTTCAGGAACCCGCCTTCGTAGTGGGCCCCATCGGTGGTGTCGAGCCGGCCCGTGCCGTGCGGACGCCCTTGCAGCCAGCCGCCCTCGTAGCGGAAGGGCCCCGGGCCTGCCACAGTGACCGGCCCGATGGGCTCGTTGTCTTCGAAGCCGCCGGTGATCTTGCGGCCATCCGGCAGTGTCAGGGTGCCCTGGCCGTGGCGTCGGCCGCGCTGGAACTCGCCCTCGTAAGTGGCCGTGGAGTTGCCCATCTCGGCCCGCCCTTTTCCATGGGGGCGCCCGGCCTTCATCTCGCCTTCGAACCGCCCGTTGGGCAGGTCGTCAAGGAACCACTGCAACACCCCGGTGCCCTCGGCAAAGCCGTTCTTGCAACTGCCGGTCCAGGTGATCCGCTCGGCGGGGCGCGGGTTCGGGTTGACGACCTGGCAATTCGGTGGGCCGATCATGAACGGCGAATCGTCAGACCAGGCGGCGCCTGAGCAGGCGGCAGCACACATCAGCGCCCACAGGCGCAGCGAGAACAGCATGACCAGGTTTCCGTTTCCCATTTGTAAGGGGCGAGGCCCATTGCCTGCCGCCGGCCACACAGTCTATCGAGGGTCGTGGCCGCTGGCCGGTGTGATGACACCACCTGGCCGGGTTGTTGCAGCATCGGCCCGTGGACCACCGCGCAGGCTGCCGTCGTACGAGCAGCTCAGCCAGCCGTCCTGCCCCAGCGGCAGCACGTCAGTGGCAAAGTTGTCGTGCCGCGTGGCGGCTACCTGCTGGCCCTCGGCCAGGTGCCATAGCCGCACCCAGCCGTCTTCGCCGGCACTGGCCAGCAGCCCATCGCCGAAGAAGCGCACGCGCCGCACCGCGGCGCCATGGGCCGGCCAGGTTCGTTGCGGTTGCCATCGCGGGCCGGCGCGCTGCCACAGCGTCACCCGGCCATCGATGCCGCCAGCGGCCAGCATCTGCCCGCCCGGTGCCGCTGCCAGCGTGCGCAGGGGCACGCTGCCCTCCAGGCAGGCCACGCAGCGGCCGCCATCGAGGTGCCAGATCCGCAGGCAGCCGTCTTCGGATGCCGAGGCCAGTTGGGTGTGGCCCAGCGCAGCCACGGCCCACACCCATCCCTGATGCCCGGCCAGCACGACGGTGGGCCCACCCGGCTCTGCCGTAGTGAGCCGCACCCGGCCATCGGCCCCGCCGGTGGCCAGGCCATGCCGCCCCATGCTGGCCACGGCCAGCAGCGCGGCGTCGTGGCGCTCGTCCACGTGCACGCAGCGGCCCGAGGCCAGGTCCCAGACCCGCAGGCTGCGGTCGCGCGACACGGAGGCCAGCCGTCCATCGCCCTGCACGGCCAGGCCCAGCACCGAGCGGGTGTGGCCTTGCAGCTCGCCCTGGCACTGGCCCTCGGCGGTCCACAGGCGGATCGCCGTGTCGCGGCCGCCGCTGGCGATGCCGCCGCCAGGCAGCGCGGCCAGGGTCCAGACGTAGCCGCGGTGGGCGGGCTGCCAGGGCCCGGACGGCACGTCGGCCGCATGGCTGGTGCGCTGGTACAGCACGTCGCTGCGGATGATGTGCTTCACACCAGCCTGCACCACCGCGCCGGCGTGCCACAAGGCATGGTCGAACACGATCAGGCTGCCGGCGTGCGGCCGCAGGCGGCCCACCGGCTGCTGGGGTTCGGCGCCGGGGGCCTGGCCGTAGAACAAGGTGTCACCGCCCTCGAACTCGTCCCCGTCGGTGAGGTAGACCATGAAGGTGAGGTGCGAGCGCAGGCCGGCGCCGCGGTGATGCACGCCGTCCTGGTGGGCGTGGAAGGCCTGGCCGGGGCCGTAGCGGCACAGCCGCAGGCGCTCGTTCAGGCTGTGCAGCTGCCAGTGTTCGCCGCCGGCCTGCAGCGTGGCCGGCACGTGCGGCCGCAGACGCTGCAGCAGGTGGGCGGCAAGGGCGGGATCGTCGACCACCTGGCGGTCGTTGTTGCGGTAGGAGGGCGGGTAGTCGGTGCCGGCACCGGCAAAACCGCGGGCCTGCGCCGCGGCGATGAGTTGCCGGCATTCCTGGGCCGACAGGAAGCCCGGCACCACGCGGCACCAGCCCAGGCCCGGGGGCAGCGGGTCGTGCACCGGCGCAGGGGCCGGGGAGGGCGGGGCAAGGTCGGCAATCACAGGCATGTGGGGGTTCTTGAATAGTTGGTCAATCAACCAATATTTTCCAATGTAGCGGGCGACGCTGGCCTGCGCAAGCCGTTTTTGGTCAAATGACCAAAAACTCCACGGCACCACCATGTCCAAACCCTCCAGCGCCGACACGCGCCGCACGCAGATCGTCGCCGCCATGCTGCCCGTGCTGGCCGAGCACGGCTACGAGCGCGCCACCATTGCGTTGATCGCCCGCCAGGCCGGGCTGGCACCGGGGCTCATCCACTACTACTTCCCCAGCAAGCGCGAGATCCTGGTTTCGCTGGTGCGTTCGGTCAGCGACTATGCAGACACGCGGTTCCGCGAGGCGGTGCCCGACCCGGCCACGCCCTTGCAGCGCTTGCAGGCGTACTTCGAGGCGCGGCTCGGCCTGGGGCAGGGTGCGAGCGCCGAAGTCGCCGCGGCCTGGGTGATGATCGGTGCCGAGGCCGTGCGCCAGCCCGAGGTGCGCGAGGTCTACCAGGCGGCGGTGGCGCAGGAACTGGCCACCTTGACGGCGTTGCTTGAAGACTGCCTGCTGCACGACGGCCGTGACCCGGCCGCGGCGGCCGGCCTGGCGCCCGCCCTGCTGGCCTTCATGGAAGGGGCCTTCCAACTGGCCAGCGCCGCCGGGGCGGTGATGCCCACGGGCTATGCGGCCCCGGCGGCTCTGGACATGGCTTGCCGCGGCATGGCGGCAGCGCCCAAGGCCGTCCGCTGAACGGAGGAGGCCTGGCGCGGCCACATTGCAGATGCAACACAGCGGCCGAGGTTTTGACACACAGCCACACGAACCGGGCGCTCAAGATGCGCCCGTTGCAGCTGATGCGTCAGGCCGCTGGGGGCAGACCGTGAAAATAAAGAGCGAATGCGACTTCTGGTCCGGGGTGATGTTCGTGGTGGTCGGGGCGGCCTTTGCCATCGGCGCCACCCAATACTCCATGGGCACGTCGGCCAAGCCAGGGGCTGGGTACTTTCCCATGGGCCTGGGCGTCATGACCGCGGCGCTGGGCCTGGCCATCCTGTTCAAGGCACTGACTGCCGACACCGAAGGCGGCGACAAGATCGGCGGCATTGCCTGGCGGCCGCTGGTCGTCATCGTGGGCGCCATCACCGTCTTCGGCCTGGCGCTGCCGCGGCTGGGCATGATCGTCACCGTGCCGGTGCTCATCATCATGACCAGCCTGGCGGGCGACGAGTTCCGCTGGCGCGGCGTGCTGGTGAATGCAGCCGTGCTCACGTTCGGCTCCTGGGTGATTTTTGTCTGGGGTCTCAAGCTGACGATCCCGATGTGGCCCTCGTTTCTCTGACTGACAAGGGCCTTCCGGCATGGACCTGCTGCACAACCTGGCGCTCGGCTTCGGCGTCGCCTTCACCTTCCAGAACCTTGCGTACGCGTTCCTCGGCGCCGTGCTGGGCACCTTGATCGGCGTGCTGCCGGGCATCGGCCCGGTGGCCACCATCGCGATGCTGCTGCCGTCGATCTATTCGCTGGACGCCACGCCGGCGCTCATCATGCTGGCCGGCATCTACTACGGCGCGCAGTACGGCGGCTCCACCACGGCGATCCTGATCAACGTGCCGGGGGAGTCGTCGTCGGTGGTCACCGCCATCGACGGCTACCAGATGGCCCGCCAGGGCCGGGCCGGGGCGGCGCTGTCGGTGGCCGCGCTGGGCTCGTTCTTCGCCGGCTGCGTGGGCACCATCATCATCGCGGCGTTTGCGCCGCCGCTCACCGAACTGGCCTTCAAGTTCGGCCCGGCCGAATACTTCTCGCTGATGGTGCTGGGCCTGATCGGCGCGGTGGTGCTGGCCTCCGGCTCGCTGCTCAAGGCCATTGCGATGATCATGCTGGGCCTGCTGCTGGCGCAGATCAACACCGACGTGATCTCCGGCGTGCCGCGCTACAGCTTCGACATCCCGGAGCTGACCGACGGCCTGGGCTTCGTGGGCATTGCGATGGGCGTGTTCGGCTTCGGCGAGATCATCGCCAACCTGGGCCAGCCCGCGGAGCATCGCGAGGTGTTCACCCACCGCGTGAAGGGGCTGTGGCCCACCCGGCAGGATTTCAATGAGGCCTGGCCGGCGGTGCTGCGCGGCACGGCGCTGGGCTCCATCCTCGGCGTGCTGCCCGGCGGCGGGGCCTTGCTCGCCTCGTTTGCGAGCTACACCATGGAAAAGAAGCTGGGCGGCGCCAAGGGCCGTTTCGGCAAGGGCGACATCCGCGGCGTGGCCGGCCCCGAGAGTGCCAACAACGCCGGCGCGCAGACCTCGTTCATCCCGATGCTGACCTTGGGCATCCCGCCCAATGCGGTGATGGCGCTGATGGTCGGCGCCATGACGATCAAGGGCATCCAGCCGGGGCCGCAGGTGATGACCAGCAACCCGCAGCTCTTCTGGGGCCTGATCGCGTCGATGTGGGTGGGCAATGCCATGCTCGTGATCCTGAACCTGCCGCTGATCGGCATCTGGATCAAGCTGCTCACCGTGCCTTACCGGTTTCTTTTCCCGGCCATTGCGCTGTTTTGCTGCATCGGCGTCTACACACTCAACAACAGCACCTTCGATGTGTTCCTGACCGCCCTCTTCGCGCTGGTGGGCTATGGCTTCTACAAGCTGCGCTGCGAGCCGGCGCCGCTGCTGCTGGGCTTCATCCTCGGGCCCATGATGGAAGAAAACCTGCGCCGTGCCTTGCTGCTCTCGCGCGGCGACTGGAGCACCTTCATGACGCGCCCGCTGTCCGCCGGGCTGTTGGTGGCCGCGATGCTGATGATCGTGGCGGTGCTGCTGCCCGCCATCGGCAAGAAGCGCGAGATCACGTTCCAGGAGGCTTGAGCGGCGGCAGGGCGGTCATCCCCCCTACGGGAGCGGCGTTTGCCGTGAATCCAGCCTCGCCACGCATCCCGTCGGAGGGGCCATGGACTTTCGTTCCACACGTGCGGCCGCATGTGCCGCTGCGTTGTCGCTCGCCTTGTCACACAGCGCCGGGCAGGAGGGCACGGCGCCGCCGGCGGGCACTCGCGCCGCACCGCCACCCCCACCGGATGCCGTGCAGGACGCCCAGGCACCGGCACGCCCGGTGCCGGCGCTGCGGCCGGAACAGCGCCGCACGGCGCAGGACCAGCCGGAGCGCTTTGGCGCTTCGAAGGCCCAGCCGTCTTCACCGGCGCTGGCCCAGCAGCCCGAGGGCGGCAAGATCAACGGGTTCGACTTCTACCGCGACCCGTTGAATGCAAAGCAGCCGATGCAGACCTTCGAGGCCACCATGGCTGCCGACGTGCGGGAAAAGCCGGCCGTGATGGAGATGCAGCGCCGCCTGCTGCAGGGCCGCTACGACCTCACGCCGCGCCTGGACCCGCAGGCCCGCATGTCGCGCGGCAAGCCGCTCCCGGTGGGCCCCACCGCGCGCCTGCCGCAGGGCATGACCTGGGACGAGCTGGCCGCCATGACGCCGCAGGAGGTGCGCCGCCAGAAGCTGTTTCCGTATCCCTCCTTGCCCCATCCCAAGCAGGTCAGCGGCGGCCAGGTGTTCCCGCAGATGCAGATCGACATGTTCCCGCGCCTGCAGCGCTTCGACGTGGACTTCGACCTGCCCGAGGCTTTTTTGCCGGAATTCCCGCCGGCGATCTTTCTGCAGAACCGGCCCGAGCTGGGCGACGTGTCGCGCGGCGAGGTGGTGTCCATCAACAACTTCTACCGCCTGTTCAAGGACCTGCTGACGCCGGTGCAGCTCAACGGCCTGCAGGCGCTGCTCACGCCGCTGCCGCAGGAGGAGTTCAACCCCACCGACGACCGCAAGAGCGCCCAGCCCAGCCTGGGCGTCACCTGCTTCGACTGCCATGTGAACGGGCACACCACGGGGCAGTTCCACCTGAATCCGGACACCCGCCCGCAGGAGCGCCGCATGCGGCTGGACACCGTCAGTTTGCGCGGCCTGTTCCAGCAGCAGATCCACGGCTCCAAGCGCAGCCTGCGTTCGGTGGAGGACTTCACCGAGTTCGAGTTCCGCACCGCCTACTTCAACGGCGACCCGATCCATGCCATGAAGAAAGGCTTCCCGGTCCTGGACCGCATTCATGTCAGCCACATGGCGCAGCTCCAGAACATGCTGGACTTCCCGCCCGCGCCCAAGCTCGCACCGGGAGGGCGGCTCGACCCCGCCCGCGCCACGGACAGCGAGCGCCGCGGCGAGCAGGTCTTCTTCGGCAAGGGCCGCTGTGTGGACTGCCACGTGCCGCCTGCCTTCCTGGACCACCAGATGCACGACCTGCAGCTGGAGCGCTTCCTCGATGAACCGGGCGATGGGCCGATCAAGACCTTCACGCTGCGCGGCATCAAGGACAGCCCGCCGTACCTGCACGACGGCCGGCTGCTCACACTGGAGGACACGGTGGAGTTCTTCAACCTGGTCTTGCAACTGCGGCTGACCGGCAAGGAGAAGAGCGACCTGGTGGCCTACCTGCGGCAGCTGTAGCGCCAGCAGGGCGCTCGCCGCCCTGCTCACTCCTACTGCATGAACCAGCCGTGGCTCACCACCAGCGACTGGCCGGTGAGCGCGTTGGATTCGAACCCGGCAAACAGCAAGGCCACCTCGGCGACGTCTTGCACGGTGGTGAACTCGCCATCCACGGTTTCCTTGAGCATCACCGTTTTGATGACATCGGCTTCGCTGATGCCCAATGCCTTGGCCTGCTCGGGGATCTGCTTGTCCACCAGCGGCGTGCGCACAAAGCCCGGGCAGATGACGTTGGCGCGGATGCCGTGCTTGCCGCCTTCCTTGGCCACGGTCTTGCACAGCCCGATCAAGCCGTGCTTGGCCGTGACGTAGGCCGATTTCAGCACCGAGGCCTCCTTGGAGTGCACCGAGCCCATGTAGATGATGCTGCCGCCGCGCCCCGAGCCCTGCATGTGCGGCAGGCAGGCCTTGGTGGTGAGGAAGGCGCCGTCCAGGTGGATCGCAAGCATCTTCTTCCAGTCGGCGAACGGGAATTCCTCCACCGGGTGCACGATCTGGACGCCGGCATTGCTGACCAGCACATCCACGCCGCCCCAGGCCTCCACCACCTCGGCCACTGCGGCGTTGACCTGGGCTTCATTGGTCACGTCCATTGCCACGGCCATGGCTTTTCCGCCGGCTTTGGTGATGTCGTCAGCGGCGGCTTGCGCTGCCGCCTTGTTGATGTCGGCAATGGCCACCTTGCCGCCGGCGCGGGCGTAGGTGAACCCGATCTCCTTGCCGATGCCGCTGGCGGCGCCGGTGACGATGCAGATCTTGTCCTGGAGTTTCATGGTCAATGTCCTGTCTGGGGTTGGGAAGGAGGAAGGATCAAACGAGGAGGTGCTCGCGGTTCACGAAGCCGCAGGGGCCTGTCACCAGCCGTCGTCGTCGCTGCTCGTCGGACTGCCCTCCGTGCTTCCTCCGCCCCAGCCGTCGCCGGAGCCAAAGTCGATGGGCCGCCGTTCCAGCTCACGCGCCGCAGTCTCCGAGGCTGACTCACGGTCGATGATGCCAGTTGCAAACGTCCCCAGGTCGGGCATGGCATTCAGGCCCAGGGCCTGCTCGCGATGGCCCTCCAGCAACTTCTCCACCAGCATGCCGGCGGCCACGCCGCCGGCCGCGGCCAGGCCGGTGCCCAGCAGGCTGCTGCCGCCTGGGGCGGCCGCGGGTGCGTAGCCTGTGGTGAGGGGCATCATGGGGGCGCCGGGGGCAGCTGGGTGGGCTGCCGGGCCTTGGCCGCGTGCGCTGAGCGCTCGCCATGCCACCAGCGCCAGCACGGCCGCGGCCAGGCCCCATAGCCAGCCCGGCACGCCGCTCACCGGCTGGGCTTGGATCCGCACCGGTGGGGCCTGTGCAGGGGCACCCAGGGCACTCACGCTGGCGACGCGCCTTGCCGTGCCTTGCTCGCGCTCCAGCAACCGTACGAACGCATTGAACTTCTCGGGCTGTGTGAACTGCAGGTCCGGGTCGATTCTGCGGGCTTGTGCGGCTTCGTCGGCCGCCTTGTCGAAGTGCTTGTCGTGGGCCAGGATTTCGGCATAGACATAGTGCGCCCTTGCGCTGCCGGGTTTGGCCGCGACCACCTCGCGCATCATGTCCTCGGCCTGGCTGTAGTGGCCGCGGCCGATCTCGGCTTGCACGGCGTCCAGGGTCGGCAGCGCAACCCCGGGGAGGGCGAGGGCCGCCAGGAACAGGGCGATCAGACAGCGTGTCAGTTTCATGCAACCTTCCTTGGTGTCAGTTGTGTGTCGGGTACTTTGCAGATCAGCTGCAGGTCACCACCAGCGCCGTCAGCGAGCTGGTGGTGACGGAGCCCGTGCCATTGGCCACGGTGCAGGTCTGCCCCAGCGGCTGGGTGGCGATGGTCACGTTGTAGTCGGTGCCAAAGACCTGCGTGCCCGGGAAGGCAAACGGCCCGTTGGCGGCCACCGGCAGCAGCACGGTGCCATTGCTGAGCGTCACCGCGGTGCCCGGCGCGAGCCCGGACACCGTGCCGCCCACCGACGAGGTGGTCACGCAGGCCACCGCCACCAGGATGACCGAGTCGGCGCCGGAGTCCACCGCGCCTGCGCCGTTGGCCACTTCGCAGATCTGCCCGGCGGGCTGAGTGAGGATGGTGACGCTGTAGGTCGTGCCGCCGTCAAGCTCTGTCCCAAAGCGGAACGGGCCGTTGGCGCTGACCGTGAGCGTGTCGGACAGGTTGTCCTGCAGGGTCACGCTCTGGCCGCTGTTCAGCCCGCTTACGCTGCCGCCGATGCTGGCCTGGTTGTCGCCGCCGCAGGCGCTCAGGCCGCTTGCCACGGCGGCTGCGATCAGGAAGAGGATGGATGGGAGGGGCCGCATGATGGTGTGTGATTCCGGTTGAATTGAATGCTCATGAGTCAATGAAGGGCCGCTCCCGAATTGACTCAACCTCCTCGGGGGGCGCTCTCAGAGGCGGTCTGCGGCCTGCGGCAGATGCAGGTCGAAGCGGGTGCCGTGCTCCAGCGCCACGGTGTAGCGGCGCTGCAGTTCCCCTTGCCTGAGGGTCACGTGGTAGGTGCCTGCCGGCAGCGGAAGGTCGATCAGCGACCGGGCATCGTCAGCGGCAAAGTATTCGTGGCCTTGCAGGTCTTGCACACGCACCCCGGTGGGCGCCGCGGGGTGGCTGGGCAGGCGGTCCGATGCCATGGCGCGCAGGCGCGACGGCATCCAGGCAAACCGGCCCGGCCCCGTGCGCACGCCCTCGTGGGCATGGATCAGCAGGTGGGCAGGTGCCATGCCCGCCTGGAACTCGTCAGCCACGGAGCGTTCTCATGGGAAAGCCTCTGGGCCCTGCGCGAGGGGGCTGGCCGACTCAAGCCTGCCTGAAAGACGGCGGCAGGTGGGCCAACGCCGCTTCGAGCGCCAGCTCGGCCAGGGCGTAGTGGTCGTGGCGTGTCAGCCAGGCGGCCTGGTCCAGCGCAGCCAGCGATTCAACCGGAACCGCACCGGCCGATGCCTGCAACTGCTCACGCGCGGTGCGGATGCCGGCGATGGCCGACGCGTTGTGGCCGCAATAGATCTCGACCCGGGCCTGGAGGATGTGCGCCACCACCTGCGCGGCATTGTCCGAGGCACCGGCATCGGCCGGCCGCTCATGGGCATACGCACCAGCACCCGCGAGGGCACTGACGAGGGTGAATACGGGCGTGGAGGTGAGCATGGGGGACTCCTCGATGGGTTGGGATGCCGTTCACTCTAGGCACCCACCAATGCGATGAGGTTTCATGCGCCGTGCGGCACATTTCAAATGCCACATGCCGGGGTCGAACCGGGTATGAACTGGCACGGGCCCTTCGACAAGCTCAGGGCGAGCGGGGGAGGAGGGGAGGCGTCGGGCCTTGTCCACCCGTTCAATGACCAGGCCTCAATGCAGCAACTCGGCGAGCGCGCGTGACAGGTCGGCACGCTGCAGCGGCTTGGACAGCACCCGTGTCACGCCGGCGGCCGCCGCCCGCTGGGCCAGCAGCGCGCCGCCGTAGCCGCTGACCAGCAGCACCGGCAGATGAGGCGCGTGCTGCCGCAGCGCCTGCGTGAGCTGCGTGCCGCTGAGCCGCGGCATCACTTCATCGGTGATCACGGCCGCGAAGGGCTGTGGGTCCTGGCGCAATGCCTGCAGGGCCGAGGTCGAATCGACGAACCCGACCGGGTCGTACCCCAGCCCCCGGAGCATCTCCTCCACCAGCGCCACCAGCTCCGGCTCATCGTCCACCACCAGCAGGCGCTGCCCGGTGCCGCCGCGCGCTGCGTCCGGCACCGGTTCGGCTGCGCTCCTCGCGTCGGGGCTACCGGTCCATTCCGGAAAATACAGCGTGAAGCGGGCCCCTTGGTCCGGGCGGCTCTGCACGTCGGTGGCCCCACCGAACTCGGCCATCACGCCGTGCACCACCGCCAGGCCCAGGCCGGTGCCGGACTGGGCGCTGCGCGTGGTGAAGAAGGGTTCGAACAGGCGTTCCATCACGTCCGGCGTGATGCCGCTGCCCTGGTCGGCCACCGACAGCGCCAGGTAGTGGCCCGGGGCCAGCCGGCTGTGCGACAGCACCCGGGTGGTGGACACGTGCTCCCGCTCCAGCTTCACGCTCAGCATGCCGCCGCGGGGCATGGCCTGCATGGCGTTGGTGCACAGGTTCATGACCGCCTCGAAGACCTGCGTCGGGTCGCCGCGCAGCCGCGCGCCATGCGCCTGCAACCCGCACTCCAGCACCACCCCGGGCCGCAGCGACGCGGCCAGCAGGCTGAGCACCTCGTCGACCACCGGCTCCAGCTCGAACACCGCCGACGCGCGGGCGCCGCCGCGGCTGAAGGCCAGGATGCGCTCGACCAGCGCCTTGCCGCGCAGCGCGGCCTGCAGCACCTTGTCGAGGTGGCGGGCCTGGTTGCTGCCGGGCGTGGCGGCGTCGCGCGCCATCTCGCCGAAGCCGACGATCCCGGCCAGCACATTGTTGAAGTCGTGTGCCACGCCGCCTGCCAGCGTGCCCAGCGACTCCAGCTTGCTGGCCCGCGAGAGCTGCGCCTGCAGGGCACGCTGCGCCTCGGTGTGCCGCCGGTTGGCACGCAGCACGAAGTGCACCGCCGCCGCCATGCTGGCCAGCAACAGCAGCAGTGCGGCACCGGTCAGCTCGGCCGCGCCGCGCCACGAGGCGAGCACGCTCGCCAGGTCGCGTGACACCACCACCTTGAGGTCGTAGCGCGGCACGCTGTGCAGGCCCACCAGGTTGTCGCTGCCGTCCTGGAAGCGGCGCATGGCCACGCCGGTGCGGTCGGCGAGGCGCCGCACCACGGCCGCCTCGCCGGGGGCCGGCGCGTTGACGTTGGCGCTGGCCAGGCGCACGCCGTCGTGGCGGAACACCACCATGCGCGCGTCGGCGGCCGGCATGGCGGCGCTGAAGGCGCCCAGCAAGGCGTTGGCCGGCAGGGCGGCCAGGATCCAACCCCTGGACAGGCCGGCCGGGCCGGGCACATCGGCCAGGCCAATGGCCAGCGCCACCAGCGTGTCGTGCCCGCCGGCGCCCACGAAAGGCTGGCTCAGCGCCATGGCCTCGGCGGGGAGCGTGCCCAGCCCGGGGTCGAAGCTCGGCAGTACGGGCGCCGGTGTGGTACCGGACGCGGCGATCACGCGGCCGTCGCGGTCCACCAGCCACAACATCTCCACCAGGGGCATGAGGCTGGCGCGTGTCTGCAGTGCCTGGGTGGCCGCGGTGCCGGCCAGCGGCAGGTGCCCCTCGTGCAACTCGTTGCGCAGGGCCTGCAGACCTTCTTGCGTGCCGCGCAGGCCGCGGTCGATCTCGTCGGTGAGCGCCAGCGACAGCAGGCCCAGCTCGCGCGTCTGGCTCTGGACGGTGTCGCGCCGCAGGTGCCACAAGGCCAGCGCCGCGATGGCCGCGAGCACCAGCCACAGCGACAGTGCCATCAGCCAGGGCCGCCATGCCGTCCTTGAACGTGGGGGGGTGTCGGTGTGCATGGGCCGGGTTGGATCCAGAAGGGCGGCAGGTGGTTCAGTGCGCTTGCAACACGCATCATGGCATTCAAGCCCCATGCGCTACGATGCCAATCCGACCGCGCCGACGCCATGAACACTGCCACTGCCCCGCACATCCTCGTGGTCGATGACGAACCGGACGTCCGCGATCTGGTGGCTGAATACCTGGGCACGCATGACATGCGTGTCAGTGCGGCCAGCTCGGGGCGCGAGATGTTCGAGGTGTTCGACCGCGAGTCCATCGACCTGGTGCTGCTGGACCTGAAGCTCCCCGGCGAAGACGGCATGCAACTGGCACGCAGCCTGCGCGAGCGGGCCACGGTGCCCATCGTGCTGCTGACCGGCCGCAATGAAGAGGCCGACCGCGTGATGGGGCTGGAGCTGGGCGCCGACGACTACGTCACCAAGCCCTTCAGCCCGCGCGAATTGCTGGCGCGGGTGCGGGCCGTGCTGCGGCGCTACCAGGTCCAGGCCACGCTGCCCGAGCGCGACCACACGCGCCGGGCGTTTCGCTTCAGCGGCTGGGAACTCAATCTCCGCACCCGCCGCCTGCTGGCGCCGGACGGCAGCTCGGTGGAGCTTTCCAATGGCGAGTTCAGCCTGCTGAATGCGCTGTGCCGGGCGCCGCAGCGCGTGCTCTCGCGCGACCAGTTGCTGTCGATGTCGCGCCTGCACGAGGCCGAGGTCTATGACCGCACGATCGACGTGCAGATCCGGCGGCTGCGGGTCAAGCTGGAGGTGGATGCGGCCGCGCCTGCGCTGATCGTCACGGAGCGCGGGGCGGGGTATCGGCTGGCGTGTGAGGTCGAGACGCTGTATTGAGCGGGGTGCCGGGGCCGCCCGCACGAGACCTCACCAGCCCGGCTCCTTGGACCCAGGCGCGGACGCCACCATGCTGCCGCTCAAGCTGCTGGTGATGCGTTCCTGCAGGCGGCGCCGCGCCACCTGCAGGTCCGAGTCCGCCGGGGCCGTGCCTGGGGGCTCCAGCCGATCTGCGATCTGCACCAGCGTGTTCAGGCAGGCCGCTTTGGCCATCTTGTAGTCGGCCGGCTGCAGCGCGGAGGCCATGAAGGCGAACAGGGCCTCGATGCCGCAGTCGCTAGATTTCTGGCGCGCCGACACCAGCTGCCCGCCGGTGTCGTGGAAGTCGCCCGAGATGCGGGATCCGGGCGCACCCATGCCGTTCAGCCATTCCAGCAGCGGGCGTCCCTTTCCCACATCGGTCCAGTGCGCTTCACTTCTGGCGCCGGGAGGCGGCAAAGGATCCGAAAGCAGTTTCCCCATCGCCGCAACAGCCTCCTCCATGCTGACCGTCTTGAAGACCGCCGGGATGACGCTGGTGGGGGGATGGCCAGGCGGCGATGTCCAGCCGTTCGAGTTGATTACGCTGATGCGGAACCTCCCGTCCGGTTGCTTCTGGATGCCGATACCCATGCCATGGCCGCCCTGTTCGCCACTCAGGACGGCCCGCGCGTGCCAGTGCTGCCCTGGCTCCAGGCTCTCCAGTCTGGAGCGGAATGTGCGGTGGTCGAAGCTGGCCTGGGCAGCGCCCCAGAGGTCCGACTGTGCGGAGGGGCGGTCCGCATACAGATGCAGAGCACTGTCTCCCACCAGAAGGGCCTGTGCCACGTTCCTGACTGCTTGCGGATCCTGGCACTGTTCAGCCACCGCTTCGAGGCTGCGGCCGAACAGGCGCTTCATGGCAACCTCGTGCTTCGCTTCCAGACCTCCTGCCGTGGCGCCGGCCACCTTGACGAGATGCTCAAGATCCGCCCGACCCAGTGCCTTCAGGCGCCGAGGTGGGACCTTTTCGTTGTTCCAACTGGCGAATTCGTGATAGGTCTGATCAATCCTGAGGCTGCCATCCGATCCGAAGTCGCTGCCTGTCAGCACGCCGGGCAACCGGGGAACGAACTGCCGCCTCGCCGGGTCGCCCGGCGCAGCCATCACGGGCAACGGTGCGGGCTCCGCATCGCGCAGCTTGGCGGGTTTGTCCCGGCCGCGCTGCGCCAGCACGGCATCGCGCCGGCGGGAAGCCACTTCGAACACCGGTCCCTCAGCGGTGTGGCGCACGGTTCCCATTGACTGATGGCCATCGGGCCACATCAGCCGGTGAGGTGCACGCTGAGGGGCAAAGGGCGCCGGCCCCTCGCCGGGCAATGGCAGCGGCACACGCGAGGACGATGGTTCAGATGGCAGCTCGTCCACGGGCATTCGCACCACCACCGGTTGCTCCCGTCGGGCCGGGGCCGGCCGCGAGGTCATTCCTGCCCCGCCCGGCAGTACCGCGGTTCGCGGGCGCATTGGCGCCGGCTCCGGCACCTCGGCCCCACCCGGCGCGCCGCAGAACGGCAGGCACGACGCTATGCGCCGCTTGAGTGACTCAAAGCCGGAGCGTGGCCGGGAGGGCCGACCTGCAGGCGCCGGCTGCACGCCGGTGGTTTCGGTGCCTGATGATGGCGCCCGGATCGTTGTCGGAACCAGGTAATTGTCTGGAAAACGCCTGCCCATTTTTGCTCTCCCCCTGCATTGACAAACATCGATCCTGTCACTCGATGCGCTGAACTGCTTGCGCCTGCGATGCCCCAACCGGCCCGGCCTACGCGCTGCCCGCCGGCCCGGTCTGCGGCGCCACCATGTGGCCGCTCAGGCTGCTGGTGATGCGTTCCTGCAGGTGACGGCGTGCCACCTGCAGGTCTGAATTCGCCGGGGTGGTGCCTGGGGGCTCCAGCCGGTCGGCGAGCTGCACCAGCGTGTTCAGGCAGGCCGCCTTGGCCAGCTTGTAGTCGGCCGGCTGCAGTGCGGAGGCCATGAAGGCGAACTGGGCCTCGATGATGCAGTCACCACCCTTCTGGAGGGTGGTGACTGTGGGCTGGCCGGTTTCGTCGCGATCCACATCCAGATGCATGCCCCACCTGACCTCGGACTCTGGGGGACCTACCTGGCTGAGCCATTCCGCCAGTGAGCGCCCCGTGGAGCAGTCGGTCCAGGCCAACTCGCCGGCTACGCTGGCAGGGGGTGCGGGTCCGTTGAGCAACTGCTCCATGGCTGCCACGGCGTGCTTCATGTCTACCGTCCGGTAGACGTGCTGGATGCCGCTGCTCCCGCTGTCTACCACTGCATCCATCGCGTCTTCCCAGCCATTCGAGTTGAGCAGGCTGATGCGGAAGTCCTCGTCCGACAGCCTCTGGATGGCAATGCCCATCGCGTGGCCGCTCTCCTCGTCCTCGTTATGCAACTGGATCCGGATATGCCAGTGCTGCCCGGGCTCCAGGCGGGCCAGCCTGGAGCCTGCGGTGCGGGCGTCGAAGCTGGCCTGCACGGTGCCCCAACGGCCGGAAACCCCGGGTCCGGAATTCGCGCGGAGGTACATGGCGCTGTCTTCGGCCTGCAGGGCCTGGGCCACATTCCTGACAGCCTGCGGATCGTGGCACTGCCCGGCCACCGCTTCGAGACTGCGGCCGAACAAGTGCTTCAGCGCGACGTCGTGCCTTGCCGCGATGCCGGGGGTGCAGTCTCCGGAACCGGCCACGAGCACCATCAAGTTGGGTGACCTCAATGTCTCCACGTGTTCAGGGACGAGACGGCCACGCTCCCAGCCCGCCATCAGGTTGACGGTCTGACCCATCTTCAGGTTGCCGGCCTCGTCGAAGTCCCGGTTCGCCAGCACCATGGGCAACCGGGCGATGTACGTCTGCCCTGTGCGGTCGTCCATCAGTGGCACCACCGGAAGCGGGCCCGGCGCGACATCACGCGGCTTGGCCGGCTTGCCCTGGCCGCGCTCGGCCAGGACGCCGTCGTGCCGGCGGGAGGCCACCTCGAACACCGGGCCCTCGGCCGTGTATTGAACCGTTCCGGCTGACTGGCGCCCGTCCGGCCACTGCATGCGGTGAGGCGCGCGCATGGACTCGAGCGGCGCGGGCGCCTCCCCCGGCAGGGGCAGAGGCAGCGGCGTGGGCAGGGACGGGCGCGAGGAGGATGCCCCACGCATCCATGGGCCGTCGACAAGTGGCTCAGCAGGCCGGGGCTCTGCGGCCGGAGGCGGCGGCAGGGCGTGTGCATTCCGCGGAGGCAGTGCGGCGTGTGGGCGCATTTGCGCCGGCTCGGGCGCCTCGCGCCGCGTCAGTGCCTCCAAGCCGTGGGGCGACGGGGGCGGCCGGCGCACCGGCGCCGGCTGCGTGCCGGCGGCTTCGGAGCCGGGTGATGGTGCCTGCACCGCCGGAATCGAGGAATTGCCTGGAACACGTCCGCCCATCTTTGATCTCCCGCTGCATTGACAAACATCGACCCTGTCACTCGGTATGCGGCGCCGCTTGCTGCTGCGATGCACCCGCCGGCCCGGCCTTCGATGCCACCATGTGGCCGCTCAAGCTGGTGGTGATGCGTTCCTGCAGGCGGCGGCGTGCCGCCTGCAGGTCCGAGTCCGCCGGGGCGGTGCCAGGGGGCTCCAGCCGGTCGGCGAGCTGCACGAGCGTGTTCAAGCAGGCCGCCTTGGCCAGCTTGTAGTCGGCCGGCTGCAGCGCGGAGGCCATGAAGGCGAACTGAACCTCGACGCCACAGTCGCCGGCCTTCTGGGCGGAGGACCCGATGGGCCGGTGGTTCTCGTCGCGATCCATACCCAACGGTGGCTTGGGCCCTGGGGGACCGAGATGGCTGAGCCACTCCATCATCTGGTGCCCCGTGCCGGCCTCGGCCCAGCGCTCTTCGGCGGTTGTGTCGGTAGGGGGTAGGGGGACGTCGAGTAGTTGCTTCGTGGCTGCTACGGCATGCGCCATGTCTACCGTCCTGTGGGCGTGCAGGACACCGTCGGGTTTACTGTCTTGCCACGGCCACAACGCGCGGTTCCAGCCATTCGGGTTGAACACGCTGATGCGGAAGTCTCCGTCCGGCAGCTTCTGGATGCCGATGCCCAGGGCATGGGCGGACGCTTCTGCGCCTTCCAGGACGGCCGGGATGTACCAATGCTGCCCAGGCTCCAGGCCGGCGAGCGTGGATCGCGCCGTGATGGGGTCGAAGTTTGCCTGCACGGCTCCCCAGCGGCCGGAGTCCCCAGGCACGGAGTCCGCGCGGAGGTACAAGACACTGTCCCCGGCCTGCAGGGCCTGGGCCACATTGCAGACAGCCTCCGGATCGTGGCACTGCGATGCCACCGCTGCGAGACTGCGGCTGAACAAGCGCTGCAGCGCGCTGGTGTGCACTGCGGTCAGGCCACCGAAGTGGTCCTCGGGCTTGGACCCGGCCACGCACACCATCTGCGACAAGTCTTGTGTCCCCAATGTCTCCAGGTGTTCAGGGACGGGACGGTCGCGCTCCCAGCGAGTCCTCATGTAGACGGTCTGGCCAAACTTCATGTTGCCGGCCCTGTCGAAGTCCTGGTTCGTCAGCACCGTGGGCAACAAGGGGGTGAACGTCTGCCCTGTGGGGTCGTCCATCAAGTGCATGACTGGAAGCGGGCGTGGCGCGACATCACGCGGCTTGGCCGGCTTGCCCTGGCCGCGCTCGGCCAAGACGCCGTCTTGCCGGCGCGAGGCCACCTCGAACGCCGGGCCGTCGGGCGTGTATTGAACCGTTCCGGCTGACCGGCGCCCATCCGGCCACTGCATGTGGTGAGGCGCGCGCCTGGACTCGAGCGGCGCAGGCGCCTCCCCGGGCAGTGGCAGGGACGAAGACGAGGGCGAGGACGGGGGCGAGGTGGACGCCCCGCGCATCCATGGGCCGTCGGCACGTGGCTGAGTCAGCCAGGGCTGCGTGGCCGGGAGCGGCGGCAGGGCGTGTGCATTGCGCCGGGGCGGCGCGGCCTGCGGGCGCACTTGCGCCGGCTCGGGCGCCTCGCGCCGCGTCAGTGCCTCGAAGCCGGGGAGCGACCGGGACGGCCGGCGCGCCGGGGCCTGCTGCGTGCCGGCCGCGTCGGAGCCGGGCAATGGCGCCTGGACCGCCGGACTCGAGGAATTGCCTGGAACACGTCCGCCCATCTTTGATCTCCCCCTGCGTTGGTAAACGTCGACCCGTCACTCGGTACGCTGCGATGCCCCCGCCGGCCTTGCCTGCGGCGCCACCAAGCTGCCGCTCAGGCTGGCGGTGATGCGTTCCTGCAGGCGTCGGCGTGCCTTCTGCAATGGCGAATTTGCCGCAGCGGTCCCCGGCGGCTCCAACTGGTCGCAGATCTGCACCAGCGTGTTCAGGCAGGCCGCCTTGGCGAACTTGTAGTCCGCGGGCGGCAGCACCGTGGCCAGGAAGGCGAAATAGCTTTCACTGGTGCAGTCCCCGGTCTTCTGCGGGGACGACGCCAGGGGCCGGCCCGTGCCGTGGAAGTCGGTCGAAATCTCGGCGTCTGCCGGGCCGGCGCTCTTGAACCATGTCAGCAGCGGCCTGCCTAAAGCGGTGAAGGTCCAGTCGCGCATGGACATGTCCTCAGGACGAGGCGGGAGGCCTCCGGACAGCAGGTCCTGGATGGCCGCGACCGCCTCGTCCTGGCTCATGGTCTTGAAGACTCCCGGTGTGTAGGCACCCCGGGCGCGCGGCTGCATGGGCCAGCCGTTGGAGTTGGTCAGCATGGGCCAGCCGTTGGAGTTGGTCATGCTGAGGCGCACGCGGCCGTCGGCCTGTTTTTGCACGGCGAGGCCAAGGGAGTGGCCCGCGCCCCCTCCCGTCGTGTTGTGGACCAACTGGACATGCCAGATCCGCCCGGGCGGCAGGGTGGTCACCTTGTTGCGCGTGTTGGTGGCATCGAAATTGGCGTAGATGGCGAGGCGCGGCTCAGCCGCCCCATCAAGGTCCGGCCGGCATCGCAGATTGACCTCGCAGTGCCGGTCTTCCAGGGCCCGCACGGCATGCGCGACCGCCTGCGGGTCGGCGCACTGCGCCTCCACCGCCCGCAGGGTGATGCCGAGCAGGTGCTTCAGTGCGACGGTCCCCTCGTCGTTCAAGCCATCTCCGGTGGCGCCGCACTCCCGCACGATTCGCTCAAGCATCGGAGTCCCGATCGCGTGCAGGAGCTTGCTCATGGATCGATCGTCGGGCGAGCGGTCCTGCGGCGGGTCGCGCGGGAAGTCCTGGTCCGTCACCATCTGCGGCAGCCATGGCAGGAATTCCCGCCCGGACGGATCCCCCGGCTTGGCAACCACCGGCAAGGCCGCTGGCAAGGGGTCGCGCGGCAGGGCCGGCTTGTGGCGGCCCCGCCTGATCAGCACGGGGTCTTTCTTGCGGGAGGCCACCTCGAACACTGGCCCGTCGGGTGTGTCCCACGCCTGCCCCTTCGACTTGCTGCCGTCCGGCCACAGCAGCTTGTGAGAGTTCGGCCGAGGGGCTGGCAACGAGTCCGGCTGCGCCCGGCCGTCGCCGGGAAGCGGTAACTGCACGCGGGGGCGCATCGGCGCATCGGCGCCTCGGCCCCGCCGCCGCACGGCAGGCACGCCAGGATCCGCCGCTTCAGAGAGGCAGGCCCCGGCATGCCAGGGGTCGGCCGGTCGAGCGGCCCCGGACGCGGGCCGGTGCCCGGCGATTCATGCGGCGCCGGAGGCAGCTCAGTGGCCGGCGCCGGCAGGCTTGGTGGAATGCGCGTCAACATGCTGCCGCTCCCTGGGTGAACGACCCATTGAACGCCGCATTCCTGCCTACCCTGCTGCCGCGTGCGAATCCCGGGCGGACCTGGCGAACCAGTGAGGGTTCACCCGCCCGGTGGCCGCCGCTGCGCCACCGCGCTGCCGCTCAGGCTGCTGGTCGCGCGCCACTGCAGATAGCCGCGGGCATCCTCCAGGGCGGAGCCCCGTGCCACGGTACCGGGCGGCTCCAGCCGGTCTGCCAACTGCACCAGCAGGTTCAGGCCCGCCGCCTTGGCCAGCTTGTAGTCGGCCGGGGGCAGGGCCGTGGCCATGAAGGCAAAGATCCGTTCGACCGTGCAGTCGTCGCCTTTCTGGTCGGCTCTCAGCAGCGGCCGGCCGGTGCCGTGGAAATCGGCCTGCAGGCCGCTGGGCGATGCCGTGCCCAGGCCCGCGAGCCAGGCGCGCAGCGGCTCGCCTGAGCGCACCCAGCCCGGTGCTTCTTCCGGCGCCGGGCCGGGTGGCAAACGCCGTGCCAGCAAGCCTGCCAGCGCGGTGGCCGCCGCATCGACGTCCATCATCCGGAAGACGGCGGGCATGACCCGATCGGTGCTTGATGCGCCCACGTCTCCCGCGGGCACCTGCGGCCAGCCCGCCGGGTTGATGGCCGCCAGCCGCACCTGCCCGTGGCGCTCCTTGCGGACGGCGATGGCCAGCGCGTGCGAGGCGTTGCCATGGACCAGCGTGACCCGCACGTAGCTGTGCCGCCCTGGCCGCAGGCTGGCCAGGTCCTTCTTGAACGCCTTGGCACTGAAGCTGGCGCTGGCCCGGTCAACCGCCGGGTTCAGCGCGGACACGCCATACAGCAGGAACAATTCGTGGTCACTGTCCAGCGCGTGCGCCACCCGGGTCATCTCCACGGGGTCCGCGCCCTGCGGCGCCACCTGCCGCAGGGCGTGGGCCAGCAGGTGCTGCACGGCGGCCTGCTGGTTCCAGTCGAGCCGCTCCTCGCTGGCACCGCCCGCCACCCGGACTATTGTGGCCAGGGCGTCAGGCGTCAACGCCATGGACTCGGCCACCGTGGTGCCGTCCGTGTTGAGGCCGTGCCACTTGTGGCCCGTGCCCAGCCAGTGTCCGCGCAGGTCAGCGGGCGCCGGCAGGGCCGGCAGCCGGGGGACAAAGACATCACGGACGTGGTCGCCGACATGTCCGGGGATACGTTCAGCGGCGCGGTTTGCCGGCATGGCGGCCAGGAGCGCCGTGCCGGCACCGCCCACCGTGCCTGCCCCTTTACCGTGGCGCTCGGCCAGCACGACATCGGCGCTGTCGACGGCGAATATGGGCCCTGCGGGGGTGGTTTGCACGGTACCGGCGGATTCCCGGCCGTCCGGCCATCTCAGCCAGGCTTCAACAGGGGGCGGTGCGACGCGGCTCGCTTGGTGGGCCGTCCGCCATGGCAGGAAAGGCAGGCGCGGGCGCAGGCAAGCCAGCTTGCCTGCGCTGGGGGTTGCATGCACCGGGCGGTCAGGCGCTTGCTGAAGCAGTTCGTGTGGGCCCGGTGGCATGGGGTGCGTTCCCCTGGCCGGGGCCGGCTGAGCACCGGAGACACCGGGCGGGAGTTTGCCTTGTGTCGGCAAGGCAAAGAAAGTGCGGACGTCGCAAGTTGTCATGGAGTCCTTCCGGGCAGGGCTGCGGGGCGGCCGTATCCTGCCTGCCGCCACCGGCCCGCGGCGAATGCACCCGAAGCCATGGGGCCGTGGCCGAACCGCCCCTGCGGCTCATCAAGCCGCCGCCTCTCCCAGCCGCTGCCCGCGGCCCCGCCTGCGCCGCACCCAGGCATGGTGAATGCGATCCAGGTACAGGTAGACCACCGGCGTGGTGAACAGCGTCAGCGCCTGCGACAGCAGCAGCCCGCCCACCATGGCATAGCCCAGCGGCCGGCGCAGCTCCGACCCCGCGCCGTGCCCCAGCATCAGCGGCAGCCCGCTGAGCAGCGCGCACATGGTGGTCATCATGATGGGCCGAAAGCGCAGCAGGCAGGCTTGGCGGATGGCCTCCTGCGGCGACAGGCCTTGTTCGCGTTCGGCGGTCAGCGCGAAGTCCACCATCATGATGCCGTTCTTCTTGACGATGCCGATCAGCAGGATGATGCCGATCAGCGCGATCACGCTGAGGTCGTAGCCGCCCGCCATCAGGATGAGCAGCGCGCCCACGCCGGCTGAGGGCAGCGTGGACAGGATGGTCAACGGGTGGATGAAGCTCTCATACAGCAGCCCCAGCACGATGTACACCGCGATCAGCGCCGCGGCAATCAGGTACGGCTGGGTGCGCAGCGAGTCACGGAACGCCTGCGCCGTGCCCTGGAACGAGCCGGTCAGCGCCTGCGGCAGGCCCATGCGCTCCTGCAGCGCGTTGATCGCATCCACCGCGTCGCCCAGGGCCACGCCCGGTGCCAGGTTGAACGACAGCGTCACCGCCGGGAACTGGCTCTGGTGGTTGATGGACAAGTAGGCGGTCTTGTCGGTGTCGAGCTTGACGAAGGTGGACAGCGGCACCTGCTGGCCGGTCAGCGGCGAGGTGAGGTAGAGCTTGCTGAACAGCGACGGGTCGCGCTGCAAGGCCGGCGTGACCTCCAGCACCACGTGGTAGCTGTTGATCTGCGTGAAGTACTGGCTGACCTGGCGCTGGCCGATGGCGTCGTAGATCGTCGCGTCGATGGTGGCCGGCGAGATGCCGAAGCTTGCCGCGCGGTCGCGGTCGATGGTGAGCGTGGCGGTGCTGGCCTGGTTCTGCAGGTCCGAGGCCACGTCGGTGAGCTGCGGCAGCTGCGCAAAGGCCGCCAGCAGCTTGGGCGCCCAGGCGTTGAGTTCGTTCAGGTCGGCATCGGTCAGCGTGTACTGGTACTGGGTGCGCGCCAGGCGGCCGCCGATATTGATGTCCTGGCCGGCCTGCATGAAGAGCGTGGCGCCCTGCACGGCGGCCAGCCGGGGCCGCAGCCGGGCGATCACCTGGTCGGCGCTCAGCGTGCGGCCTTCGTCCTTGGGCTTGAGTGCAATGAAGAAGCTGCCGGTGTTGAAGGTGGACGAGTTGCCGAACATGCCGATGCCGCTCACGTCCGGGTCCTGCCGCAGCACGTCGGCAATCTCCACCATGTGGCGGTTCATGGCTTCGAACGACGAATCCTGCGCGGCCTGGGCAACGCCGGAGATGAAACCAGTGTCCTGCTGTGGGAAAAATCCCTTGGGGATGGCCACGTACAAGGCCACCGTGGCGGCCAGCGTGGCAAGGAACACGCACAAGGTGGCAAAGGGGTGGCGCAGCACGCCGTCCAGGCCGCGCCGGTAGCCGGCCAGCAGGGCGTCGAAGCCGCGCTCGAACAGCATGAACGCGCGGCCGTGCGTGGCCTGATGTTCATTCTTCAGGAAGCGCGAGCACAGCATGGGCGTGAGCGTCAGCGACACCAGCACCGACACGGCAATGGTCAGCGTCACCGTGATGGCGAACTCGCGGAACAGCCGGCCCACGATGCCGCCCATCAGCAGCAGTGGGATGAACACCGCCACCAGCGACACGGAGATGGAGACGATGGTGAAGGCAATCTCGCCGGCACCCTTGTACGCCGCCTCCAGCGGCGCCATGCCCGCCTCCACGTGGCGGTAGATGTTCTCCAGCATCACGATGGCATCGTCCACCACGAAGCCCACCGCGATGGTGAGTGCCATCAGCGACAGGTTGTCCAGGCTGAAGCCCAGCACATACATCACCGCAGCGGTGCCCAGCAGCGCCAGCGGCACCGTCACGCTGGGGATCAGCGTGGCCGGCACGCTGCGCAGGAAGAGGAAGATCACCCCCACCACCAGCGCGATGGTCAGCAGCAGCGTGAACTGCACGTCGCGCACCGAGGCGCGGATGGTCTGCGTGCGGTCCACCAGCGTGTGCACCTCCACCGTGGGCGGAATGGACGCCTGCAGCCGCGGCAGTGCGGCCTGGATGCGGTCCACCGTGGCGATCACGTTGGCACCGGGTTCCTTGAAGATCACCAGCATGATGGCGCGGCCGTCGGCAATGCCGCTGTCGGCCGGTGCGGCGGCGCCCTTGTAGGCCCAGGCGGCCACCTTGTTGTTCTCCGGCGCATCGACGGCCACGCCGATGTCGCGCACGCGGATGGGCGCGCCGTTGCGGTAGGCCAGCACCACGTCGTTCCAGGGCGCGGCGCTGACCAGCTGGTCGTTGGTGTAGACGGTGAAGCTCTGCGCGCTGCCGTCCACCGTGCCCTTGGGCTGGTTGACCGAGACGGTGGCGATGGTGCCGCGGATGTCTTCCAGGCTCAGGCCCACGGTGGCGAGCTTGGCCGGATCGACCTGGATGCGCACGGCGGGCTTCTGCGCGCCGCCCAGCGTCACCAGGCCCACGCCCGAGATCTGCGAGATCTGCTGCGCCAGGATGTTGTCGGCCTGGTCGTTGACCTGCGTCAGCGGCAGGATCTTGGACTGCACGGCGACCAGCATGATGGGCGAGTCGGCAGGGTTGACCTTGCGGAACGACGGCGGGCTGGGCAGGTTGGGCGGCAGCTGGCCGGCGGCCGCGTTGATGGCGGTCTGCACGTCCAGCGCGGCGGCGTCGATGGGGCGGTTCAGATCAAACTGAAGCGTGATCTGCGTGGAGCCCGTGCCGCTCTGCGAAGTCATCTGCGAGAGACCGGCGATCAGCGAGAACTGGCGCTCCAGCGGCTGGGCCACGTTGGAGGCCATGGTCTCGGGGCTGGCGCCGGGCAGGCTGGCCGAGACCTGCAGCGTAGGAAAGTCGACCTGCGGCAGTGGCGCGATGGGCAGCAGCGGGTAGGCCACCAGGCCCACCAGCAGCAGGGCCAGTGCCAGCAGCGTGGTGCCGATGGGGCGCTTGATGAACTGGGCGGACACGCTCATGACGCGCTTCCCAGCACCGCCGATGCAGCCGCTGCAGACGCTGGTGCAGCCTCCACCACGTGGGCGCCGGGCTTGAGCTTGTACTGCCCCACCACCACCACGCGGTCGCCCGCGGCCAGGCCCTTGTCCACCACGGCCAGGCCGTCCTGCAGCCGGGCCACTGAGATGGGCTGGCTGCGCACGGTGTGGTCGTCGTTCACCACGTACACGTAGGTGCCCTCCTGGCTGCGCTGCACCGCGCCGGCCGGCACGGCCAGCGCCTGCTCGCGCTGGCCCAGCACCAGCCGCACGTTCACGTACTGGCCCGGCCACAGCGCATGCGCGGGGTTGGCGAAGACGGCCTTGAGCTGCACGGTGCCGGTGGGGGTGTCGATCTGGTTGTTGAGCAGCACCAGCCGGCCGGTGGCCAGCGGCTGCTCGCCGGTGCGTGGGTAGGCCACCACGGCCAGCGGCTCCTTGCCGGCCTGCTGTGCCTTCAGGATGTCGGGCACCGCGTCTTCGGGCAGCGTGAAGACCAGTGCGATCGGGTCGATCTGGTTGATCACCACCAGCCCGTTGGCATCGGCCGCGTGCACGATGTTGCCGGGGTCGACCAGGCGCGCGCCGACCCGGCCGCTGATGGGCGCGGTGATGCGCGTGAAGCCCAGCTGCACCTGGGCCACGTTGACCTGGGCCGCGTCGGTCTGCACAGACGCCGAAAGCTGTGCCACCAGTGCGGCCTGCGTGTCGAGCTGCTGCTGCGTGGCGGCGTCCTGCGCGATCAGCGTGGTGTAGCGCTGCAGGTCGGCGCGGGCGTTGGCCAGCTGGGCCTCGTCGCGGGCCTTCTGCGCTTGCGCCTGGGCGAGCTGTGCCAGCAGCGTGCGCGGGTCGATCTGCAGCAGCAACTGGCCGCTCTGCACGTCCTGGCCCTCGGTGAAGGCCACCCGTTCCAGCTGCCCGTCGATGCGCGGCTTGACCGTGACGCTCTGCGCCGCGGTGACCGTGCCGACCCCGGTCCGGTAGACCGGCAGCGGCCGCGGCTGCACCGTCACTGAGGTGACCTGCGCCGGGGGCGCCGGGCGTGCGGTGGGATGGTCGGCATGGGCCGGCCGGCTGACCAGCCAGAGGGCGCCCAGCCCGGTGGCCAGCGCAGCGGCGGCCAGGGTCATGTGGCGTGCGGAGGGAGCAAACGGGGTCATCGAGTGTCCTTGTTCATGGATGCAGGGGCGGCACGGTCCCAGCCGCCGCCGGTGGCCTTGATCAGCGCGGCGCTGGCCACCAGCTGCCGCCCGCGCAACAGCACGGCCGAGCGCTCGTTGGCCAGCAGCAAGGCTTGCGCGGTGACGACGCCCAGGTAGGTGGCCGTGCCGGCGCGGTACTGGTTCAGGGCCAGTTGCTCTGCCACCTGCGCGGCCTGCACGGCACGGTCTTGTGCGACCGATTCCTGGTCCAGCACGCGCAAGGTGGCCAGGTTGTCTTCCACCTCCTGGAAGCCGGCCAGCACCGTCTGCCGGTACTGGGCCACCGTGGCGTCGTACGCGGCCACCGCCTGGGCATCGTGCGCCGCGCGCAGGCCGCCATCGAACACCGTGGCCGCCAGGGCTGCACCCAGCGACCACACGCGGTTCGGGGCCTCGAACAAGGGCGCCAGCTGGCTGCTAGCCAACCCGCCGCCGGCGCCCAACTGCAGCGAGGGGAACCAGGCCGCCCGTGCGACGCCGATGTTGGCATTGGCCTGGGCCATGCGGCGTTCGGCCGCGGCAATGTCAGGCCGGCGCTCCAGCAGCTCCGAGGGCAGGCCGGGGGGGAGGGCCGGCACGGCAGTGCCCAGCCCTTCCACCGGCGGCAGGGTGAAGGCGGCGGGGGCCTGGCCGGTGAGGATCGCGATGGCATGTTCCAGCTGGGCGCGGGTGGCTTGCAGATCCACGCGCTGCGCCTCGGCGCTTTGCCACTGCGACTCGGCCAGCGCCACGTCGGAGCGCAGCGCCACGCCGGCCGCATGCTGGCTCTGGGTCAGCTGCAAGGCCTTTTGGTAGGCCTCCACCGTACGGGCATACAGCTGCGCCTGCCGGTCGATGGCGCGCAGCTGGAAGTAGTCCTGCACCAGCGTGGCCTGGATGCTGAGCCGCGCCGCAGCCAGGTCAGCACCAGCCGCCGCGCTGCCGGCCTGGCCGGCTTCCACCGAGCGGCGCACGCTGCCCCACAGGTCTGGCTCCCAGCTTGCGGTGAGGCCCACGTTCTCGGCATTGCCGACGTGGATGACGCTGCCGGTGTTGGTGCGTGCCCGTGTGGCGTTCGCATCGAGGCCGACGCTGGGAAAGAACCCGGCGTGTGCTGCGTCGGCCACCGAGCGGGCCTGCCGGTACTGCGCCTCGGCCTGGCGGATGTCCTGGTTGGCGGTGTTGGCCGCGGCCACCAGCTCGTCCAGCGTGGGGTCGCCATACAGCGTCCACCAGGGGTGCCGGGCGTCGATGGCCTGCGGCTGCGCGGTCTTCCACGGCCTCGCCTCCTTGTAGGCCGCGGGGGTGTCCACGGGGGGCTGCCGGTAGTCCGGGCCAGCGGCACAACCCGCCAGCCCGGCCACCACCATTGACGCGATGCCGAGCCGCAGCCAATCACCACGAGAAGAGCGCCCGCTCACCGGCTTGCTCATGTCCGGGGAAACACGGCATCCACCGTGTGCCCCTCGCTGAACTGGCACTCGCCCTGGCCGCCGCCGCTCATGCCGGCCACGGGGTTGTTGAGGTGAAAGCGGCAACGCAGGCGCTGCGCCTCAGGGCCTTGGAGATTGGCGATGACCTTGCCCGAGTACACGGTGGAAAACGCGGTTTCCGGGTAGGGGCCCCAATAGCCCCAGTCGCTCCAGCCGCGGTGCCAGCCATGCCACATGGGCTCCAGCACTTCGGTTCTTGCCACGCCGGTCATCTGCACGAAGGGCCCGCTGAAGGCCGTGCCGTCGCCGAGCGTGGCCGACATCGTGCCGGTGGTGCCGCTGTCCTTGCTGGTCCAGTTGAAGCTGACGGGCGTGTTGCCGGGTGACATCGAGCCGCTGCCCACACCCATGCTGGTACAAGCCAGCATCGATGCCGCCAACGCTGACACGAGGAGCAGGCCTGCGGCCCGGCGCATTGAGTCGATCGAATCGGTGTTCATGAGGGAACCTCCTGGAAGAAACGCCTGCGACACGCTGAAGGGTGTTCGCTGCAGGCCCATGGAGGATCGCCCGGGCACCCGCATTGCCAATGTCAAATGGGGCGGCGCGGCGTCACGATTGAAACAACGCCGGCAAGGCCGTGCCGGGGCTGCGACATGCGCCGTGCCATCTGCCATCTCCAGCGGCGAGCCGGACGATCGCACGGCTGCAGGTAGGGCAGCAGGTCGATCCGCGCCTCGCACGGGGCCCGTGACCTTGGTCATGCGAGTGCGCCCGTAGCATGCCCGGCTCTTGGCGCTTCGGCCCAACGTCCCGCTGCCATGCCATGAACCCTATGCAAGCTGCTGTTGTTCTGATCGTGCCCCCACCGCGGCGCGCGGCGTCTCCGGCGCGGCCTTCGCGTGCGTCCGTGTCGTTGGCTGGCCCTGCGTGATAAGGGAGGTTGACTCACTCTGGTTTCGGCTGGAGCGTTTGCAGGAGGCACTCTGGCAGCAAGAGCGTGACCGCTACGCGCCGGGGCGCATGCTGTCCCGCCCGTGGTTCGACCAAGGACCCCGCATCCAGAGCGTGCGCAGCGCGCTCTGGCACTCCGGCCCGGAGGCCGCCCGCATGCTGGCTGAGCGGTTGGTGGGCATCGATCTGTCGGGCGTTGCCGGGGCCTTGCTGTCGGCCTGCCAGGACATCGCGCTGTTGTGGGGCGGCTCTGCGGTGCTGGGCGGAGCCGCGGGTGGCCTGATCGGTGCCTTCGGCGCCGGCATCGGAGCCGGGCCTGGGGCAGTGCTGGGTGTTGGCTTGGGCACGCAGGTGGGCGCCTGGGCGCTGGGGTTGATGGGCTTGGCGTCTCTGCTGGACGACCTGGGCCACGCGCTACCCGAGGCGCTGCGGCACTACAGTCGGGGCATCGAGACGGCCTGGGGCCGGGACTTCATGGGGGACAAGCCCGATGCGCTGCACGGTGCGCGCGAGATCGCCCTCGGCCACCTGGTGCTGATGACCGCCGTGCTGAGCGCGCTGGCGGCCTACCTGACGCGCGGGCGCGGCGACCCGGCGGCTCGGGCCCGCATCCTGGATGAAATCCGTCAAAGCCGCCGCCTGGGCCCGAAGGTGGCCGACTGGGTTGAGGCGCACGAGGACGATTTGGTTCGCCACCCGGCACTCAAGCCGCGGCAGCAGCAGGTCACGATGGCCACGGCGGCGGCCCGGGAGGTGGGCCCGCCTGTCACGCCGTCGCAACAGCGCCGGGCCAAGGCAGAGGCCGAGGGGCCGCCTGGCGGGGGCCGGCCGCCGGAGCCACCCAAGCCGCCGCCACGGCCACCCGAGCCGGGCCGCCTGCCGCCCAAGCCGGTGCCGTGCTTCCATCCCTTCGACAAGCGCAAGTTCCGCCGCCTGGCGCCGGAGCAGCAGCGCGAGTACCTGGAGGACATGGCCAGGCAGTTGCGGCGCCAGGAAGAGCGCATCAACGATCTCACGGCGGCGCAGTTCAAGGCGGCGCGTGACAGCTATGGCCAGTACGGGCGCAATCCGTTGGCTGCGGGGAAGCAAAAAGCGTTCGGGGAGGACTTCGCCGAAGACCTCGCAGCGAACATTCGCGACAGCCTGCGGCGCAGCGGCCTTGGTCCCGGAGATGCTGAGCGCCTGGCTGCGCAGCGCACCGCGCAGTTGACCAGCAAGCTCGCGGCACTGCATGAGCCGGACATGGTGGCCGGCGGCTGGCTCCAGCCCGCCACGGACCGCATGGGCCGCGCGGACGTGAACAAGGCCATCGGCGGCAGTTGGAACCAGGCAGGACGCGTGACCACGATGGACACAGCGGCCGAAGAGGCCATCCGCTCCGGTGGGGCTGATGCGAAGATGAATGTCAAACTTGAAGTCTGCCGAGGAAAGGGCTTGCGATGAGAGACGAGGATTTCGACTACTTCATTGGCAAATTCGGCGAACCGACGCACCGGACCGCCGTACCGGCCGACAGCATCGAGCGCTGGCGCGGGCGTCTGCCCGAACAGCTGCTGACCTACTGGCAGCAAGAAGGCTGGTGCGGCTACGCAGATGGGTTGCTCTGGACGGTTGATCCCGACGACTACGAGGACCTCATCGACGAGTGGCTGGAGGATACGCCGCTGGAGGGGCTGGACAGCTTCCACGTGATCGCTCGCAGCGCCTTTGGCAAGCTGTATGCCTGCGGCGAGAAGGTCGGGCCGGTCGTAACCGTCTCCTGCCCACTGCATGCCATCTTTGCCTTGACCAAGGAACTCCATCCACGCACGGCAGAGGACCTTGACTTCAAGATCCGGGGTTTCTTTGGAGGCAAAACCCGCCGTGCCTGCGACCTGACCACCGACCACGACGGCTACCTCTTCGAACGCGCCCTCGCAAAGCTAGGCCCGCTGGCCCCCGACGAGATGTATGCGTTGGAGCCTGCCTTGGCCGCTGGCGGCACCATCGCGCTGGAGAACCTGGCGCGCGTCAAGCTGGACCCGCACCTGACCATCTTGCGCCAACTGGCGGCGCCGACGATGCCTTATGCCCACATCGACATCGACAAGCTGATGCAGGCGTGAGGGGTGGCGCGCGCAGTCTGGTGTGTGCCGTACTTGGTGGGGACGATGGCGGACTTTTCCTGCCGATTCCGTCTTCACCGATGAGGACAGTTTTTCCTCACCCCACCATCTCCCTTCACGAGGTCAGTTTTATGAAGCAGTTTTCTCTCATGCTATTGATGACCATCTTCATGATGGCCTGCCTTGGCACCAGCCGCGCCGCGGCCACGTCATGCGCCGTGCCCTCGGCCATCCCCAATGACGGACTGGACGATCGCGCGGCCATCCAGGCGGCCCTGGACACGCAGGGCTGCGCCTATTTGCCGGCGGGCGTGTACGACATCGACACCCCTGCGTTTGTCCCGCCGGCGAGGCGCATCTACGCCATGCTGACGGCGAACGGTGCCAGCCTGTATGGCGACGGGCCGTCGTCGCTGCTGCGATTCAGGGGCTCCGCGGGGGGCCAGGACTGGGAAGGTGTGCGCCTCACCGGCACCAACCCGTCGTTGCACGATCTGGCCATGGACACCACGAGCATCTCGATCACCGGTGAGCAGACCCACGCCAGCAAGATTCTCGGGCCCGCCGCGAACCCCGCGATATTCAACATGACATACAACCACCCCCAGCGCGGCGAACCGGGGGGCGACTGCATCCAGCTGGTGGGATATGCCAGCACCTTGATCACCAACGCCAGCATCCACGACATCAATTTCCTCAAGTGCGACCGGAGCGGCGTGGCGATCCACTCGGGCGCGCACGGCTTGAGCATCACCAACAACTACTTTCATGACACGGGCGACCAGGACATCGACGGGGAGGGCTCTGGTGAAAACGCAGACTGGGTGATCTCCCACAACACCTTCGCACTCGGCATGGCACCGCAGGGGGACTATGCGATCCAGTTGCAATCGGCCAGCAATGTGCGCGTGACCCAGAACGTGTTTGCCGCCCGCGGCGTGTTTGCATACAGCTGCAGCCACTGCGAGTTCGACCACAACCAGATCACGCGAAGCACCGGCGCCAGCGGGGCCGGTGCCATCGAGATCATCAAGGCGAGTTCGTTCATCGACGTGCACGACAACGTCATCACGCGAACCGCATCCGCCACCAATGGCCCGGTCATTCGCCTGGTTCCCCACAATTCCGGCACACCGGACCACGTCACCATCGCCAACAACGTGATGGTGCAGGAAACCACCGACGATCTGGTGTTTTCAAGCGGCGTGGTGGCGCTTCGCATTGACTACAACGACCTCACGTACGCCGGCAGCCCCGGCCAGCGTTTCGGGTTGCAGGCCACCGGCTCCGCGGGCACCTACGGGATCCGGACCACCGACATCCACGTCAATGCCAACACCTGGAAGGGGCCGCTCAAGGCGGCCATCGGCGTGAGCGGCTCCTACATGGGGGCGGGCACCTTGCAGGCCACGCTGAACGTGGCCTCGGTCATGGGGGTGTTTTGCGGAAACATCAACAGCGCCGGCACCATCGAGGGACCGTTCGACGTGGTGTCCAACTCCTGGCTGCCTTCGCAGTGCGGCACGCTGATCGCGCCGGGCAACTAGTGCAGTGTTCGACGCTATGCGGCACATAAAGCCGCGCCTTTGCCGCCCTGGCGTCGTTGCAAATCCTCGCGATGCCTCCGGGCATCGCTGCGGTTTGCGCCTAGCCAGGACGACAAATCCATCGGCTTTCTTAAGTGCCGCATCGCGTCGAACACTGCACTAGCCACCCGACCGCGCTGCCATCACGAGGGCGCGGCAGCGCCCTCGCAGCCCTTCGTACATTCCCCAGGTTGACCCCCCGCACCCGCGAAGCGTTCAATAGCAAACGTTCGCGCAAACGTTTGCGCAGACCGGCCAGGTGCAGTCCTGCCGGCCGCCCCGGCCGTGTCGTTTGCGGCATTCCAAAGAGGAGACAGACATGGTTCCCCGCTTCCGCTTTACCCGCCGCGCGGCGGCGCTTGCTGCCGCGTGCGCCCTGCTGGCCGCTGCGCCGCTGGCGCCCACCCTGGCCCAGGCCGACACCAAGCCGCGCGTCGGCCTGGTCATGAAGTCGCTGGCCAACGAGTTCTTCAAGAACATGACCGAGGGCGCCGTCGCCTACGAAAAGAAACGCGGCGACTTCGAGCTCAAGGCCGTGGGCATGCAGTCGGAAACCGACTTCGACGCGCAGACCGCGGCGGTGGAGAACTTCATTACCCAGAAGTTCGACGTCATCGTCATCGCACCGGCCGACAGCCGCGCCATGGTGGGCCCGGTGGCGCGTGCGCTCAAGGCCGGCATCACGGTCATCAACTTCGATGTGGCGCTCGACCCGGCGGCGCAAAAGAAAGCCGGCATCGACCTCGCCTTCGTGGGCCCCGACAACCGCGGCGGCGCCAAGCTGGCCGGTGACGAACTGGCCAAGGCACTGGGCCCGGGTGCCAAGATCGTGATCATTGAAGGCAACCCCGGTGCCGACAACGCGCTGCAGCGCAAGCTGGGCTTCGAGGACGCGGCCAAAGCCGGCAAGCTCAACATCGTGGCCTCGCAGACCGCGCACTGGGAAACCGAAGAGGCCAACGCCGTCTTCACGAACATCCTCACCGCCAACCCCGACATCAAGGGCGTGATGGCGGCCAACGATTCGATGGCGCTGGGCGTCGCCAAGGCCATCGACGCCGCGGGCAAGGCAGGGCAGATCAAGGTGGTGGGCTTCGACAACATCCCGGCGATCCGCCCGCTCATCAAGAGCGGCAAGGTGCTCGCCACGGTGGACCAGTTCGGCACCGACATGGCCGCCAATGCCATTGACCAGGGCCTGAAGTCACGCAAGGACAACAAACCGCTGAAGGGCTGGGTCAAGACGCCGATCGAGCTGGTGACGGCAAAGAACCTCAAGTAGGCAGAGGCGCTCTGCCATGCCGGCGCTGCTCGAACTGCAAGGCCTCACGCGCCGCTTCCCGGGTGTGCTGGCGCTTGACAGCGTCGACCTCACCCTGCAAGCCGGCGAGATTCACGCGCTGGCCGGGGAAAACGGCGCCGGCAAGTCGAGCCTGATCAAGATCCTGTGCGGTGCGGACCGGCCCGACGCCGGCCGCATGCAGCTGGGCGGCGCGCCCTACGCGCCGCTCACGCCGCAGGACGCCATGCGCGCCGGCATCCGCGTGGTGCACCAGGAACTGCACATGCTCGACGAGCTGACGGTCGCCGAGAACCTGCTGTTCGAGGCGCTGCCGCGCAACCGCCTGGGGCTGGTGGACCAGGCAGCCATGGCACGGCGTGCACGCGAGCTGCTGGCGCTGGTGGGCCTGGACGACCTGGCGCCGGCCACGCGCGTGGCCACCTTGGGCATGGCACAGCGCCAACTGATCGAGATCGCCAAGGCCTTGTCCGGCCGCAGCCGTGTGTTGATCCTTGACGAGCCCACCGCCACGCTGACGCCGCGCGAGACCGACCGCCTGCTGGCCCTGATGCGCGAGTTGCGCGGCCAAGGTGTGAGCGTGCTCTTCGTCTCGCACCACCTGCAGGAGTTGTTCAAGGTGTGCGACCGCGTCACCGTGCTGCGCAACGGCCGCTGCGTCGAGACCCGCCCGATGGCCACCACGACGACCGACGAACTGGTGCGGCTGATGGTGGGCCGCAGCCTGGACGCCGAAACGCCGTACGACGCCGCGGAGGCGGCGCGCCGCATCGACCGCCAGCGCGCGCCCGCGCTGAGCGTGCAGGGCCTGCGCCACACGCGCCAGCCCAACGCACCGGGGCTCGACTTCGAGTTGCGCTACGGCGAGATCCTTGGCCTTGCCGGCCTGGTGGGCTCCGGGCGAACCGAGACCGTGCGCGCGATCTTTGGTGCCGACCGTGCCGCCGGCGGGCGCATCCTGCGCGATGGTGAGCCGGTCGCCATCGCGTCGCCGCGCGATGCGCTTGCGCAGGGCATCTGCCTGGTCACCGAGAACCGCAAGGACGAAGGGCTGGTGCTGCCGATGCCGGTGTGCGCGAACGTGAGCCTGGCGCGCCTGGGTGCCGTCTCGCGTGCCGGGCTGATGCAGCGCGCGCGTGAGACGGCTGCGGCCGAAGACGCGCGCCAGCGCCTGCAGATCCGCCTGGCGTCGGTGCAGCAGCCGGTGCGCGAGCTGTCCGGCGGCAACCAGCAGAAGGTGGTGCTGGCCAAGTGGCTGCTGCGCGAGCCCGCGGTGCTGCTCCTGGACGAACCCACGCGCGGTGTGGACGTGGGCGCCAAGGCCGAGATCCACAACCTGCTCAAGCACATGGCCGCAAGCGGCATGGCGGTGCTCGTGGTCTCGTCGGACCTGCGCGAACTGATGAACCTGTGCGACCGCCTGCTGGTGCTGAGCAAGGGCGTGCTCGCCGGCGAGGTGGCGCGCGAGCACTACGACGAGGAAGCCATCCTTGGCCTTGCCTACAGCGAATACCTGAAAGCCCCCCACGATGCAGCCGCCGTCGCTTGACCACGGATCGATGAATCCAGCGTCCCTGTCCGCCACGACCCTCACCCGCGGTGCGCGCGCCGTGCTGCGCGAAGCCGGCATCGGTGTGGCGCTGCTGGTGCTGGTGGGCGTGTTCGCACTGCTGTCGCCGATCTTCCTGACGCCGGCCAACCTCACGAACATCTTCACGCAGATCTCCATCAACGTGATCCTGGCCGTGGGCATGACCTTCGTCATCCTGGTCGGCGGCATCGACCTCTCGGTGGGCTCGGTGATGGCGTTGTGCGCCGTCATCGCCGGCACGGTGCTCAAGATTGAGGGGCTGGACACCGGCCCAGGGGTTGCTCTGGCGCTGGCCGCCAGCATGGCCGTAGGCGCGGCCTGCGGTTTTGCCAACGGTGCCATCTCGGCGTTCTGGGGCATCCCGTCGTTCATCGTCACGTTGGGCATGCTCAACATTGCGCGCGGCGCCGCGCTGCAGTGGACGCAGGCGCGCTCGATCTACGAGCTGCCGGATGCCTTCAACAACTTCGGCAGCGCCACCTTCCTGGGGATGCCGGCCATCTTTCTGGTGGCGCTGGCGCTGGTGGCGCTGGGCTGGTTCGTGCTCAACCGCACCGTGTTCGGCCGCCTCATCTACGCCACCGGCAACAACGAAGAGGCAGTGCGCCTGGCGGGCCATGCCACGCGCCGCATCAAGATCGCTGCCTTTGTCATTGCCGGGGCCGCGGTGGGCGTGGGTGCGGTGATCTACATGACGCGGCTGAACATCGCCAGCCCCATTGCCGGCATCGGCTTCGAGCTCAACGCCATCGCCGCCGTCATCATCGGTGGCACCAGCCTGTCGGGCGGGCGCGGCTCGATCGTCGGCACGCTGCTGGGGGCGTGCATCATCGGCGTGCTCGCCAACGGGCTGATCCTCATCGGCATGAGCGACTTCCTGCGCCAGATGGTGACCGGCTTCGTGATCATCCTTGCCGTGGTGCTGGACGCCTACCGCGCCCGGCTCACGCGCGCTGCCGCCGCATGATCACCATCCGCGAGGTGGCACAGCATGCGCAGGTGTCGGTGACGACGGTGTCGCACGTGATCAACGGCACGCGCTTCGTCAGCGAAGAGGCCAAGGCGCGTGTGCAGGCCGCCATCGCGGCGCTCCACTACGTGCCCAGCGCGGTGGCGCGCAGCCTCAAGAGCAGCCGCACGCACACGGTGGGCATGATGATCCCCAACAACTCGAACCCCTACTTCGCGGAGATCATCCGCGGCATCGAGGACACCTGCTTCGCCGCCGGCTTCAACGTCATCCTCTGCAACTCCGACGACGACCCGCACAAGCAGGCCGCCTACGTGCGCGTGCTGAGCGAGAAGCAGGTCGATGGGCTCATCGTGCTCAGCTCGGGCGGCGACCCGGAGCTGCTGGACACGTTGCGCGGCGCCCCCATGCCGCAGGTGGTGGTGGACCGCGAGATCGACGACCTGGCTGCCGATCTCGTGGAGGTGGACCACGAAGGCGGCGCGCGCCTGGCGGTGGAGCACCTGGTGAGCTTGGGGCATGCGCGCATCGCGTGCATTGCCGGGCCGCTGGCGCTGTCGCCGGCCCGCCAGCGCGTGCAGGGCTGGCGCAGCGCGCTGCAGGCTGCCGGGCTGGCGTGCGACGACGCACTCGTGGCCGACGGTGGCTTCACCGCGGCGGGCGGCTTTGCGGCGATGCGCGCGCTGCTGGTGTACCGGCCCAGCGCCGTGTTCGCGTCCAATGACTTGATGGCCATCGGCGCCATTTGCGCGGCGGCCGAAGCCGGGCTGCGTGTGCCGCAGGATGTGTCCATGATCGGCTTCGACGACATCGCCCTCGCGGCCTACAGCAACCCGCCGCTGACCACGATCGCCCAACCCAAGCACCAGACCGGCGAGCTGGCGGCGCAGTTGTTGATGCAACGCATCGCCCAACCCGGGCGGCCGTTGCAGCGCGAGATCCTGCGTCCCTCCCTGGTGCTGCGCCGCTCGGCTGCAGGGCTGAAAACCTCATGAACAAACGACCCATCGTCGTGCTCGGCAGCGTCAATGCCGACCTTGTGCTGCGCTGCGAGCGCCTGCCGCGCCCCGGCGAGACCGTGCACGGCCAGGATTTCCAGACGGTGCCCGGCGGCAAGGGCGCGAACCAGGCAGTGGCGGCGGCCCGGCTGGGCGGCCGCGTCGAGTTCATCGGCTGCATCGGCGACGATGCCTTCGGAGCCACGGCGCGCGCCACGCTGGAACGTGCGGGCGTGGGCACGGCGCACCTGCGCGAGCGGGCGGGCGTGCCCACGGGCGTGGCGATGATCCTCGTCGAGCGCTCGGGCCAGAACAGCATCGCGCTCGCCGCGGGGGCGAATGCCTGCCTCGACATTGCGCAGGTCGATGAGGCGGCGGCCACCATCGCGCGGGCCTCGCTGCTGGTCTGCCAGCTCGAAACCCCGCTGGCCTCGGTGCAGCACGCCATCGGCATTGCGCGTCGCCACGGCGTGCCGGTGCTGCTGAACCCGGCGCCGGCACAACCACTGGCGTTGGCGCTGCTGGCTGAGGTCGACATCCTGGTGCCGAATGAATCGGAGGCGGCCGAGCTGTTGCCAGGGGGGGGCGCGCTCGACCCGGTTGCCGCCGCCGCGGCGCTGCAGAGGCAGGGGCCAGGGTGCGTGATCGTCACGCTGGGTGGCGACGGCATCTGCATCGCCGACCCGCGCGGCACGCGCAGGCGGCCGGCGCCCGTGGTGCAGGCGCTCGATACCACCGGGGCGGGCGACACCTTCATCGGCGCCTTTGCGGTGGCGCTGCAGGAGGGCCTGGACACCGACGGGGCCGCTGCCTTTGCGCAGCGCGCCGCGGCGCTCAGCGTCACGCGCGCCGGCGCGATGGCGTCGATGCCGACGCGTGCCGAACTTGAAGGCGACGCGTTGCGATGAAGAAGACCCCGCTGCTGCACGCCGAGTTGTCCCGGCTCGTGGCCTCGCTGGGCCATGGCGACGCGGTGGTCGTTGCCGATGCCGGCCTGCCGGTGCCGCCCGGCACGCCTGTCATCGACCTTGCGCTGACACGCGGCGTGCCGTCATTCGCCCAGGTGCTGCACACGCTGCTGAGCGAGATGCAGGTCGAACGCGCCGAGCATGCCACCGAGATGCTGGCGCACAGCCCGCAGCTCGTGGCCTTGTTGCGCCAGGCCCTGCCCGGGGTGCCGTTGTCGGCGCTGGACCATGCCAGCTTCAAGCAGCGTTGCGGCACCGCGCGTGCGGTGGTGCGCAGCGGTGAATGCACGCCATACGCGAATGTGATGCTGTTTGCAGGGGTGGTTTTTTGAGTGAGTGCGGTGGCGCGCGAATGGCTCATCCAAACCCGTTGAGCCATTGCAGTACCACTCCCCAACCCGTTCGGGCTGAGCCCGTATTTCCGATCGCCCTGAGGTTCTATGGTTTTTGGCAAGCATTTTTGGCTCATTTGGCCGCAGCGTGGGCAGGGATGAACGTGGTGTTGGCCTTGAACAAACCAAACGCAACGCGCACGAGCTTGC